>OFHO01001327.1_pt1 | contig 18226 bp, 15 predicted proteins | sample 1521531 | NCBI WGS metagenome assembly OFHO01 (sample SAMEA3504124, study PRJEB24116) | mouse gut metagenome | biome: mouse gut; feature: mouse-associated habitat; material: faeces | place: Denmark | collected 2011
GGCAGTTGATGTTCACCGCCACCGGCAGGCCCGCGATGTGGGTGGGGCACTGCTCGATATTCACCGCCAGGGCGGTGGTCCGGCCGCCGAAGCCCTGGGGGCCGATGCCCAGGCGGTTGACCGCCTCCAGCATTTCCTCCTCCAGCGCGCCGTACCGGGGATCGGGGTTGCGCTGGTCCACGGGGCGCATGAGGGCCCGCTTGGCCAGGTAGGCCGCCTTGTCAAAGGTGCCGCCTACGCCCACGCCCACTACGATGGGGGGGCAGGGGTTGGGGCCCGCGTCCTCCACCGCCTTGAGGATGAAGTCCTTTACGCCCTGGAGGCCGTCGGAGGGCTTGAGCATCTTGATCTGGCTCATGTTCTCGCTGCCGAAGCCCTTGGGGGCCACGGTGATCTCCAACTGGTCGCCGGGGACCAGGTCGTAGTAGATCATGGCGGGGGTGTTGTCCCCGGTGTTCACCCGGTCCAGGGGGTCCCGGACCACGCTCTTGCGCAGGTACCCCTGGTCATAGCCCTGCCGGACGCCCTCGTTGACGGCCTCCGCGATATCGCCGTTGATATGGACCTCCTGCCCGACCTTCAGGAAGACGCAGGCCACGCCGGTGTCCTGACAGATGGGGCGGTCGCTGCCGTCGGCGATGTGGTAGTTTTCGATGATGCGGTCCAGAATCTCACCGGCCTGGGCCCAGCCCTCCTGGGCGCGGCAGGCCTCGATCCGGTTTTTCATGTCCTGGGGCAGGTGGCGGTTGGCGTCGATGCACAGCCGCCGCACCACTTCTGTGATCTGCTGTGCGTTGATCTCACGCATGTGCTCTTCTCCTCTATCGTATCGTTATTGTTCTGGTCACTGGCCTTCGGGGACACTGTAGATCTGATCGAGGATGCCGCCGTCCCGGCTGACCACCTCGGCCACCACCCTGTCCCCCTTCCTGAGGGGCTTGGGCGCGCCGGTCATGGCCTCGGCCTTGGCCTTGAGGTCGTGGATGCCGATGACGGGGAGCCCCGCGTCCTTCAGCCGGGCCGCGAGTTCGGCGTTCTTGGGGTTCACGGCGATGCCGCCCTGGGTCACCAGCACGTCGATGTCCTTCCCCGGGGTGGAGACGCAGGTGACGTGGTCCGTGACGATGGGGAGCCGCGCCCGGCTCATGGGGGCGATAATCATAGCGAGCTTCGCCCCGGCGGCGGTGTCGCTGTGTCCGCCGGAGCCGCCCATGATATAGCCGTTGGAATCGGTGTGGACGTTGACATTGAAGTCCGTGTCGATCTCCGTAGCCCCCAGAATGACCACGTCCAGGCTGTCCACCACCGCGGAGCGCATGGAGGGACTGGCGTAGTGGAGGGCGCTGATCTCCTGGTGCCGGGGGTCGGTGCGGATGGACTCGACAGCCTTCAGGTCAAAGCACTGCACGTCCAGCAGGGACTGGAAGCACCCGGCCTGGAGCATATCCACCATGTAGCCCGTGATTCCGCCGAGGCCGAAGCTCCCCTGGATGTTCTTGGCGAGCATGATGTCCTTGAGGAACCCGGCGGCGGCAAGGGACGCGCCCCCCGCCCCGGTCTGGAAGGAGAAGCCGTCCTGGAGCAGGCCGGAGTGCTCGATGACTTTGGCCGCGTAGGAGGCCATGACCAGGCCCACCGGGTCCCGGGTGATGCGGGTGGTGCCGGAGACGATGCCCTTGGGGTCGCCGATGGCCTCCACCTGGACGACGCAGTCCACGTAAATCTCAGGGATGGACCAGTCCTGGAGGGGGTAGGGCACCAGATTGTCGGTGATGACGATGACCTTCTTGGCGTACATGGCGTCGGGGAAGGCGTAGCCCAGACTGCCGCAGGCGGATTTGCCGAATTTCCCGGTGCAGTTGCCCATGGGGTCCGCGCTGGGGGCGGCGATGAAGGCCACGTCGATGGGGGTGCGCCCGCCGGCGATGTCGCTGGGCCGTCCGCCGTGGGTGCGGAACTCCACGGGCTTCTCCATGAGGCCACGGGAGATTTCCCGGCCCAGTCCGGCGGACATGTAGTCCGTCTGCAGGGCGGTTACCACGTGGTTCCGGATATGGTCCGCCAGGGGCTGGTGGACGTCGAAGAGGGAGCTGGCGTTGACGGTCAGGTCCCTGATTCCCAGCGCCGCGATCTGCTCCATGACCATGTTCAGCACGTAGTCGCCGTTGCGCAGGTGGTGGTGGAAGGAAACCGTCATACCGTCCCGGAGCCCGGAGAGCTCCACGGCCTCCCGGATGGATGATACCAGCTTGTTCATGCCTCTTCCTCCCTTCCCAGGCCCATTTCCCGGGCCGCTGCGATGGTCTGCTCCGCCCGCGCCACGATGGGCGCGTCGATCATCTTGCCGTACAGGGCTACGGCCCCCTTACCCTGGGCCTTGGCCCAGCGGATGGCGTCCATCACCTTGTAGGCGTAATCGATTTCCTGCTCCGTGGGGCTGAACACCTGGTTGATGAACTCCACGTGACGGGGGGAAATGGACGCCTTGCCGGTGAAGCCCAGGGCCTTGGCCAGCTCCGCGTCCGTGCGGATGCCCTCGTCGTCGTTGACGTCGGTGAAGGGGGTATCGTACACGTCTACCCCGGCGGCCCGGGCCGCCGTCACCAGCCGGGTCCGGGCGTACTCGATCTCCCGGCCCTCCTTGGTGCGCTTGCAGCGCAGGTCGGCGGTCAGGTCCTCCGCGCCCAGGAACAGCGCGGCCACCCGGGGGCTGGCGGAGGCGATGGAAAAGGCGTTTTCCACGCCCAGGGCCGTCTCGATCAGCGGCATCAGCCCCACTGTATTCCGGGCAAAGCCCAGGCGGTCCTCCACCTGGGACATGTAGGCGTCCGCCTCCAGGGCGTCCTGGGCCTGTCCGGTCTTGGGCAGCAGGATCAGGTTCGGCTTCTGGGGAAGAATCTCGTCCAGGTCCGCCTGCCAGAAGGGCGTGTCGATGGAGTTGATCCGCACGATGACCTCGCAGCCCTTGAAGTCCATGTACCGCATGGTGTTCCGGACCAGGGTCCGGGCGGCATCCTTCTCCGAGGGCGCCACCGCGTCCTCCAGGTCCAATATCACCGCGTCCGCGCCCAGGCAGGCCCCGTTGATGAGCATGTTAGGGGCGTTGCCCGGGAGAAACAGCATGGATCGGCGCATCAATCCCGCCCCCTTCCTCTGGCCACCGCCGTCTCGACCCTGGCCCGCAGTACGCAGTCCAAAGCCCCCCGGTCCAATACGGTGAGCCTGGCGCGCTCCACGCCGCATTCCGCCAGAGTCTCCCGGATGGCCGCTTCTATGGCTTCGCCAAACTGCATCTTGACTACCGACTCCAGGCTGATCTCGATCCCCTGGGCGCAGGGTTCGATCTCCACATGGACGTCGCTGGATTCCAGCGTCCCGGCGGACGCGGGACGTATGATCTCTGTCATGCTCCTGCCTCCTTGTCGTTCGTTTGTGTTTCGGTGAACACTTGAGCCCTATTATAGCGCAGGTCCGGCAGATTTGCAATCGCTTTCCGCTCTTTTCTCGGAGGGGCCGGCGGCTGTGGAGAGAGCGTGGGCGCTGCCCGAAGAAACGTGAGCCGCACAGTGGGGCGCGTGAAAATCCCCGGCGCAGTTCGCGTTTTCGAAGACGCGGTTGGTTATTCGCGCCCTCACATGGGTTATCGGCGAAAAAGTGTAGACAAACGCCTTTTTCTCGCTATAATGGGGCTTGCAATCGTATTTCTGGAAAGGGGGCGGCACAAAATGACGCCGAAAATAACGGCGGAAAATGCGGCGGAAACGGTGCGCTATATCATAACGGAATACTACAAGCTGAACGCAGAACCCTTCTTCTCCGTCCTGTCGAAAAACTGCGTGTGGATCCTTCCGGGCGGACAGACCGTCATCGGCGCGGAGGCGATACGGGGGATGTTTGAGGACGGCTTTGTCATGCCCCCGTTCCAGGCCGAGGATCTGGAGTTTGATTGCTTGAACACGGGATGCCCGGAGCAGATCGGCGTGTTCGGAACCTACTCCCTGTTTTCCGATGCGGAATCGGAAATGGTGCTGGCGGCGAAGCAGCGGGTCACCATGCTGTTTCGGAAAGAAAAGGACGGCTTCCGCCTGTACCACCTTCACGTTTCCAACGAGTGGAACGAACTGACCGGGGACGAGATTTTCCCCATGCAGGTCAGCCGCCAGACGTATCACTACGTTCAAAAGCTCCTGCAGGAAAGCGGGCGGACGGCGAACCGCCGCACGGTCATCAAAGTGGAGAACGCCACCTATTCCTTTGATCCGGATATGGTGCTGTATGTGGAAGCGACCGACAAGGTGTGTACGCTTTACATGATGAGCCGAACGATGGTGATCCGCCAGCCTATTGCGGCGCTGGAGGCGCAGTTCCCGAAGCAATTCTACCGCATACACCGCAGCTATCTGGTCAACTGCCATTTTATTTTCCAGGTGGAGCGGTACGCGGTGACGCTGATGAACGGCGCCGTCCTGCCCATTCCGGCGAAACGGTATATGGAGGTGCGGGAGGAAATCACCGCCCTGATAAAGTAAACAAAAAATGAAAATCAGAAGGATATCGGCAAGGGGGCGCGCCCCCTTGCCCCGGAGGTCCCTCCGGGGCAAAATCCCTCTCTGCCGGAACAGGAGGAAATGACTATGAAACGATTTTTTGCCAGCTTATTGACTTGTGCGCTCCTGCTGGGATTACTGCCCACGGCGGCGCGGGCGGCGGAGGGCAATGTTACGCTGGATGTCGCAAACGGTAACATTGTCATTACCGGCACCGGCTATTCCGTTGGCGGAGCAGCGGAAACGGCCTATACGGGGAATTATACATTGACAGGGACCGCTTCTATGAAAACCGTCACAATAAACGGCGGTACTCATACGATTACGCTTAAGGGACTGAACATGACCAACACATATAGAGGCGGTACTTTCGGCCTTCAACTGGACTCTACAGCCAACGTTATCCTGGTGATTGACGGAACGAACACGATTACGGCAGGTGGAAGCGACGGGAACGCGGTTCCAATTTTCGTTCATGAAAGCGCCAACCTGACCATCCGATCAGTTGATGGGACAAATAACCACACCTTAAATGCAATCGGGACCAGTGATGGAAAAGCGGCAATCGGCGGCAGCTGGGACTATCCTTCTGGCAGCATAACAATACAAAGCGGTACGATCAATGCGACAGGCGGCGGAAATTGTGCCAGTGTGATTGGCAAAGGCGGCGACAGCCATTTTGGTGGGGCCGGTTCTTCTTCCGCTCCGGTCACGATCACGGGCGGCGTCATAAACTGCACTGCGTTAAACCAGGGAAATGGCACCATTTGTATTGGCGGCGGCAATATGACGGTCAATGTCTCAGGATGTATTATCTCTGCCACTGGTATAGACTCCAGCAAAATATTTGACAGCAGTGAAGCTACCGTCAACACGATCGTAAATGGGAGTGTGACCGGCAATGCAACGTTGACATCTGACTACACGCTGGAAGCTGGCAAGACGCTGACCATCCTGGAGGGCAGTACCCTCACCATCAGCAACGGCGTGACGCTGACCAACAACAGCACCATCAAAAATAACGGGACTCTGACCAATAACGGTACAATTAACGGCGATGGGAGCTATTTTGGCACAGGAACCGTCAATAAGGCCAACCAAACCGCCCCCGGCACTGGCGAGGGGTACGCCATCAACTGTACCACCGAGCAGATCACGATTGAAAGCGGTTATCGCGTATCTTCTGACAAATCGGACACGATAGCTGACGGCCCCATCGACCCCGGCAGGCAGCTCCATGTCCGCAAGGAGGAGAACAATTTCTATAATGCATCCGACTGGACGGATTTCACTACCCCCAGCCGTGGGACAACACCCAGTGTCAGCATTGACTATGTGGAGGAAGAACTGAACACCACCACGGCCATGCAATATGTCATTGGAGCCTCTGGACACGGTGACCAGAGCTGGGAGAGCTGCACCGGCGATATGGCGGCAGCGGCTTTTGGAAACTGGAACGGCTCAACGGAGATCACGGTGCAATTCCGCACAGCGGCCACGCAGGCCAACTACGCCAGCGAAGCGCAGGAAGTCGCCATCCCGGCCCGGCCCCCCGCCCCCACCGGCTTGCAGGGGGTAACCACCAGCTTCGCCGGGGAGCGCGACGGCCAAATCACCGGCGTTTCAACGGACATGGAATATAAGGGGCCCAATTCCAATAGTTGGATGGCCTGCGCAAGTACAGAAATCACCGGCCTTGACACTGGTGAATATCAGGTGCGGCGGAAAGCTGCGGCCAGTGCCTTTGCCAGTGAAGCGGCCAGCGTGACCGTTGGCAGCGGAGACGAGCGGACTTACACGCTGACGGTCACTGATGTCACCTTTGACAATGCGTTCTACGGCTACGCCCAGCCGGAGGCAAAGGCAATCACCATTACCAGCACCGGCAACAGCGACGCCGCCATTTCCAGCGTGACCGCCAGCGATACCGGCAAATTCACCATCGGTGGCTCCGGCAGTACCGTGACGGCGGGTAACTCCATCACCTCATGGACGGTCCAGCCCAACGCCGGATTGAGCGCGGGGGAGCATACGGCCACCATCACCGTGACCTATAACGGCGAGGCCACCGCTGTGGCGGATGTGAGCTTCACGGCAAACGGCGCGCCCCAGGACGCCCCCGCCGCTCCTGTGGAGCAGAGCAAGACCCATAGCAGTGTGACGCTGGTGGCAGTTTCGGCCAACGCAAACGGTGCGGCGGCGCAGTACAGCAAGGACAACGGGCAGACGTGGCAGGACAGCCCGGAGTTTACCGGACTGACCCCCAACACAAAATATACCTTTGTCGTCCGCTACGGGGCCATCGGGAGCTATGAGGAGTCCTCCGCCAGCTCCCCCCTGGAAGTCACCACAGACGCCGCGCCAGTCACGATGTATTATGTGACTGTCAACGACGGTACAGGCAGCGGGAGCTATGCGGTGGGCGATACCGTCACCATCACGGCTACTGTCCCCAGCGGCCAGCGGTTCACTGGCTGGACGGTGAATGAAGGCAGCGTGACCCTCGCCAATGCCAGCAACGCCACGACCACCTTTACCATGCCCGCCCTGGCTGTCACCGTTACGGCGAATTTCCAAAGCATTTCCAGCGGCGGAATCTCCAGCGGCGGGGACGGCGGCAGCTATACCCCGCCCACCTACAAGCCCGATGTGACCCGGCCCAGCGAAGGCGGCAGTGCGGCGGCTGTCTTTCCCGCCAACCCGGGGAGGGGCGACACTGTGACCGTCACTCCCAAGCCGGACCAGGGCTATGAGGTAGATCAAATCACCGTCACCGACCAGAACGGCAATCCCGTAGAGGTAACGGTGGAGCCGGACGGGACGTACACCTTCCGGCAGCCAAACGGCAGGGTGAAAATTGAAGTGACCTATAAGCCCGTCCAGCCTGTTGAAACGCCCTGGAGCAGCCCCTTTGCCGATGTGTCCGAGGGCGACTGGTACTATGAGGCGGTGCGGTTCGTCCAGGAGCGGGGCCTGATGAACGGTTACAGCGACGGCCGGTTTGGGCCGAACGACAATCTGTCCCGCGCCCAGCTTGCCCAAATCCTGTTCAACAAGGAGGGCAAACCGGGAGTAAATTATTTGATGGACTTTTCCGATGTGGCAGACGAGGCGTGGCACGCCGAGGCCATTCGCTGGGCCGCCAGCCAGGGCATCGTGGGCGGCTACGGAAACGGGACATTCGGCCCCGACGACCCCATCACTCGGGAACAGCTGGCGGTCATGCTCTGGCGGTACTCCGGCAGCCCCGCCGCTACCAATAAGGAGCTGTATTTCAACGACACGGACGAAATCAGCGGCTTTGCGCTGGAAGCTCTGCGCTGGGCCATGGAAAACGGCATCCTCAACGGCTATGACGACGGACGGTTAGCCCCCAAGGGGCAGGCCACCCGCGCGCAGGCGGCGCAGATGCTGAAAAATTTTATTGAGAACCAGGAGGCTGACACTTGAAAAAACTTGCAATTCTTTTCGCGCTGGCCCTCTGCGTGGCGCTGACGGGCTGTAACCAGCCCGCCATGCCCCAGGGCGGAGAACTCTCCTCGCCGGAGGAAGCTCCGGAAGTGGAAGTGATCGTTACGGAGCCGGACGAACCTGCGTCCCCCGACAACGAGCGGACGGCCACGCTGTATATCGGTACCAAGACCGGAGGCTTTGCCGAATACCCCATGACCTATGAGGGGGAACTGACTCCGGAGAAGCTGATCCAGGGCATCGCCGGCCTGACCGGCTGGAACCTGGCCCTTGCGGAAGATGTCATCAACGGCAAGGGCGGTATGAGCGTGTGCCTGTCCAGCGAATCGTCCCTGTTCACCGGCCCGCCCGACCCGCAGAAAGAGGAATTTCATATGTACGATGCGGGCCAGCTTGCGGAGACAATTTTGGACAGCATCCAGAAAACCCTGCAAAAAGGCTTTGTACTGGAGCCCGGCGACCCGGACGCGCTGGATATTTAGTATTTCATGGAGGGGGAGAAGCCCCTGGAGCTTCCCGCCCTGGGGTTGTCCTGGCCTATTGACCAGCCGTATCAGTGGGAATCTGCGGTAACCGCTGGATGATAATGGAATAATCATCTCTATTCTTGCACGAAAGTGGCCTCTTGTTGCACAGATTCAAGCATCTGCCCGGAGAATTTATTTGAGAAGGGGCCCAGGCCCTTCCCACCGGGGGAAAAATGTGCTATACTGGATGCCAGAACGCAAATAAGGAGGATTTTCCCATGATCGAGCTCCAGTCCAGCCACATCATCAGCACCTACTTCGCCCCCCGGGGCCGGAAGCGGATGTACGCTTTGGGGACGAAGCTGGTCCAGCTCTACCTCTCTCCCTTTGACCGGCTCATCGGGATCATCGGCGAAGCGGGCTCCGGCAAGAGCGCCCTGATCCAGGGGATGTTCCCCGGCCTGGACCTGACCAACGACGACGACGGCGTCTACGTGCGCCCCCTGCCCCTGCTGGAGCAGGACGACCAGCGGGGATTTTTCACCCCCCACACCTACCATGTGGACATCCGGTTCGAAAACGGCTTTACCCAGATGAGCGTCCTGGCGGACGCCATCACCCAGGCCCTCCACCGGGGCAAGCGGGTCGTGGTGGAGCACTTCGACCTGGTCTACCCGCTCCTCCAGGTCAAGGCGGACCTCCTCATCGGCGTGGGGGAGGAGATCGTCATCACCCGGCCCAACATCTTCGGGCCCAAGCCCAAGGAAATCTACGAGGTGGTCTACAAGTCCCTGCCTTTCCGTCTGATGGCCCACACGGCGGAGGACCTGTGCGAGTTCTGCATGCCGCCGGAGGAGCTGGACCGCTGCGGACACGGCGACGTGAAGCACGGCTTCGTCATCACCTTCCCCGACGACCACGAGCCCGCTTTCAACATCCGGGAGCTGGAGGAGAAGGTCTATGCGCTTATCGATCAAAAACTGCCGGTGGACTACCTGGACGAGAAACATATCACCATCGGCGGGGAGAGCCATCCCTGCACCGGCCCCCGCATCCACGTCAGCAACACCGGACTGATTAAAGACTTTCATCTGCTTTACCACTTTATCCACGACCCGTTCAACAAGAAATACCTGCTGGTGGGCTGCGTAGGCAAGGAGAACCTGGAACGCCTGCGGAAGCTGGAGGCCAAGATCGAGGCCCAGATGGTCTGAGCATTGCAAACAGAGAAGGGAGAGGCTGGACTAGCCTCTCCCTTCTCTGACTGTCAGAAAAGCCCTCCGCAGGAGTTTTCGCCGAAGGCGAAAAGAATTTTTAATCACTTTTTCGGCGGCGTGTACGTCGAAAAAGTACTTTGCGGGCCGAACTCGGCCCGGTCCCCTTCCTCAAAAAAGTGGCTCAGCCACTTTTTTGACACTTAGAGAAGGGAGAGGCTGAACTAGCCTCTCCCTTCTGCGTGTGGAAACGATTCAGCGTCCCCGGCGCTTCTCCCGCCGCTTTTCCTGGCGCAGCTGGAAGCGGCGGGCTTCCTCCGCCTCCCGGGCCTCCCGGGAGAGGACGCGGCGTTCCGCCTTGTTCTCCTCCCGCTGAAGCTGGAGGGCCTGCTGGGCCTTGGTGCCGATACCGGCGGGTTGGGTCTGACGGCGGGCAAGACGCTGGGCCCGTTTGGGGTTGGGGTCCCGGGCCTGGCCCAGCTCCGCCGGCAGGGCGGGGGAGAAGGTCAGGCGGCTGTATCGGTCTAAGACGTAAGCGTAGACCTCGAAGTCCCGGGGCTCTCTGCCGAATACCACCCGGCAGGCCTCGTAGCGGCCCCCATACTCCCGCTCAAACAGGCCCACCCAGAAGGGCGGGTCGAACAGCACTGTCAGCTTCGCTTTCCCTGTTTCCATGTTTGGTTCCTCCTTTAAAATAACGGCGCAGGGAAGGGACGACCAAAGGAGGAAGGCTACTGACGGCGGCTCCGCCGCTCCCGGACTACCGACCGGGACGTGTTTTTATCCCTGTTGAAGCCTACTCTAGCAAAAAAACGGGGAGGTGTCAATGCGCTTTTCCCTGCCGGCGGGATTTCAGAGCATTCGCAGGACGGTTTCCGCCTCCTCCGGCGTGTTGAAGATAGAGGCGGAGAACCGCAGGGTGCCGGTTTCCTCTGTGCCCGCAGTCCGGTGGGCCAGGGGGGCGCAGTGAAGGCCCGCCCGTACAGCGACGCCCTGCTCCGCCAGGCGGTCTGCCAGGGTTTCCGGTGCTTCCCGCAGGGGGAGGACGCTCAGCGCGCTGCCGCCTCCCGCAGGATCGGCGAAGACGCGGAAATCGTCCCTGCCGGCCAGGCCGGCGGCCAGGATGCGCAGGACCTCCTCCTCCCGCCGCCGGATCTTCTCCAGCCCCTGGGCGCGGACGAAGCGCAGTCCCGCCAGCAGTCCCGCCGCGCCGTGGACGTTCTGGGTGCCCGCCTCCAGGCGGTCGGGCAGGAAATCGGGCATTTCCTGCTGCAGGGAGAGGCTCCCGGTGCCCCCGGCCAGAAGGGGCCGGGCCGTCTGTCCCTCTCCGCACAGCAGAAGGCCCGTGCCCTGGGGGCCGTAGAGCCCCTTGTGGCCCGGCATGGCCGCGTAGGCCGCCCCCCAGCGGCGCAGGCTCACCGGCTGGATGCCGGCGGACTGGGAGGCGTCCACGATGAGGGGAACTCCCCGCTCCCGGCAGATACCGGCGATTTCGTCCATGGGGAGGGTGTAGCCGAAGACGTTGGAGGTGTGGGTGCAGATGACGGCCTTCACTCCTCCGTCCACCGCCCGGCGGAAGCCCTCGATCATTTGATGGGGGTCGAAGAGCCGCCCGTTGACGATCCGGCAGGACACGCGCCCGATGTCCCGGAGGGGCCGGGTAACGGCGTTGTGCTCGTAGCCGGAGATAACCACCGTGTCCCCGGGGGATACCAGGCTCCGGATGGCGATGTTCAGGCCGTGGGTGGCGTTGGACGTCAGGATGACGTTTTCCGGTGTGGGAACGTCGAACAGCTCCGCCGCCTCCATCCGGCAGCGCAGCATCAGGTCCGCCGCCATCCGGGCGGCGGGATGGTCACCCCGTCCGGGGGTGGTCATGGTGTCAATCGCGTCCGCCACCGCCGCCGGGACGGAGGCCGGCTTTTGCAGCGTAGTGGCCGCGCTGTCGAAATAGATCATTGCGGATTCCTCCTGACAGATATGGATTGGGCCGCTGCCCTTTGGGGGCGGCGGCCCTCGTTATTTATATGGCAGTTTCGCTGAACGAGCCATCGCTCTCCGCATAAAATACGCGCATAGGAACAAGTCCCTCGCTCCGCAGCCGTTCCATGGCCGCAGGCAGGCTGCCCTCCCCGATCCGGACTGCGTAGCTGCATCCCCGGTCGGTCAGGCCCATGGGTGGCCGGAAAAAGCGGGCGGTAATCCCCGCCCGTTCCAAGACGCGGCTCATGCGCTGGGCGTGGGTGATGGAGCGGCTCAGCAGCAGGTAGTATGACAATGTTACCGCCTCCCGTCATCAATATATGCCGGGGGGAGGGATGCTGTGCTCTTTTGCTGCCTTTGGCGGGGGGGAGTTAGAAAAGGAGGGAGGCGAAGCAGAGGGCCGCTGCCAGAGAAATAACAGTGCGCAGCAGGAAAACGGCGGCCAGACGTGGAAAGGACAGACCGAAAATGTCTCGATTTTTCAAAATAATTGCCCCAGTTTCCGTCATATAGATCAGCTGGCCGATGGACACGCTGCCAATGATGAACCGGGTGGCATCGCTGCTGATGGTACTGCCGGCGACAGAGGGGAGATACATGTCCACAAACCCTACCAGCAGGGCTGGCGCGGCGGCCGCCGCCTCCGGGATGCGCAGGGCGGAAAGCAAATATTCCCAGGGAATTGCGAGCCATCGAATGACCGGGGTATATTCCGAGACGATCAGCATCAGTGTGCCGCAGGCCATCATGACGGGGAATACGCCCAGAAAGAAATCAAGAGCTGTCTGAGAACTGCGTCTGAGAATCGGGCGGAGTCTGGCTTCGCCGGCTTTCTTGGCGGCACAGGCTGCCGCGCGGCCCAGGGTTCCTTTTCCGGCAGGTATGTCGCATTGCGCCGGTGTATCGGGACAATACGTGTCTGGGACGTTCTTCAGCGGCCAGATACGAGGCAAAATGACCGCGCAGAGAATGGTTGAAACTGTGATGCTCAGATAGTACGGGCCGAAGTAGTCCATAATATGCAGGGTTTTGGCTACGATCACGCAGAAGGAAACGGAAACGATAGAAAAGCAGGACGCGACCGCAGCCGATTCGCGCCGGGTATAATAGCCGGTCTGATACTGCATTTTTGTGATGATAACGCCGAAAGGCCCGTTCCCCACCCAGGAAGCCATACAGTCAATCGCCGCGCAGCCGGGCAGGGTGAACAGCGGACGCATGATCCGCTGAATCAGCGTGCCGATAAAATCCATGGCGCCGAAATCCATCAGAAGGGAGAACAAATAAAAGGACATCAGATGCCATACGGCCAGAGACAACATCAGACTGTACATGGTCCCGCCGGTAGCCGGGGAGATGATACATGCCGGTCCGATTTGGAGCGCGTTCATGGCAAAAAACACCGCGCCAAGAATCCGAGCTAATAGCTTGGGCAGACTCATAGAAAAGGATTCCCGCAGCAGGGAGCTCCGCTCCAAAAAGGGGACAGGCCGAATGAAATGAACCAGCGAAACCAGCGCGCCGGCTGTAAAAAACGCGGTCAGTATCCAGGGAAGCGCCGGGGCCAGGAGCCCGGTGAGATAGTCGGCGGACGCCGCGATCAGCAGATCGCTTTTTCCGCGAATAGGGAGCGGGATTAAAAACAGGAGTGTTCCCGCAATAGAGCAGATGGCAAATCGCAGCACGGATTTGGCCTGTAATGGGGGGCGTTCGCTTTGTATTTTCATTATGTTTCCTCCATGAGAGTGTACGCGCCGGCGGAGCTGATGCCAAAAACTCGGCGTGGCTTGCTTCATGCCTGACGCTTAATGCACTATAATAGGGAAAACAAAAAGCGTCAAAATTTTGACGCTTTTTGTTTAGCAGTATGCCGTTAAAGGCTGGGAAATGTATGCCGCTCCACATAGGCGCGGAAACATTCGTTTACCTGTTCAACGGCCTGTACAGCCAGGTCCATATTGTTTTCCTCAAAGGCCCGCAGCAAATCCCGACACATCTGTACGGAGCTTTCGTGTGAAAAGACTTCCGTATAATCGCCGAAGGCCACGGCAAAGACCCCCATCAGCGGATCAGCCATCCGGGCAATACACTCGTTGCCGGTATAGTCTACAAAGGTATTCCATACATCCGCATACAGCCGGACAGACAGCGGCGTGTTCTCCTCTCCGCAGGAGAGAAACGCATCTACTGCTTCCTTTAAATGGCAGTAGGTATAGTCCTTTCCGCGGGCGAGGGATATCTGGATTCCCAGCAGCGTCATATGGTAGTTCCATTCTATCAGGTCCTCCACCAGCTTCCGGGTAACTGTAATAACCGCGTAGCGGGAATTGCCCAGGTTTTCAACAAAGCCGTACCGGTAAAGGAGGGAAAGCGCATCCCGGATCGGAGTGGAGGAGACGTTGTACTCATCCCGCAGCGTGTTGACTACCAGCCGCGTTCCCGGCAAAATCTCCCTGTTCCGGATTCGAACGACCAGATCTTCATAAACCTGCTGGCTGATGCTGTCCCTGACAATCGTAGGCATACGGTACCTCCTGCACACTTGCTTTTGCTCAATCATACACCGCAGCTCTTGATTTTGTCAATAAAAATCAAGTTTTTGCCATAATGCATTACTTTTGCAATGCGTTATGTATTGCGGTCGTGCAGGAAAATGGGGAGGAGGGCTGGACGCCAGGCCGGTATTACATGTCAGGCGGCCGGTAAAAAGCGTGCGCAGGTCAGGATTCAATTATCTGGCAAGCCAGGCGTCAGTCTTCGAAGGAAGGGACGGGGACGGGGTCCACGTGCTCAAACTTCTGGTTGTCTGCCAGATACTTCCGGTAGCCCTCGGCCGTCAAGGCGGGCTGGAATCCGTCCAGCAGGTCCTTGGCCGCCGCCGCATCGTCCTTGAGCAGGCGGTAGCCGCAGATGGCGAAGATTTTGGCGGTTTCCACGTAGTACAGATTTTCATCTACGATACGGTAGTCCGCGCCGTGGCCGGTACCGGCCTGCCCGGCGGTGCCAAACTGCACCACGGGCATCAGATGGGTCAGTTCTCCCAGATCGGTGGAGCCGGGGGAATGGATCATGGGGTCACTGGCGGAGTCGATAACCTCTACGGGACGGCCATTGGACAGGTCCTCCAGGACGCCTTTAAGAAGGGTGACATTGTTAGAAGGGATGTAGGGAAGATATCCGGCAATAGTCTCAATGTCAGTGCCTGCGCCCACAGCCATTGCGCTGGCCTTCAGCGCGCGGTCTACCTTATAGGAGGCCCGCTGGACGGCGGGCATGGTCTTGGTGCGGACGCTGAAATCCATGCGGACCTCATCGGCGATCACGTTGGCGGCGTTGCCGCCCTTGGTGATAACCCCGTGGATGCGGGTGTAGTCTTTTTCCGGAGAAATCTCCCGGTTGGCGTTGATAGCCGCGGTGGAGAGGCTGGCTGCCTCCCAGGCGTCGATGCCCTGCCAGGCGGAGGTGCCGTGGGCGGCCTTGCCGATGAATCGTACGGATTTGTTGACAAAACCGTTGCCGCTGTCGTTGAGAACGATGGCGTACTTGGTTTCCCAAGTGTGGTGGCAGACGCAGATGTCCAGATCGTCCAGCTCGCCCAGACGCAGGAACTCGCTCTTGCCGCCGCCGCAGCCGATCTTTCCCTCGTGAATCAGCTTCATCTTATACTCGGTGTCGGAGCTGAATTCCTCGGAGGGTACGCCGATAAAGGTGATGTTGCCGTTGATTTTCTCCTTGATTTCCGGCATGGTCAGGGCAATAGCCGCGCCGTACACGCCGGTCATCTGGGCGTTGTGGCCGCAGGCGTGGGCCGCGCCAGTCTCGCTCCAGGCATCCGGGTGGGTGGGCAGGGGCAGCGCGTCCATCTCGCCCATCAGGCAGATATTCAGACCCTTCGTGGTTTCCGGGTCCTTCAAGTAGGCCTTTACGCCGGTGAGGCCGATGCCTGTCCGGGGCTTTAGGCCCAGCTTCTCCAGGCCCTCCGCCAGCTTTTGGGAGGTGCGGAACTCCTTGAAGCCGGTTTCCGCGTGGTACCAGATGTCATTGCCGAAGTCGATGATCTCTTGGGCGTGTTCATCGATGATCTCGCAGATTCTTTTTTCGACCTGATCCAACATGAACGTGTCCTCCTGTAAAATAAAATGTATTGAATCATGCGCGCCGAGGCGCGCACAACGCCGGGGTTATGCCGGGGTGGAAAAAGAGAGGGGCGGAAAACAATGGAAATCAGGTTACTCCGCCGTTCCCGCATCGACCTGGGCTTGGATGTCCCTGCCCAGCGCCTTGCCGGAATCAATCACCTTGCGGATCAAAATCGCGGAGAGGGCGCACAGGAGGCAGGAGCCAAGGCCGATAAGAAAGATGGTGCGGTAGCCGTCTGTGCCCTGGATGTCCAGCAGGGAGCCGCAGACCGTGCCCCGGAACAGGGTGGTCAAAGTGTTCAATCCAAATACGATGCCCCATACGCGGCCGGAATACTTGACGGGAACCTTGGCGTCGGCAATCAGGGTGTACTGCAGGCCGGTGACGGAATAAATGCAGATACCCGCCAGAACCACCAGCGCCAGGTAGGCATACAAAGAGGTCGCGCCAAAGAGTGCGAAGCAGACCATGACGGCGGCCAGACCGAAGGAGAACCACTTCACCACGGCGGTGGAGTCGTTGAGCTTATCGCGGATGGTGCCGCCGAAGGGACTGATTACAATGCGCAGGCTGTTGCGGAAGGTGATCTGGAGCAGGGAGGCCGTAGCGGCGGCTATTCCCAGGACATTCACCAGGTAAGGATTCATATAGGTAAAAACCACTTGGTTATAGAAGGTCATCGTCATGGTTGCCGCCACATTCAGCCAAAGGATCGGCATTTTCAGCACGGAAATGAACTCTGTGAGGGCATTGCCGCTTGCCTTTTCCACGCCGGCATCCTTGACGTCTCTACTTTTTTTGCGCTCCAGCGCCTCCTTTTTCAGACGCTCCTCCTCGCGAGTGAGGCCGGGAGCCCGGAAAAGACCGTAAATGCCGATAGCCACCAGGCCGTTGATGGCGCCTACGGCAATCAGCGCGGCCTGGAAGGACAGGTTGAAGGCGGAGATAGCGCCCAGGAAGCCGTAATTAATCAACAGCGTGACGATAGCGTAGGCCGTTTCGGAAAAGGTCATGATCTTCCCCTGCTCCTCATCCGTACCCAGCAGCTTGAGCAGCTTAAAGTAGGGAGTCATCAGCAGGACGTTGGAGGAGAAGCTCAGGGCAATGTAGACAAGGATCAGGACAAAATAGCTGCTGGAGAGCGCCTCCGCCACCGCAGCGGCAAAAGCCACGACACAACCCAGCGCAGTCAGTTTCCTGGGACTGAATCGGTCGGCGAAGAAGCCGCCCACAAAGCCGCCGATAAAGCCGCCGATGGAGCCGATTCCCTCCAAAAAGCCCAGCTGGGTGTTGGTCAGGTTGTAGACCTCCTGGAACTGCACATAGAAGGTCTGGCTGAGCATGGTAATCAGGAACGCAGAATTGCTGAGCGTGGCAAAAAAGGTGAGCCAATATTTTTTGAGCATACCCGGGGCCAGAAGGGCGTGCCTGATAAAGAAGTTTTCTTTGTCGGGCGGCAACCGCATGATACTACGGTGTCATGCGGTTGTCTTTTTGCTGTACTGGCTAAATTCCGGGGAAAAATCAATTTCGCCAATGAAGTTATAATGTACGTCGATGCGCTGGATGCGGTGGCCGCTGGACTTATCGGGGGCATGAACAACGATTTTCTCTACAAACTCCCGCAAAAGCGCCGGGGTCAGCTCGGTGGGCTGAGTGTACTTTTTCACAATCTTCAAAAAACTCTGGACATTGACTGCCTGCGTCTGAGCGGCGTGTACAATAGCGGACAGATCCGCTATGGACTGTTTCAGTTCCGCTTGCTCTTGTTCGTAGCCCTCGGACAGCTTGGCAAAGCGTTCCTCACTCAGCTTACCTACAACATGATCTTCATAAAGCCTTTGAATGATGGCATCCAGCTCGTTATAGCGCCGCTCCTGCTTTTCCAGCTTACGCTTGGCCTTTTCCTGCTCGGTGCGCTGTAACGCCATCTTGTTTTCCATGATGCGCCGCACAAACTCGTCCTCGTCCTCCTGGGCGTAAGCTACCACCCGTTGCAGATTTTGGAGTACAAGCTGTTCCAGCACCACCGCCCGGATGTAATGGGCGCTACAACCTTTTTTACCGCGATAGGTGGCGCAGGTATAGCACTCCTGTTCATGCGTCCAGGAAGCAGTCCGGCAGTGATACAGTCTCGCTCCGCAGTCGGCGCAGTAGGCCAGCCCGGAGAACATCCCCATTTCCCCCATTTTGGTGGGACGGCGGCGCTGTTCCCTCGCCTTTTGTACGATCTCCCAGGTTTCCGGGTCGATGATTGCTTTATGGGTATCTTCAAACCTTGTGTAGATGAAAAAGATACCGCGCGGAAACAGCGAAATAAAATTACGCAATACCAGGAAAAGTGCAATATTAGAGTTCAAAAAGGAAAAGAAAAGTTAAACTTTCCAAAGCAGTCTCCCGTTTC
>OFHO01001337.1_pt1 | contig 18104 bp, 19 predicted proteins | sample 1521531 | NCBI WGS metagenome assembly OFHO01 (sample SAMEA3504124, study PRJEB24116) | mouse gut metagenome | biome: mouse gut; feature: mouse-associated habitat; material: faeces | place: Denmark | collected 2011
AATTCTGTGACAGGCAACCAGAGTAATTATAGGTCGGTACAAAAGGGTAGCAACAATATTCATCTGACGTACTGAATGGGTAAAATTTTTCTTCTGTGAGGTATTCAAAGGATATTTCCCTTTGCCGCCGTCTGCTCCGTTCCCGCCATGCGTTGATAGCGGCATAGCGTATCACAACTTTGCAGAAACCATTAAAAGTATACATGATGTGTTCCTTGTATGCTTCTGTGCAATTCATAGAAAATGCCCCTCCTCTCCAATATGACAAAAATTCAACTATCTTTTCACTTTCACCATATTATTTCCCGCCTTTGTCGATTCGCTCCCAGCTAAGTACAGCTCGTCAATTTGTTCCTCATAGTGGAATAGCCTGTTATGCACATTTCCATAATGCTTGTCTTTTTGTCTTTGGTTCGAAATAGTGTGGTGTTGGTGGTCTATCTCTTGTTTTCGGCTTCTTGTTTCTTTACTGTACATGAGCATTTTGCCCATTCTCTGCAATATGCTTTTACTTTATCTGTACTATCTTTATCCCCGGCAAATATTAGCAAAGGAAATAGAAGGCTTTTTCTCCTGTTTTTGCAATTTATACTATAAATTTTTCATTCAATTTACCACCCCATTTCCATAAGCCAATTATTTAAAGCTCGTTCTCGTTTTTGTGAATCAATTTTATATTTTCCTAAATTATGCTCACCTTTTATATTTCCGTCAACTATGTACATAACTCTTGTACACTTTGCGGCAACCTTTACATCATGTGTCACAAGCATTATTGTAGTTCCGTTATCATTTAATTTTGTAAGTTCTTCCATAACTTCATCAGAAGAAGTACGATTTAAAGCTCCTGTTGGCTCGTCTGCAAAAATAATTTTTGGATTATTAATCATACTGCGGCAAATACATGCACGTTGTAATTGCCCTCCTGAAACTTCGTTTATGTCATTATCTGCAATTTCCATAATTCCAAGTTTACGCATTAGGGCATGTCCTCTTTGAAGGATTTCATTTCGGTTTTCATTATTTTTTTTAGATTGCACTGCCGGAAGTATAATATTGTCTGTTATGGTAAGATTTTTTAGCATATACATTTGTTGAAAAATAAATCCAATATCATCAAGTCGTAAATTTGCCAGTTCTTTTTCTTTCATTTTAACAATATTTTTATTACCAATCTTTACTTCTCCTGAGGTTACACTATCCAAACCTGAAACCGAGTAAAGTAATGTCGATTTACCTGAACCGGAAGGCCCCATAATAGCAACCATTTCTCCTTTAGAAATATTAAAATTTACATTTTCAAGAATATTATTTTGACAGCCATTTACATTATAGGATTTACAAAGATTTCTTACTTCTAAAATATTCATAATCTGCTCCTTTTTTATTCAGTAATTGATATATTTGAGGATTTTATTTTTCTTATGTACATTGATGTCAAATATGCACATATCATTGTTGTAATAAAAACAATTGCCGGAAAAGTAATAAAAGTTTCCATAGGATTTATTACATAATCTACGCCGGTCTCTAATCCCATCATCTTAAATAGTGAATCTATACATAAATGTGTTAATGGAATTGCAAAAATTTCACTTATCATTACTGAAATCATTCCTATAAATAAAAATCTTAACGCATGATATAAATATATTGTTTTGCCGCTGATACCAATGGCTTTCATAAGTCCAATTTCACCTTGCTCTTTTTCAATAAAAGAGCGTTCCATAAGCACTGAAATAAGAGCAACTAAGAGGACTGTAATAATAGCAATCAGTATTTTTATGGCGTTAAGAGGTTCTGTAACACCTAACATATCTGATATAAATTCCGCACTTGTCTTGACAGTTTCAAACTCTGGAAAAATTTCTTTTATTTTTTCCACCCTGATTTCAATTTCTTCTTTATCTGGATTATCTGTAAATATAATTTGGGTATTTATCTCATGAAAAGTTTGAATATAATTTATTTCTTCATTCGTATGAAGTCTTATCCCGTCTCCATTACTATGCATTGATTGAAAAAATGCTGTGATAATATAATTCTTGTCACCATCTATCGTTTTAATTGTTATAGTATCTCCAATCGTTGCTTTAATTTTATTTGCTGAAATCTTAGTTATCGCTATTTCATTAGAATTTTCAGGAACTGTTCCTTCTAAGTATTGATACATATCCATTGTAGTTCCTGTCCCCTGATATATTGGCAGCTTTGCTTCATTACCATTAAAACTTACAGGTAATGAAAACATCATCTCTTTTATGCAATTTGCAGGCATTCCATTTTTTTCAAGTTTATCTTCTAAATTATTTAAAAACTTTTCAAGTTCTTCATGTCCATTTTCTATTGAAAATTCAGCAGGATTATCGCCTACAACAACATCGCTGTCAACGATACTCAATACACTATATAAACTACCGCTTTTCAATGTTGAAACAGTTACGGAAAGTACCAGAGGAAGTGACGTACACACAAAAAATATAATAGCAATAATACAAAAACGCTTCGGACTGCTTACAATATCATTCAGTGCTAAAAAAGATGTTGACGGCAATGTGCTTTTTCCCAACTTCATACAATTCTTTTTTCTGAAACGTTCTCCTGTCTGCCCATTTCTAATTGCATCAATGGGGTTCATTTTTTTTACCTTACTGGTACAACCAAAACAAAACATTAGAATCACAAAAACAACAATTACTACACAAAACATATTTATAAAAATTGAATTTTGATTACTTATCATAATCGAGGTTGAAGAAACATTCAGTAGTAACATTTTGCCAAATGGAAAACTTAATATAAGTCCAATGAATGCCCCTGTTATAGAAAGTGCTGTATATTTTACAAGATATAATCCTCTTATTTTTAAATTACTGATACCAATAGCTTTCATAACTCCAATCTCACGAAATTCCTCTGCTAATGTAAAAGTAATTGTAAAACGTAAGATGATAAATGCAATTATTATAAAAATAATACTTACTACAAGAATAATGCCTGTTACTACCATATCCAAAATATAACAAAGTTTTATTTTAGATTTATCTATGTTCAAAATACTATTATCAGTAAGTAATTTTATTTCTGAAAGTGTGTTTTCAATATTGTTAGTATGTATATAAATTAAATTTCCACCATAAATCTTTTCCGTTTTTGAATTAGATGTATATTCTTTATAATCTTTGCTGCTTATTATATATCGTTGAATCTGCATGGACTTTGCACCAAAAATAACATCTTTAATTTCACCGGCAAATACAAATTCATTTTTAACCCCGTCTATTTCAATGGTGATGATATCTCCTTTTTTTAGTCCGATTTTTTCTGCTTTTCCTTCTGTTATATAGATTTCTCCCGGCTCAACTTTTTCAAGTTTATTTCCATCTGCAAGAAAATAGTTCAAAGACAATCTTTCATCACTTTGAATGACATTAGTTCCACCTAAAGCAGTTATATTCTCCCCCTCAAATATAAAATTCTCAGGAGCTAAAAACAACAATTTTTCTACGCTATAATCTTCAATTGATTTTGTGGAATTTAAGACAGCAGTTAAATCAGCTTCAAAAATTTTATTCCTTGTTGCCACTAAATAATCAGGTGCTCCAGCCATATCTAAATAATTATCTAATGCAGAAGTAACATTTAAAATATTATTTACACTGGATGATACAAACATTGTTGCCAGTACAATGAATATAAGTAAAATGATATTCATTATCTTTTTTCTTCTTAAATCTTTTTTTAGGATATTGAAATACATTTTTTTACCTCTTTCCTTTTTGTAATTTCATTTTAGCATGGAAAACGAAACTGTAAAAAAACAGTCATTTATTTATGAAATAGAAGGATATGCTTTATCAGGATTTCAAAAATAGTAAACTTATATTCATAATAAACCTCTGTCTTTTATCAGATGCATTGTTCCAAAATAGGCATTAGACAATGTCTTTATACAATATGCTTCATCATAAGCCATTGCATTATTAGCAAGCAGGCTGGCTATTCCATGTGTTACTAAAAAAATTTGAGAAAATATGTTATATGCCTGTTGCTTGTCTACCTTTGCCTGTCTCTCCAAAATAGGAAATAAAGAATCAAAATTTTTCCCTGTAAGCCAATCAGAAAGGGAAACGCCTGTATAATAGTTTGAATGAAATAAAAAACGAAAAAGATTTGTTTCTTCTACGGCAAACTGAATATGTCTCATACCCACTTCCAACATAGGACGTTCGTATTTGCCGCTTAAATTTGTTACATAGTTAATATAAAACTCACCTGCTTTTCTATGTGCTGCCATTCGGACATCTTCAATTGTTTTAAAATGATATAAAACGGGCTGTGTTGAGCAGCCGAGCTTTTGTGAAACTGTCCGGGCGTTTATGTTTTCTGCTCCAATTTCTTTTGCAATTTCAAAAGCAGCGTCTATAATCATTTCTTTTGTGACTTTCGCTATTGCTGGCATATTTGTACCTCCATTTATAATTTGCATCATATATAACTCAGATTATACATTAGGCAAATTATAAATCAGGATATTCTTTCTGTCAATCCCTTTTGCTAAACTTTCACTTTTTCAAAAAACGATAAATTAGTAAATTATTTGTCAAATAATAAATTTTTATATTCATGAAAGAAAAAAGGAATGTGTGGGATTCCGCCGTAATCGGCATTGTGCGTAATGTGTATAACTGGCTGTCTCATGGAATTGTGGGTAACTCTGTTTGCAGAATGTGGGAAAGCTGCACTTTAGCTTTTCCATGTTCTGTGAATAGAGTTATCCATGATTCCATAGCCTGTTATGCACATTTCCATAATGCTTGTCTTTTGGTCTTTGGTTTCTTTGGTTCGGAATAGTGTGGTGCTGGCGGTCTATCTCTTGTTTTCGGTTGCTTGCTTCTTTACCGTACATGAGCATTTGCGCCGGGGTTGTCGTTGCCGTAGCCCTCTAAGAGATTGATAACGCCCCATACGCCCAGACCTGCGCCCAATGCGATAACAAGTGTCTGCAATACGTTTACTGCGCTGTTAAAAAATGCCATATAGCCCTCGCTTTCTGCCGTTTCCTGCGGCTTGGAAAATGGTTTTTGGGTATGAAAAAAGCCGCCAGTCTTGGCGGCTGTCCCCACGCTGCGTAGGTGCTGCGGCGTGGCGGTATTCAGTTGTAAAGGGGTGGTGCGCCCCTCTGGTGGGCGCACGAACCATGTACCCGGTGTTTACGTTTTTGATGATATGTACCTCCGTTTTTATAAATAAATGAATGGGGGAGAGGGGGAGTTTCAGCAGCAGCTCGGCGTTGTGGGAATGTGTATAACTGCCTTGCTCATGGAGTTGTGGGAAACGCTGTTTGCAGGACGTGGGAAAGCTGCACTTTGCTTTTCCATGTGCTGTGAATGGCGTTTTCCATGACGGAATAGGCTGTTATGCACATTTCCATGACGCAAAGCCCTTTCCCCTGCCCCCATATCCTCCCCGGCTGCTATGCAAAAGGGCGGCTTTCCTGCCGTCACTGTTGCGGGATAAGCCCCCGGCGTGTGACATACTCCGTTGCATACATACGGTTTTCTGCGTCCCGTTCCTGCCAGTATTCCCGCAATGCGTTTTCTGCGGTTTCCGCAACATTCATCAGAAATCTTTCAAGCTGTTTTTCTTTTGTTTCAGCGTTACGTTTTTTCATGGTCTGTGTCCTCCTGCAAATCTGCCCCGTCAATCTCGTAGAGGTCGAACGGTTCTTCCGGCTTGATAACTGCCGGGCGGCGTTTTAGATACTTCTCAATGTCAAATTCATTCTTCTTGTCAAAGTCGGAAAGGAATTTATATCTTGGGTGTTTGGTTATATCGAACTTGTCACTGAAAAAGGGACGTGCGCCCCTTACCTGCAAGATACATTTGCCGCCGTCCATGACGGCTATTTCATCTTGGCTCATAAGCTCCTTTCCCAATTTCTGATAGTTCAGCCCGTAGGTCTTTTCCTTTCCCCGGTTCTCGGAAGTGTTGTATAAATCTATGGTTTCCCGTCCCAAAAGCTCCGACATTTCTTTGAGCGTGGTTTTCTCCTTGCCGCCTAAGAAAAGGGTCGTGTCGCAATTCCCTGTGATTGTGTCGGCGTTGTCCTTGTAAATGGCTTTTAACTGGCTCTGCGCCTGCAAGATAAGGCAGGCGGATATTTCCCGGCTTCGGATTGTCGCAATCAGCTTTTCCAGTTTGGGTATCTGCCCGATATTCGCCACTTCATCAAGCAGGCAGCGGACGTGTACGGGAAGCCTGCCGCCGTACACATCATCTGCCCTGTCGCACAAGAGGTTGAAAAGCTGCGTATACATCATGGAGACAATGAAATTGAATGTGTCGTCCGTGTCGGAGATAATGACAAAGAGGGTGGTTTTTCTGTCCCCCAACGTGTCAAGCTTCAAATCGTCCGTTTCCATGAGTTCCCTAAGTTCCCGAATGTCAAACGGGGCTAAACGTGCGCCGCATGAAATCAAGATAGATTTAGCGGTCTTGCCTGAAACGAAATGTCAAGGACTTTTTAGGATCCCCCTGCGTTTCATTGCATGAAAAAAAGCCACTGTAGATTTCTCCACAATGGCTCTTAGGTCATATGTATATAATTCTTTTTACATAAACTCAGGTACAACCTGAAAGTTTCTGTTCTTACGAATTACAATTCATGATAACGTGTACATTACTTCTCTTAATTCTTTTCCTTCGATATTGTCACCCATATATTTTTCTTTCCTGCTGTGAGCAAACTCATGCGCAACTTTCATATTAGTAATCAGCTGCTGGCACTCTTCAAGACTTTCTCCGTTTGCAAGTTCCTCTCTGAAAAGCCAAATGACCGTTTCAATATACAAACAGCGCAATAAAATCTCACAAGGAATACCTACACCGTCACCAAGCTTTTGTACGAAATCAATTACTACATCCTTTGGCTCTGAGGTCAAATCATCTCTAAACTCATCAAGTATAAATCTCGATAAATCAAATACAGGGTCGCCTATTACGCCTTTAGGGTCAATAACCGTATAGCCTCCATTTTCATTTTTAAGTATATTCTCATGGTGTAAATCACCGTGCAGCAGAAGATTGCGAGAATATTTTTTGCATATATCTGTAAGCATTCGCTCTGCACTGTCAAGATACTGATACAATTCTTCACAATCCTCACGCTTTTTTGTACCCTTTTTGCCGGCTTCAAACCATTCGGTGTATGTAGGGATTGTACGATCGGGCAAGTCAGTCTTGTGCAGTCCTTTAAATATTTCGCCTGCAATTTTAATACGTTCGTTGCGGGGAGCACTTTCATATAAAGTATAGGCAGGCACAATTCGTTCCATTATATATACCTTATCATCAAATGAATACTCATAAAGTTTACAAAAATACTCACCTTGAAACAATTTTAATGCCAGTATTTCCTTGTCAAAACCATTGTTGATAAGAATTTTGAGAATAACCTTACCATATCGTTTTGAAACCGCATAGAAAATCAGGCTGTTAGTGGAAAACTCTGACTTAAATTCTATTTCAGACAGCTCCCATTGTTTTTTGTATTTCTCTACAATACTGATTCGTTCGTTAAAGCTATCTGTACCTAACTTTTTTAAAAATCGCTCCGCTATAATATCAGTCAGCAATTTAAATCCACCTCTCTCCTGTTTGTTAAATTCAAATTTTCATCTATTCGACCAATTCAAGTTTATCAAACTGTTCGACCTATTGGAATTTGTTGAAAAAAAATTTAATTCTCCATCAAATTCAGTCCTAAATACTCCATCTTCTTCAGGATACCAACCACCGTTGAAGAACCCCAGCCATAAGGGTCTTTTACTTGCTTATGTCTGTTATTGCCCTGACCGAAGCATGCCATATGAACTGCCGGTATTTCTATCTTCTTCTCCTGCAATAGCTTTGATTCTGATAAGGACCCAGCCCATCAATAGTCCACTTGAATATCATCCGAACCACCTCAGCTGCTTCCTCATCAATAATCCAGTGATTACCGTCATTTTCATCTTTCAGACAGCCATATGGTGTAACGCTTGCCACATGCTTACCCGACTTTCCTTTTGACCGAAATGTTGATTTTATCTTCTTGCTGATATCCTTGGCATACATTTCATTCATAACATCCCTGAACACAAGAAAATCATCATCTCCTCTTTAATTTGTCTCAAAAGATGATCTTCTGGAATCATAGAATCGATATCCAGAATTGCCATTTGAATTTGTCCGTTCTGTTTTCCCATCATAAAAATGCCCTCCTCAATTGATATCTTAATTATACCATACAAAAGGTCATTTTTGTTTAGTTTGTCAACAGATCCAAACTTTCATACACTCATTCAAAAAGGCAGGATCGGAACACATCTGTCTGCAGTGAAAAGTGCATGATTTTAAACATTTTAAAACAAACTTTCAAGTCATGGGAAATGGCTTATAAAAACGGCAAAAATGAAGCTGCCGCTTCACGAATCTTTATTCATTAAAGCGACAGCCCCTTTCTGATCTTGTCTCAACTATTTTTTCTTTTTGACTGGTCTGAGCACCTCATATCCGACCACCTCCGGATAGTGGCGCTGATAATCCTGGCACACGTCCTCGTTCCACTCGTAGCCGTTTGTCGACGGATCGTAATTCCACGCGAGATCTTCCACCCTTTTCATGACCTCCCCGCAATCCTTCGGATAGTCAAAGGGCGGGTGGAAAAATACCAAGTAGTCGCTTGCCGGAAACGTGCGGATCTCAAACCCATCCGGTATCACGCCGTCATAGTCCGCCGGGACGCCGAACCCGTAAAAATATCCCCTGGTGCCGTTTTCGTAAAACCATCCTGCCGTGTGGCAGGTAACGATCGGGTGGGACACATGGCTCATGCTGTCGATCGTGCCGCAGACCGCGTCGCAGTCGTGCCGCGCGAAAAAGCTGCCGTACTCACCCGCTTCCTTATCCCATATGCCGACATACTTGTGCTCCGGGATGTGCTCTACCCTGACATGGGCATCTGTCAAAAGCGTTCTGTTCATTGTTGGTCCTCCTCTGTCCACATAATGTTCTGGCAGGAATACAGCCTGACGGATGCAGAGTGTGACCGGCACCGGATGCTTCCGGTATACGGCGGGCGTACACCCGTATGCGCTGACAAAAGCCCTCGTCAAAGCCTCCTGTGAGGAATACCCGTACTTCACTGCGATATCCAGTATCCGCTCATCGGTATCGCGGATCTCCAGCGTCGCCTGCGCAAGCCGTCTGCCTGCTATGTAATTCCGGATTGTCATTCCGACCACCTCATGAAACTTTACAGAACAGTAGTACGGCGAATAGCCGACCTGTCTTGACATCTCCTGCAGCGACGGGTTTTCTGTAAGATTTTCCTCGATCCAGCAGATCATTTTCTGGATCGCCTTGTTCCACTCATACAATGCTGCTTCCTCCCCTTCAACAAATAGCTTCCCGAGTCTCCCGTGCACCTGTGCCGCAGAACTCGGAGCAGCTATCTGGTTACATCCAGAGAATACCACAAAGCGCACCGCAAAAGTTTGATGTGGATTGTGTTATTTTTTCGCGCTCCCTCTCCCTGCTCTCCAATCCTTCCAGAATGTCATACAGCTCCCGGATCTCTTCTTTCGTGAGACTTCTCTGCTTGACCAAGGTGCTCATCATCATGTCTATGGAGCCTTTATACACGCGTGACAGCAGATTCTCCGTCTCCGCCAGTGCAGCCTCCTCGCGCCTGATTCCCGGATAGTACTGTCTGGCTTTTCCGCTGTCCTCATAATACAGGATGCCTTTTTCGACCATCCTGCCAAGCAGCGTGTTGACAGTACTCTTGCTCCACCCGGGATCCTCGGTCTGAATGAATAATAATCGTCGTCACCGCACTGCAGCTTTTTGGGGGCCAATGCCCCATATCATACATACAAGATACACTCCTTTCCTTAAACTTTTTTAATCGAATATATGTCTGATTACCTTTTTGATTTCCTACCAACAAAAAGAGATGTCAGAAACCCAGTAAAACCAAGGTTCTGACATCCCATAATGTATCGGAGTGGCGGGATTCGAACTCGCGACCTCCGCCTCCCTAAGACGGCGCTCTAACCAAGCTGAGCCACACCCCGTAACGAAATTTATTATAACTCGTCACCCCGAAAAATGCAAGCCCTTTTTAACAAAAAAAATGAAAAAATAGATGAATTCTACAATTTTGTGTAAAACATTGATACAGTCTGCCTTAAGCGATTCATCCATTGTCTGTTTTGCACATAAAGCAGACATTGTGGATTGAAGTTTGAATCAAACCCGGACCATCCCTGCCTCAATCCTTCAGCGCCAGCAGCCGCACCAGATAATCCCATACCCTTTGGGTAGAGGAGATACTCAGGGTCTCCTCCGTGGTGTGGATATCATACATATTGGGCCCGAAGGAAATACCGTCCAGATCCGCAATCTTGGCAGCCAGAATGCCGCACTCCAATCCGGCATGTATGGCTTCCACCCGGGGCTTCTCCCCATACATCTCCTCATACAGGGCCACCATCTTGTCCCGCAGCGGAGAATCCACCCGGTAAGCCCAGCCCGGATAGTCTCCGGTGACCTCACAGCGTCCTCCCGCCAGGGCCGTCAGCCCCCGCACCTTATCCAGAAGCGCCTGCTTGCTGCTGTCCACACAGCTTCGAACGGAGAATTCCGCAGAAATCCTACCGCCCTCCACCAGCAAAATCCCCAGGTTCAGAGAAGTTTCCACCAGCCCCGGCACATCGGCACTCATAGCCTGTACCCCACAGGGCAGGCCATAGAGATAATCCGCCGCGCGCTGCAATTCCCCGTCTGTCAGGCAGCTTTCCGACGCCGGACCCTGGGCAGATGCCATGACGGATACCCCCGGGTCCGTGGTGGCCAGTTCCCGTCCCAGTATTCCCTGGTATTCCGCCACCAGGCTTTCCAGCCGTTCTTCCTGTCCTTTTTCCACCAGTACCCTGGCAGTGGTCACTCTGGGAATGGCATTATCCGCCAGTCCGCCCCCACAATGGGAGAGCCCCATTTTTACATTGCCGGCAAGTCTCTGCAGAAGTCTGGCCAGCAGTACATTGGAATTGCCCCGCTGCTTATGGATTTCCGCCCCGGAATGGCCCCCCTGAAGACCGCCCACCGTCAGTTCGTAGGCCGTCCCCTCCATGCCCCGGCAGGGCAGTTCCACCAGACAGTTAATCCTCGCGCCCCCGGCACAGCTGGTCAAAAAGATTCCCTCCTCCTCGGAATCCAGATTCAGCAGCCGGTGGCCCTGCAGCATGGACAGATCAATGGCCCGCGCGCCGTCCATACCCACTTCCTCGTCCACAGTGATGACCACCTCCAGGCGGGGATGCTGCAAAGTATCATCGTCCAATAACGCCAAGGCATAGGCCACGGCGATACCGTCATCCCCTCCCAGGCTGGTTCCCTCCGCATAGATCCTGTCCCCGTCCACGGCCAGCCGCAGCGGTTCCCTGGTCATATCAATTTGAAGCCCCGGCTTCTGCACCGCCACCATATCCATATGCCCCTGCAGGATCACGGCAGGCTCCTGCTCATAGCCCGGCGTGGCCTCCTTGATGATAATGATATTCTTCACCGCATCCTGGATACACTGCAATCCTCTCTCTCCGGCAAAACCTGCCAGATAATCGCTGATGGCCTCCACATTCCCTGAACCGTGGGGAATCTGCGCGATTTCCTCAAAAAAAGTAAATACCCTGTCCGGTTTCAGTCCCGACAAAACACCCATAATCCATTCCTCTCCTGTCACTCGACATCTCTTTTCTTTTTTATCCCACCTTGTACCCGGTGCCCCACACCACTTTCAGATATCTGGGCTCCTTGGGATTCTGCTCAATCTTCTCCCGGATATGCCGGATGTGCACGGCTATAGTGTTATCCGCGCCGATGGCCTGCATATGCCATATGGCCTCATAGATCTGGGCGATGGACAGCACCCTTCCCCTCTCCTGCACCAGCAGCTTCAGAATCTTGTACTCAATAGGAGTCAGCCTTACTTCCTTGTGGTCCACAAAGACCTGCCGGGTGTTATCGTCGATCACCAGTCCGTCCACCTGGTAAATCTTATCTATATTGGCACACATGTTCACAAGCTGGGTGTAGCGGCGAAGCTGGGATTTGATACGCGCCAGCAGCTCCAGGGGATTGCAGCCGTTCACCACATAATCGTCCGCCCCCGCGTTCAGCGCCAATATTTTGCTGGTCTCGTCACTGCGGGAAGACACCACGATAATGGGCAGGCTGCTCATCTGGCGGATGCGCTGCAAAGTCTCCAGTCCCTCGGTGATATCCTGGTCCTGTTCCGACCACACCACATCGGTGATCAACAGATGAATCTGTTCCGCCCCCATAATCTGACGTAACTGTTTTCGGTTCTCCGCCACCAGCAGCTTTATGTTCTCTCCCCTGAGAAGCGGCCGCAGAGACGCCGTAATTCCCGTATTGTTGTTGTAGATCACCACTTTTTTGTCCATAAATATCACAATCCTTCCTTACCTTTATTGTGCCTCCGATCCGGCACCCACATGTATCTTACTGCCATGCCCTCCAGCCAACAGCGGAGGACATGTCTTTTTTCATCACTCAAATAAGGTGTACACATCCAAATCCATGGTCTGCAGCACCGTGTAGGCTTCTTCCTGGGTGTATCCCCAGAACCCCACCAGCAGATCCCTCCCATACAGGGAGATTGCGCACTCGATACTGCTTACTTCCCCGTCCTCCATCAGATCTATCACCTTATAGGTATATCCTTGGGAAGTGGTATAGTTGCGTTCATTGGCCGCCTCCCCGGAATAGGCGCTGGACGCTGCATACCCCTGGCTGCCCCGGTGGTCCATCTGCATAACGGAAAACATTCTGTCCTGCTCCTCCTGGATGCGGATATACACTTGATCCCCCACGATATGGACGCTCTGATCCGCCGCTTCCCCGCCCAGCAGTTCCAGATCCGGCAGGGGAACCGAGATACCGGTCTCCTCCTTAAAAGCAGACAGGGAATCATATTCTTTTACTTCCATCTGATACGCCACGCACTCCGGTTCCGCCTCCTCGGATCTCTGCCGGGAACGCTCCTTGGCAAGCCCGGGAACCGAAGTCCCGGTCTCCCCTCCGGCGTCCGCTTGCTGGGGACCGGTGATGGAGAACCCGTTGTGCCGCACCTGGATAAAGCTGCTGCCGTAATTCATGGCAGTGGCTACACCGCCCAACAGCAGGAATACTGCCGCAGCGGAAGCCACAGAAGCCATCGCCCGCCTTCTGCGGGCCTTTCTCAACTTGTGATGATGGATTTCGTCGGACACCCGCTCCGCATCCAGGTGAAAGGTCCCCTGCCGGTCCATCTCTTTTTGATATTCTTCTCTGAAGCTACGCAAAATCGTATTCCTCCTTGAGATTTTTCTTCAAGATTTCCCTGCCTCTGGTCAATTGGGAAGTCACCGTGGACACCTTGCGCTCCAGTATCACCGCAATCTCTTTCACCGACAAATCCTCATAGTAAAACAGGTGAATTACATCCCGGTATGCGGCGGGCAGTTTCCAGACCGCCTCCAGCACCATGCGGGCTTTCTCCTTATCCAGAAAAGCCTCCTCCGGCCCCTGGTTCCCGGACTCCGCGCCGCCCTCCGAATCAAGTGCTTCCAAATCCGGGACGTCGCCGCGCCGCTTATAAAAACCGCTGCGCCACATCTTGCAGCAGCCGTTCAAAGTAACTCTGATCAGCCATGCCTTCTCATATTCCTCATCCCCGAAATCTTTGGATGATTTGAGATATTGGTAAAAGGTCTCCTGCACGATATCCTCGGCATCCGCCCTGTTCCCCATTCTGGCATAAGCGATCTTGAAAAGCATATCGCTGTAGCAATCAATCTTTTCCTGTAGCTTCCCCTGTATTCTAGTCGTGTCCTGTATCATGATTGTATCCATTTCAAGCAACCTGCTTCTACTTAGTAATATCCCTCAAAAGTCAATATACTGCAAAAAATTTTATTTTTCTTAAAAAAGTCAAAATAAAATTGGCCTACTAACTATAAGACAGTTTTGCAGGCCAAAATGTTTCATGATCATTGTGTATTTTTGGATGTTTTTTTATCCCTCATTTCTTCCACCACTTCCAGATCCTCGGGGCGGAGTTTGCGGAAATGATTCAGTCCCGACACCAGAATGGCGATGCTGTTCCTGGTGGTGTCAAAGACGCCCTCCTGATACATGGTGGACAGCAGCATCCCCAGCGGCACGGCGATGATCATGCCGATGACGCCTCCCAGCTTGTAGCCGATAAACAGTAAGAACAGGGTGGGAATCGGAGCCACTCCTATAGAGTCCCCCACGATCTTGGGCTGGATGATCTGTCTGGCAAGCTGGCCGCCCCCCCAAATGATCAGCAGGCCGATGGCCATTTTATAATCCCCGCTGAAAATCTTGATGAGCGCCCAGGGAACCATCACTGTGCCCGTGCCGAAAAAGGGCAGCAAATCCAGGAATGCAATGCCCAGGGCGATCAGCAATACATAATCCACCCGCAGCACACTCAGCCCCACCACCAGCAGCAGATACATCCATACCTCTATCTTGAGTTGGGCCTTGAAATACCCGCCCACAGACTTCAATATGCTTCTGCGGACCATGTCATACCGGGACATGATGGAAGCGGGGGTATATTTTCTGATCCAGCTGCCGATCAGGTAGCGGTCCGCCACAAAAAAGTAAGAGGCCAGCAGGCACATGATGATGCCGATCAGCACGGAGGGAAGCTGCTTGGCAAAATTCCCCGCCGCCGTAATGGTGGGAGTGCCGATACGCTCAAACAGCCCGGCCATGAACTCCCCCACCTGATTGCCCAGATTGGCAATGGCCTGTTGGGTATCCAGAGGAAGTTTTTCAAAAAGTCCGTCCAGACTCTCCCCCACGCCGGCCAGATCCTCTTTCATGGAGTCCCACATCTCCGGCAGCGCCCCCAGAAGTCCCATCCCCTCTTCAATGAGTTTGGAACCCACCAGATACAGCACCAGCACCACCAGCGCTATGACCACAATAATCACAAAGGCACTGCCCCATTTCCGTTTCAGCTTGATCTTCTCTTCAAAAAACCGTACCAGAGGACTGGCAATCATGGAAATAATCCCCGCCACTACAAAGGGCATGAAAAATACCAGCAGCCGGGGCAGCAGAATTACCACCAGCAGCAATACCGCCACTGCCACACCCAGGTTAACCAGCGCCTTGAAGTATTTCCTCGATGATTTCATAGATCTCCTCCCTGCCCTGCTTGGTGGTGGCAGAAAAAGGAATGACGCGGGCATCCTTGTCTGCCTTCAGCGTATCTCTCAACAATTTTATCTGTTTCTGTATCTGGCTGCGGTTGATTTTATCCAGCTTGGTGGCGATAATGATGGGCTGGTAGCCATGTTCCCTGATCCACTCATACATGACACAGTCGTTCTCCGAGGGCTTATGCCGGATATCCACAAGCAGAAACACCGCTCTGAGCTGCCGGGAACGATGCAGATAATTTTCCACCATTTTCCCCCACTGGGCTTTCACATGCTCATTGGCCCTGGCATAGCCATAGCCAGGCAGATCCACAAAATAGATACTGCCGTTTACCTGATAGAAATTGATGGTCTGGGTCTTGCCGGGCTGAGAACTGGTGCGGGCCAGGCTCTTCCTGTTCATCAGGGCGTTAATCAGAGAAGATTTCCCCACATTGCTCTTCCCGGCGAAAGCCACCTCCGGCACTGTATTTTCCGGCAATTTGCTGGTAACACCGCACACGGTCTCCAGAACTGCGTTCTTTATAATCATATGAATCTCCGTCCGTTTATTGAAATGACGCCGCAGTTTTCACAGGCGGCGCCAAACATTCACACTTTTTACTGGGCTTTTTTCACAGGGATATTCCTGGGAAAGGTCAGCGGCTGGGCTGCGCCCTCCACGGATTCCCTGGTGACCACGCATCTGCCGATGGTGTCATCCGACGGAATCTGGTACATCAGATCCATCATCACGCTCTCCATAATGGAGCGCAGACCCCTGGCGCCGGTCTTTCTCTCAAATGCCTTATCCGCAATGGCCTCAATGGCGTCCTCGTCGAACTCCAGATCCACCTCGTCAAACTCAAACAGCTTCTGATACTGCTTAATCAAAGCACTCTTAGGCTCCTTCAGAATCCTGACCAGCGCCTCCCGATCCAGACCCTGCAGCGATACATTGATGGGAACTCGGCCCACAAATTCAGGAATCAGGCCAAACTTTACCAGATCCTGGGGCGTCACTTCCTGGAGAAGTTCCCCGATTTCCTTGGAGGACTTCTGGGACATCACCGTATTAAAACCGATGGATTTCCGATCCAGCCGGGATTCCACGATCTTTTCCAGCCCGTCAAACGCGCCGCCGCAGATGAACAGGATATTGGAAGTGTCGATCTGGATCAGATCCTGATGGGGATGTTTCCTGCCTCCCTGGGGCGGAACGCTGGCAACCGTACCCTCTACAATCTTCAGAAGAGCCTGCTGCACTCCCTCACCGGACACATCACGGGTGATGGACACATTCTCCCCCTTCTTGGTAATCTTGTCAATCTCGTCAATATAAATGATCCCATACTGGGCTCTGTCCACATCGTAATCCGCTGCCTGGATCAGCTTCAGCAGAATATTCTCCACATCCTCGCCCACATAGCCGGCCTCGGTCAGCGTGGTGGCATCCGCTATGGCAAAAGGCACATTGATGATCTTGGCCAGGGTCTGGGCCAGATACGTTTTGCCCGAGCCGGTGGGACCGATCATGATAATATTGCTCTTCTGCAATTCCACATCATTTAAGTCTCTGGGAGCGGTTACTCTCTTATAGTGATTGTACACCGCCACGGACAGCACCTTTTTGGCCTGCTCCTGCCCGATCACATAATCGTCCAGGAAGGCCTTGATCTCCTTGGGTTTTAAGAGCTTGATGTCCTGCTCCTGCAGCGCAGTTTCCTCTTCTTCCTCCAGTTCCTCCTCCAGAATGTCCTCGCAGATCTCCACACACTCGTCGCAGATATAGACTCCCGCCGGTCCCGCGATCAGCTTCTTCACCTGGTTCTGGGATTTGTTGCAGAACGAACATCTGATCTCGCCGTCAAAATTTTTACCTACCATACCTTCCTTTACCTCTTCCCGCATCCCCCGCAGTTCCCCCCGGGCATTGCGTCAACGCGTATTTTCTTTCTACCAATGATCCTCACGGCATGGCCCGGCTCAGGAATTCTTCTCCCCTGCCTCAATCATGGTATGGGAACTCAATATCTTGTCGATCAGGCCGTATTCCAATGCCTCCTCGGCGCTCTTCCAGTTATCCCGCTCCGTGTCGGCACACAGGGTTTCATAGTCTCTGCCCGTGTTTTCCGCCAGCATACGGTTCAGTTTTTCCTTGGTCTTAAGGATATGCTTCGCGGCGATCTCGATCTCCGTGGCCTGGCCCTGGGTTCCGCCCAAAGGCTGGTGAATCATGATCTCCGCATTGGGCAGGGCATACCGTTTGCCCTTTGCGCCGCCCGCCAGCAGGAAAGCGCCCATGCTGGCCGCCATGCCGATGCACACCGTGGCCACATCACATTTGATATACCGCATGGTATCATAGATGGCCATGCCCGCCGTTACGCTGCCGCCGGGGCTGTTGATATACAGATGAATATCCTTCTCCGGATCCTCGGACTCCAGAAAGAGCAGCTGCGCCACCACCAGGCTGGCAGTCACCTCGTTGACCTCTTCCCCCAGGAAGATGATCCTGTCCTTCAGCAGCCTGGAGTAAATATCATAGGACCGCTCCCCCTTGCTGGTCTGTTCAATGACATAAGGTACCAAACTCATAATATCCTCCTATTTTAGTTCCGCATATCCCCTCCGGCACACCCTTCCCATGATCTATGCATGGCCGCCTGACGCGTCCCTGCATAGATCAGTGTACCCTGCGGGGATATGCTGTTTTAGTTCCGCATATCCCCTCCGGCACACCCTTCCCATGATCTATGCATGGCCGCCTGACGCGTCCCTGCATAGATCAGTGTACCCTGCGGGGATATGCTGTTT
>OFHO01001339.1_pt1 | contig 18079 bp, 17 predicted proteins | sample 1521531 | NCBI WGS metagenome assembly OFHO01 (sample SAMEA3504124, study PRJEB24116) | mouse gut metagenome | biome: mouse gut; feature: mouse-associated habitat; material: faeces | place: Denmark | collected 2011
GCGGCCCAGGCCGGGGCCTCGGACATGATGCGGCAAATCTCATCCACGGAGGAGACACCATCCGGCACCTCCACCACGGCCTCATCGTGTATGTGCATGACTATCTCGAATCCGGCGTTCCGCAGCCGGAGCATGGCGAGGGCCAGCAAATCGCGCGCTGTTCCTTGGACGACGTTCTCTGTCAGCTTGGGGCCATATGTCTCGATGCGTGACCACTTCTTGTTCTCGCCCACACCCTCATAGGTCAGGCTCTCCCGACCGAAACGGTTGGGGAGCATCCGGGGCTTGACGTAGGAGAGCCGCCGCCCGGAGGGGAGGGTGATAAAGAGCATCCCGGAGCGGCAGGAGAAACACAGCGAACCGAGGCGCACCTCCGTCTTGGCCCGGAACGCTTTCACCGCAGCGGCATCCACATCCCACCAGAATTTCACGATGTGGGGATTGGCCCCGCGCCACTGGTCCACCAGCGGCTGAAGCTCCTCCTCGGCCAGCCCCATGTCCAGTGCGCCCATGGAGGTGAGCGCACCCACGCTGCCGCCGTAGCCGAGGGCCAGTTCCGCGATCTTGCCCTTCTGCCGGAGGTGAGCATTCTGACCGTGTTTCTCCACGGGGACGTGGAACATCTTGGAGGCAGATGCGCAGTAGATGTCGCCTCCCTGCTGGAAAGTGTCCAGCCGCCACTGCTCCCCAGAGAACCAGGCCAGCACCCTTGCCTCGATTGCGGCGAAGTCAGCAACAATGAAGCGGCACCCAGGCTTGGGGACGAAGGCGGTGCGGATCAGCTCCGAGAGGACTCCGGGGGTGGAGTCGTAGAGCATCTCCACCTGGTCGAACTCGCCCCGCTTGACCAGGCTCCGGGCCAGGGCCAGGTCAGGAATGTGGTTCTGTGGGAGGTTTTGCACTTGCACCAGCCTCCCGGCCCAGCGGCCTGTGCGGTTGGCACCATAAAACTGGAGCAGCCCGTGAACTCTGCCATCAGAGCAGACTGACCGCTGGATGGCCTCGTACTTCTTCACAGAGGTCTTTCCCAGCAGGAGCCGCAGTTCCAGCATCTGCCGCACCTCGCCAGTGGCCTGGGGGAGAAGGCCCTTGATGGCCTTTTTGTCGAGGCTGTCCACCTCGACCCCCCGCTCCGCCAGCCAGCCCTTCACCTGGGCCAGCGAGTTGGGGTTGGAAAGCCCGGTGAGCTGCTGGGCCTGGGTGGTGGCCCTCGCCTTGAACTCGGCATCACAGCGTACAGCCTGGGCAGCAAGCCGCTGGTCGACCATGATGCCCCTGTCGTTGATCTCCTGGTCTAAACGGTACAGTTCCATCTCGCTGTCAGGGATGGGATAGTTGTGCATCTTCTGGCGGATCTCCCGCTCGGCATCCACATCCCGGATGCAGTAGGCTTTGAACCGCTCCCACAGCTCCGGGGCATCCTCCGGGCGGTTCCGGGTGCGGCCCCCATTGGCCTTGGTGGGCTTGCAGGGCATGGAGAAGTAGCGCAGAAGGGACACACCCTCCTTCAACTTTTTCCGCTTGATGCTCAACACCTCGCCCACCCCGTCCAGGGTGAGGGGGAGGGCCAGCATCGCCGATTGGACGGCGGTACACTGCCAAGAGGCCGGAGAGAGCTGCCGCCCTAAGTAGCGGGAGATACACGTCCGCTCGAACGCGGCGTTGAAGGCTGTCTTGGTAACTCTCTCATCCTCCAGAGCCGCCAGCACCCGGTCGGGGAGCTGCTCCCCACGGGCCAGATCGACCACCTGGGTCGGCTCATCGTCAAAGGCATAGGCAAAGAGGAGGATTTCAAATCTGGGGGAATCCGAATAGGCGTACACTCCGCACTTCGGAAGGTCCACGTCAGAAAAGGTCTCAATGTCGATTGCTAACAGGCTCATACTTGCCTCCTGATATGGCAAAGAGGGGTGGAGGCCCTCCACCCCTCTCGCCGAGTCGTGTGTTTGTCAGGAGAGGAAATCCTCGTCCTCGTCCGCCATGGCCTCGAAGTCATCGCTGGCCTTGGAGCGACCGCCGAGGGCCTCGCCGTCCTTCACGAACTGGACATTGCCCAGGCCAGCGGCGATGCCGCGGTTCCCGTTGGAGTTGTAGCCGTAGAAGGTGACGCTCACGTTGCAGTAGCAGCCGGAGTACACCTCGCTCTGGTCGATGATGGGCTGGACCTTGCGATCCACCACCTGGGGGGCCTGACGGCTGTTGGCATTGAGGAAGAAGCACCCGGCATACGCCTCGTCATCGGGCCGGTCGGTGTCGCCGTCCCGGAGCGGGGTCTTGAGGTTGGGGGGAATCTTGCCGCCCCACTTGCCCACGGAGTCCTTCTTGGCCTGCTCGATGGCCTTCTGGATGGCGGTGATGGTCTTGGCGTCCTTCTTGGACACGATCAGCGAGGCCCCGTACTTGGGGTCGGAGCCGTTCACGCTGGTCGGCTCGAACAGGTGGGCGTAGCTGATGCGGCAGGGAATGATGACCTTGGTCGGATTGATAGCAGCCATGATTAAACCTCCTGAAATTCCGCAGATGCGGTCGTATTGTTGATGGCGTTGCGTTTGTCGGAATCGGGGACGAGGGTCAACTTGCCCTGGGGCTTGTAGACCAGGGAGCCAAGGACCCGCTGGAACTCCTCCTTGCCCATGAGTCGCTCCATGTCGCCAATGCCGATGAGCGTTTTCTTGAAAATGTCGGTGTAGCCACTGGCCTGGGCCGCAGCGATGACCTCCTCCTCGGAACTGTACTTCCGAACGGAGCGGCCCTCGACGATCTTGAAGCCGGGCCACTGCTTTCCGTGGATGATGGCCTCGTCCTGGGCGAAGGCATACACGTCTGCCGCCCACTTCGCAAGCTCGTCCGAGCGGCGGAGGACTTCGGCGACCTCCTCATCGTCCAGCAGGGCAGGCTGGCGGAACTCCATCTGGGCCAGCTTGAGGAACTCCTCGGCCCTGGCGCGGCACTGGTTTCGGGCCTTGCAGAACCGGCACCAGGAGCCAGCAGCGAACTCCCCGGCTCCCATGAGGGCCATGGCCCCGGTGGGGCGGAGAACCTCCTCGCCCCACTTCTTCAGCTCCTCCGGGGTGATCTCCCAGGTGGAGCAGTGGCAGAGCCGAGGCTGGAAGATGGTCAACCGCGCCACCTTGGGGTCGTAGAGCAGCTCGGCCTTGCTGAGAACACCCAGGCCGTAGATCATAAGCTGGGGGTTGCGCTCGGCATCCACCTGCACACCCCTGCCCAGCTTAAGGTCGATGATGTGGATGTAGGAGTCAGTCACAATGACCATGTCGGCGGTGCCGAAACAGCCCTCCACATACTCGGAGGCATCGACCCTCTGCTCTACGGTGAAGACGGGGTCCTTGCAGACCCGCCGCGCCTCCTCGATCTCGCCCTGGACGAAGGAAACGTACTCGTCCACAGCCTCCAGCAGCTCGTCCGAGTAGTAGTCGGACACGGGGCGGCGGGTACGCTGCTTGAGGTACTTCTTGATGAGATGTTCGGCCATCGCATGGCCAGCGGTGCCCTCGGCGGCATAGGCGCTCTCCTCATCCTGGAACTGCTCCTCCAGTAATAGGGAGGGAGGGCAGTGCAGGCGGCGGTTCGCTGCCGAGGGGGAAAATCTCGCATGAGTGGAAGGCATCAGAGCGCCTCCACTTCTTGGAGGAGGTCGGCGTAGTCCTCCGGCTTGACGCCAGACAGTTTGCCAGCGTCATACTTCATCAACAGGGCCTTGACTTGGGCGGTCTTGCCCTCATCGCTCTTGGCGGACATGACGGCGCGGACCTGCTCGATGGTGATCTTCTTGATCGGCTCCGGGGCCGCTTCGGGGGTGGCCTCCGCTCCCTGTTCAGCCAGGGAGCGGTAGCCAGCCGCCAGCAGCTCGAAGCCTTCAGCCAATTGGCTGTAGACTTTCTTATCCATGTGTGATATCCTTTCTTCAGACGAGGGTCGCGCCCTTCAGCTCGGCGAGGAACTCGGCATCCACCCGGTCATCGATGGACAGCGTGTCCGGGGTGATGCGATCCAGCCTCTCATCGTAGCAGCGGATGGGGATGTGCATCTTCTTGGCGATCTCCAGCTCGTACTTCATGCCCTTGGTGATCTTGGTACCAATCAGTCACATCATGTCGCTGGCTTTCAGCAGCTCGGCCCCAAGCTGGATGCCGAGGATGCGCTCGTCCGGGATGTTGTCATCCAGGAACTGCGGGTAGAGCAGATGGGGGACAACGGGGACGTAGCCGGTCTTAGCGGCGATGCGCCCGGCATCCCTGGCGACCTTGACGTTATGCTCGATGTCCCCGCGGTACGGGGAACAGATGAAAACTTGCTGCATTTTACATATCCTTTCATACATTCGGGTGCATCCCGTTAGGTTGATGGTTGATGCCTCCGCCACCCGGTCGGGCGGGCGGTGGCTGTATGAGTGGCCACCTCATGGCTTAATGATAGCCCACCAGAGGGGGCTGCGTCCCGACTCGCAAAGTCGGATTTAACGCAAAAAAGGCCGCTTTCCAAGGCTCCGAGCAGGGTCGGAACCGTGGAAAACGGCCTGGTACATGGGACGAGCCATCCGACTTTGAAAATCGGATGGCTCGAAAAAAATCATGTAATTTTGGACAACGGCTTGAATCCGAGGCTGGTGAGCATCTCATTGCACTCGTAGATGCTGTTCTGGGTCATGGAGCAGATGATGGTCTGAAACGCAATGTCCTCGATCTCCCCAGAGGAGAAGTCGTACTTAGCCTTCCGCGCCATATCATAGCAAAGCGGCGGCGGAAGTTGAAGGCCCACACACATGGCAAGAACGGTGCGGATATCAGGGTTATTTTTAGCAGTGCCATTTTTGTATCGGCGAATCACATCCTCGTTGATGAGGCTGCGTTCTGCCAGCTTGCTGCTTGATAGATTCCGCTTCTTCATGTGATAGGCCAGAGTCGGCGAGAATCGGCTGGGCAACTCGCCCATGATGCTGGAGGTCTGCTCCACATATGTTTTGAACTCCTGGGTGTGGGAGGCAGCATCATCGACAGCCCGATTAAACGCATTATGCTCATATGCGGCCTCGGCTACATCCTCCTCAAGAGCCTGCCGGAACAGGCCGCACTCGGTGTAGTAGGATGCGCCGTAGTCCTTTCGCTTTCGATGGGTGATTTTGAAGGTCAGACAGCATTCGTCCATATGGCTCCGGGCGTACTCGGTCATAAACGCGATGCCATAGGAGTTATCTATGTACTTCGAGTGGTTGAGGACGAGGTGGGAGTCCACATAGACATACCGGCCCGACTCCATCATTTTACGGAATTCCTGGTTGATTGCAAAGGATATGGCGATGTCCGCTGGCTCCACATCATAAGTCAGGTCTTTGCCAGGGCCTCTGGTGACGTAGCTCTGGATGTATCCCCTACCCTTGTAGTTGAGGACACCGATGGCCTCTGTGTAGCCCAGGTCAATCATGCGGATTTTCGCCATCTGCTTGGACACGTCAAAGAAATCCGCAAGGGCGATGATGAGCCGCTCCATTATGTCTGCGCTGCTGGCACCCTTGTTTTGGGCAATTAGCGAGGGGAGCAGTTCCTCCATCTTCGTCCTGGTCTGTGCGGCTGGCATGAGGATGCGGGGGGTGATGGAGTTGGCTTGCCACTCCATCCACTCCAGAGGAGTGCGCTTCTTTTCCTCTCTGCTGCCCTCCTGCACCTGACATTGGATAGACTTGGCCTCCGGGTTGTACAGCTTTTCCAGCTCAAAAAAGCGGCGGTGCAGGGACCAGTGGACACACTCGTGGACAACGGTACTGCGGTAGGTCCCGTAGGTGTACATGAAAAACACATTAGGGTCAACAAGGATCGTGCCCTCCTCCACGGGAACCTCCTTGTACTTCCCTACTTGGGGATCATAGCAGGGCACGATACTGTCCGCAAAGAACACCTGCCCAAACAGGGAGTTGTTCTTGGTCAGATGCTCCTGCCGGACAGTGAGGCCCATGCGCTCGGTCAGAATTTCCACATCAATGGAAGTGGGCGCGGCGAGGGCCTCTGGATAATACTGCTGAAGGAAGTTTGTGGCAACTGCGTCCAGTTGGTCTTTGTAGATGATGGGCACCAGATAATCTGAGAGCTGCCCTGGCTTTTTGTTACTGCTCCGGCGGTAGATGGTAAAACCGTGGATTCGGAGGTTTTTGATCCCATTGTCGATGTCGCAGGAGCAGGCCACCCGGAACCACTGACCGGCAAGGTCGGACTCCACATTATGGCGGTCACCCCCGGTGATCTCAATGTCCGCATCCACCACTGCATCGAACTGTAGCTCGTTGCTGACCGTCCCGGTGATGTCCAGAAACTTGATGCGCATATCATCCAGCCGCGCCTCGGTCGGGTCTGGAACCATGCTGGAGTAGCACTCCAGACCCTCCGGCCCGTCCTCCACATGAGCGGAGAGGGCCTGGTAGATCAGGTCATAAAATCTGTCGTTCACCACGTCACGAAACGAAGTGAGGTTAGCCATCGACACACCCCCTATTTTCGGAATACGGTATCGGCGCGGCCCATCCACTTGGATGCGCCTCCGCAGCCGACCTTGACTCCAATTATAGTACGGGACAGCCGTTTTGTAAATCGTTATGGTGATACCCCCTATCCTTCTTCGTCGTCTGTGTCCTCATCGCCTGTTTCAAACGGGTACGGGTCAAAGCCCCGCTCCTTGCAAATCCGCTCATAAATCTCCCTCATTCGGGCCTTCTCCTCTGGGGTGATTTTGGTCTGCTCTTTCTCCCACTGCTCTCGGCTTGCCCTGTTCTCCTCGACCGCTTGGATGGCTTCGCGGAGAACGTCTGCTGGTGACCTAAGAGCGGGCATACTCATATCCTCCTCGGGAAGCTCGTGACCGAATAGCCGCAGCTCATGACCGCGGCGGATGGCATCCATCTCTTTCCCAATGCGGGCGAACCGCTTTTCAACATTTTTGACGAAGGCGTTGCCATTCAGCAGGCGCTCCCGCTCGGCACAAAGCTCCTGATACTGGGTGTCCTTCTTCAACGCATCACCCAGGATCAACGTCTCGTTGATGCGATCCATTGCCTCCTGCTCGTCCATGGCTGCGGCTTCGTCCCATGCTAAGTCAGACAGTTCATCCTGTCGGATGTCTACATAGTTCTCGTAGACCTCATCGATGTAACTCGTCAGCTCCTTGACACGCGCATTGATGAAGCCGTGGAAGTAGGCCAACTCATCCTTCCTCATTCCCAAGCAGGCCGCATCATATTTGTCAAGGAGCTTGGACAAGCCATCCAGAGCGTCCTCCACTTCACTGCGGCTGCTCCGAACAGTGTAGCGCATCCGCGCTGACATTTTCCACCGTTGCTTCTCAACGGTGTCGCTGCTGAACCCTAACCCGGTCAAGATGGAGCAAAACCCATTGATAAGCTTCCCGGCTGTTTCCAGCGAGACATCATGGAAGTTGGCTTTTCGCAGAGCTTTGAAGTCACTGGATGTGTAGTTGTCCAGAATCCAAGCCATGAACGGGCCGCATTCTTCCGGGAGCCACCAGGGGAGCTTACTTGGCAGATTCGTGTCCGCGTCCTCGCCCCCGCCTTTGAGGAGGCTGGGGTCAATGCCGACCGCATCCACGATGTCGGCGAACTTGTCACGGTCCTTGGCTACATCGCCCACAATTTTTTGTTGCGCGTACAGTTCTTCAAAGGTAAATTTTTTCATTGGATAATCACCAGTCCTTTCTTGATAAGCCAATCATAGCACAGCCGATGTGTGCCTGGAATACCAAATCCAGAATCCGTTTTTGGTATTCTGGATGTTCATCTATACATCATCCCTGGCATACAAACCCGCTCCCGTCCATCCCCAGGCATCTTCAAATCCCCCATAAGAGCGGCGGGGTATGAGGCGAATGTGTTCGCTGTGGAGTTTCTGCTCCCGGACGATGAAGTCTTGGAACAGCTTAATGATGATGCGTTTTTCTTCGGCGCGGCCTCCCGGCTCCGGGTGCCATCGGAGCGGTTGGACTTCAAGTTCCGGGTGCTGAAACGGAAGGGCTATAAGGTAATCGACTCGCCGTTGATGTGTCAGAGCAATTTCCTCAAGAGCATTGATGTAGCGGAGCAGTATAATGAAGATTGCTGACAAAGGAGTGAGCCGATGAACGGAACAGACCTCAAAACGCTGCCTCTCAATGAAGTTCGACAGCAGTACCGGGCCTACCTTGAGACACAGGATTTATCCCGGAACACGATCAACACAATTTGCACTGATTCCTTCTATCTCTGGCGGAATGTCAGCAGGGAGGCTTTCTGGGCTGTACTGGAGTCAAGCGACTTTAAAGTTGAGGCCAAGGCCGCTCTGCTGGCCGCTTTGAAAGCGAACTCCAAAGGAGATGCGGAGGTTTTGGTCAACGGCTATATGGCGCACCTGCGCAGGTTTCAGCAGTTCGCCTACTCCGACACCAACTTTGCGGCGGAGAGCCGCTCAAAGCCAATGCCAGCGGCGAAACCGCACAAGAGTCGTGGCGGGGTGGAAGTGCCGCAGCCCTCGCCGGAGCAAGTTACATACTATCTGCGAAAATGGGACGGTTTAGAGAACTACCATTTGCAGGAGTGCGCTCTCGACAAGCTGTTCCATCAGCTCTGCCCAGAGAATAAGAGCATTGAGGACGTTTTGCTGAAGGCGGCGACCCTCAATGATTTTTACAGCACGAACATCTTCTCCATTTTTCCTGTGGCAAAGCACATTCTGGAGTTGGACATTGACAACCGCCTCGCAGAAGGTCGGGTGGGGCTTGTTGAGGACATCCAGACCGTGGTGATTGGTGGAAAGGAGCATCATTTCTATTCTTTCGCCAGCAAGTATTGCAGCCACCACAATGAAAAGGACTTCCCTATTTATGACAGCTTTGTGGATGAGGTCTTGCGTTACTTCCGAGCAAGGGATGGTTTCGCCCAATTTCGTAATGATGAGCTGAAGGTATACCCCCGATTCAAAGAACTGCTGATTGCATTCCGATCCTTTTATGGACTGGAGCAGTTTAGTTTGAAAGAAGTGGACAAGTACATTTGGCAGCTTGGAAAAGATTACTTCCCCAAGTCGTACGGAAAAGAGAGGGCGGCAGATGAAACAGAATGAATGGAGAGAGAAGATCAGCAATAGGAGTGACCTGGTAGCTCGCCTTTCCCACCTAACAGGGAGGAAAGCGAGCAATGACGATGGGGCTTTCGAAGTCCTATGGAAAATCTTAACTGAAAAGCGGCTGATTGCGTCTGGGGCTGAAGGATTCATCAACGGTGACATTAAGGCGGTTTGCTTTCAAGAGGTCCCTCTGCAGGCAATGGCAGAAAATGTTTTACGCGGCAATACCCATTACTTCGGTTTTGGCCTTCGCGTGAACAGAGGTTTCTTCTATCGCCGAGGCGGGCGACCCGTGTTTTACGGCGAGGTAGATCACCTAAAGAAAATTCTGCCAGCTACAGAGTATTGGCGAATCGTGAGCATGAATTTAAATGACCCCGACAGAATTATTGACTGGACACACGAACGTGAGTGGCGTCACCCGGGAGACTTTGAATTTGACTGGTCTGAGATTGAGGTCATTGTGAAAGACCATATATATTTTGAAAAGTTCATCAACCGTTGCTTTGAGAAAAATCAGACCGACATTTTGAAAGGTATTCATGGGATAATTGCCCTGGATTCGGTCATCTCTTGATTATTTCGGGAGAGCAGATCAATGAAAGACATAAAAAGGATGGCATGATTATAGCTCGAACATTATGGAAATACACACAGGGGGCTGGATATGAATGAATCTATATCCAGCCCCCATTTATTTAGCTCTCGGTACATTCATGGCTTTGACCATCAGCAACGCTGCTTGTTTCTGTTCCGGTGCCAGCGCCACCCAATTGTTGAATAGTTCCTTTAATTCGGGTGTCAGTTCAACGATGTCTCCCTCTGCAAAGAATTGGGCCAAGGAGATGCCAAAGGCGGAACAGACGGACTCCAGTGTCGAAATGGAGGGAACGGTGTTCCGTTTGAAGATGTTCGCCAGCGTGGACTCGGAAAGGCCGCTCTCTTTTGCCAGCCGATAAGCCGTCCAGCCCCGCTCCGCCATTAACTGCCGCAGCCTGGAATGTGTGTCCATAATGCCACCTCCCTCTAGTCAATATTTTACCGTTCACTTAAATGGTTTTATACAGTTGACTTGTACGACGAATACCGTTATATTAAACTGTATTAGCCATCACAGGAGGGCGGTAAAATGACGGAGCGAGAACTGCGGCAGCATCGGTGCTGCTTCACTGGACACAGGCCGGAAAAGCTGGAACAGCCAGAAATAGTGGTCGTGGAGGCACTAAAAAAAGAAATCCGCACAGCGATTGCTGACGGATTTCAAACATTTATTTCAGGAATGGCGAGGGGTGTGGATCTTTGGGCAGCGGAGGAAGTGCTGACTTTCCGAGATGAGGGCGCGGCGGTCCGGCTCATTTGCGCAAGTCCCTATCGAGGGTTTGGGAACCGCTGGAGCTCGGAGTGGCAGGAGCGGTATCGACAGGTTTTGGAACGAGCCGACTTGGTGCGGTTCATTTGTCCTGTATACAGCCCGGACTGCTTTCAGAGAAGGAATGAGTGGATGGTGGATCATTCCGCGCGGGTCATTGCCATCTACAACGGAGAGGGCGGGGGAACAAGGAACACGGTGGCATATGCCAAGCAAAATGGCGTACCAGTGGTTAATGTACTCAACTCAGATGTCCTCATCAAGTGAGTCGAGTAGTTCATTTGAGCATTCTATACGATTCACTGTTTGGTCGAAAATACAATCCCTAATGACAGCTATGCACTCTTCGGTGTTTTTGGCGATGTCCTTTCCCCAGAAACGAATAACTGTCCACCCAAGATAATTCAGTTTTCGATTTATTTCATTGTCCCTTTCCATATTACGGCTTATTTTCTTTTCCCAATATTCTGGATTTACTCCGTTTCGAATCCTGGGGAGCAATACTGTATACCAATCCTTTCCATGAAAGAATTCACTGTCGCAGAAGATGGCAATTTTATATTTGGTCAACACTATATCCGGTTTTCCAGGCAAAGCAGCGTAGTTTTTTCGGTAGCGGTATCCACTGTGCCACAGAGCCTTTCGGAGTTTTACTTCAATGGCCGTGTCTTTGGAGCGAATACGCGACATCGCTTTGTGCCGCTGTTCCTTTGTTAAATCATCCATTGGGCCACCTCCGTTTACCATCATAATGCAGCCACTCGTCCACTAGCACCTATAGTACCGGGAGCCTGTACGCACAAGTCGGGGAGCAAACTGGCTTCGCTCCCCGGCTTATGCGGTTAGGACAATTAGAGTTCTAACGCAGATATGTCTAAAGGTTTTCGGCTCAAGTATAGATCATACATTTTTACCGCCGGAAGCAAACGAATTTGAATATCGGTCAGTTCCAGATTGCGCAACATGGAAAGTGAGGCTGTACCGAGTTTGGCCACATTGTCTTGCTCGGTTGGTATCAGAAAACAATTCTTTACATCTTGAATATGGTTCTGATTAATAAAATCCCGATAGGCCAACTGATAGAGGTACTGCTTTGTCACATCCCCAACTCCAGGCTGTCCTCTTAACGGCTTGCCGCTTTCGAGCTGGATGCAATAATATTTGGCATCAAAAACCACGAAAGTATAGGTGCCATCTTCCTCATAGATGTTGATAAGGTCTGGAGTAAGCGTCTCTGCGGCTGTTTTTACAAATGCTGTGCCATCAGCGTTCCAGCCCTGCCACTGCGGTTTCTCAATGATATCAATAAGAAGAGCCTTGGGATTATAGCCTGGGGCCAGCCCGTCTGGAAGTGGAAGGTGGCGGAGCTGTGTTTTGAGTTTGTTGTTGAACACCTCCGCACAGACATCCTCCCACACCAGATTAAAGCTATTCGTCCCGTACATACTGATCCCCTCGGACTCAGCAAGGGCGCGATGGTGTGCGACAAATGCATAGAGCGTTTTAAGGATGGTCTGCTTGTGCGTATTGAACTGAACGCCCAATTCGGATTGGAGCCGATAGAGGACGTATTCTTTGTCGCCAAAATCATCCAAAGCCTCATCGGAAACATCTGCCTCTACCAAATCAAAGAGGTCTATCAGCCCTGCATCTCGAAGCTGGCGGGAGCTTTCGGAAACAATACATCTATGCAGCCGGTGGAAAAAGTCCTGCTCATCGTCAACGGAGCGGTGTGTGTAGATGTCAACGTAATATGGACGGTTGTTGCTGATCAATGCAAACCCGTTGTCAATGGTCTGTCCCCAAAGAATAGGCCCTTCGCCATTGACTTCAACAATATCCTCGGAATTGATATACGCGCCATATTGATGGTAGTCCTCCAGAAGAAACAGCATGACTGCGAGAATGTTAAAGCTGCTGCTCTGACCGTCCCCGTTGTAGAGGTTGACGATTTGCTCTTTGCTGCCGTACCTTCGTAAAACTCGAATTACCTGCTTCAGCTCTATATCTGGGGCATCACTTTGAGTAATGTACTTGGGGAAACACTTGACAACCCTATCTCCCACTGTTAGCACACCCACATAGGTGAACACATAGAAGCATTCACTGCTCTCACCAGCATCATCGGCTATTTCGATATCGGCATCTGACAAATCCGAAAGGTCCCTCTGGCCTGAGGTATTCTTCACAGCCTTCATGACACCGAATGATTTGAGCCGCCGGATGAAGGCTTCCGCCTCGGACTCGCTAAAGTTGAAAATAGTTTTGACTTCGTTTTTGGTATAGCGTTTCTGCTCACGCACATACCGAGAGATGAATCCCATAGCGGTCACCTCTCGAAGTCATTGTACTTGGCAAGGAAATCCGCTCCGAATATTTCAATTCCCGTTTCATCAAAGGCGGAACACACAGAAGAATACTTACTTGCATCGCACCCCTCGAACAGGCGGCGTTTGACCGATTTGGCAGCGTCCTCATAAAGATACATGATGACCTTGCTCTTAAAGGCAGCAATAAACTTTTCCGGGGCGGTCATCCGCTGATTATCGTCATAGGCAAAGACCTGCCTTGACAGGAAATAGGGGCCGAGCAGCTTGTCTTCGTTGATATTATATGTCACGGCCAGCGTGTCATTGATGGCCTTTCTGAGCTGGTTCCAGTTGATGTCACGGGCGTGATCGCCACGGCCCAGAGTAGCGATACCTCCGACCTCAGCATCGTTCTCATCAATACCAATGTACTCAAAGCTCCAGCGCCGCTTGAAAGCGGTGTCCATTGGGTAAACGCCTTGATCCGCGCTATTCATCGTTGCCCAAATGAACATATTGTCTGGGATGCGGAGGCTGTCCGGGGATTTGCCAAGTTCGGAGATCAGATACTTTCTGATATCCTCCGTGGCGTGGATTTCGTACTCGCTGGCCCCTGAGTCGGAGCGATCCAAGAGCTGGAATACCTCACCGAACACTGCGGCCACTTTCGCACGATTGATTTCCTCAATGAGCAGAAGGTGGGGCTGGGGCGATTCGGTGCGTCCGCTTTTTAAAGCCGCTACCAGTACGCGCATGAAAGGCCCTGGCACAAAGTCATAACGGATTTCCCCGGTTGGTCCGGTCACCGGCTTGTAGCTGCCGACAAACTGCGAATAGGTATACTCCGGGTGGAACGTGACCCGCTCATAGGTGCCGCTGGTATCGGCCAGCAGGGTATCCTTGTCCTCGTTCAGCCGGTGGCTCTTACCAGTACCGGGAGCGCCGAATACGATCCGGTTTCGCTCGAAAGCAGTCGGAAGATCAGTTTCAAAGCGAATCGTCAAAAGCAGTTCAAACAGCCAATCGAGGAAAGCACCCCTGGCATCCTCACGGTCTGGACGCCACTGAGAGGAAACATAGTATTCATCCTCACCTATGCTGTAGGTATCCGCATAGTAGCGCGGCCTGCCAGCATCATCCTGCATCCCTGTTCGGAACTCTTCATCCGTTGTTCCCGCCGGACGCTTATAAAGAATACCATGTAAATTGTTGTGCCGGAATAAAAGAGAACACTGCTCCCGGCTTTCAAGGGCCGGTAGGGTGTAGCTATTGAAAAGCCGATGGCGCGACATGATATCGAGGCTGGTAAAAATGAACTCTTTATTGTCCATTGCCATCAGTTCTTCACGAGTATACTCATGCGCGGCTGTTTCTTCGCCATAGAATCCACGCGGGTTGGGAACCGTGTAATCAAACAAAGGCTCCAATTCTGGGTAGGCGGTTACAGAATCTTGGCGGAAATCAGGACACACTGCGCGGAGGACAAAGAAAAAGGCTTTTAACTCTGAACGCTCCGAATCCTGTGTAATCATACGAATGGTCTGGTTCGAGTGGTCATCAAGGCCAATCACAGGCAGCGTCGAACACCAATAATAGGCCGCAGGAGCATCTCTCAAAATATCAGTGCGGCTCACCGCATCTGGAAAGATGTATGAAATATCGACAACTGTCGTACTCTCATCATTATATTTTTCCCCACGGTCTATGCTTCTGACAACACCGAGGGCCTTAAATCCTTGTTTCCATGCCGTAGGCATACCTTTGCTGTTATCGGAACCCAGCCACAAAAACGTGTAGGTTCCCGGTAAGAGGTCCGCAGGAACCTGAGTACAGACCACCGAAATAGTCATAGGTGAAGTCAAGATGCCGCTCTCTTGCGCATCGATCAGCCTTATGTCCTCAACACTCGTTTTACCAAGCCGCAAAGTAGCAAATGTCATTTATATCCCCCCAGCAACTTTCTTTGATTTCTCAGCTTCCAACGCCTTCCGCAAAGGTGGAAAGAGCTTCCGGCCTTGATTGTCAACGCGGCGGATGATTCCCTCTGCGGCATTTGATGTTAGGTAGTAGCGTTCTCCGACCCGTTCTCGTTCCACAATATCCAACAGGCTGGACGGGATAGGCTTTGCCGGAGTGGGGCTCACAGCGCTTCCAATAAATGAATCATCCCAGGCAAGCCCCGCTTTAGGCCACTTATAGCTGCTCGATTCGTCAGAGAAGTCGATTTCCGATAGATGAAGCGGTGACCAAGCTGTTTTAGAAAACTCAGGAACATAAGATTGTAGGTCGTCTCGGCTAAGAAGCGGACGGTCAGTCAAAAGTTCGGTATGGACTCTCTGCGCAATCCACTCTACAACCGGGACAGATACCGCATTTCCGATAGCAGTATACCGCAAAGTATCGGTATCCTCACTATCAACAGCATATCGAGCGGGCAATGTCCAGTAGTCGGGAAAGCCCTGGAGGCGTTCATATTCTTTTGGAGTTAAACGCCGTACACCATCTGCGCATACAACATAGGTCCTGCTCCAATCAGTGCCTGTGTGTCTGCCGGATGTCGCGGCAAGGCAATATGCTACTTTGGGAACCTTGGGGTACTCATTTTCTTTGCTGGCTTCTGTCAAGAAATCTTTCCGCTCATTCGAGGGTATGTGCGCCCCCACCGAATCGAACATGACTCTCTGCGCTTTCTGAGGCGAGTTTTTCCAGCAGCACAGATAAACGCGAGGACGAGATTGGGGGACGCCAAAGTAGCGGCTGTTTAAAAGCCTCCATGCCACCGCATATCCCATAGAAGTCATCCGTTGTAAAATCACGCCAAAGTCACGGCCACCGTTTGAGTTGAAGAGGCCCTCAACATTTTCAATAATAACAACCTCCGGGGACTTAGCTTCTATTAAATTTGCATACTGGAAAAACAATCCGGAGCGGCTACCCCCCACCCCAAGCCGTGTGGCAGCGCCTCTGGCTACCGATATATCTTGACAGGGGAATCCGCCACACCACACTTCAGCGTTTGGTACATTATTGGCAGCTACTTGGCAAATGTCTGTTGCCCTTGGCACGTTTGGCCAGTGGGATGTAAGGACTTCATTGCAGAATTGATTGATTTCGCATAAATAGGCTGTCTCAAAGCCATGTTGCTCGAAGGCGATATCAAATCCACCAATTCCCGCAAAAAACGAATTAATCCTAAACCGCTGGTGTGCATCCACATGAATGGGTGTACAGTCCGCTGCCGATGTGTCAGAAACTTCGGCAATTTCGGAAATATCACAGGAAAGGGCCGTACAAATCTTTGCAAGCACCTCAGTCGTTACAATCTCATTTTTTCCAAGTTTAGCTATAGAGGCTCGGCTAATTCCAGCAGCTTCACGAAGATCCTTTTTTCTTAGACCCTTTTCAGCTAAACGGTGCCACAGCTTATCGTAAACGATAGTCATCCTATCCCTCCGCAGGTCTGTATTCTACCACTCATTATAACTGCTCTAATATAAAATAGCAAGAAAAATCTGTGAACGCAGACTTATTTTCGCTTGGATGGAGGTGGATGATGTTTTAACACCTCTCCAAAGATTTAACGGGAATCTTAACTTTTGCCACTCCAGCCCCGAAAGTTTAACGCCTTTTCCAAAATTTTAACGCATACAAAGGCCAAAAGGCCAGGGAAGAACCAAAAAGCACCTCCACAGACCGGGAGCTACCACGGTCAATGGCGGTGCTTGCTTTCAAAATGTACGAAAAACTACCTCTTTCAGCAGTTTTGAGCAAAAAGTAGGGACGATAATCTCAATACCTTTGTATCAAAATCATCGTCCCTACATGGTGGAGGCGAGGGGAGTCGAACCCCTGTCCGAAAGCACGTTCACAGGAACCTCTCCGAGCGCAGGCGGCCGGTTACATTCCCTTACTCAGCCGCAGGCCGTCAAACTGCTGAGCTTGGTAGAGTCATGATCCATGGCACGGTCAACTCTTTCCGTACTCATGTTCACCACTGAGATGACGCCCCGGCCCGGCTCGTGGTCCTTCCGGACGGGACGGCCGCGTTAAGCCGCGGCGAGAACTACGTTATCGTTGTTCTTTAATTTATAAGCTGCCCGTTTTAAGGATGTCAGGCGCATCCGCTCGCTATTCCTGCTTCGGCACCCCCGTCGAAACCAGTACGCCCCCTCGGCGTCGAGGCAAAGTCCATTCCGTGTGGAACGCCCTGCGGGCATTCCACACTGCATTCCCTTGCCTCTCCTTTCCCCACAAAGCCTGAGGGGCGGCTTTGCGGAGGCCCCGTTTGATCGTCGCAAAGTCCGCTCAACTGCGCTTCCGCCTGCGGCGAAAGCTCTGTTCGCTCCCTTGCTCCTCCTCTCCCCACAAAGCCTGAGGGCCGGCTTTGCGGGGGCCCCGTTTGATCGTCGCAAAGTCCGCTTACTACGCTTCCGCCTGCGGCGAAAGCTCCGTTCGCTCCCTTGCTCCTCCTCTCCCCACAAAGCCTGAGGGACGGCTTTGCGGGGGCCCCGTTAAGGGCACGCCGCGGCTCGCTTTGCTGGCCTACGGCCGTTATCTCATCCGGCAGGATTGGCCCGCCGGGGTGAAAAACATTGTTACACCTTCTCCGGCGCGGGATAATCCACGCCCTGGGTGTCCACCGTGACCTTCTTCATCCGCTGGGTCTGCTTGGGGCGGTCGCTGTAGTCCGTTTTGGCGCTCACGATGGCGTCCGCCGTGTCCAGTCCCTCCACCACCTTGCCGAAGGCGGCGTATCCGCCGTCCAGGTGGGGGGCGTCGTCCACCATGATGAAGAACTGGCTTCCGGCGGAGTCCGGGTCCATCGTCCGGGCCATGGACAGCACGCCCTTGGTGTGGAGCAGGCCGTTCTGAAAACCGTTCTGGCTGAACTCCCCCTTGATGGAGTAGCCGGGGCCGCCCATGCCGGAGCCGTCCGGGTCGCCGCCCTGGATCATGAAGCCGGGGATCACCCGGTGGAAGATCAGCCCGTCGTAAAACCCGGACTGGACCAGGGAAATAAAGTTGTTCACCGTGTTGGGCGCGATGTCGGGGTACAGCTCCGCCTTCATCACGCCGCCGTTTTCCATCTCGATGGTGACGATGGGATTGCTCATGCTTACCATCCCTTTCCGCGTTCTGTTCTGCCGGCCCCTGGGGGGGCGGGCGGTGTTCTCAGTAACGGCCCCGGGAGGCCCGGTCCATCTCCCGCTTGGCGTCCCGCTGGGCGGCGGCCTCCCGCTTGTCGTAGAGCTTCTTGCCCTTGGCCAGGCCGATTTCCAGCT
>OFHO01001346.1_pt1 | contig 17974 bp, 13 predicted proteins | sample 1521531 | NCBI WGS metagenome assembly OFHO01 (sample SAMEA3504124, study PRJEB24116) | mouse gut metagenome | biome: mouse gut; feature: mouse-associated habitat; material: faeces | place: Denmark | collected 2011
ACGTCGATGCCCCGGACAAAGCGGCTGTCCCCCAGGCCGCTGGTCTGGATGGACAGCACCTCGCCGGGGCGGCACTCGGCCAGATAGCCGATCTGCATCTCGGCCAGGTAGCGGTCCTGGGGCAGATTTTCCATCCCCACCGCGTCGCAGGCGAAGTCGGCGTAGCGGGTGTTGTTCACATGGCCGTTCAGGTCGGAATCGCTGTACCGCATGGGACGGCGCTCCACATCCACCAAATCCCCGGGCTGGCGCAGCTTGGCCAGGGTCATAGTCTTGCAAAGCGTGCCGCCGCCGGTGCCGGTCAGCTCCGGGATGGTACTCAGCCGCACCAGCTTGTGGCTGTTCACGTCGGCCAGCACCCAGGCGGACACCGACTCCCCCACCGGCTGGCCGTTGGCCAGGATGTCGTAGTCCCGGTACATGATGGCCCCCTTGCCGCCCCGGTGCCAGGTGCGTACGGTCAGCTTGTCCTCATACCCCATTGGCCGGGACAGCCGGTACCAGGACCGGGCCAGCATCCAAAAGACCCCGTACCGCTCCACCAGGGTTTCCCGGGAGAAGCCCCCGTCCTCCGCCGCCAGGGTGGCGGCGTTTTGCAGGTGGTTCAGCAGGGCGGACGCCTTGCACTGGCCCCGGCCGTCCACATCCAGGCCGTTTAAACGGATCTCGTACTCAAAAAACATGCTCATTTTTCCTTGCCTCGAATCAGTATTGAAGTTTTGCAGCACAGGTCGTCAATGTCGTCGGCGGTGGCGGCGGGAATGCGGTACTTGCCGCCGCAGTCCTGGCAGTACAGGTCCACCGAGCTGAAATGCACGTCGAAGGCCCATTTTTTGCTGCCGCAGGTGCAGGAGACGCCCCCCCGGGCGGCGATGTCCCGCAGCTCGGCCAGAATCTCCTCCATGACGATCCCGTCCAGAAAGGCCCCGTTGTCGGCGGCGTCCTCTCCCAGCTTGTCCATTGCCTGCTCCAGCCGGGCGGTGGCGGCGTAGACCGGGCCCTCCTCCCCCACGTAGCAGCAGTCCAGCCCGGAGGCGGCGCAGGAGAAGGCCAGCGCCCTCTCCCGGATGAAGGCCCGGGAGGAGCAGGACACCGTATGCTCCCGCCCGCAGAACAGGCACGGCACCGTCAGCTGCACCCGGTTGGGCTTGAACTCCACCAGCAGCTCCGACTTGCCGCAGGGGCACTTGATGTGGGCCGGGGCCGCCGCCAGGGAGAACAGGTCCCGCTCCACAATCACCGACTGGGCGCAGTGAGGGCAGATGTAGGACAAAAACCGCTTTGTCTCTTGTACCATGTTGGGTCGCTCCTTTGGCGTTTTCTTATGGGTATATTATAGCGCAGTTTTTGGGAAAAAACAATATGGCAAAGCCCCCGTCCGTTGGACGGGGGCCTTCTTGTCAGCGCGTGCTCTGTACCGAGATACTCAAAGCGGGCGGAAAAATCTGATAACCTGACGGTTTCTGCCAATTAAAACTAACTGATGTTCCTTCTTTATTGGTGTAATAATGGCCTCTGCCACCCAAAGCAGTCTGGGCCATTTCCGACTTAAAACCGCACACCTTTAAAATTTCAATATACTGCCGCTCCATCTCCAAAAGCTTATCATAACCGCCGGCATCTGCTGATTTATATGTATAGATCGTGATGTCGCTGATCGAAGCGAGCTCGTCATTCAGTTCGTTCATCATGTCAACCCAGGCAGGATCCATCCACGATCCATATTCCAGCTTGCCGTGGTTCGCATGGTCGGTTAGCCCAAAAATCCCGCCGAAATCAGGAACCTTGGGGAATTTTACATAGGTGGGATACTTATTATATGGGTTATTCTCCTTCGCCTCCTTCAAATCCGCCACATACATATCGTAAACAGGGCTGGAAGACGCTTTTGTATACTCATAATGACGCCGGTATTCCACTTTTTTGAGCAAATCTTCCATATATTTGAAACCAATCCGGTTGTTCTCCAAGTCTACCTCATCAATATAATATGCGCCCAAATATCCGTACCCCCCAGCACTCACTGGATTATCCGGAGTAACTGTAACACTGTATTTTTTCGGTTCCAAGTCCCCTTTCCCCCACCGCTCATGAGTGCCGCTCCAGAATATTGCATATGGATATGTCTTTGTCTCATCAACGCTATCCTTTGGCGTGTAATCACTCTGGAAGTCTGTAATCGTACCAGTATTTAAGATATAATTTACATAATCTGACCCTATGACATGTCTGCACTCTGTGATCTGATTTCCGGAGATAATCAGGTCAATAACTGTATCATCACCCTCAGCGTGCCAAATACCCTGCAATTGATCCAGGGTCAGTTTCCCGTCACTTGCCGGGGCGGTGGGCTGAGAAGCCCCGCCGGTCTCAATGAACACGCCCCGGTCGGCAGTCCAATCCACCTTAAAGCCCAAAGCGCTCCCCAGGTCACGGAGCTTGAAGTAGGTGTAGTCGCCGCCGGCGTCGTCGGTGAGGATGATGGACTCCAGGCTGGCGCTCTGGCCGTTGACCTTCACGGACCCGGAGCCGTCGCGGTAGGCGCGGTCGCCGGAGTAGGGGGTGGTCATCTCCCCGCCGGCGTCGGCGTAAGGCTGGCCGGTGGTGACGGAGATAGAGCCGTCATACCCCACAGAAAACTGGGCCTTGGTGCCGTTGAGCACGTGGGCCACGTCCCGGAGCTTGACATAGTTGGTGGGGTTGCCGGCGGCGTCCTTGAGGGCGTACATCTGGAACTCCACTTTTTTGCCGTCCACCTCCACGGCCTGGGTGGAAGCGTAGGCGGTCCCCCCTGCCGCGAAAGCGGCGGGCAACAGCGACAGCGTCATTGCCAACGCCAGCGTTGCCGAAAGAATTTTTTTCATTGTACCATTCCTCCGTTCTGTTTTTGGGTTCAAACAGGACCCTGTTACTATATATTGTAACAGGGTCCTGTTTGTTTTGCAATATGCTGGCTGCATAGGGTTTGCACTTTATTTTCTGCTCCGCACCCGGCCCACCGCCTCGTGCCAGCCGGACAGCAGATTTTCCCGCTGCTCTCCCTCCATGGCGGGCTGGTAGCGCCGGTCCAGGGTCCAGCTGCCCCGGATATCCTCCAGATTTTTCCACACCCCCGTGGCCAGCCCGGCCAGATACGCCGCCCCCAGGGCGGTGGTCTCCCGGATTTTCGGCCGGGACAGGGGCCGGTCCACCAGGTCCGCCTGGAACTGCATGAGGAAGCTGTTGGCCGAGGCCCCGCCATCCACCCGCAGCTCCCGCAGGGGGATACCGGCGTCCTCCTCCATAGCCCGGAGAACGTCGGCGGTCTGGTAGGCGATGGACTCCAGCGCCGCCCGGATGATGTGGTTGCGCCCCGCGCCCCGGGTCAGGCCCAGGATGGCTCCCCGGGCGTTCATATCCCAGTGGGGCGCGCCCAGGCCGGTGAAGGCGGGCACCACATACACCCCGGCGGTGTCGGCCACCTTGCCGGCGAAGTACTCGGTGTCGGAGGAGTCGGAGATCAGCCCCAGCTCGTCCCGCAGCCACTGGACCACCGCCCCGCCCACAAAGATGCTGCCCTCCAGGGCGTAGGTCACTCTGCCGTCCAGACCGGCGGCGATGGTGGTAATCAGGCCGTTTTTGCTGACAAAGGGGGTCTCCCCGGTGTTCATCAGCAGGAAACAGCCGGTGCCGTAGGTGTTTTTGGCCTCCCCCGGCGCGAAGCAGGTCTGTCCAAAGAGGGCGGCCTGCTGGTCGCCGGCGATGCCGGCGATGGGCACCTCCACCCCCTGGATGTTCACCGTCCCGTAGACCTCGCTGGAGGAGCGGACCTGGGGCAGCATGGACATGGGCACCCCCAGCCGTTTGCAGATGGCCTCGTCCCAGCACAGATTACGAATATCGTACAGCATGGTGCGGCTGGCGTTGGTGCAGTCGGTGACGTGGACCGCCCCGCCGGTGAGCTTCCAGATCAGCCAGCTGTCCACCGTGCCAAAGAGGAGTTTTCCCTCCTCCGCCCGCTCCCGGGCCCCGGGAACGTGGTCCAGAATCCAGCGTATCTTGGTGGCGGAGAAGTAGGCGTCGATGAGCAGGCCGGTGCGGTCCTTCACATAGGCCACAAAGTCCGGGTCCCGCTTCAGCTCCTCGCACAGCCCGGCGGTGCGGCGGCACTGCCACACGATGGCGTTGTACACCGGACGGCCCGTGTCCCTGTCCCAGACGATGGCCGTCTCCCGCTGGTTGGTGATACCGATGCCCGCCAGCTCCCGCACGTCCACCCCGCTCTGGGCCAGCGCCTCCATGAGAACGCCGTACTGGCTGGACCAGATCTCCATGGGGTCGTGCTCCACCCAGCCGGGTTTTGGGTAAAACTGGGTAAATTCCTTCTGGGCCATGCCCACCATGTTCTGGTCCTGGTCGAAGAGGATGCAGCGGCTGCTGGTGGTCCCCTGGTCCAGAGCGGCGATGTAGCGCTTTTCCATAAATGTTCCCCTTTTCTTTGGTTTTCCTTATTATACCGCCGTTCCGGGGAAAAAACAAGGATTGAAAAACGGCGGGCGACCTGTCCGGTCACCCGCCGCGTGGGGTTGCTTATTCGCTGTAGGGCTTGTTGGTCTCGATGTACATACCGCGGTCCGCGCTCCAGCCCACATAGAAGTTCAGGGCCTTGCCCAGGTCGCGGAGCTTGAAGTAGTTGGAGCCGTTGATCTTGTAGACCTCGGCGGTGATTTTTTCGCCGTTGACGTAGATGGCGTCGTTGCTGGGGTCGGCGGACCTGCCGCCCTTGGCCGGGCCCTCCAGGTCGCCGGACTGCCTGTCGTAGCTCTCGCCGGTGGTGGCGGTGACGGCGTTCTTCGTGCCGTCGTAGCCCACGGAGAACTGCTTCTCAGTGCCGTTGAGCATGGCGGCCACGTCGCGGATTTTGAAGTAGTTGCTGTCGTTAATCTTGTACACCGTGGGGACAGCCACCGCACCGTTCACCTCCAGACCGTCATTGCTGGGAGAGGCGATTGTCTCAGCGGTGGTAGAGTTGTTGAATGTGACGGAAAGCCCCAGATCACGGGAAACAGCGTACCACACCTCTTTGAAGTCATCAGCGACAGTAATTCCCGGCCCAATACTGATTGAGATAGTATCACTGCCAAAAACATAGTCAGAACCATCAATAATAAAGCCCGCGTAATCGAGACATTCTATGCTATCATCCACATGATACGCTCTCAGTGTCCCTGCCCCGATATGGCTGAGGGAGCCGTTTGAATAAGCGGTAATGATAATACCATCGCTGTAGCCGTACGTATAAGATTCTGCAAAAGCCGTGATGGTCAGCCCCAGGCACATTGCCAGGGCTAGCACAAGGGAAAATATTTTTCTCATAGTTTATACCCCTTTTCTCTTTTTGAGCACCTTAGCCTTTGCAATGCAAAGGCTAGAAGGGTACCCTTCTTCGCTTATCATACCACAGTCAGCCGACGATTGCAACTATGTTGTCAGCATGGTGTGAAAAAAGACCGCAGTTTTTTCTTGACCCGGCTGTCGAACCATGGTATATTTTTGTAGGGACGCTGTCCAATACAGGCGAGGCGGTTCAGCTACACCACCCGAAAGGGGGTGAGCGTATGCCAATCACAGTTACCTTTCACATCTTTGGTTGTACTGTGACCATACGTATAAAACGCTGAAAACCGCCACCCCGGAACGGTGACGGTTTTCTTGATTAAACCAAACCAAACGGGCTGAACCGTCTTGCGGACGGCGTCCCTTTATAGTTATTATACCACCGCCCCGACAATTTGTCAAGGCGGCTTTTTACCACGCCGCAACCGTCCCGTCGCACCGGGGCTCAGTGCCGCCGGCAAGCAGGCCGTTTTCGGTGCGCCAGATGATCTGGCCCCGGCCCATGTTGATGCGGTCGTCGATGACCTCCACCTCGTGGCCCATGGCCGCCAGCGCTTCGGCAATCTCCGGACCGGCCTCCCGTTCCAGTTGGATGTGCTTGTCTCCAATCCACTGCACCCGCGGGGCGTCCAGGGCCTCCTGGGGGTTCATGTGGTAGTCGATGGTGTTCACCAGCACCTCCACATGCCCCTGGGGCTGCATAAAGGCCCCCATCACGCCGAAAGGCCCCACGGCCTCTCCGTCCTTCAGCAGGAAGCCGGGGATGATGGTGTGGTAGGACTTCTTCCCCCCCGCCAGGCAGTTGTCGCTGTTGGGGTCCAGGGAGAAGTTGGCCCCCCGGTTCTGGAAGGAGATGCCCGTCCCCGGCACAGCCACCCCCGCGCCGAAGGTGGTATAATTGCTCTGAATCCAGGAAACCATATTGCCCTCCGAATCGGCGGTACACAGGTAGATGGTGCCGCCGCAGGAGGGGTCCCCCGCCTTGGGTGTCAGCGCCTGATCCGTGATCAGCGCCCGGCGGCGGGCGGCGTACTCCTCCGACAGCAGGTCCTCCACCCTGGTCTTCATGTACCGGGGATCGGCCACATAGGTCCTCGTGTCGGCAAAGGCCAGCTTGATGGCCTCCATGATTTTGTGGTAGGTGCCGGAACTCTCCCGGTCCGGGGGCAACTCCAGCCCATTCAGGATGTTCAGCGCCATCAGCACGGTGATGCCGTGGCCGTTGGGGGGAATCTCGCAGACGGTGTACCCCCGGTAATTTGCGGTGATGGGCTCCACCCACGCCGGGCGGTAGCTGCGGAAGTCGTCCTCCGTAAAATATCCCCCGGTCTCCCGGCTGAATGAGACCATTTTTTCCATCAGCGCCCCCCGGTAATAGCTTTCGCAGTCCGTTGCCGCCAACTCTTCCAGGGTGTCGGCGTACTCCTCCCACCGGAACAGGTCGCCGGCGGCGTAGGGGGCGCCGTCCTCCTTCATGAAGGACTTCCACCAGTAGGCGTGGGGGGCGGGGTTGGCCTCCATGGCCTTTTGGATGCGCCGGGAGTCCCTGGCCCACTGGTGGGACACATTCACCGGCACGGGCACCCCCTGCCGGGCATAGGCGATGGCTGGGGCAAAGAGCTCAGTCAGCGGCTTAGAGCCAAAGCGGCGGTTCAGTTCGGCCCAACCGGCGGGGGCTCCGGGGACCATGGTGGGCAGCCATCCCGCTCTGGGCATCTCTGTAAAGCCCAATTCCCTTATAGCATCTGCACTGAGGGCCGCCGGGGCCACCCCGCTGGCGTTGAGACCATAAAGCTTTTTCTCCTTCTCCACCCAAACCAGGGCGAAGGCGTCCGACCCCAGGCCGTTGCCGGTAGGCTCGAACAGGGGCATCCCCGCCGCCATGGCCACGGCGGCGTCCATGGCGTTGCCGCCCGCCTTCAGCACCTCCAGCCCCACCTGGGCCCCCAGGGGCACCGAGGTGCAGGCCATTCCGTTTTTGGCGTAGACCACATTGCGGCGTGAGGAGTATGTATACTTGCAGGGATCGTACTGGGGCATAATGGTCAGCTCCTTTTTCTCTTTGATAGGGTCATTATACAAGACATCCGGCAAAAAGGCAACAAAAGGGACGCACCTGCCGGCGCGTCCTTTCCCCATCGAGAGCATTTCAATTGCCAGAACTGTTTTTCTCAGCCAAAAAACCCATAAAATCCATGACCGTGCTGCGGTGCGCCGAAGACAAACTCCGATAAGTATTGCACAGCATCTTCAGCGAGTCCTCCTCCCGCAGGTCGGAGTAGCCCATCAGATAGTCCAAACTTACCTCAAACAGGTCTGCGATCCGTTTGAGAATAATTTCATCTCTTGGAAAGTGGTTCCCACTCTCGTAGAAACTAATCATTCGGGGGGATATATCAATCGCGCGCCCCAAAACAGCCTGGGTCATTTTTTTCTCCTGCCGCAGCTGGCGGAGCCTGTCGCTGAACATCACAAAAATCACCTCTGGCCTATTATGCCCTCGATGTGTTACAAAATCATGAATTTTCGTGAAGTTTGCCGAAAAAGTTTGATACGGCAGGATGGTTTCCGCATTTCGTGGTAGTTTTTAGTCAATTCACCTTAATCCAGGGATAAAACAGGCTGACAAGGCCTAAATTCTCCTCCCGGTGAAGCAAACGATAGAAACCAATTTGCTCCTCGTCGTTTCCTTCCGCCCAAAAACTGCCGGGAACGCAGTAAATATTGTCTCCATTCAGATTTACATAATACTCCAGTGCCACCGCTCCCGTCTCGTCCAGCCCATAGAGCCTGCAACATGTCTCCCCCTTCAGCTCCGCCATTCCGCCGTCTGTCAGCTTGTAGGATATGGTCCCGTCCCGGATAAAATCCCGGTCCAGCTCCAGCTCCTCCAGCAGCTTGGCGCAGTAAGTGTGGGCAAAAGAGCCCTCATACAGCGTCCGGACGCCCGCTGTATCAAAGCCTCCGTCCGCCGGCTGATAGCGGGTGAGCACCAGCCGCCCCTCCTTCATGGGCCGGCCGCACAGGACGATCTCACACTCCGGGGTGCGTGCCTGATACCACCGCTCCCGGGACAGCTCCTCCAGGAAGTTCCCCAGGGCGGCAATGGTGTCGCCCGCCCCGTAAAAGGGCAGGGTAATAAGGACGGTCCCGGAGGTCTCCCACTGCTCCAGCTCCAGCTCCCGGTCCATGCTGTCCACTCTGGGGATGTCGTGGTCCCTGGCAAAGTCCTTCAGCGCCCACAGCATCCGCATCTCCGGGTAATTGGTGGCATAACCGGCGTTTCCGTTCTTCCGCTCCCCATCCGGCCCGGCCAGGAACATATCGCCCACGCTGTCCTCCGGGGCAAACACGTTGTCGTGGCGCTCCAGCTTGGTCTTGTTGTAGATGGACTGGAAGGGGATGCCAAAATCCTCCTCCATATAGGCGCAGACCTGCTCCCGGGGGTCCTTGGCGGGCAGGATCTGTTCCAGATCCGGCCCGGTCCGCAGCCAGCCCAGCACAAGAAGCAGTGCCGCCGCCAGCACAAAGCCCAGCATGGCCCGCAGCTCCTCTTTTCTGGTGACTGTTCCGCCGCGGGCCCGCTTTTCCATGGCGCCCAACTTCACCACCTGCCAGAGTACCCAGCACACAACCCCTGCGGCCAGAACGCCCAGCGGGATGGTCAGCCCCAGCCCCCGGTCGTAACATACATAGGTGAAGATGAAAAAGAGCAGCAGCCAGAGCAGCAGCAGATTCCGTTTTCCGTTGGGGCTCCGCCTGAAGGCCATCCGAATCAGCGCAACGGAGGAGGCGGCCACCAGCAGCGCAATCCCCAACAAACCGCCAGCCCCAAAAAGCACCAGGACCAGAGGGGCTAGAAGGACACCGGCAATGCACACTCCCAGCTTATACAGCCTCTGCTGCCCCTTCTCCTGCTTCTCCGCCCCCCAGGCGGGCAGGAGCATCTGATACAGGGGCTGCAGCTGGGGCATGGCCACCCCCTTGTCAAAGCCGTAGGCCAGAAACAGGGCCAGCTTGACCTCCCGGGGCAGGTCGCTGGCGCTGACGAAGTCCTCCAGGCCGAAAATCAGGTCCAGCTCCCCCTTGGACCGCCGGAACAGGGGGCTGGCAAAGAACTTTTCCCACTCCCCCAGGGGGGCCTGAGCGTTGTGGAGCATCTCCAGGGTGTGAAGAATGGTCTCGGTGCTCTGCCAGCGCGCCTCATCCTGGGAGAATTGCTCCCGGCGCTCCCGGTCGTAGGTGTTTTGCTGCTCCTGCCGCTGCCAGTGCTCCCGCTTCTGTGTCCACTCCCGGGCCCTCTGGCGCTCCCGGGCCCAGGCGCGGACCTGTGCCTGAGCCCGGCGGCGCTGTTCGGCCCGGCGGCGGCGGGCCTCCGCCCGCTCCGCCTCCCCCTCGGCAAAGAGGCGTTCAAAATCAAAGTCCTGCTCGTCCTCTTTCGGGGGGCGGGGCAGCCCGCCGCCCTCATCCAGCAGCTCATCAAAGTCGAAATCCCGCTCATCATCCCGGTGGGAGAACTGAGGCCGCTCCCCCTCCTCCTGGAGCAGCTCCTCATAGTTGAAGTCTAGCTTCTCCGATTCCGCTTTTTCTTCCGGTATTTCAATTTCCTGGATGTCGTCCTCCCGCATGGCATAACGGGAGGGAGGCGTATCCTCCGCCTGGGGGAACGGCTTTTCCCGCTTTTTCCGCTGGCGGGCAATCCGGCTGGCCGCCTGGTAGGCGGCGTGGAGGCTCTGGAAGCCCTCCGGGTCGTCCTCCGGGTGAGTGGTTTTCAGCTTTTCAGCATAGGCATGGCGAATCTCCGGCAGGTCTGAGGGGCCGGACAGGCCCAGCTGGCTCCAGGGCCAGCTCATGCGTCCTCCTCATCCCCGGCCAGGGGGTCCAGGTCCAGAGGCGGCAGGTCGTCCAGGCCCACGTAGGCCTCCGCCTGGTCGAAGAAGGCAGCCGTCCGGCGGCTGGCCTTGGCAATGCGCAGGCTCTCCTGGGTAGACAGCTGGAGCTGATACCAGTCCAGAATCTGGGCCACCTGCTCCCGCATCTGGCCCACCGTCATGGCGTACAGCCGCTCCCCCCGGGCGATGAGGGTGCGGGGGCCCTCCTGGTCCCGGGGGTGCATTTTCAGGGCCTCCAGCTCCTTCAGGCGCCGCTCCACCTCCGCCTCGGTCATGCCCGAGCCCTGGAGGACCAGCCGGCCGCTCTGGCCGTCTCTGCCCACCACGTCCACCTCAAGAAGGCCGTTGATATCGTAGGTAAAGCGCACCCGGACATACTGCTCCCCCCGGGGCCCGGGGGGCACGGCGATCTCCAGGTGGCCCAGGTAGGTGTTGTCGTCACAGTACCGCTGCTCCCCCTGATACACCTTCACGTCGATGGCCCGCTGGTTGTCCCGGGCGGTGTAGTAGGTGCCCTCCTTGCTGGTGGGCAGCACGCTGTTGCGCTCAATGATGGGGGACATGAGGGCCTTGTCGGGCTGGGCCTCGTTGATGACGTTGATACCCAGGGTGAAGGGGCACACGTCGGTGAGGACCAGCTCCTTCAAATCGCCGGCCCGGGCCTTCATGCCGGAGCAGATGCCCGCCCCCACGGCGATGGCGGTGTCCGGCCGGGCCCCGGCGGCGGGCTCCCGGCCCAGGGCCTTGGCGATGTACCGGCGCACCGCCGGCATGTGGCTGGACCCCCCTACCATCACCAGCTCGTCCAGCTCCTCGGCCCCCACGCCGGCGTCCATAAACACCTTGCGCACCGGAACCAGCATCCGCTGGAACAGGACGCTGCTCTTGCGGATGACCCACTCGTGGGTGAGGGCCAGGGAGGCGGATATCTCCTCGTCAGACACCGCCATAATCACCGGCTCCTGGCCGGTAAGGGCCATTTTGCAGGTTTCGGCCTGGCGGATGAGGGTCTCCTGCCGCTGGCGGGACAGGCTGTCGAAGTTGAGATTACAGTCCTGGCAGAACCCCCGGGCGATGAGCTCGTCAAAATCCCGGCCCCCCAGGTAGTTGTCCCCGCTGACGGCGGTAACGCTGACCACGTTGTCAAACCGCTCCACCAGGGAAACGTCCAGGGTGCCGCCGCCGAAGTCGAAGACCAGGCAGACCTTGTCCTCGTCCCCCTCGCCGATGTGGCCAGCCACCGCGGCGGCGGAGGGCTCGTTCACCAGCCGCTCCACCGTCAGGCCGGCCAGGGCGCCCGCCCGCTTGGTAGCGGCGCGCTGGGCCTCGGCGAAGTAGGCCGGGACGCTGACCACCGCCTCGTCCACCACCTCGCCCAGGTAGGCCTCGGCGTCCTCCCGCAGGCGGCGCAGGACAAAGGAGGACAGGTCCTCCGCCGTAAACACCCGGCCCCCCAGCTCATACCGGCGGCCGGTGCCCATGCTCCGCTTGAAGCCGGCGGCGGTGCGCTCCGGGTGGGAGATCAGCCGGTCCCGGGCCGCAGCCCCCACCAGGATGGACCCGTCGTCGTCCACACTGACCACGCTGGGGGTGAGATACTCCCCCAGACCGTTGGGAATCAGCTCACTTTTTCCGTTGCGCCACACAGCCGCCAAACTGTTGGTGGTGCCCAGGTCGATACCGATGATGGCCATATTACGTTCACCCGCTCTCGCCGCCTCAGGGCGGTTTTTGTCTTCTACATTATAATGTGCTCCCGCAAAAAAATCAACAGGGACGCCGTCGCCTTTTACGTTTGTCTTATAAATTTAGGAAACCCACCGCATGCAGGGCAAGGGTTCTACCCTTGCCCTGCGCATCACGTCCGGGTACGCGTAAAAAAGCCTTCCCCCTTCAAGGGGGAAGGTGGCACGGCCGCAGGCCGTGACGGATGAGGGTGCGGTGAGGTCAGCGCCTCTTACCGTAAGAACTGCTTGCCCGCCCCGCCCCCTCATCCGCCCCCTTCGGGGGCACCTTCCCCCCGGAGGGTGGAAGGCTTACCCTGCGGCTCCTTAATTCGGCCATCGCTTCCGAGAAGGGCCGTGTCCGGCCCTCGGCCACGTCGTCAAGGCCCTTTTTCAGGAGGGTGTAAAGCTCAAAGCGGCTGGTTAGCTGTTCATAGGTCTCAATACTCATTACGGCCAGATCGCCCCGGCCGTTTTTGGTGATAAATACCGGCTCGGCGTGGTCGTGGCAGAAGGTGGATATCTCGTTGTAGTTGTTGCGCAGGTCTGCACTGGAGCGAATATGGGGCATAATAGCACCTCCTTTGATACATAAATTATACTCGAATTTCTTTATATAGTCAAGGTGAACTGCAAAATCCCCCGGAGCCTTGCTCCGAGGGATTTATTCAGCCTGTCAAAAAACCTCCGCCCCCGCAGGGCTGACTCCCCCTGACAGGGGGAGATGTCGGCGAAGCCGACAGAGGGGGCAGGCTCCTTTTGAAAGGAGCTGTCAGCCGAAGGCTGACTGAGGATTGTATTTTGCCGAAGGCAAAATGTATGAAATAATCCTAATCTTTGTTTACTTCGTATGTTTTGCTTCGCAAAACGCAATCCTCCGCCCCAGTGTGCGCACTGGGGCACCTCCTTTCTAAAGGAGGCTTTTTGGCGCGGTCCTTTGGGTTGTGCGTTTTAATACGCGGCGCGGTCCGCACAGTGGACGGGGTTAATGCGCTGCCGTGTCGGGATAGGCCGGGTCATAGTCTGCGGTTTCGTGGGCTGCCAGGGAGTACCCCTCCTCAAAGATGCCGGTCTGCTTCAGCACGGCCAGGGTGTGGCGCGCCTGGGGGGTGAGGGTGACATAGAGGCAGTTGTTGGAGGGAGAGGTCTCATAATAGGCCCTTCCGCTGGCGGCGGGGCCGGCGGTCTCACTGCGGTCGTAGGACATCTCAAAGATCAGATCGGTCTGGTAGGTGTTTTCCCTGCGCTCCGTATCCATGTTAAAGAGGTAGCGCACACCGATGGTCCCCTCGTCAAAGTCGGCCTGGACCGCGTCCCACAGCTCCTGGCGGTAGTCGTCCAGATAGAGATTGTCGCTGTAGGGCGCTCCGTTCAGGTTAACCCGGTCCAGATAGGCGGAGGTGAGGCGGCCGTCCTCCAGGAACTTGTCAAAGCCGTATGCCGTGGCCACCAGCTCCCGGTCGGCAAGGAGCTGCTGCATGGCGTGGGCCACGGTGCCGGGGGTGTCCAGGTCGCCGGCGCGGATGGAGACGCCTGCGTATCTCCGCCTCAGCTCGCTGCCGTTGGAGAGCTGGTAGGTGAGGTAGGCGGAGGTGTAGTCGTTGTCCGAGTCGAGGTCCAGGCCCTCGCGGTCCCGGTTGTCCACAATGGCCTGGTGGAGGGCGGTAATGATCTGGATTTGATTGGGATCATCGAGGTAGGCGCCGAGAGAACGGCCGCCGTCGGAGGGGTAACCCATATCAAGCATCACCTCCACCGACGTCACCTGACCGGGGGCGGGCACCCGGCCCGCCACGCCGAACACGTCGGCCAGACAGCCCAGGCACAGGGCCAGCAGCACGGCGGCCATCACCGCCGCCCCCTTCCAGGCCCTGAACACCCGGAAGGACTTTTTCAGAAGCATCTCGGCGGCAAAATAGCCCACCGCCGACCAGAGGAGGATGAAGGGAATCAGTGCGGTAAGGCTGTAGAAGTTGAAGAAGACGACGGTGAACATACCGAAGCACAGCCCGACGCAGAAGGACACGCCGTATTTGAACAGGGGCCGCACCAGGGGGATGGACACCACGTCCCCGGCGGTCTCCACATGCCGCCGGCGGTAGACATACAGGGAGACCAGGAACAGGGCCGCCCCCGCGAGGGCGTAGACCGCCACCGTTACGGGGCTGCTGAGCTGGTTTCCCTCATCGCCAACGCCGTAGTTCACCGCGCGGCTCAGGGCGTGTGCCGGGGTGAGGTATTCCACCACCGTCAACACCCCGGAGCTGCTCCAGTAGCCGTAGAAAAATTCCGACATCAGGGCGTCCACCAGGGCCCAGAGCCCGGAGACCAGGCAGTTGAGGATAAAGTAGAAGGCGGGCAGGGCCAGAATGTGGCCGGTAAACATGGCGCAGAAGGCGGCGAAGGAGAAGAAAAACAGGCAGATGCCGCTCTGGGCCAGCAGCCAGGTCAGCAGGGCGGACAGGGCCGCGCCCCAGCTGCCCATGGGCAGGAAGGACACCTCCACCGCGGCGGTGAGCACCCCGGTCACCGCCAGAGGCAGCAGCAGGAAGGACAACCCCGCCAGGTACTGGGTGGTAAACAGGGCCTCCCGCCGCATAGGCAGGGCGTGGGTCCAGCAGGCGGAGCGGCTGTTATAGAGATAGCCGAACACCGCCATTGCGCACAAAATGGCAAAAAACAGGGTGAGGAACACGCCGGGGGACAGCAGATTGGGGACGTTTTTGGCGTCGAGCTGTATAAAGCTCAGGGTGTCGGGGTCCGACTGGCGGGAGTAGCGCAGCCAGCTGTTGAGGAAGTTCAGGGGCAGCAGAAAGAGCCAGCCCAGCCCCCACAGCCCCCACAGGGGCCAGAAGCGGGCCAGGGTCTTGCGGTAGAGGGTGCCGTTAAAGTACGATGTCGCGGACCGCATAGTCCTCACCTCCCAGTTCATAGATAAAGATTTCCTCCAGGGTCAGGGGCAGGGCCTCCATGAGGATGGGGGCGAAGCCGGCCATGCGGGTTTTGATCTCCGCCGGGCTGCCCCGGACAATGAGGGTGAACACCCGCCCGATCTGAGAGGTATGGAGCACGTTCAGGTCACGGGGCAGCTCGGGCAGCTTCCCGTCGGAAAAGGCGATTTGCAGCTTGACCACGTTGTCCTGCAAATCGGTGAGGGACCGCTCCAGCAGCACCTTGCCGTGGGACAGGATGCCCACATGGTCGCACACGTCCTCCAGCTCCCGCAGGTTGTGGGAGCTCACCAGCACGGTGGTCCCCCGCTGGGCCACGTCCCCCATGAGCAGGGACCACACCTGCCGGCGCATCACCGGGTCCAGGCCGTCCACCGGCTCATCAAGGACCAGTACATCCGGATTGCAGCACAGGGCCAGCCGGAAGGCACTCTGCTTCTGCATCCCCTTGGACAGCCGCCGGATGGGCAGCTTTTCATCCACCTCCGGGAAGGCCTCGGCCAGGGCCTCGTACCGCTTTGCGTCGAAATTTGGGTACATCCCCCGGTAAAAGCGCATCATATCCCGGGTGGAGGCGGAGTTAAAGTAGTACAGCTCGTCGGGGATGGCGGCGATCCTGGCCTTTACCGCCGGATTTTCGTAGACCTGATCCCCGTCCACCAGCACCGACCCGGAGTCGGGCCGGTAAATGCCCATGATGTGCCGCAGAATGGTGGATTTGCCCGCCCCGTTGGGGCCCACCAGCCCGTAGATGGAGCCCTTCTCCGCCGTCATGGTGAGACCGTCCAGGGCGCGAAAGCCGTCGAAGGTCTTTACCACATTGATTACCTTAATCATTCGTTTCTCCCCCTTCCAGCGCCCGGACGCGGGCCCAAAGCTCCTCGCCGCTTACCCCCAGGAACAGAAGCTCCCCCGCCGTCTGGTCGAAGGTGTGCAGCAGGTCATGCTTGCGCCCCTCGTCCACCCCGGTGTTGGGGGCGGCGAAGGAGCCCTTCCCGGGCACCGAGTAGACATAGCCCTCCGACTCCAGGGCCTCGTAGGCCCGTTGGATGGTGTTGGGGTTGATGGCCAGCGACCCGGCCATGGTGCGCACCGAGGGGAGCTTCTCCCCCTCCTGTATCACCCCTGTGACCATCAGCCGCCGCAGACCGTCCTTCACCTGCTCATAAATGGGCCGGGCGTCCCGGTAGTCTAAATTCAACATCACAGCTCCTCCTTTCCGGATACTGTACTAAGCGTATTAGTACGGTCAGTATATAACAGCCGCGGGGGAAATACAATTAAGAATTGATTAAGATTTTTATATCCATCCAAAAACAAGAAAAAGGTTTACAAAATAGCTTGTAACGATTATAATTGACTGTATCATCAGTGAGGGGGAGAGTATATGGTACTTACAGACCATCAGATAGCGGTACAGGCTGGTAATGGGCTGCTGGAACATTACGACCCGAGCTGTATTACAAATATTGGATACGACCTCAGAGCGGAATATTTTGTCTCGGAAAACAAGAAGGTTTCCCGCATCAGCTTGAAGCATGGGGAGTCAGCTTTTGTCGCAACACAGGAAAATATTTGTCTGCCGGATAATATGCTGGGCAGGATTGTTTTAAAGAACAGCAGGCTGCGTCAGGGGCTTTCCATGGATGCTCCCGTGTACCAGCCGGGGCACCATACCAAGGTGTTCTTCCGGGTTACAAATGTGTCAGGGAATGAGATTGACCTTCAAAAGGACGGAAAATACGTCACCATCCTGTTTGAAATGCTGGCCAGCCATGTAAAGAACCCTTATGCCGGCGCGTTTTCAGATGAGATGGATTACTCCGGCCTGGGAAAGTATAAAGATATTTACCAGCATGAGATCAGAGAGATTGAAAAGAAAACAGAAAATTTAAAGGATCTGGAGCGGTCAATTTACGCCAATGTACTGGTGATTCTAACGGTGTTTGTCGCCCTTTTCAGCTTTTTGACCACCAATATATCCCTGCTCTCCGCCAATGCGGATGCCAGCCGGTTTCTGATTTATAATTTTGTCACGCTGGGATGCGTCAGTTTTTTGGCGGCACTGCTTAATGGAGCCATCAGCTTTGCGAAAAAACAGTGGGCGCTGTGGGCAGCCTCTGTACTTTCCTTCGGAGCGGCTGCTGCCGTTTTCTTCCTGCCTCTCTTATGTCATTAAATACCAGAAAATGCCCCGGTAAAACCGGGGCATTTTCGCTCAACAAGGAGGAACCAATTATGTATCAAACCATCGGCTTTATTGGTACTGGCAATATGGGCTCCGCCATTGCCAAGGCGGCAGCCAAAAGCGGGCAGGCAGAGACCATCCTGCTGGCCAACCGCACCCCGGCCAAGGCGGCGGCCCTGGCGGCGGAGCTGCCCGGCGGGACCTTGTCCACCAACGAGGAGATCGCCCGCACCGCCAAGCTCATCTTTTTAGGGGTGAAGCCCCAGATGATGCAGCTGGTGCTGGACCCCCTGGAGCCCATCCTGCGCAAGCGGGAGGACCGGTTCATTCTGGTCACCATGGCGGCGGGCCTGACCTGCGACCGGATTCAGGATATGGTAGACCTGGACTGCCCCGTCATCCGCATCATGCCCAACATCCCCTCCGCCATCGGAGCGGGGGTGGTGCAGTACTGCGGCCAGCTGGTGACGGTGGAGGAGCTGGACGCCTTTGCCGCCTTGATCGCCCCCGCCGGACTGGTGGACCCGGTGCCCGAGGGATTTATCGACGCGGCCAGCGCGGTGTCCGGCTGCGGCCCCGCCTTCGCCTACCTGTTTCTGGAGGCTCTGGCCGACGGCGGGGTGGCCTGCGGCCTGCCCCGGGACAAGGCCGTGGCCTACGCTGCCCAGATGGCCGTCGGAGCGGCCCGGATGGTGCTGGAGAGCGGCCAACACCCCGGCGCTTTGAAGGACGCCGTCTGCTCCCCCGGCGGCACCACCATACAGGGCATCCGGGCCCTGGAGCGGAGCGGCTTCCGTGGGGCCGCCATGGAGGCGGTGATTGCCGCCTATGAGAAGACGGTGA
>OFHO01001347.1_pt1 | contig 17968 bp, 15 predicted proteins | sample 1521531 | NCBI WGS metagenome assembly OFHO01 (sample SAMEA3504124, study PRJEB24116) | mouse gut metagenome | biome: mouse gut; feature: mouse-associated habitat; material: faeces | place: Denmark | collected 2011
GGCATGCCTGCTGGCAGGCTGCGGCGGGGACGGCAAAGAGAGCGCGGGGGAAGGGTCCGGCGCGGGCAACGGGGAGACCTCCCAGGCGGAGAGCGGCGCGGACGCTGATAGCGAGGCCGGAAGCGGAGCGGGGGAGAGCAGTGCGGACGCTGAGAGCGGTGCGGAGGAGAGCAGCGCGGACGCTGGAAGCGAAGCGGCAGCGGACAATGGGGAGGCCTCCCAGGGAGGCGACCAGTTGGCGAAGATTCTGGAGGCGGGCAAAATCGTCATCGGCACCGAGGGCACCTATTCCCCCAACAGCTACCACGACGAGAGCGGCAAGCTGGTGGGCTTCGATGTGGAAGTGGGAGAAAAAATCGCGGAGAAGCTGGGCGTGGAGGCCGAGTTCTTCGAGGCGGAATGGGATTCCCTGTTCAGCAGCATGGACGCGGGGCGGATCGACACCGTGATCAATGAGGTGGAGTACTCCGAAGAGAGGGCTTTGAAATACGATTTCTCCCAGCCCTACACCTATATCCACGGCGCGCTGATGGTAAAGGGCGACAATGAGGAAATCAAGACCTTCGAGGACCTGGACGGCAAAAAGGCGGCCCAGAACCTGACCAGCAGCTGGGGCAAGATGGCGGAAGAGTACGGCGCGGAGCTGGTGAGCGTGGACGCGGTGGCGCAGACCGTGGATCTCCTGCTCGCCGGAAGGGCTGACGCCACCCTGAACGTGGAGACTGCCTTTTCCGATTATCTGAAGAAGAATCCCGATGCGGACGTGAAGGTGGTGGCCCTGACGGAGGAGGCCTCCTCCTCCCTTGTCCCTGTGAAGAAGGGGAACGAGGAGCTGCTGAAAGCCATCAATGAGGCCATCGACGAGCTGCGGGCCTCCGGAGAGCTGAAGGAGCTGTCCGAGAAATATTTCGGCATGGATGTCACCAGCCAGGAATAGGCGCGAAGGATTAATCGCAAAACCAGAGGAACAAAAGTACGGATTAAGGAAGAAAGAAGGCAGGCGGTATCATGAATGGACGGGTTTGGCAGCTACTGCTGGATTCTTTCTGGCAGATATTATTGCCCGGGATACGGGTCACGATTCCACTGACACTGGTGTCGTTTTCATTGGGGCTGATCATCGCCCTGCTCACGGCCATGGTGCAGGTGGCCAACATCCCGGTGGTGAAGCAGATCGCCAGGATCTATGTGTGGATCATCCGGGGGACGCCGCTGCTGGTGCAGCTCTTCGTGATATTCTACGGGCTGCCCAGCGTAGGGATCATACTGGATGCCATCCCCTCGGCGATTATCGTATTTTCCTTTAACACAGGGGCCTACGCCTCCGAGACCGTCCGGGCCGCCATCGAGGCGGTTCCCGTGGGGCAGATTGAGGCGGGGTACTGCGTGGGGATGAACTATCTGCAGATCATGGGGCGGATCGTCCTGCCCCAGGCCCTGCGCACGGCCTTCCCGCCCCTTAGCAATTCCCTGATCGGGCTGGTGAAGGATACGTCCCTGGCCGCGAACATCACGGTGGTGGAGATGTTCCTGGCAGGGCAGCGCATAGCGGCCAACAGCCTTGAGGTCATGGCCATATACTGCGAGGTGGCCTTTGTCTACCTGCTGTTCTGCACGGTGCTGACGAAGCTGCAGACTTACTGCGAGAAGCGGATGAAGACATACTGACCGGGCATCGGGCAATGATTGTCCGGGAATCCATGCCGGTAGACCGGCGGTCACAGATTGAGGAGTGCGTATGCTGGAAATCAAAAATATGAAGAAATCCTTCGGGGACATGGAAGTCCTCCGGGGAGTGGACATCAAGGTGGAGAAGGGGGACGTGGTGACCGTGATCGGCCCCAGCGGCTCCGGGAAGACCACCCTCCTGCGGTGCATCAATTTCCTGGAGCGGGCGAAAGAGGGGGAGATGATATTCGACGGGGCCCATTATCAGTTGAATGCCATCGGCAGGAAGGACATTGCCGCGCTGCGTAAGAAGACAGGCTTCGTGTTCCAGAATTACAATCTCTTCCGGAACAAGACGGCCCTCCAGAATGTGACGGAAGGCCTGGTGGTGGCGCGGAAGGTGCCGAAGGATGAGGCCAGGAGCGCCGGACTGAAGGCCCTGGAGAAGGTGGGCCTGGCGAATCGGGCGGACGCCTATCCCCATCAGCTGTCCGGCGGGCAGCAGCAGCGGTTGGCCATCGCCAGGGCCATCGTCACGGAGCCGGAGGTGATCTTCTTCGACGAGCCCACGTCGGCGCTGGATCCGGAGCTGGTGGGCGAGGTGCTGAACGTGATGCGGAATCTGGCCGCGGAGGGCATGACCATGCTGATCGTGACACACGAGATGCAGTTCGCCAGGAATGTGGCCAGCCATGTGGTATTCATGGATCAGGGGCTGGTGGTGGAGGAGGGCGGGCCGGAGGAGATCTTCGAGTCGCCCAGGGAAGCCAGGACCAGACAGTTTCTGCAGTTCATCATGGACAGGGAAGCGCCGGCGCCTCAATGAGAAGCGCCGGCGTCCGTATGTACGGAGCGTCTTGTTTGCTTTTCTACTGTCTGACTGAGTTTGCGTACACCATGTCCGCTCTCTGGATATGGTCTATGAGCCAGGTGATCAGAAAGCCCAGGAGCTTTTCCACGATTTCGTCCTGCTTTTCCCTGTCCTCCAGGGAATCGGGGGCGAACTGCATCAGGCTGTCCTCGAACCTGCGGTGCAGGGCCATGTGTCCGTCGATTCCGGCGTACCGGATGCTCCTCATATAATCTTCCTCATGGGCGAAATGGGTCTTGGTGTAATCGATGAGCTCTGAAATCAGGCTGTTCAGCTTCTCCGTCTTGTCATACAGAAGGTTGTCTCCCAGCAGGTCCTGGGTCTCCTGCGCCATGTCGAAGAGCCGGGAATGCTCCTGGTCGATGGCCTCGATTCCCGTATAATACTCGGGTTTCATTTCGTACATAATGACATCTCCTTTTTCGCACAAATATTTTAGGGCTTTGAACCCCACATATCAGTTTACCGCTTTTCCGGGATATAGTCAATGCCTTTCACTCTTGCATTTTGCCGGTCCGTGTGCTATTATTTTTAATAAGAAAAGCAATCTAAGTGTATTTTTCATGCAACCGGAACGCATCCGGTTATCGTTTTGCGTCCAAAAGCGGACAGCTTTGGCAAAACACAATCAGACAAAAAGAACATGCCCCTCAGGGCAGAAAGGGAGAAGACAGGAAATGAAACAGGGTTTTGACGACATTATGGCAAGGGTCAAGAAGTGCGCGAAGAAGACGGTATCCGTCTCCGTGGCACAGGATTCCGCGGTTTTAGAGGCCGTGAAGGAGGCGAAGGCCAGAGGGATCGCGGACGCGATCCTGGTGGGCGACGAGGCGAAGATCAGGGAAGTGGCCGCTGAGATCGGCATGGATCTGTCGGACTATGAGATCATCAATGAGCCGGACATGATTGCGGCTTCTTTGACGGCGGTGAAGCTGGCCCATGAGGGCAAAGCGGATATGTACATGAAGGGCCTGATCGACACCAAGGACTTCTTGAAGAGCGTCCTGGACAAGGAGGTTGGTCTGCGCACCGGAAAGCCCCTGTCCCATGTGGCCGTATTCGAAGTGCCCACCATCGACAGGCTGCTGTTCCTGACGGACGTGGCTTTCATGACCTATCCCACTTTGGAGGACAAGGCCCACATCATCCAGAACACCATTCCCGTGTGCAATGCCTGCGGCATAGAGATGCCCAAGATAGCGCCTCTGGCGGCAGTGGAGGTGGTGAATCCCAAGATGCCCGCCACCGTGGAGGCGGCGGAGCTGACGAAGATGTGCGAGGAAGGCCAGATACCCGGCTGCGTCATCGACGGCCCTCTGTCCCTGGACCTTGCCATCGACCCGGAGGCTGCCAAGCACAAGGGCGCTACCCACAGGAAGATACAGGGAGACGCGGACGTGCTGCTCTTCCCGGATATCCATGCCGGAAATATGGTATACAAGGCCATCGTACATATGGTGAACATGCGGAACGGCGGGATCCTCACCGGCACCAAGGTTCCCGTGACCCTCCCCAGCCGCTCGGACAGCTTCGAGACCAAGGTGAATTCCATCGCCCTGGCGGCCGTGGTGTCAGAGGAGCTTCAGAAGAATGCTTAATGCAGATTTGTCATGAACAGGAGGATATACAGAAATGTCTGTTAAAAGTTTGATTATCAATCCGGGTTCCACCTCCACCAAAATCGGCGTGTTCGAGGACGAGACATTATTGTTCGAGGAGACCCTGCGCCATTCCACCGAGGAGATAGCCCAGTTCGCCAATATCGTGGACCAGAAGGATTTCCGCAAGAAGATCATCACGGATCTCCTGGAGTCCAAGAACTTCGACATCAAGAGCCTGAATGTGGTGGTAGGCCGCGGCGGCATGCTGAAGCCCATCCCCGGCGGCACCTATGCGGTCAGCGAGGAGCTGCTGGCGGACTTAAAGGCAGGGGTGCAGGGACAGCACGCGTCCAACCTGGGCGGCATCCTGGCAAAGGAAATCGGCGATTCCATCGGCGTGCCCTCCTATATCGTGGATCCCGTGGTGGTGGACGAGCTGATGCCCATCGCCAGGTATTCCGGCGTGCCCGAGCTTCCCAGAGTGAGCATCTTCCACGCGCTGAACCAGAAGGCCGTGGCCAAGCGGTACGCCAAGGAGATCGGGAAGGCCTATGAGTCCCTGCGGCTGATCGTGGTCCATATGGGCGGCGGCGTGTCCGTGGGTGCCCATGAGAACGGAAGGGTCATCGATGTGTTCAATGCGCTGGACGGCGACGGCGCGTTCTCTCCGGAGCGGGCAGGCGGCGTTCCCAACGGAGCGTTGATTAAAATGTGCTTTTCCGGCAAACACACGGAGAAGGAAGTATACGGCAAGATGGTGGGCAAGGGCGGCTTCAACGCTTACCTGGGCACCAATGACATGCGCGAGGTGACGAAGCAGGCCGACGGGGGCGACGAGAAGGCTATCGAGGCAAAGCAGGCCTTCCTGCTGCAGGTGGCGAAGGACATCGGTTCCATGGCATGCGTGCTGAACGGCAAGGTAGACCAGATCATCGTCACGGGCGGCATCGCCTACGGCGCTGACGTGGTGGCGGCCCTGAAGGAGCGGGCGGAGTGGATCGCGCCTTTCACCGTATATCCCGGCGAGGACGAGCTGCTGGCGCTGGCACAGGGCGCTCTGCGGGTGCTGAACGGCGAGGAAGAGGCCAAGGCTTATTGATTGCCAGGCCTGTAGCAAAACAAGGCCGCGGCGGTTTGGGCTGATTCAGTTGATTTAGAGGGCTGTTGCAGGAAGGGGGATTCAAGTGCTTTCCGGAATGTGACAGCCTCTTTTTATGACAATACTGTAGGACATGCGCGGCATGCGCTCTCTCAAAGCCCTATGGGAAAGGGGCGCGGCAACGGGAGAGATGCGAGAGATGCGGGTGTATGGGCCCGGAGGCGGGGAAGGGGACAGGAATGGCGACGACGGATATTTTCACACGCAATAATGTATACCAGCATTTCCAGGTCTTGAAGACCAACCGCAACAAACGCTACAGGGCCGGAGAGTTCTTCGTGGAGGGCGTCCGCAGCATCAATGAGGCCGTGGCCCGGGGATGGCATGTGAGGTCCTTTGTGTTTGGCGGCGGGAGGCTGTCGGACTGGGCGGACAAGCTGCTGCGGACAGTGCGGACGGAGATGAACTACCGACTGACGGAGGAGCTGCTGCAGGAGCTCAGCGGCAAGACGGACACTTCCGAGCTCATGGCCGTCATAGAGATGCGGGAGGATAAGCTGCAGAGGAGCCTGCTGTCGGACAATCCTTTCATCGTCCTCTTCGACAGGCCCTCCAACCGGGGGAATCTGGGGACCATGATACGCTCCTGCGACGCCCTGGGGGCGGATTTTTTGATCATGACAGGGCATGGGGTGGATCTCTACGACCCGGATGTGGTGGTGTCTGCCATGGGGTCTTTCTTCAAGCTGCCTGTGGTCAGGGTGGCGGACAACAATGCGCTGTGGGGCTTCGTGGCGGATGTGAAGAGGGAGTTCCCGGACTTCCGGCTGATTGGGACCACGGCCCATAAGGAGAATCCGGTGCAGAGCGTGAATCTGGAGGGGCCCGTGATGCTGATGGTCGGGAATGAGACCATGGGGCTGAACCAGAACTTTAAGGACCGCTGCGACCTTTTATGCACCATTCCCATGGCGGAGGATTCCTATGCGTCCTCCTTCAATGTCAGTTGTGCGGCTTCCATTCTGATGTACGAGGTGATGCGGCAGAGAAGCGCTGCCCGCAGGGTTTCGGAAGAGGTTTGAAATGCGTACGTTCGAGAATGTCACTGAGACCAGAAGCAGGACCATGAGCCATATCCGGGGCAAGAATACCTCCATTGAGGTGGCGCTGTGCAAAGCCCTTTGGGAGAAGGGATACCGCTACCGGAAGAACTATAAGGCGCTGCCCGGCAGTCCCGATATCTGCCTGACGAAGTACAAGCTTGCCATTTTCTGCGACAGCGAGTTCTTTCACGGAAAGGACTGGGAAGTGCTCAAGCCCAGGGTGGAGAAGGGGAACAATGGGGAATACTGGGTCAATAAGATTCAGAACAACATGGAGCGGGACAGCGAGATCGACAAGCGTCTGCTGTTCCTGGGATGGACCGTGATGCATTTCTGGGGGAAGGATATCCTGAAGAAGACCGATGCATGCGTCCGGGCCATCGAGGAGGTCATCCTGGACATCCAGCTGAGCCAGGCGGACGGGGCGGAATGACTGCAGCCGGAAGACGGAACGAATACGATGAAGAAAGGAAATGCTCCGATGGAGAGGACTGTCTGTGAACTGTTTGCGGGGGTGGGCGGCTTTCGGTGCGGCCTGAATGCCATACATGGGCCGGAGGATATGAGAATTGGGGGAGCGCGTTCCATGGGAGGAGGGCATTCCATGGGAAGAGAGCATTCTACGGAAGGAGAGCATTCCATGGAGGGAGAGCATTCTGTGGAAGGAGAGCATTCCATGGAAGGAGAGCATTCTGTGGAAGTAGGGCATCCTATGGAAGGAGAGCGTTCCAGGGAAGAAAAGTGGAGCACGGTGTGGTTCAATCAGTGGGAGCCGGCGGAGAAGAACACCCAGTACGCCCATGACTGCTATGTGTACCATTTTGGCACATGTCTGGACAAGGCCGGGCAGGATACCACCAATGTGGACATCGAGGAGGTGGACAAGAGCCTGATACCGGACTTCAACCTGCTGGTGGGCGGCTTTCCCTGCCAGGATTATTCCGTGGCATCTTCCCTGGCCACCTCCAGGGGGCTGGAGGGGAAGAAGGGCATCCTCTGGTGGTCGATCCGCAAGGTCCTGGAGGTGAAGCGGCCTCCCTTCGTGCTGCTGGAAAACGTGGACAGGCTCCTGAAATCCCCCGCAAGCCAGCGGGGCAGGGACTTCGGCATCATGCTGGCCTGCTTCCGGGACGCGGGATACGCGGTGGAATGGCGGGTCATCAATGCGGCGGATTACGGGCTTCCCCAGAGGCGCAGGCGCATATTCATTTTCGCCTGTAGAGAGGATACGGCATACTGCGCCAGACAGGAGAGGGCCGCAGGGTATGGACGGAGGGCGGCCGGGGAGGCGCGGAAGGCCGGTGTGGCGGCCGAGGAGGTGCGGAAGGTCGATGCAGCAGATGGAGAGGCGCGGAAGGCCGGCGCGGCGGCTTTGATTTCCGCGGCAGGCTTCTTTGCCGGGACATTTCCGGTGGGCCCTGTCGGAGCGGAGCAGATCAAGGCCCAGGAGCTGCCGGAGAGCCTGGGGGAGCTGTCCGCCTCTTTCCGGTTCGGCTTCGAGAACGCGGGCGTGATGCGGGACGGCATGGTCTACACGGCGAAGACAACACCGTCGTATCAGGGCCCACAGATGACCCTGGGGGACATCATGGAGCAGGGGGATGTGGAGGAGAACTATTTCATCCCGGAGGAGAGGCTGTATTACACTTCCCCGGAGATCACCCGCAGCGACGAGACCAGAGAGAGCCTCTCCAAGGAGCAGCGGAAGACCTGGCAGTACCTGAAGGGGGCCAAGAAGCTCCTGCGGGAGGCTGCGAGCGGACACGCTTACGTCTTTTCCGAGGGCGCCATCCCAATGGTGGACGAATACCACAAGCCCGCCAGGACCATGCTCACCTCCGAGGGGAGCTTCAGCAGGACCACCCATATCGTAAAGGACAAAAGGACCGGGCGGATCCGGCTCCTGACGGCGGGGGAGACCGAGCGGATCCAGGGCTTTCCCACAGACCATACGAAGTACTGCCTGACGGAGGGGAAGGTGGTGGAGATGCCCCTGAACAAGCGCAGGTTCATGATGGGCAACGCTTTGGTGGTGGGGCTGGTGGAGCGGATGGGGGAGGCTCTGGAGGAGATATTTGCAAAGGAGCCCTAGAAGCAGCCGTGCCCCTGAAGCAAATGATAAAATCCTCGTTCTGCAGAACCGGAGTGAAGTTCCGGTCATAGTAAACGACATGGCCTACATTGCATCGGCCACAAAAAAGCCCCTGGACGTGCACCTGATGGTCGAGCACCCCAACAACAACATCGAAATCTTCCTGCGTAAGCTCCGCAGGGGCGATACAGTCTACATCCATCCGGAAGCGGAGTACGAATGACATAGGCTTCAGGGCCTATTGGGACGGAGCCTGCAGCGCGGACAAGATACAGAAGTTCGCTCCCCTAGGAATGGACGGCTTTGTGCTGGGCACCACCATGCTGTTCGGCAAGAGCAGGCCCTATGGGGAAGTCATTCAGGAAATACGGAGCATGGGAATGATGGAAAAAAGCAGGGACCGATAGAGAAGGGGGCAGTTGGTAAGCGGCCGCCCCTTGCTTCTATCGATCATTGAAATATCAATCACTGAAACCACTGTCGATTCTAGATATCGAACTTAAAATACCGCACCGCGTTATAATAAGAGATATCCCTCACGATTTCCGACAGCGTATCCATATCCGCTGGGAAGCCGCCGCCCTCTACCCAGTAGCCAATCAGGTTGCAGAGCACCCTGCGGAAATACTCATGCCTGGTGTAAGACAGGAAGCTTCTGGAATCCGTCAGCATTCCCACGAAGCCGGACAGATTGCCCAGGTTCGCCAGGGAAATCAGCTGCTCCCGCATGCCAATCTTGTGGTCGTTGAACCACCAGGCGCTGCCCTGCTGTACCTTTGCCACAGCGCTGGAGTCCTGGAAACAGCCGATGATGGTGCCGATGGATTGGTTGTCGTTGGGGTTCAGGCTGTAGAGGATGGTTCTGGGCAGCTCGTCGGTCTTGCACAGGGCATTGAGGAAATCAGCCATCTGCGCGGAGGGAGCATCGTTGTTGATGCAGTCGTAGCCGGTATCGGGGCCGATCAGCTCGTACATCTTTGTATTGTTGTCCCGCTTGCAGCCGAAGTGGAGCTGCATGGCCCAGTCCAGCCTGTGGTACTCCCGGCCCAGGAACAGCATGAAGGCCGTCTTGAACTTCAGCTGCTCTTCCCTGGTGGGAATCATCCGGTTGAGCCTCTTTAAGAAAATCGCCTCGATCTCATCGTCGCTGGCGGGATAGTACATGACATATTCCAGGCCGTGGTCGGACACATTGCATCCACAGGAGGCAAAGAATTCCATCCGCTTCTTCAGGGCTTCCTTCAGGGAAGCGAAGCTGTTGATTTCGCCCATGCCGGCGGCTTCGCACAGCTTATCCAGATAGTCCAGATAATCGGGCTTCTCGATGTTCATGGCCTTGTCGGGCCGCCAGGCGGGCAGGACCTTTACGTCAAAAGTGTCGTCCTCCGCGATTCTTTTATGCCATTCCAGGGAATCCACAGGGTCGTCTGTGGTGCAGATCAGGGTCACGTTGCTGCGCTTGATCAGGCTGCGGGCGCTCATGGAGGGCTGGGCCAGCTTTTCATTGCAGAGCTTCCAGACTTCGTCAGCCGTCTTCTTGTTCAATACGCCGTGGTAGTCAAAGTATCTCTGCAGCTCCAGGTGGCTCCAGTGGAACAGGGGATTGCCGATGGCCTTGCCCAGGCACTCCGCCCATTTGCAGAACTTCTCATAGTCAGAAGCGTCCCCTGTAATATATTTCTCCTCCACGCCGAAGGAGCGCATCAGGCGCCATTTGTAGTGGTCTCCGCCCAGCCATACCTGGGTGATGTTGTCGAAATGGCGGTCCTCCGCTATCTCCCTGGGATTGATGTGACAATGGTAGTCCAGTATCGGTGTGTTTTCCGCATAATCGTGGAACAGCTTCTTCGCTGTCTCGGATTCCAACAGGAAATCCTTGTCCATAAACTCTCTCATGTTCTTTCCCTCCATTCGAATTTTTATGAATTCTGTTTCGTTCCTCCGCGCAGTCTGCGGGTGGTGCCCCGCTCGATGATCTCGCCGGAGAAGACGGTCTTCTTCGGCATCTCTCTTCCCTCCAGGATGCCCAGCAGTGTCGTGATCAGGTGCTGGCAAAGGGTCTCCAGCCTGTTGTCGATGCTGGTCAGCTCCGGTTCGCAGCAGCCGGTGAGCATGGAATTGTTGTAGCCTATGGCGGAGGACTCTTCCGGAATCCTATACCCGGCCGCCCTGGCATATTTGACGGCAGCCAACGCCAGTGTGTCGTCCGCGGCGATGACACCGTGGAAACCTATACCCTTTTCACGAACCGCTTCCAGATGCCGGATCATGGCGTGGATATCCTCATGGGAGCCAGGATAGAACTCTACCAGCGGCCCGGTTCCGGGAAGAGCCTGCTCCATTGCGGCCAGGAAGCCGGAAAGCTTGCGCTTGCCGCTGTAGGAATCGGAGTTATAGAAGTACAGGATGTCCTCTATGCCGCCTGCGCGCATCTGTCTCGTGGCCTTATACATGGATGTGTAGTCATCGGACAGGACGCTGTACACATTGGGTGCGTCAAAGGACGCGTTCAGCAACATCACCGGAATTTGGGCTGCGGCCTCCGCGATGTATCGGTTGTCCTGCTCCTTTTCATAGACGAAATTGGAGCCCACCAGGATGATGCTGTCCACTTTCTTCGTAATCAGCAGGTCCATGGACGCCGCCTTGGACTCCAGCTCGTAGCCGGTGCAGCACAGGAGGCTGTCATAGCCGTGGGCACGGAGCTTCTGCTCGATATAGTAGACAGCCTTGGCCAGGTACAGGTCGGAGCTGTCTGCACACATGATGCCGATGGTCTTCATGGTGTTCAGCCCTAAGCCCCTGGCGAAAGCGTTGGGGTTATCCCCGTACTGCTCGATGGTGTCCAGCACCTTCTGCCTTGTCCGCTCGCTGACGCTGCTGCTGCCGTTGAGCACTCGGGAGACAGTGGCGATGGAGACACCGGCCTTTTCGGAGATATCGTAAATCGTCATTGGTCTTCCTCATCGGCACAATGTAAGTAGTTTCAAAAAAGTCCTATCTGAATTATAGCAAATGCAGTTTTTTTTGCAAGATATTTTTTTAACAATTCGATTTTATTTGATTTTGCTGTTGACGGAAAAAACTTTCTGAAGTAAGATGAGAAATGTAAGGGCTTACATGGTATCGGGAGCAAGGATAAGGGAGGACACGGATTCTTGGCGGCCGGATTTGCGATGCAGGCATATGGAGGAACCGGACATAAGCGGAAATCAGGGGGAGAACCGATGGAGATTTTTGGAAAGGCGACGACAGGCAAAAAGGAACGGCCTGTAAGGGTGGTGCAGTTCGGGGAGGGGAACTTCCTCCGGGGATTTGTCGACTATATGATTGACGTCGCAAATGGACAGGGGTTCTTTGACGGGGATGTGGTGCTGGTGAAGCCCAGAGAATCCGGGAGCCTGGAAGACTTCCACAGGCAGGGCTGCCAGTACACGGTGTCCCTGCGGGGGATGGTGGACGGCCGGGCACAGGTTCAGAACAGGCAGATAACCTGCGTCGCGGATGCAGTGAATCCATACGGCGAGTATGACAGATACAGGGAGCTGGCCCGGCTGGACACCCTGCGGTTCGTGGTGTCCAATACCACTGAGGCGGGGATCGTCTTCGATGGGGAGGACAGGTTCGAGCTGGAGCCGCCCGGGACATTCCCTGGAAAGCTGACGAAATTCCTGTACCATCGATATGAGGCTTTCGGGGGCGACAGGGAGAAGGGGCTGGTGATGCTGCCGGTGGAGCTGATAGATGACAATGGCAGCATGTTGAAAAGCTGCGTCAGGCAGTTCATCGACCTCTGGAAACTGGGGGAGGGCTTCCGGACATGGGTGGAGGAAGCTTGCGTCTTCACCTCCACGCTGGTAGACCGCATCGTCACGGGCTATCCAGGGGATGCCGCGCAGAAGGAATGGGAGGCGCTGGGGTATGAGGACAGGCTTATGGTCATCGGGGAGCCTTTTGCGCTGTGGGTCATCGAAAGCCCGGCAGATATCAACGGAGAGCTTCCTTTGCCCCAGGCCGGGCTGCCGGTCATTTTCACGGAGAACCAAAAGCCTTATAAGCAGAGAAAGGTGCGCATCCTGAACGGCGCGCACACCTCCTTTGCGCTGGCGTCTTTCCTGTGCGGGAATGATACCGTAAAGGAGTCTATGGAGGATGGGGATATCCGGGATTTCATGGAGAGGACGATTTTTGAGGAGGTGATTCCCACTCTGGCTTTGCCGGAGGAGGAGCTTAAGGGATTTGCCAGGGCGGTGATAGAGCGGTTCGAGAATCCGTATGTGCGGCATGCGCTGCTTTCCATCTCCCTGAATTCCATCTCCAAATGGCGGGCCAGGTGCCTGCCAAGCCTTTTGGGATATGTGGAGAGGTTCGGCAGGATTCCGCAGCGGCTGGCTTTTTCGCTGGCGGCGCTGATTGCGTTCTATCAGGGGGCGGAAGGGGGGCATTCGGGGGAGCGTCTTATGGAAGGGGTACATTCCATGGGAGAAGGGGACGCTACGGAAGAAGGGCACTCCCGGGAGATTCGGGAAGGAGCGCTTATCGGCTACAGGAGCGGGCAGGAGTACCGCATCCTGGACGACATGGAGGTGCTGGAGTTCTTCCGCGACAACTGTGGGAAGGACAGCAGGGAATTTGTGAGGGCATTTCTTGACCGAGTGGACTTTTTCGGGCAGGATTTGAACCGGACAGCGGGATTGACTGATGCGGTCGTCCGCTTTCTGGAGGATATCAGAGAGAATGGAATGAGGGCGGCGTTATGCAGGATTTCATAAGGATACATGAAAACGACAATGTAATGGTGGCGCTGCGGGACATCGCTGCGGGAGAGGGAGTGGATATTTCAGGGGGTAAGATTACGGCACTGGAGCCGATTCCCACAGGCCATAAGATGGCAATCCGCCATATCCCTGCGGGCGGGGCGGTCGTCAAGTATGGTCATCCCATCGGGAATACCAAGGATGCCGTGATGGCTGGCAGTTGGATTCATACCCATAACCTGAAGACGGCGCTGGGAGATTTGCTGGAATATGAATACACTCCTGTCTTCGACGCTGAGGCCTCAGATTCCGAAGCGGGAGGGATGCCCATGCAAAGAGACGGAGAGAGTGGACTGGGCAATGCAGCAGAAGGCCAGGAAGCGGCACCGACCTTCCAGGGCTTCCTGCGTCCGGACGGCAGAGTAGGGGTGCGCAATGAAATCTGGATTATTCCCACCGTGGGCTGCGTAAACAATGTGGCCACTGCCATTGCGGCACAGGCCAACAGGTGGCTAGCGGATTTCCGGAGCGCTTTCCGCGGTACGGACCCGGGCGCGGAATCGGATGCTTCCCCGGAATGCACCGTGGAGGAGGTCGTCGCATTCCCCCACCCTTACGGCTGTTCCCAGATGGGCGAGGATCAGGAATGCGCCCGAAGGATACTGGCGGATCTGGTCAACCATCCCAACGCGGGCGGCGTGCTGGTGCTGGGGCTGGGCTGCGAGAACAGCAATATCGATGTCCTGAAGCCCTATATCATGGAATGCGCCTCTTCTATGGAAGGTGGGCATTCCGGCGGTTATGATGGGGAAAGGGTGAAGTTCCTGGTAGCCCAGGAGTGTGTGGACGAGGTGGAGCAGGGGCTGGAAATCGTAAAATCCCTCATCAGACATGCCGCCACCTTTCGGCGGGAGCCTGTCAGCCTGGACAGGCTGATCGTGGGCCTGAAATGCGGCGGCAGCGACGGTCTGTCCGGCATCACGGCCAATCCTATGGTGGGGCGCTTTTCCGATAAGCTGGTTGCGGCAGGCGGCACTACCATCCTCACCGAGGTGCCGGAGATGTTCGGCGCGGAGACCATCCTGATGAACCGCTGCGCCAATGAGGAGCTGTTCCGCCGGACCGTGGCCCTGATCAACGATTTCAAGAATTATTTCAAGAGCCACAACCAGACCATCTATGAGAATCCTTCTCCTGGGAATAAAAAGGGCGGGATATCCACGCTGGAGGAAAAATCCCTGGGCTGCACCCAGAAATCCGGCAGCGCGCCAGTGCGGGGCGTGCTGCAGTACGGCGAGACGATATGGAAGAGGGGTGTTTCGACCGGCCTGAACCTTTTAGGTGCGCCGGGAAATGATTTGGTGGCCTCTACGGCGCTGGCCGCGGCGGGAGCGCATATCGTACTGTTCACCACAGGGCGGGGGACGCCCTTCGCCTGTCCTGTGCCTACGGTGAAGATTTCCACCAATTCCGCCCTGGCCGCAAGAAAGTCCGGCTGGATCGACTTCAACGCGGGCGTGCTGGCGGAGGACGGTTCCATGGACGAGGAGAGCGAGAGACTGTTTCGCTATGTGCTGGAGGTGGCCTCGGGCAGGAAGGTCCGCAGCGAGGAAGCGGGATATCACGATATGGCAATCCTCAAGCAGGGCGTGACGCTGTAGGCTTGAGGCCAAATAGAAGCTGTGCGGATAAGGAGGAAGAGAAAGACATGAGGTACAATGGCAGCAAAGCAGAGGACATCAAAATCGCCTACGCGGGCGGTGGTTCCAGGGGCTGGGCCTGGGGCCTGATGAGCGACCTGATGACCTGTGAGGACATCAGCGGAAGAGTCGATCTGTATGACATCGACATACAGGCGGCGAAGAACAATGAAATCATCGGCAACAGATTCAATTCCGCCAAAGGGGCCAGGACCACATGGCATTACAAAGCGGTAGAGACGCTGGAGCAGGCTCTGACCGGGGCGGACTTCGTCATCCTGTCCATCCTGCCCGGCACCTTCGACGAGATGGAGTCCGATGTCCATACGCCGGAGAAGTACGGCATCTATCAGTCCGTGGGCGACACCAGCGGCCCTGGAGGGATACTTCGGGCCATGCGCACCGTCCCCATGTACGAGGTCATCGCGGAGGGCATCAGGAGCTGCTGTCCGGATGCCTGGGTCATCAATTATACCAACCCAATGACACTCTGCGTGAAGGCGCTGTACCATGTCTTCCCGGAGATAAAGGCCTTCGGCTGCTGCCATGAGGTGTTCGGCACCCAGAAGTTCCTGGGGGAGGTAGTGCGGGAGGAGCTTGGCATCCCGGCGGTGGAGCGGCATGAGATCAAGGTCAATCCTGTGGGCGTGAACCATTTCACCTGGCTCACGGAGGCAAGGTACCGGGACGTGGATTTGTTCCCGGTTTACCGTGCATATTGCGAAAAGCATCCGGACGGACGTGGGGGAGAGGACCCTGCGGACAGCAACTGGATGAACAATGCCTTCGCCTGCGACGAGAAGGTGAAGATGGATCTGTTCCTGCGCTTTGGCCAGATTGCGGCGGCAGGGGACAGACACTTGGCGGAGTTCTGCGAAGGGAAATGGTATCTGGAGAGCCCTGAGCGGGTCAGGGAGATGCATTTCGGGCTTACGCCTGTGTCGTGGCGCAAGGAGGATCTGGCAAAGCGCCTGGAAAGGAGCGCCCGGCTGGTGAGCGGGGAGGAAGAGGTGAAAATAAGCGGCACCGGCGAGGAGGGCGTGAACCAGATTCGGGCCCTGCTGGGATTGACCGAACTGGTCACCAATGTCAACATCCCCAACCGGGGCCAGATTCCCAACCTGCCGCTGGGGGCGGTGGTGGAGACCAACGCGGTGTTTCGGGCGGGCAGCCTGACCCCGGTCTTCGCCGGGAGCATCCCGCAGTCCATCTACCCGTTGATAGCCAGGATCTGCGGGGAGCAGGAGACGCTGTCGGAGGCGATTGCCAGACGGGACGTGGAGGGCATCTTCCAGGCCTTTGCGGGCGACCCGCTGGTGACCTGCGGATTGGAGGACGCAAGGAAGCTTTTTGAGGAGATGTGCCGGAATACGAGGGCTTATCTGGGGATGTATGGGATATAGAAAACACTGCCTGTAGCTCTGCCGTTAAGTCGGCATGGGTTTTCCGGATATCCGACAGGGCCTTTCCTGTAAAAAGCAAGGGTCCTGCCGGAGAAAGAATCCTTACGAATCATTTGGATCCGATTATTTGTTTCGGCTCCGCTATCGGTAAGCGGAGATAGATTTGAAAGATTGCTATCTTTCTCTCTTTCTTATATACATAAATGGGGGAGCATATCAAGGTTTTTCTGAATTTTTGTTGGATTTTAGCTTTTTCCTTTCCGATTTTGCAATCTGCTTCTCCCAGGTCTTTTCGGTCTGGCTCTTTAAGAAATTCCGCAGCGGCACCAAATCCTGTCCCGTATCCCACGCCTCCAGGGCGGCATAATACTCCTTTCGGTCCTCCTCGTGGATGATGATGGGGGGATGCCCGTGGAGGACCAGCAGATAATTCATGGCCAGCCGCCCGGCTCTCCCGTTGCCGTCCGCGAAAGGATGGATGTTCTCGAACTTTGCATGGAAATATGCCGCTGCCGTCAGCGCCTGCTCAGGGGCAATATACTGCAATTCCTCCAGCAGCTCCATATGGGCCTGCTGCTGGGCGATAGTTTCCTGCTGCACCAGGATCTTCTCCTCCCCCGCCGTGTACATCGCCATAAACTGCACCCACAGCAAAACAACGGCAATCAGGGAAAAATAGAAAACCGCATACAGGGCGTTGGGTTCTTCATTAGGGAAAAACCAGCTCATGGCTGTCCATACAAACATCAGCATAAAACTCACGCCCACAATCAGGGCTGTTTTAGCCCTGCTGGAAAACAGTGCCTCAAAGTAACGGTAAAATCCGCTCCTGCGCAAAACATAGGCGGCAAGAAAAGCCACAAATAACGCCCAAAGGGCGGGGATCACAAGGGTAATGAAGGTATAAATATACATTCTGTCAAACAAAGGGCTATAAGTGGACGCCGCCCCCGCCACCACGCTATTGGTTGTGTAAATAATAAAATGGCTGAGCATAGCCGCGGTCATTCCATGGAGGAAAGGAATTTTGTAGCATTTCCTTATCACCAGCCCCAGCGCCGCTGCCTCAATAGAATAGATGACCAGGGAATACGCCAGGTCAATGATATAAGACCACAAGGTCTCTCCCGTATACAGGCCGGCCACGCTGTAAACGGCCAAAAAATTGGCCACGCCGGAGCAGGCTGTATAAAGCAGGAACGGGACGGCCTTTACCTTCTTCCCTACGATCCCCACGCTGAGCCAGAACATTGCAAGCCCAAAAACAAGATATACAAAAACAACCACTGACAGCCGAAACAAAAGGCCCATAGTTTTTACTCCCTATCTAGCAAATAGTTATTTCCACATAATTTACAGCCGGTACCTTCACGCCTTAAACAGCGTCCCTACTTCTTTCCCTTCCAGTATCCTGCTGATATTCGCCACATCCTCCCCATTGGCGATTACCATATCCGCCCCCACTGCGTTGGCAATCTTCGCCGCAGTGATCTTGGTGGCCATCCCCCCTGTGCCGAAAAGGGTATCCGTCCCTTTGGCACAGGCTGCCAGGCTGCTGTCGATCTTTTCCACACAGCGAATAAATTCCGCCCTCTCATTGCTCCTTGGATCGTCCGTGTACAGCCCGTCAATATCGGAGAGCAGGATCAGCAGGTCCGCCTGCACCATCTCCGC
>OFHO01001348.1_pt1 | contig 17952 bp, 20 predicted proteins | sample 1521531 | NCBI WGS metagenome assembly OFHO01 (sample SAMEA3504124, study PRJEB24116) | mouse gut metagenome | biome: mouse gut; feature: mouse-associated habitat; material: faeces | place: Denmark | collected 2011
CTCCCCTCTATAGCAATCATCAGAATTCCTGACAAAAGTTCGGGGGTACAAATTGCGCATGGCCGCGTTGTCGTCCTTGGCGGACGCCAGCCCGTCTGCGTCCTCCGCCTTGCCCTGCACGATTTGTCCGCCCCTCCTTTTTTGGCATAAATTCTGAAGCTTGCTATAGTCTTTACCAGAAATGAGAGAAATACCCGCCCTTTTGCATAAATCCGCCTGCTGGGAACATAAACTAGCCTGTGCAAAAGGAGGGATCGTATTGAAGAAAATCCATTCCGCCCGCCGCCGGGCCCAGCAGATGCGCCGCAGCGCCGGCAGACGGGGCGGCGATGAGAGCCGCACGGCGCTGCGTCTGGTGATCTGCGGCGTGGTATTTGTGCTGCTGGTGACGGTGAAGCTGCTGTTTCCGGAGGCGGTCAGCGGCATCGCCCAATCCGCCGGGCGGCTCATCGGCCGGGACGCGGACTTCAAGGAGGCCTTTGCCGCCATGGGACGGGCCATCAGCGGCGAGGCTGCGGTCAGCGACTCCCTCCAGGACGCCTACACCGCTGTGTTCAACCCTGCGGCCATCTCCCCGCCGGCGGCCGCTCCATCCGGCGCATCCGTTCCCCTGGACCCCGGTGCGCGTCTTATCCGCTACACCGTCCCCACGCTGCCGGAGATCACGGCCCGGCCTGTCCACAGGGAGGTGGTGGTGGATGCGCCCGCCGCCTCGGAGGACAGGCCGGAGAGCGGCGTCCCCGCCCCATCCTCCCCGGAACCGGATGGGGCGGAGCCGGAGGCGTCCACCCAGGCCCTCTCCTATGTCTACACGATGCCTGCCCTGCCGGACAACGCCAGCCTGGAGCAGCGCAACCTGGGCTTTTCCCATACCACGCCAACCCGTGGCTCCCTCAGCTCCCCCTTTGGCTGGCGGGAGCACCCTGTGGAGGGTGAGGATCGGTTTCACTACGGCGTGGATCTGGCGGCGGAGGAGGGGACGGACGTGGTGGCCTTTGCGGACGGCACGGTGTACGCCACCGGCGAGAGCAGCACCCTGGGCAATTATATCATGCTCCAGCACCAGGGGGGATATATCACCCTGTACGCCCACTGCAGTCGGGTCACCGCCACCGGCGGCCAGGTGGAGCGGGGGGAGAAGATCGCGGAGGTGGGATCCACAGGTCTGGTCACAGGGCCGCACCTCCACTTTGAGCTCCACGACGGGGATCTGTATCTGAACCCGATTTACTATGTGGAAATCGGGTAAGCTGGAGGTGGGATGGGGCTTTGCCGCCACGGTGGTCCTGGCGCTGCTGGCCGGGGCGGGGGGCGTGCTGCCGCTGGTGCTGCTCAGCGCCCTCTGCCACGAGCTGGGGCACCTGGGCGCTCTGCACCTGGCGGGGGCGGAGGTGGAGCGGCTGCGGCTGACCGCCTTTGGCGCGGAGATCCGGGCGGATACCCGCTATCTGCCCTATCCCAAGGAGATTCTGTGTACGCTGGCCGGCCCGGCAGTGAATCTGGTCCTGGCGCTGGTGTTCTCCCGGGGCGCGGGGGACTACGTTCTGGCGGGGGCCAACCTGCTGCTGGGGGCCTTCAACCTGCTGCCCATCCCCTCTCTGGACGGCGGGCGGGCCCTGTATCTGCTGACGAGCTGGTGGGCGGACCCGGGGACGGCGGACCAGCTGTGCCGCCGGGTGGGACTGGGGTGCGCCCTGGGCCTCACCGCCCTGGCCCTGGCGCTGACCCTGTGGCACGGCGCGGGACTGTTCCTGATGCTGGGAGCACTGGGAACTCTGCTCCCCCAGCTGCCCAGGGGGCGAGGAGAGAGGAGACGGCAGGGGCTGCATAAGTTGTCCTGACAGGTGAGAGGAGCTGCTTTTCGACAGAAAGCCCGAAAAGCAGCTCCTTTGTACTTATCCCATCCTCCCGCAGTGGAGATTGCGCCACTCGCCGGCGGAGATGCCCTCCAGCTTTTTGAACACCCGGGAGAAGTGGGCGGTGTCCGCGTAGCCCACCATGTCCGCAATCTCGCTGATGCGCAGGGAAGGGGTCTCCAGCAGCTCCTTCGCCCGGCGGATACGCTCGGCGTTGAGCAGATCGTAGAAGGGCTGGCCCAAGTGCTTGTTGAGCAGCTTGCTCAGATGCCACTGGCTCACAAAGCAGTGCTCCGCCACATCCTGAAGGGACAGGCGCTGGGCGCAGTGGGCCGCAATGTAGGTCTGGGCCTGCCGGGCAATGAAGCTGTTGGCGGCGGGATCCTGGTCCTCCGGCTCCTCCTGGGAGGGCAGCCGGTCCAGCACCTCCGTCATGTAGCTCAGCGCCTCCGTCAGCTCGTCCATCTTCGACGGCTTGAGCAGAAACCGGGATACGCCCAGGCGGATGGCCCGCTGGGCGTACTCAAAATCCCGGTATCCGGTGAGTACCGCGATCTGCATTCTGGGGAACTCCCCCTTCAGTCCCGCCAGCATGGTGAGACCGTCCTCCCCCGGCATCTTGATGTCCGTGAAGAGGATGTCCGGCCGGCAGCTGCGGATCTCCTCCGCGCCGGAGGCGGCGTCGCAGGCTGTGGCCACCACCTGGCAGTTGTAGGCCGCCCAGTTTACCACCTTCCGCAGGCCCTCTGAAATGATGGGCTCATCGTCCACCAGCACTACCTTGTACATGATCCATCACCTCTTGTTTCCATCATATCGGAAAAGCGGAGAAAAAGCAAGGGGATCAGCCCTTCACCGCCCCTGCGGTGAGGCCCTTGATGATGTGCTTTTGCAGCATCACATAGACTGCCAGCACCGGGGCCACGATCAGCACCACCGACGCGGCCATCAGGCCATAGTCCACGCCGGCCTGGGAGCTGATCTCGTTGAGTAGCAGGGTGATCGTCTTCTCCCGGGGCACCCGGAGGAAGAAGTTCTGGGTGAAGAGGTCGTTGTAGCTCCACAGGAAGGAGAAGATGGCCACCGTGGCAAAGGAGGACTTGGCCGCCGGCATGATGATGTGGAAGTAGACCTGGAACACGTGGCAGCCGTCCACATAGGCGCTCTCCTCCAGCTCAATGGGCACCGACTCGATGAAGCCCATGAGCACGATGATGGCAAAGCACAGGTTCCCCGCAATCTGGGGCAGGATCACCGCCAGCAGGCTCAGCCAACGGTTGCCGCTGCTGGCAATGCCCCAGGTGGCCTCCATGCGGAACACGGGAATGATGGTGGAGAACACCGGGAACATCATCCCCGCCATAATCAGACTGTAGAGAAATCCCCGCAGGCGGAAGCGGTAGCGCACCAGCCCGTAGGCCGCCAGCCCCGCTAAAATGACCACCGCCACCGTAACGGCCACGGAGACCAGCAGGCTGTTGAGGTAGGCGTTGCCGAAGTCAAAGCGGTCCATGGCCTTGGCGTAGTTGCCCATGGTCAGGCCGCTGCCGGGCAGGGGGATGGAGAAGGATTCCTTCCGGATGAGACCCTTTTCCCGGAAGGAGTTGAGGATAACCCACACAAAGGGGTACAGGGTGGTCAGCGCCCAGAAGATGAGGACCACATAGGTGGCGATCTTGGCGGGCGTCCATTTTTGCTTCATCATACTCCCTCCTCTCAGATGTCATGGCGGGGCCTGAAGACCCGATTGGCCACATTGGAGAGCACCACGCCCAGCACCACAATGAGGATGGCGATGGTGGAGCCGTAGTCCACGTTGCCCCGGTTGAAGGTCTGATCGTACATGTAGGTGCCGGTGAGCCACCCCTGGTCCTGGGGCATACCGGCCCCGAACATCACCCAGGGCAGGTCAAAGACCTTCAGTGCGCCGGTGATGGCCAGCACCAGGCAGGTGCACAGCACGTTGCGCAGCAGGGGCAGGGTGATGTAGCGCACCCGGTGCAGGCCCGTGCAGCCGTCCAGGGCCGCGGCCTCGTAGAGGTCCTGGGAGATGTTGTTCAGCCCCGTAATCATGATGACAAAGTAGAACCCGACGTACTGCCACATGACAGGGGCGAACATGGTGGCCATAAAGTGGCTGGGGTCCTTCCAGTCGATGTTCTCCGTGATGAGGCCCAGGTTGGTCAGCAGTTGGTTGAGCATCCCGCCGTTGTAGAGGAAAATGAGGTTAAACATCAAACCCAGGGCGGTGGCGGAGATGACGATGGGGAAAAAGTACAGGGTCCGGAACAGCTGGGCCCCCACCCGGATGGAGTCCACCAGCAGCGCCAGAATGAGGGCAATGCCCACCTGGAAGACCACAGTGCAGACGGTGAGAAGCACCGTGTTGCCCAGGGCTGTGCGCAGCTTGGGATCGGAGAAGAGGGTAACATAGTTGGCGTACCAGGGGGTATTGAGGCCGCTGGCCGGGGCCCCCAGGCCGGTGATGTCGGAAAAGCTGTTGATGATATTCTGAACAAACGGGTAGTACAGAAAAAGGATCAGAAAGAGGAAGGCCGGAACCAGAAAGATCACCAGCGGTCCCTTCCGCTTGTAGAGGGTAGAGCTTGCGTTCATGTGCGATCACTCCCTTGCCCGTTAAAGATAGATGGTGTCTTTTGAAAACAGGGCCGGAGGCCGCCTAGGGCGGTCCCCGGCCCGTGCTGTATGCGCGTCAGTTCAGGGCGATGGCGGAGGCTACGGCGTCCTCGGCGCTCATGGCGCCGGTGACCACGTTCTGCACATTGCCGAACAGGTCCATCTTGGCCTCGCTGGTGATGGTGTCCTGCACCGCGCCCACCACGCCGGTGATGTTGGCATTGGCGTCAGCGGCGGACTGCTGGAGGGGATTGAGGCCGGAGGGAGCGGCGCCGTTCTTCAGAGCGGTGACCTCGGTGGTGACAAAGGTGCTCATCACATCGTCGCTGGTCATGTGCTCAACAAAGGCCACAGCGGCCTCCCGCTTGGCGGGGTCGTCCCAGGCCTTCTAGTAGCCCATGGAGATGCCGCCGATGGCCTGGCCGGCGGTGCGCTGGCCCTTGGCGGGGACATAGGAGATAGCGAAGTTCTCCAGATCGTCGCCGTAGTTGTCCACGAAGTGGTTCACCTTCCAGGACCCGTCGATGAGGAACGCGGCGTCGCCGTCGCCAAAGAGCTGCACGGTCTCCGCGTCGGTGGCGGTGAGGGTGTTGGCAGGGAAGTAGCCCCGCTCATAGAGGTCCTTGATGTCGCCCAAGGCGGCGGCCCACTTCTGGCCCGCGGCGTCCGTGGCCTCAGCGGGAACGTCCAGCTGGTTTTCCAGGGTGCCGTTATTCATGACAGCGAACTCAAACCAGTAGTGGGGCACCTCGAAGAGGGAGCAGGCGATGGGGGCGTAGCCCTTGGCCTTGATGGTCTCGCAGTCCGTGAGGAACTGATCCCAGGTGTAGTCCGGGCCGGGGACCGCCACGCCGCAGTCGGCCAGGACCTTGGTGTTGACAAACATGTTCTCCCAGAAGCCGGAGGAGGGGACGGCGTAGCTCTTGCCGTCGGAGGCCACCGCCAGCATGGAGTCCTTCATGTTGCCCGCGTAGTCGGGGTACTCCGCCCGGATGGCCGCGATGTCCACCACCTTGCCGGCCTTGATGAAGGGCTCCGCGTCGGCGTTGGTGAAGAAAAAGAGCACGTCCGGCTCCGTGCCGGTCTCGAAGTCCGTGAGGACCTTGGCCTTCCACTCCTCGTTGGAGGAGGAGGAGGCGTCCAGGATGGTGTTGCCGGTGGCTGCCTCGTAGGAGGCCACGGCGTTCTCGTAGTTCTTGCGGTTGCCGTCGTCGCCGCCGTAGGAGGTGACCACGTTCAGCTCCACAGGAGCGGCGGCCGGGGCTTTGGTGTCCTCGGGTGTCTGGGCGCTGGGCGCCTGGGTACTGGGTGCCTGGGTGTTGTCAGGGGCCTTGTCGCCGCAGCCGGCCAGCAGGCTCAGGGCCAGGATACCGGCCAGAAGCAGAGAGAGCATTCTTTTCTTTTTCATCGTATAACCTCCATCATTTTATCCGCGTATCTTGCTCTTTTTTTGTGCAATATCATAATACACCCTTTTGCCCCAGGAGCGAATAGCCTCGATTGCTATTTCTTGTCCGTCCTTGCGGGGACGTGCAGGCGGGGACAATCTGGGGCAAAAATGAGCAAGACAGGCCAACTCAGAACCTGTATTCATAACCGGGGGATACCGGATGGGCGAGGATTTTTCCCGCCAGGCAAGGGACGATTGTGCAATGACCGCATCGAGCGGTCATGCACAATTGCATTCTGCACGGCCCCTCGATGGGGCCGTTGCAGAATCCATAACGCAGTATGACGGGAAAAAGACCGGCCAGACAGCGTTCAACGGTTGGAAATACAGGTTCTCAACCCCGGGACAGGGCGATGGTCAGCCGGGCGGTGACCAGGGTTCCCTCGCCGGGGAAGATGGTCAGGCCGCAGGCCGGGCCGTAGAGAATGCGCAGGCGCAGGTTCACGTTGGCGATGCCGATGTTCCGGGAGGGCTCCCCCAGCACATCGTAGTCCGGGCTCAGCAGGCGGGCGATGTGGGCCTCGTCCTCCGGGGAGAGGCCCCCGTCGTTTTCGATCTCCAGAATGAGAAATCCCTCCCGCAGGCAGCCCCGCAGGGCAATGCGCCCTCTGCCGCCGGGGCCCACGCCGTGCTCCACCGCGTTTTCGATGACTGGCTGGAGGATGAGCCGGGGGACCATGCAGTCCATCAGCTCCTCCGGCAGATCAATGTCCACCTGAAGCCGCTTTCCGAACCGCTGAGCGATGATGTAGAGATAGGCGTTGACGTAGGTCATCTCCTCCGCCAGACGCACCTCCGGCCGGCCCTTGCGGTCCAGGGCCGCATCCAGCACCGTGGAGAGGGCCTCGATCATCTTCGACGCCGCCGTGTCTCCGGCCATCCGGGCCTGCCAGTTGATGCTCTCCAGGGTGTTGTTGAGGAAGTGGGGGTTGATGTGGGCCTGGAGGGCTTTGATCTGGGCGTCCCGCCGGGCCAGCTCCTCCTGGTAGAGGCGGTTGAACTGGTTTTGCAGCTGCGCGGACATCTGGTTGAAGGAGTCGGTGAGGTAGGTGAACTCCCTGCTGCCGGTCTGGCAGGCGATCTGCCGGCCCAGGGCCCCCTCCCGGATCTCCGATGCGCCGGCCATCAGCGCGTCAATGGGCTGGGAGATCTTTCGCCGGAAGAAGCGGAAGGTCAGCAGCAGAAGCAGCAGCAGCGAGAGCCCCATGGCCCCCAGCAGATAGCGGTAGGGGGCGAACCCGGCCAGGAGCACGTCGTAATCCAGGGCCGCCATGCCGCTGACCCGGCAGCTCCGTCCCTTCACCTCCTGCTCCAGAACGCCCCGGCCCGGCTGGGGCGCCTCGTCCCCCTTGATGGGCAGCCAGGTGTCCGGCTCCAGGTGGACCGTCACCTGGGAGGTCCAGCTCAGAAGGGACAGGTCCTCGAAGTAGTAGGATAGATTCAGCGCCAGGGCCAGTACGCCGATGGGCTCATACCGGGAGTCCATCAGGTTGCGCACCAGATACACCCGCCCATCCTGCTCCAGAAATCCAACGGCGGTGTCCAGCCCGCCGGCCAGCTCCTGGACAGCGGGGAAATCCAGCTGCCAGCAGTCCCGCACCTGGCTGTTGGGGAGACCGGAGGAGCCGCTGACCACGGTGATGGTCCGGTGCTGGGGGTCCTCGGAGAAGCAGAACACGCCGTAGAGGAACCGGCTGTCCGCCTGATAGAGGCGGGTGAACAGGGCGGAGGCCCGGCGGTAGAGGACGGGGTAGAAGCCGTCCCGCTCGTACTGGCTCCAGGCCTCCCGCAGGTCCGGGTCATAGGAGGGCAGCCTGGAGGCCTCGATGGCGCTGTCCACCCGGTCCGCCCCCATCTGCAAATTCAGCTGGAACTGCTCGGCCATAGCCTGTTCCGTCTGCCGGCCCAGACCGAAGGCCAGATAGCCCCCCAGGATGGCCGCCGCCAGCACCATGGGCAGCAGCCAGCAGGTGAGGATGATAAAGGACATCTGCCGGCCCAGGGAGCTGGCGTTGTCGGAATATGCCATGGGACACCTCCACGTCTTTTTCTGTCAGTATACCACAAAGAGCCGCCGGATTCCAGGCAGGGATGAATCCCGCTCACGAAAACCACCGCGCAGCCCTTGACGGCTGCGCGGTGGCTTTTTGTGTAACGCAGATGGTTTACTCGATTCCCAGCTCCACCCACAGCTCGGAGTAGAGGGCCAGGGTGTCGGCGGGCAGGTTCTCATAGACCTCGCACCGCTCCAGCACGTCCGCCGGGGCGGCCATGATCTGGTAGAGCGCCGGGTCCAGGGCTTCGCCGTTGTTCTCCTCGTAGTAGGCGGGGTAGGAGGCCAGGGCCTCCTGGTTGGGGGAGGCGTACCAGATGAAGTCCATGTTCGCCAGACAGGATTCCGTGCGGCAGAGGAAGTTGATCCACTCCTCCGCCTCCGCCTTGTGCTCCGCGCCGGCCAGCACGCACATGGCGTCCACAAACCAGTTGCTCCCCTCGTCGGGCACCACGTAGCGCAGGTCGGGGTTGTTGTCGTGCATGGAGAGGAAGTCGCCCGCGTAGTAGGCGCAGACGGCCGTCTCGCCGGCCTCCATCTTATCGTAGAGCTGATCCATGAAGAAGCCCTGGTAGATGCCGTTGGCCTTGGCGTCGGCGATGAGCTGATAGGCCTGCCGGATCTCATCCTCGCTGGTGGTGTTGACCGAGTAACCCAGGTACATCAGGGCCGCGCCGACGGCGTCCCGGGGGTTGCCGATCATGCCCACCTGCCCGGCGTACTTGGGATCAAACAGGGCGGACCAGCTGGTAATCTCCTCATCCACCATGGTGGAGTTATAGATAATGCCCAGGGTGCCCCAGGTGTAAGGAACCGTATATTCGTTCTGGGGGTCGTAGCTGAGGTTCTTGTACTGACTGTCAATGAGGTCAAAATTGGGGATGTTGCTGTAATCCAGCTTCTCCAGCAGCCCCTCGGAGATCATCTGGGCGATCATGTAGTCGCTGGGCACGATGACGTCGTAGTCCGCGCCGCCCTGCTTAATCAGGGAGTACATGGTCTCGTTGCTCTCCGCTGTCTGATAGTTGACATGGATGCCGGTCTCCTCTTCAAACTGACGGATCAGGTCCTCATCAATGTTCTCGCCCCATCCGCACACGTTGACTACCCGCTTGCCGCCGCCGCAGCCGGTCAGACAGAGCGTCAGCACCATGGTGAGCGCCAACAAAGTAGCAAACGATTTTTTCAATTTTTCATTCCTCCAAAAATAAATTTATTGCACGGCGATGCCGTTACAACCTCCGCTGGGCCATCTGCTTCTCCTGCCGCGCTTCCCGGATGTTGACGATGACCAGCAGCGCCAGCACGGTGACAAACAGCAGGGTGGAGATGGCGTTGATCTTGGGACTGATGCGCCGCTTGGTCATGCCATAGACCACCATGGCCAGGGTGGAGGTGGCGGACCCGGCGGTAAAGTAGGAGATGACAAAGTCGTCCACGCTCATGGTGAAGGCAATCAGTGCGCCGGAGACAATGCCCGGCTTGATCTCCGGCAGAACCACCTTCCAGAACGCCTGCATCCAGGTGCAGCCCAGGTCCTGGGCCGCGTCCACCAGGTTTTTGTCCATCTGGCGCAGCTTGGGCAGGACGTTGAGAATCACATAGGGGACATTGAAGGTGATGTGGGCGATCAGAAGGGTCCCAAAGCCCATGTGGAGCCGGGTGGGCAGGCGGATGAGGTCCTGGGCGGCGTTGACGCTCTGGGCGAAGCTCCCCCAGCCGGCGAAGAAGGCCACAAACAGCAGGCAGAGGCTCACGCCGGTGACGATATCCGCGTTGGTCATGGGGATGCTGTTGACGGTCAGCAGCGGCCTCCGCCAGCGCTTTTTCATGCTGAAAAAGCCCACGGCGGCCATGGTCCCCGCCGCGGTGGCGATCACCGTGGAGAGCAGGGAGACCAGCAGGGTGGCGGACAGAGCGCTCATGATCTGCCGGTCCTGCACCAGCTCCACATACCAGCGCAGGGTGAAGCCCTGCCAGACGGTGCGGCTGCTGGAGTCGTTGAAGGAGAAAGCGATAAGCACAAAGATGGGCGCGTAGAGAAAGAGAAACACCAGGGCCATCAACAGGCGGTTGAGCGTGCGTCCATGCCGTCTCATAGCATCACCGCCTGTTCTTCACCCTCGCCAAAGCGGTTCATCACCGCCATGCACACCACCACGATCACCATCATCACCAGGGCGATGGCGGAGCCCAGATAGGGGTTGTAGGCCGTGCCCAGAAACTGCTGCTCAATCAGATCGCCCAGCAGCAGCTCGTTGCTGCCGCCCAGCAGCTTTGAGATGGCAAAGGTGGATACCGACGGGACAAACACCATGGTCACCCCGGAGAGGACCCCGGGCAGGCTCAGGGGCAGGATCACCTTCCGGAACACCCGGGCGGAATTGGCCCCCAGGTCCCGGGCCGCCTCCAGGAGGCTCCCATCCAGCTTCTCGATCACCGAATAGATGGGGAGGATCATGAAGGGCAGGTAGTTGTACACCATGCCCAGAACCACTGCCCCCTGGGTGTTAATCATGGGGAAGTAGGCAAGATCCGTGCCGCACAGGCGGTTCACAAGGTCAATGAGGCCGATGGCGGAAAAGAAGCGGTTCAGGAGCCCGGTGTTCTCCAGGATGGACATCCAGGAGTAGGTCCGCAGCAGGAAGTTCATCCACATGGGCAGCATCACCAGCATCATGGCGATCCGCTGGAATCGGGGCCCCTCCCGGGAGATCATATAGGCCACCGGGTAGCCCACCAGCAGGCACACCGCCGTGGCGATGAGGGCCAGCTTGAAGGAGCGGGCGAATACCACCGCGTAGGTGCCCATGCGGGCGAAGTTGTCCAGGGTGAAGCCGCCGGAGGCGGCGGAGAAGGCGTAGATCACCACCATCACAATGGGTGCCGCCACAAAAAGAGCCATCCAGCCCACGTAGGGTACGGCGAACAGCGCCCGCTTATTCCTCATGGCCCGCCTCCGGCTCCTCCGCCCCCTCAAAGCCGCCGATCTCCTCGTACTCCTCGGAGTAGGAGGAGTAGTCGCCGAACATGCCGGAGTACTGGCTCTTGCGCATGATGTGGATGTCGTCGGGGTTGAGGACAATGCCGATGGTCTCCCCCTCCGGGTGGTAATCCGTGGTCTGGATAAGCCACTTGAAGCCCTTGAAATCCACGATGGTGTCGTAGTGGACGCCCTTGAAGGTGACGCTGGTCACCGTGCCCCGCAGCTGGCCCTTCTCCTGGGGCACAATGTCGATGTCCTCGGGCCGGATAACCACGTCCACGCTCTCCATGGGCGAGAAGCCCTTGTCCAGGCACTTGAACTTCCGGTTGAAGAACTCCACCACGTAGTCCTCGTGCATGACGCCGTCCAGGATGTTGCTCTCGCCGATGAAGTCCGCCACAAAGGCGTTTTTCGGCTCGTTGTAGATGTCCTCCGGCGTGCCGATCTGCTGGATGCGGCCCTGGTCCATGACCACGATGGTGTCGCTCATGGCCAGCGCCTCCTCCTGATCGTGGGTGACGTAGATGAAGGTGATGCCCAGCTGCTGCTGAATGCGCTTGAGCTCGCTCTGCATGTCCTTGCGCAGCCGCAGGTCCAGGGCCCCCAGGGGCTCGTCCAGCAGCAGCACCTTGGGCCGGTTCACCAGGGCCCGGGCGATGGCCACCCGCTGCTGCTGTCCGCCGGAGAGCTCGGTGATCCGCCGGCGCTCGAAGCCCTTCAGGCTCACCACCTCCAGCATCTCCAGCACCCGGGAGCGGATCTCCTCCTCCGGCACGCGGACCTTCTTCCGCCCGGTCCCGGAGGCCTTGGGGATGCGCAGGCCGAAGGCCACGTTCTCAAAGACGTTCAGATGGGGAAACAGGGCGTAGCGCTGGAAGACGGTGTTGACCTGCCGCAGATTGGGCGGAATATCATTGATCCTCGCACCGTCGAACAGCACTTCTCCCGAAGTGGGCGTCAAAAAGCCTCCAATGATGCGCAAGGTAGTCGTCTTGCCGCAGCCACTGGGTCCGAGCAGTGTGAGGAACTCACTGTCATTGAAATATAGATTGATGTGATCGAGAACCAGCTCGCCGTCAAACGCCATGCAGCAATCCGCAAGGCGAATCAACTCTTTGGACATTATCCTCCCCCGTTCTTTTCCTTGTTTGATATTTCCCGAATGGACAGGAATATAGAAAATCGCCTGTTTTCCCTGAGTACTTTTCCCCCGGAAAAACAGGCAAGCTAACTATAGCGGGTTTGTGTCGAAATGTCAATGATATTTCCAAAAAAATATCCGAAAATTTAGATCCTGTATTCATAACCGGGGCGTGCTGGCCGGGTGCGGATTTTTCCCGCCAAACAGCGCTCATCGGCTGTGAACAGAGGCGCTTACGCCTCCTCTCCCGCGCTTCCGCCGGGCAGGGGGGCGGACCCCGGGACCTCCGGCTGGGCTGGGCGGAAGTAGTCCTCCCCCTGGAACTCGGTCATGGTCTCCCAGTACCGCTGGGGCATGTGGGTGCGCCGGAGCTTGGGGTTATGCCGCTCCCGGATCTCGACGGTGTCGTAAAACCGTTTCCAGAGGCGGCGGTACTGGGCCTCCTCCTGGGAGGGGGCGGCCATGCGGAAGGACTCCATGGGCAGGATCGCCCACTGACCGGGCCGGTGGACCAGGGCCTCGCGGTGGGCGCGGTCATAGAGGAGGAAGGTCTCGTTGTACATCCGGTCGCAGAAGTGGGGGCGCAGCAGGGGCAGCACCCGGTTTTTGGGCCGGATCTCCCCGGCCAGCAGGCCCTCGAAGTCGGAGAAGCGGACAAAGCCCTTGAGCAGATGGACCTCCCCCTCCAGGTGGCGCACCGCCTTGCGCAGGGGGAACACCGTGTCGTCGGTGAGCTGCCGGAGCAGGGGGCGGCCCCGGACCATCAGCCGGCGGATGAACCGGAAGAGGATGACCTCCCGGTCCGGCGCGCAGGTGAGAAAGCCCCGGATCACCAGCCACAGCGCCTCCGGGGAGATTCGGCCCAGTCCGATGCGGACCCGCTCGGCGTGGGCCGGATCGGTGGGGATGTCCCGGGTGGAGAAGAGGGTGGGCTCCCGGCTGTCCTGGTCCCAGAAGTGGAGGGGCTCCTCGTGGTAGACGTAGCTGTCAAAGACGCAGGACAGAAAGCCGTCAAAGCTGCCGTCGTAGAGATAGACCGTCTCCATGGTCAGAGCTCTTTCCCCGCGAATACCCGGTACAGCTTGCGGCCCCCGTCCCTGAAGGCGGGCTCCGGCCCCTGCTCGTAGGGATCGTACTGGTCCGGCTCACAGCAGTACTCCGTCAACTGGGCGATTTTTCCGTCCTCCGTCCAGCGGATGACGGACACGCCGTCAAAGCCCGCAGCTGGCTGCTCCCCCATCCGGTACCGGAAGGTCCAGGTGACGGCGGACTGGTCCCCGCTGTGGAACAGCCGGCCCACGTCCCAGGCCAGCACCCGGCCCCGGCTGTTCCACTCATGGAACCAGTGCCGGACCGCGTCCACGCCCCGGTAGACGGGCCCCCAGCTCTCGGTGTAGACAGCATCCGGGGCAAAGATATCCCGGATGCCAAAGTCCTCCTGCCGCAGCCACATGTCAAACCACAGACGGATGATTTCCTCCCGCGTATCCATCATGAACCGCCTCCTTCCGCGCCCATAGCTATTCCTCCCCGGCTCCCGGCTTATAGGCAATCCCGTCTATCTGGCACAGACAGGCGGGGCCCACAAACTCTGTCACAACCGTCGTGCGGGCCGGAGCGCCGCTGCGGAAATACTCCCGGAACACGTCAGCGCCCCTGCGGAAATCGCTGACCCGCTTTACATAGTAGTTCAGCTGCACCACATCGTCCAGCGTGGCGCCCACCGCCGACAGAGTGCGGGCCATGCTCTCCAGCGCAGCCCTTGTCTGGTGGACAATGTCCTCCACATCCTGACCGCCTCCATGGTGGGCCAGAAAGATATAGTCCCCCGCCACAACGCAGGCGGAGCAGGTATCGTCTCCACAATGGGTTGGCATTTTCTTCATCATCATGTATTTCCCGCTTTCGTTTACGTGTTAATCCGCCGTCTCCCGGCTATGAATACAGCGTTTTATAGAGAGCCAGCCGGACCGGCTCCGCCCATATCTCCAGGGCCGGTCCCCGCTGTCATGACCTCCGCCACTCCGGCGGCGGGGCGACGTCCCCCCAGTACTCCACCATCTGAACGATCCGCCCATTCCGCCACTGATAGAAGGTAACCGTCCGGGCGGTCACGCCCTCCGGGGACCAGACCCTTGCCACGGAATAGCTGCCGTCCGGCATGACCCGTTCCACCGCGCCCCTCCACTGGCCGGGATAGTCGCAGTTGGCCCGGAGGTAGCCGGTCAGGTCAAACCGCTCGCCGGTATTGGGCCAGAGAATCTCCGCGTCCACGGTGAAAAAACGGCTGAGCCGTTCCTCGTCCTGGTCCGCGATTGCCTGCCAGAGGGCCAAAATTGTATTCTCAAGATCTGTCATAGCGCTGCACTTCCCCACATTCGATACATTATACCGCCCGGTCAAACAGGCTCAGCTGCTCCGTCTCCGCTCCCGGCAGGGCCGCCCGCTCTGCGGCGATCAGGTTGCGGAGGATGCTGTCGGCGTGGAGCTTCACACCCTCCGCCACCTTTCCCTTGCAGGTGATGAAGTACTGGGCCCGCTTCATGACAACGCCCAGCTTGCGCAGGTCCTCGTGGTCCAGCCGCCGGGCCCTGCGGGCCGACAGGATGCGGCCGGCGGACACCGTGCCTACCCCCGGCACCCGCAGCAGCTCCTCCCGGCCGGCGTCGTTGACCTCCACGGGAAAGAAGGCCGGGTGCTTGAGGGCCCAGCTGCACTTGGGGTCCACCAGGGGGTTGAAGTTGGGGTCCTCCTCGTCCAGCAGCTCTTCGGCCCGGAACCCGTAGAACCGCAGCAGCCAGTCCGCCTGATACAGCCGGTGTTCCCGCAGCAGGGGCGGCTTGGTGTCCAGGGAGGGGAGGAGGGTGTTCTCCACCACCGGCACATAGGCGGAGTAGAAGACCCGCTTGAGGCGGTATTTGTCGTAGAGGGCCTGGGTGAGGGAGAGGATGTGGCGGTCCGAGTCCGGCGTGGCGCCGATAATCATCTGGGTGCTCTGGCCGGCCGGGGCGAAGTGGGGTGCATGGCGGTACTTTACCAGCTCCTCCTTGTTCTGCCGCAGGGTGTTGGTGATGAGGCCCATGGGGCGGAAGATGGACTGGCGGCTCTTGTTGGGGGCCAGGGCGTTGAGCCCCCGCTCCGAGGGCAGCTCAATGTTCACGCTCAGCCGGTCCGCCAGCAGCCCCAGCCGGGTCACCAGCTCCGGGGATGTGCCGGGGATGGCCTTGGCGTGGATGTAGCCGTTGAAGCGGTGGCGGCTGCGCAGCAGGTCCAGACAGCGGATCATCCGCTCGGTGGTGTAGTCCGGGCTCACCAGCACGCCGGAGGAGAGGAAGAGGCCCTCGATATAGTTGCGCCGGTAGAATTGAATGGTCAGCTCCGCCAGCTCCTCCGGGGAGAAGAGGGCCCGCCGGGTGTCGTTGGAGCAGCGGTTGACGCAGTACTTGCAGTCGTAGACGCAGCAGTTGGTCATGAGCACCTTCAAAAGCGTCACGCACCGGCCGTCTCCTGAGAAGGTGTGGCAGCACCCGGCCACAGAGGTGGAGGTGTTGCCGATGGCGCCGGCCCGGTGGCGGCGCTGGGCGCCGCTGGAGGTGCAGGCGGCGTCATACTTGGCGGCGTCGGTGAGAATTGTCAGCTTGTCCATCACGTCCATGGGTCCAGCCTCCCGCAAACAAGTGTTCTGACAACAATATAGAACAGATGGACGAAAATGTCAAGAGAAAAACTTGACAATAAGGAAAAAATCGTTTATTCTAAAAACGAACGATCGTTAGTTTGGGGGGGAAGGACTATGACCACCAAGGAGAAAATTCTGGACGCGGCCCTGGAGCTGTTTTCCCAGCGGGGGTACGGCGGGGTGTCCGTGCGGGATATCGCCCGGGCGGTGGGCATCCGGGAGAGTTCCCTGTACAACCACTTTCCCAGCAAGCGGACTGTGTTCGACGGGATCGTGGATCTCTGCGTCCAGCAGTCGGAGCGGTATTTCCGGGGGAGGGGACTGCCTTTTGACCAGGGGGACGACACGTCCATATACCAGGGCATACCGGCGGAGCGCCTCCAGGAGATCATTGAGCGCACCTTCCGGTACTTCTTCGATGACCCCTGGAACGGCCGGTTCCGCCGCCTGCTGCTGCTCAGCCAGTTCGCCGAGCCCCGGTGCCGGGACCTGTACCGGCAGCTCTACCGGGACAAGTGCATCCAGATCCAGGCCAGCATCTTCTCCGCCCTCATGGACCGGGGGGAGCTGCGGCGGGAGGACCCCCTGGCGGTGGCGGCGGAGTTCCACGGGCCCATGTTCATGTTTATCCACACCTGCGACAGCTTTGAGGAGGCCCGGCCCTTGATCCGGGCCCATGTGGAGCAGTTCCAAAAAAATTACGCTTGGAGGGAGAGAGCATGAAGATCTGCGCGGTCTACGGCACGGAGCGGCGGGGCTGCACCTGGCACATCGCCCAGGAGGTGCTCAGCCGCCTGCCGGAGGCGGAGGTAACGGAATTTTTCCTGCCCCGGGACTGCCCGGAGGCCTGCATATCCTGCTTCCGGTGCTTTGAGGGCGAAAATCGCTGCTGTCAGAGCCCGGGCGCGGGGCGGATCCTGGAGGCCATGCTGGCCGCAGACGTGATTCTGCTCACCTCCCCGGTGTACGCCCTCCACGTAGGCGGGCCCATGAAGACCTTCCTGGACCACTACTGCGGCATGTGGATGGTCCACAAGCCAAACCGGGAGATGTTTCACAAGCGGGGGCTGGTGATCGCCGCCGCCAGCGGGCCGGTGTACCGGGCCGCTCTGCGGGAGATGAAGGACAGCCTGGATTTCTGGGGCGTGGCCCGCACCTGGAAAATGGGCTTTGCCTTGATGGAGATACGCTGGGACCGGCTGTCCCCCGGACTGAAAAAGAGAATCGCCCAACAGGCGGAGCGGACGGCGTACCGCCTGCGGCGGGGAGCGGCCGTGCCGGGATGGAAGACCCGGTGCCTGTTTTACGCCATGCGGCTGTTCCACAAGCATGTCTGGCCGGACACACCCGACGCGGCGTGGTGGCGGGAGCAGGGCTGGCTGGGCCGGGGGCGGCCCTGGAGGGCGTGAGAAGGCCTGCGGGGCGGATAAAAAGGAGGAAGTTATGGAAAAGACAATCATCATTTACCGCAGCAAGACCGGCTTCTCCCAGCGCTACGCCCAGTGGATGGCGGAGGAGCTGGGGGGCCGGGCAGTCCCCTTTCAGGAGCGGGGCGCGGTGCGCCTGGGGGAGTATGACACGATCATCCTGGCAGGAGGGCTCTACGCCGGCCAGATGGCGGGGCTGAAATGGCTGGCAAAGCAGCTGCCGGACCTGACAGAGAAGCGGATAGCGGCCCTGGCCGTGGGGTGCGCGCCCATGGACACCCCGGACCTGGGGGAGAGCATGAATAAGCTCTTCGGCCCTCTGCCCCAGATCCGTGGGTTCTATTGCCAGGGCGGGCTGGACTATGCCCATATGGGGGCGGTGGACCGGGCCATGATGGCCGCCCTCCGGGCAGCGCTGAGGAGGAAAAAAGACGCCCAGGCCATGCTGGAGGGGATCTCCCGCTCCTTCGATGGGGCCCGGCGGGAGAATCTGTCGGAGATCCTGGACTGGGCCCGGCGGGGATGACGGTGATAAAGAAATAGAGGAACTACCGGCGGCCTGTAGGGCGCAATCCGTTTGCGCGAGACAACAGGCCGCCGGCAGCGGTTCTATTCGTTATTCCGTTTTAGAGCCTGTTTAGCATCTCAACGTGTTTGGATTGGCGAGGGGATTTTTTGCCCTGCAAGGCAAAAATCCGCAGGCATCCTGACGGATGGCAAGGA
>OFHO01001353.1_pt1 | contig 17890 bp, 7 predicted proteins | sample 1521531 | NCBI WGS metagenome assembly OFHO01 (sample SAMEA3504124, study PRJEB24116) | mouse gut metagenome | biome: mouse gut; feature: mouse-associated habitat; material: faeces | place: Denmark | collected 2011
TTGTTCTCGCCGCCCTCTGAAGCGTCTTCCGGCTGGCCGGACTTCTCATCCCAGGGTGCTTCTTCTTCCGGCGGCTGGATCTCACCTGCATCCGGCTCACACAACGGGGAAGGGGGCTTGATTTCCTCACTGACTATGTGGATTGTCTTGGCAGGCGGTTCCACATCGCTGAGCTCCGCCTTGGGCCGGGTGGAGGCGTAGGCATCCTCCACGGTGCTCGGGTCACGGCCCTCGATGATAGCCACCATCTCGCCGCCGGTGATGGTCTCCTTCTCCAGCAGGTAGGCCACCACCTTGTCCATATCCTCCCGGTTGGCCTTGATGACCTCCACCGCGTCCTTATAGCACACGTCCAGTATGGCCTTCACCGCCTTATCCATGACGGCGGCGGTGTCCTGGGCGCAGTCCAGGCCGTAGCCTCCCTCCAGATACTGGTTCCGGACAGACCCCAGGGCCATCATGCCGAACTCCTCGCTCATGCCGTACATGGCCACCATATTCCGGGCGATGTTGGTGGCCTCCTGGATATCCTGGGAGGCGCCGTTGGTCATGGTGTCCATCACCACCTCCTCGGCGGCCCGGCCGCCCATGGAGACGGCGATCTTGGCCATCAGCTCCTCCTTGGTGCGCAGATTGGTCTTGTCCTCCTCGGGCATAAGCAGGGTATAGCCCAGAGAGCCTTCCGTATGGGGAACAATGGTGATCTTCTGCACCGGCTCGGCGTTTTTCTGCTTGTAGGCCACCATGGCGTGGCCCACCTCGTGGTAGGCCACCAGCTTGCGCTCCAGCTCGGTGAGCACCGAGTTTTTCTTCTCGCTGCCGGCGATGACAAACTCGAAGGAGGCCAGCAGGTCCTCCTGGTTGACCGCCCGGCGGCCGTGGCGGACAGCCCGGAGGGCGGCCTCGTTCACCAGGTTGGCCAGGTCGGCCCCTACGGTGCCGGCGGTGGCCAGGGCGATTTTTTTCAGGTCCACGTCCTCGCTGAGGCGGATGTTACGGGTGTGGACCTGGAGGGTGGACAGGCGGCCCGCCAGGTTGGGCCGGTCGATGGTGATGCGCCGGTCGAAGCGGCCGGGGCGGAGGAGTGCCTTGTCCAGCACCTCGGGGCGGTTGGTGGCCCCCAGGACGATGACGCCCTTGCCGGGGTCGAAGCCGTCCAGCTCGGCCAGCAGCTGGTTCAGGGTCTGCTCCCGCTCGTCGTTGCCCCCCATGCGGTTGTCACGGGACTTGCCGATGGTGTCGATCTCGTCAATGAAGATGATGCAGGGGGCCATCTTGCTGGCCTCCTTAAAGAGGTCCCGGACACGGCTTGCACCCACGCCCACAAACATCTCCACAAAGTCAGAACCGCTGATGGAGAAGAAGGGCACCCCCGCCTCACCGGCCACGGCCTTGGCTAAGAGTGTCTTGCCGGTGCCCGGAGGGCCCACCAGCAGCGCCCCCTTGGGCAGCTTGGCGCCGATCTCAGTGTATTTCTGGGGGTTGTGGAGGATGTCGATAATCTCCTCCAGGCTCTCCTTGGCCTCGTCCTGACCGGCCACGTCCCTGAAGGTGACGCCGGTCTTTTTCTCCACATATACCTTGGCGTTGGCCTTGCCCACGCCGCCGATGCCGCCCATGCCACCCTTGCCGCCGATGCCCCGCATGAGGAAGACCATGGCTCCCACCATAATCACCAGGGGCAGAATGGTGGTGAGGAACAGGTAGAGGATCTGGGAGGAGTTATCCACCGGTTCGGTCCAGCGGCGGACATTGTGCTCCTCCAGCAGGGATTCCAGCTCCAGGTCGGCGATGGGGAGCGGGGTGGTGACATACTCGGTCTCCCGGTTGTTCTGGAGGGGCACCCAGGCAAACATGTTGTTCCCCTGGTGTCTCTCCTCATCCTCCGGGATGTAGGACAGGGCCTCCTCCTCCGCCCCCTCCTTGAGGGCGATGGTGAACAGGCTGCTCTCCAGATTGACGGACTCCACCAAATCCGCCGCTATCCACTGCTTGAAGACGGAGTAGTCCACCTGCACCTGATTGGAGCTGTTATAGGAGCTGGTGCAGCTGCGGAAGATCAGCGTGAGAAACAGCGCCCACAGAATCAGCGAAATTAGGCCAAAGGTATTCTTTTTATTGTTTCCTTTATCTGGTTTCAAAGGAGCGTACCTCCAATTTTCTGCATGATACAAAACAGGTCAAAGGGTATCATACCACAGTTGCGGAATAAAAACAAGAAAATACCGTGTAAACTTCCGGTGAATTTTCTGTGACTTGAAGACTTCCTCCGCTGACAGCCTACAAAGGCTCCCTCGGGGAGGGAGCTGTCAGCCGCAGGCTGACTGAGGGAGTCCCCAAGGACCCCGCAGACCTCCGGAGGACTCCCTCCGTCACGGCTTTGCCGTGCCACCTCCCTCTAAGAGGGAGGCTTTTGGACCCCGGCCGTTCACAATTTATTTACTCATTCAATTACCCTGGGTTTTCGTAAATTCCCACTTCCCTCCAGCGGGCAAATGTGGTAAAATATATTTTGTATGTGATTTCGACACCGGAAGGACTGGATATCTATGAACAAACGCCCCCCGCTGCGCCGCTCCGCCCCTGTGGAGCAGGAGAACGACGGCATTATTGAGGGCCGCAACGCAGTCACCGAGGCCCTGCGGGCCGGGATAACCATCGACAAAATCTTCATCGCCAAGGGGGAGACCGACGCCGCCCTGGGTCACATCGCTTCTGCCGCCCGGGAAAAGGGCATCGTGGTGGTGGACGCCGACCGGCGCAAGCTGGACAACATGAGCCGCACCCACTCCCATCAGGGCGTGATCGCCCAGGCCGCCGTCCGGGAGTATGCCAGTGTGGACGATATCCTCAACGCCGCCCGGGAGAAGGGGGAAAAGCCCCTCATTGTGGTGTGCGACGAGCTCAGCGACCCACACAACCTGGGGGCGGTCATCCGCACCGCCGACGCCGCCGGGGCCCACGGGGTGATCATCCCCAAGCGCCGGTCCGCCGGCCTCACCGCCATTGTGGGCAAGACCTCCGCCGGGGCGGTGGCCCACGTGCCCGTGGCCCGGGTGCCCAACCTGCCCGCCCTGCTTAAAGAGCTGAAGGAGGAGGGGGTCTGGGTATTCGGGGCCGCCATGGACGGGTCCACCCCCCTGTACCAGGCCGACCTGAAGGGGCCCGCCGCCATCGTGATCGGCAGCGAGGGCTCCGGTCTGGGCCGGCTGGTGGAGGAGACCTGCGACTTCACCGTCTCCATCCCCATGTTCGGCAAAATCAACTCCCTCAACGCCTCCGCCGCCGCGGCCGTGCTGCTGTATGAGGCAGTACGGCAGCGAACAGGGGGGTAAACGCAGGGGGCGGCCTCTGTGCCGCCCCTTTCTCCGGTTTTCTGCCATCGGCGGAGCGGCGCGGAGGCCCCCCTACATCAACACCAAGGAGTCCCTTTTATGAGCGACCGAGACGACAAACTGAATAAAGGCGAGCTGATCGACATTAAGTCGCTTATCGGGAACGCCGACGGCGGGGACTTTTCCCTGGATGACATTTTGGCTGAGTACGGCCATCCTCCCCAGAAGGCGCCTGCTGAATCGGAGGAGGCCCCCGGCGGGCAGGAGGAGCGTTTCAATACCATCGACCTGTCCGCCATCCCCAGGCCTCAGACTGTGCCCAGGCCCAAAGCCGCCGCCCGTTCGGGGGGAAATGTGGTCTCCTTCCCCGGCGGACGGGCTGTCCGGCCCCCAGAGGAGCCCGGGGAGCTGCCCCCGGCGCCGGAGGATCTGGAGGAGCCGGAGGAGCTCCCTCTGGCGGAGGAGGCCCGGATCACCCCCTTTCCCAGGAAGCGGAACAGACTGTCCGCCCTGGTCCACGACCTGAACCGGCGCGCCGATGACTACGTCGAGCACATGTTTGAGGAGGACGAATCCATCGACAAGGCGGAGGTCCGCCGTCTGGAGCGCCTGATCCCCGGCACCGACCGGGAGGAGCTGGACGACGAGCCCCCCTCCCGCCAGTGGCGGCGGCCCAAACGGCAGGAGCCCCCGCCCCCCGACACGCCTCCTCAGGAGCTGGCCAGGCGGTATGGCAAGGGCCTGAAGTGGATGCGCACCCGGGTGCTGCTCATCTTCCTGCTGGCCGTCCTGGCCCTGGTCCAGACCCTGGCTCCCGCCGCCGGGCTGATCTGGCCCGCCCCCCTGGACCAGCCCGCAGCCCAGTGTACCCTCTCCTCCGGCCTGCTGGGGCTGGGCGTGCTGCTGTCTCTGGATGTGCTGCTTACCGGCCTGGCCCGGGCCTGCTTTTTAAAATTCGGCATGGATACCATGGCCGCCCTGGCCTGTGTCCTCACCCTGGCCGACGGCCTCCAGCTGGCCGCCTCTGCGGAACCCCAGCGGCTGCCTTACACCCTGGTCTGTCTGGCCGGACTGTTCTTTCTGGTCCACGGCGCTTACCACAACCGCTGCGCCCTGCGCCTGTCCTGCCGCACCGCAGCCTCCTCCGCCACCCCCTACCGGATCACCCTTGACCCGGGCCGGTGGAGCGACAAGGACACCTATGCCAAGTGGTCCGGCTCCCAGGAGGGTTTCGGCAGTCAGATCCAGACCGACGACGGCGCACAGCGCATTTTCCGCCGCTTCTGCCCCCTGCTTGTCCTCGGGGACGTCCTCTTTGCCCTGATGGCCTCCACCGGCGGGGGCCATCCCGAGCGGCTGGTGTGGGCCCTGTCCGCCCTGTTCACCGCTACCACCGCCTTCGGCAGCACCCTGGCCTACGGCCGGGCCTTTCACAAGGTGATCCGGCGGCTGTCCCCCAGCGGGGCCGCCCTGGCGGGCTGGCCGGGTATCTCCGCCTCCCGCAGCGGCTGCTGCGTCCTCATTACCGACGGCGACCTCTTTCCCCCGGGCTATGTGGAGCTCAACGGCTTCAAGGTCACCGCCGACTTCCCCGCCGAGCGGATAGTGGCCTACACCGCCACCCTCATCCGGGACTCGGGCAGCGGGCTGACCACCCTGTTCCACAACCAGCTGCGGACCCTGGGCGGGCTGATGCGCAATGCCGACAACCTCCAGTGCCACGAGGGGGGCGGTCTGTCTGCCAACATCCGGGGCGACCAGGTGCTGGTGGGCTCCGCCGCCTTCATGAAGCTGATGGAGGTCCGCCTGCCCCAGGGGCTAAACGTGAAAAATGCCGTCTTCTGCGCCGTGGATGGCCGCCTGGCGGGCATCTTCGCCCTGAACTACGTCCTGCCCGACACCGTCTTTCCTGCGTTGGAGTCCCTGATGCTGGAGAAGGTGGAGCCGGTGCTGGCCACCCGGGACTTCAACCTGATCCCCGCCATGCTCCAGCAGCGGTTCCGACTGGCCGCCGACAAGATGGCCTTCCCCACGGTGGAGCGCCGGCGGGAGCTGTCCGACCCGGAGCAGAGCCACGAGGACGGCATCCTCACCGCCCTGCTGTGCCGGGAGGGGCTGCTCCCCTTTGCCGAGGCCATTACCGCCGCCAAGCGGCTGCGCTGGGCCGCCCGGCTAGGCGCGGCGCTGTGCTGTGCCGGCTCTCTGCTGGGGATGGCCCTGGCCGCCTACCTCACCTCGGTGGGGGCCTACACCTCCCTGTCCCCCCTGAATCTCCTTATTTACATGCTCACCTGGCTCGTCCCCGTGTGGTTTTTGTCCGGGTGGGTCCACCGCTTTTAGACATAAAAATTCCCCGGCCGCGGCCGGGGAATTTTTGTGCTTTAATAGGTCAGCACCCGGTGGATGATCTCCGCCATGTCCACCCGGGTCAGGGGCTGGGTGGGACTGAGGCGGCCGCCGGTGGTGGGCAGATAGCCTCGCTGGACGGCGAAGGCCATCGCCCCCTGGGCATAGCCCGCAACGCTGCCGCTGTCGCTGTAACCGGCCAGGGCGCTGGCATAGCCGTCATTGGCGCTCCAGCCCACTGTCCGCATGGCCCGCTGAACCATGCAGATGGCGTCTTGCCGGGTGAGGGCAGTGTCGGGGGAGAAGTAACCCCCACCCACGCCGCTGACGATGCCCCGGGCGTACAGGGTATTCACCGCCTCGGCGTAGTAGGCGCCGGAGGGCACGTCATAGAAGACGTTGGAGCTGCCGCTGGGGCTCAGCTCGAATGCCTGGTAGACCATCCGGGCAAAGTCGCCCCGGCGGATGTGGCTCTCAGGCCCGTACTGGCCTTGGTTCAGGCCCCGGGTGATGTTGTGGTCATAGAGGAAGTCCACCGCCGCCTGCTGGGCCTGGCTGTAGCCGTTCATGTCATTGAAGTAGGTGGAGCCGTAGCCGGGAGAGACGGTGATGATTACCTCCCCCTCGAAGGTGGAGCCGTTGGAGTTGGTGCCGGTGTAGGGGATGGACACCGTGCCGCTGTACCCCGCCCGGGGCACAAAGCTCAAGTCGGAGATCAGCGGACTGCCGCTGACCCGGTAGCTGGTGCCGGTGCTGGCCTGGCGGCCGTACTTGGTGGGGCTGACGTACTGGTAGTACAGGTAACCCGCGCTGCTGGACGGCATGGCGTCAAACCGGACAGAGCTAAGGGTGTAACCCCTGCGGCCCAGGTCGCTGCCGTTCAGCTGCACCGGCGCGGTGCGGGTGGAGTAGCTGGCGGTGGCGTCGGCCGGGGCCCGCTCCACATCAATCTCCACCGTCCCCTCAAAGGTGCCCCCTCCGCTGGCGGCGGTGGCCTTAAAGCCGATGTAGACCGTGCCGGTGTAGCCGCTGGCGGGGACAAAGGCCACCCGGTCCAGGTCGCTGGCCGAGATGGAGGTGCTGGAGCTGATCCGCGTGCCTTGGCTGGAGCTGGAGCGGTAGTTGCGGTACAGCCAGCCCTGGCTGCTGCTGGGGATGTCGAAGCGGACAGAACTCACATCCCGGTCGGTCTCCCACCGGGACAGGTCATCGAAGTCGTCCCGGTCGAAGACCGCGGCGGAGCTGGAGTTGGCAGTGTAGTGGATGCTCTCCCTGCTGCCGGAGCCGTTGGACGAGACGGTGACGATACCGTTAAAGGTCATCCCGCTGGTGGAGCGGCCCACAAAGGGGATATTTACCGAACCGGAAAAGCTGTTGGAGGCCCGGAAGGACAGATTGTCGATGCGGGGGGTGCTGCTGCCGTTGTAATAGCGGGTGTTGGTCCGGGCCGTGCTGTTGTTGTAGTACAGGGTGCCGTCCGAGCCGCTGGGCAGGCTTTGGAACTCCAAATAGTTCAGGCTGGAGCCGGTCAGGTCCCGGCACAGGCGGTTAAAGTGGGTGTCGTCAAAGCTTACTGAGCGGCCGGGGGCACAGGTATACAGCACATCCCCGGAGCTGGAGCCCCCCCGCACGTTGACCAGCACGTCACCGGAGAAGACATCGCCGTTGATGGTCTGGGCGGTGAAGGGGATTTTCACTGTGCCCACAAAGTCCTCCGCCGGGACAAAGGCCAGGCGGTCGATGCGGGGGTTGCGGGTGCCGTAGTAGTAGGGGGTGCCGGTTGTGACCTGGGCTCCGGTGTTGGAAGCGGAGCGGTAGTCATAGTACAGCACACCCTGGCTGGCGGAGGGCAGCGCGTCGAAGGTGAGGTGGTTAATGGTCTGGTAGTCATCCATGCGCTCCTGACAGTAGTCGTTAAAGTCCCTGTCGTCGAAGTAGACCACAGCCCCCTGGGAGGTCTCATAGCTCACACCGCCGATGGCCACGCCGGTGTCCTCCCCCACGTTGATGTTCACCTGGCCGGCGTAGGAGGCGCCGGGGGTGCCTGTGCTGCGGGCGGTATAGTAGACGGTAACGGGCCCGGTGTAGCCGGGGGCAGGGACAAACCAGATATCACCCAGGCTGCGCAGGCTGTACTGGGCGGTGGTGGAGACGATGCTGCCGTAGCTGCCCGAATTGCTGTAGTTGGTATACAGGGTGCCCTGGCGCGTAGGGGGCTGGGCGAATACCACGTGGCTCAGGCGGGCGCCGGTGCGCTCCTTACACACCCGGTCAAACTCGTTGGCGTCAAACTGGACGGCGGTATTGTACTTGGTATTGATGGAGATTCCGGCGCTGCTGCCGGTCTCGGAGGTCACCTCCAGGATAATGGCACAGTTATAGGTTGTGCCCTCCGAGGTGAGGGCCATATACTTGATAATCACCTGGCCGCCCATAAAGTCGGGTTTGGCCACAAAGGTGATATCCTCCAGGTCCCGCTGGCCGCTGCGGGGGTTGCGGTAGTAGGTGTCCCGGCTTGCCACGCCGGCCCCGGGCTCGGCGTCGGAGCTGTAGCGGTAAAAGAGGGTGCCCTGGTCGGTGGGGACGTTCAGGCCGCTCACACTGACCACCTTGCCGCCCAGCTGGCTGCTGAAGTCGGAGTGCAGCTTGCTGAAGGGCAGGGCCTCGCCGCTTTTCAGCTCGGTTTTGTACTCAATGGTGGTGCTGGGGTCGGCGACCACCTTAATGGGGATGTTTGCCTTGTATTTTTTGCTGTCGTCGCTGACCACCACGGTGGTTTCGCCCACCTGGATGCCCTTTACCTTATTGCCGCCGGTGACCATTGCGATATAGTTGTCGTTGGCGGTGTAGGTGATGCCCTTGGCGGCGCCATAGGCCGTTGCCGGCCAGAGCTCTTTCTCCTCGTTCTCCATCACCTCGATGGGCTCGGTGCTCACGTCGATGCCGCTGACCTCAACTGAGATCTCCTCCGTCTCTGCCCCATTGTCTAAGTAGGCACGAATCAAGACCTTGCCGGGCTTTCTGCCGGAAACAGTACAGGTTGTGCCGTTGCTCCTGGGGTTCAGAAGAACAATATCGCTGTTCGCACCGTATTCGCCCCACTTTCCGTTCACATAATCCTTGACCTTCCATTGGACCTGCGAATTACCGGTGACGTTGACTTTAATCTCCGCTGTGCTCGTGTTGGTGGGCTCGATGGCAAAGGGGCCCGTGTTGACAAGGGTGATGGTATCGGCGGCAGGCGGGGTTGTGTTGCTGCCGTTGCTGGAACCACCCGTGCTGGAACTGCTCGTGCTGCGGCTGCCGGTATCCCCGGGCGCCGCCAGAGCGACGCTCCCCAGCAACGCAAGCGTCAAAATCGGGACCAGCAGCAGACCAAGACAAAGCTGAGTTAGGGTCTTTCGCATACTAAACACTCCTTTGGTGTCAGGGTTGGAATGGGGCGGCGGGAGCGGGCTGTGGGCCCGCTCCCGTGGGGTTAAATCAGCCTCCGCCTCCTCCGTTTACATTAGTTACAATAGTCATAATCGCGGAAGAAGCTATTACTTGACCTCTCCATGTAACCTGCACCTGATATCTGCTTGTAGTTCCAAGCACAGTGGTCTCACTCCCAAGCGCTACCAGTGTACAAATCACTTGGTCATCTTCTCCCATCGGAACCCGGTCCTCGTTACAGAGGAAACCGCTGCTCACAAACGAGAAGCTCTGCCCCGGTATCATATCCTCGAAGTTAAAGGTAAGCGACGTAGTTGTCCGGTTTCCCGTGTCGGTGCCATTGGTAACTGTGGCTCCGCCCATCGACACATAGTCTATGATATTCACACATCCTGTGTCCCCCGATGGGGCATTGCCCGTATGCTGATGCACAACCTTCGCTGTGGCATCAGCACGGCTTGACACCCAGTACAGTGCCTTATCAAAGCGGACGGTCACGCCGCCGGTAAACCCGGTTCTAGTGCTCAGTGCTTCATTGATCCAGGCGCTTCCGCCAGTAACCTTTGGAGCATCCTGGTCCGGAATAATGATATTGCTCAACGCCTTAAAGGTATAGCTGGCTTCAGAGGATTCGCTGCTGGACGGATGCCGGCCCACAACGAGAATGGTATAGGGCGTGTTCTTCTCCATCTCGTTAGCGTCAATATTCGTCTGATTGATAGGACGCGGGGCATTTATCTCGGTCATAAAGTCGTTGCCGCCACCGCTGGGGTTATTTGTGTTGCGCCCTTGAATCAGCTGCCGCACCAGAGCCTTTGCGGTATCATTGGCGTAGGCGTCAAATACGGAATAATTCGTATAAGGTAAGCCATCCCCCGCCTGCGAAGTGGTGTAAGTATGGAGCATAGCGTCCAAGAGGCTATAGTCCTCATAGGCAGACGGGAGCGATGTAATCGTCGAAACCTTATAAGTATCCAGCGGCTCTTTCAACAAAGCGATCTGGTTCAGGTTCACCGCGGTGTAAAGCACATAGTCAAGATCGCCCGGCACATTAAGGGTCGTAACGTTGACCAGACCGCCGCCCGCTTCGCGCAAATCAATTTGCGGTTTGTTCACAGCGGTTGTCTTAAACTTATAGCAGTACACGTCAGAATACTCCTGCGCCGCGCCCTGGAGCACAAAGTACGCAAAATATTCCGTGTTGGGCAGAAGGGCCGACTGGTTCCTCTCATTGAGCACCAGCTCATAGTTGGAGCCGCCACCGGGATAGCTGATCTCACCGGTGTGAACCAGGGAATTTCCGGCATACTCTGTCCGCCGGTAGATACTCAGCTTGGTCGGCGCTGTTACAGTATAGCCCATATTTTCCGGCCTGCCGCCCGAGGGCAAAGTGTCTGTTGTAGAGCTGTCTCCGTCATTACCGGCGACTTCTTCCCAGGCATCCGCGTTATTGAACGTATTTCCACCTTTTTGGATAGTAGTGGTAATTTCTCCCACCGGCGCAATCACATAGAAAATCTTACCGGCCCGGTCCAGGCTCAGGTTGATGGTCGCGAAGCTGTCGCCAATATTGGAATCCAGGAACTCGGGGCGGCTTACCGCAAACACCGGCAGCTGGGTATCGGTGAACAGCTGGCGAATCCGCAGATATTCGGTATCCTGGGGAGACAGACCGATGGAGGCAATGCCGCCGCTTGCCAGGCCCATCTCCTTGTACTGCTCCCACAAATCCATCGACAAGCCGTTGCTCAGAGTATACAAAGAGTTGGACAGACCGGCAGCCACGTAGATATTGAAGAAAATCTGACCATTCCAGGTCCCGCGCTCAGGACTTCCCACCATCTCGGTCAGCTCAATGGAAAACTCGTAGGAGTAGTTTTCGCTCAGCCGGTTCAGTGGGGGGAATTTGTTGCTTTCCAGCTTGTTAAAGTCCCGGTTCACCGTCTTGCCCGCCAACTCACCGTTTTGGGGGTTCACCTCGCCGCTGTTGCCAAGATACACCCAGCCCCTGCTGTCAATCGTCTTATCCCGGCTGTCCAGCAGGTATTTTTCGTCCACTGTTTTCGTAACCGGCTTGACGGTGGAGCCGTCGCTCCCGATCTCTACGATACGGTAGTACAGGTCGTACTTGACGATGGTGTCCGACCACAGATAAATGTCGTAGCTGTTTCTCTGGTCCACCTTTTCCGTCGCCTGGGGGGACATGCGGAAGCTCAGGTCCACGTGGGTGTCGTCGCCTGCACTGCCATTGCTGTTTGCGTTCTTCCGGATCGGCGCGTCAGAGGTGCCCACGCCGGGGTTGGACAGATTCACCTGGGCGAACACAGTGGTAAACTTGGGGATATTGTGTCCGCCGTCAGCCATGTTGGTGTAGTCCACCGTGCCGGGGACCATGGGGTTCTGCCCATTGGAGGTATCAGTGATGCTGTTAAGCTGGAAGTAGTAGGTGCCGCCGCTGGCCATCTGAAGTCCATCCTTGGGGAAGGTGAGCAGCATCTTGCCGTCCTTCATTTCCACCTTGGCCCGGGTAAAGTCGATGACCCAGTCAGAGGACTTGTCATCCAGCAGATACCTGGCCTTCACCGGCTGAGGCCGGCCGCTGCCGGTGTCCTGATACATGGTGATGGACGCATTCAGCACCCCGGCCAGGGGATTGTTGCCAGGCACGCTGGCGTTGTACAGATCCACCCAGCTCTTGCTCTCGGTGGTGGCGTTGGAGCGCACCGCCTCGCTGAACTCCAGGATGATATCGGTACTGGGCAGGGGGTTCTGGGTATTGTCCCGGCCGGAGTAGTCAGAGAAGTACTGATTCACCACCGGGGGCTCCTTGTCCAGAGTGTAAATGGTGATCATTTTCACCGTTTCGGAGTAATTCCGGTTGGGGCCGGCGTTGTCCTTGGCCAGGTAGTAGAAGTCGTAGGCCTTCTCCGGCTGGAGGCCGGTCACGTTGATGGTGGCCTGGGCGTTGGCCTGCACCGTCACCTGTCCCTTCTGGAGACAGTTCATGCCGTTGGCCACCTGGAGCTTGGCGAAATCGCTGTCCAGCTTGGCCCGCTTCTGGTCCTCGGTGTTCTGGTCGGTGTCCTGATTGTTGGGCTTGGGGTAGTCGGTGCCAGACTCCACCACGGCCCAGTAGATGGTACCCGCCTCGTTGATGCTGGCGCTCAGCCGCACCGAGTTGGCCAGGAACTCGTTCACGTCCGGCCCGGTCACAAACACAGGGGGCGTCACGTCCATGGTGGTGAACTGGAGCGAGATAATCTCCGAGCTGTTCACGCCGTCCACATCGGTGAGCCACAGGTACAGGGTGTAGTCCTTCAGCTCCTCCAGCCGGCGGCTGACCATGAAGGGCTCCTCCTTGTTCTTCTCCAGGTCCACGATGCCGTAGCCCAGGTTGTTGGTCACGGCGTTGGACTTCATGTCATTGACGGTGGGGGCCTGGGCGCTGCGGGGCAGCACGGCATAGTACATCTTACAGGTCTTGGTGGGCATCACCGTCACCTGGGCCTCCGTGTCGGTAATCATGGACATGTAGGGGTAGCCCTGGGCGAAGGCGGGGACGCTGTTGTCCGGTGTGGTGAAGGAGACCACCTTCACCGGGCTGGTCCGGCCCTGCTCATCCCGCAGCAGCGCGGACAGGTAGTAGGACCCGGCCACCGTCAGGCCGGTAACCTGGGCGTTAACCACAGTGCCGCCGGCGGGCGCGGCCACAGAGCCGCCCTGGATGGCCTTGGAGCCGTAGGTGGGCGGGGAAATCAGGGCCTCCTCGCCGATAGAGCCGTCGCTGATGCTGCTCACAGCCCAGAAGATGGTTCCCTTCTTGTTGCCGGAGAAGTCCGCCCGGAAGCCAGTGGGGGCGATATCCTTGGCCGCCGGATAGCCGGACAGCAGACGCGGGTCGGTGGAGCCCTCCTCGGCATCGGTGTGGTCCATGATGACACCGCCGATGCTGGCCTCCAGACCGGGCCGGATGTAAATTTCGTCGGGCAGCATGGTCACCACGCTGCCGGGGGCGTTGATGTTCAGCTTGCCGATGTCGCCCTCACCGATCACGTTGGTGGCCACATCCAGGTTCAGCTCCTCCACCTTGGTATTGCGGTCGATCTGGACGGTGGAGTTGGTGGCGGACTCGTCCACCGTAAGCTTCTTCACCGAGCCCTTGGCCACCTGAACAGTGGAGTCGGGGCTCTTGTTCACGACCTCCTTGATCCGGCCGGCCAGGGTGAGGCGGGTGCCCGGTTCGCCCTCCAGGCTGATGTTGAGCAGGCCCTTGTCATCAGTGTTGTTGTCCTCCAGATAGGCGGTGGTGCGCACAACAGTATCGGCGATCTCGGTAATGCCGTCGGCCCGGATCGTCACCGTCTTGTTGCGCATGTTGTCCACCAGCATCGCCTTGGCGTTCACGTTGCGCATGACCACGCTGGCGTCGCCGGCCTCGCTCTCGCCGGTGCCGCTGACGATAATCCGGCCCAGCACATTCACGTTTTCCAGCTTGATGCCGCCCAGGCCCACGCCGCCCGAGATATACAGGTCGCCGCTGATGGTGGTATCCCGCAGGGTGACGTTGGGGGCGGTGATGGTCACGTTGCCAAACACGCCGCCCAGGGAGTAGGTGCCGCTCTGGCTGACGGGGGTGCCCACGCACTGGGTCACCAGCACCGCTATCTGGGCCTTGGAGATGGCAGCCAGGGGGTGGAAGCTGTTGTCAGGGTAGCCGGAGACAATATAGTTGTTCACGGCGGTCTTGAGGGTGCCCCGGGCCCAGCTGCTCACGTCCCGGCTGTCCGAGAAGGCCAGGCTCTCGCCCGGCGTCTCCTCCAGCATCATGTTCCGGCCCAGGATGCACACCGCCTGCTCCCGGGTCAGGGTGTCGTTGGGGGAGGCGGTGGTCTCAGAGGTGCCCGCCATGTAGCCGGCGGTGTAGGCAATGGACACGTCGTCATAGAACCAGTCGGTGGGCACTACGTCGGTAAAGGGGATGGCCCCTGTCTCGGTGTAGCCGTAGGCCCGGTTAATCACGGCCATAAATTCCGCACGGGTGAGGGGTGCGTCAGGATTGGCAGTCTGGTCCGCCCGGAGCACACCCCAGTCCACCAGCTGGTCCAAATAGGCGTCCGCCCAGTGGGCCGAGGCCCGGGGGGCCACTGCGGGCAGCAGGCCGACCACCATCACGACGGTCAGCAGCAGGGAAATCGCCCGCTTTATCCAGGCGGGACGCTGCGAACTGGTTCTAAGGGACATATGTGGTTCTCCTTTCTGTTTCCAACGGTGAGGGGCGGTGGGCCGCTCCCTATTTGGGGAAGACCGCCGCCGGGGCGGCGGGAGGCGTTCAGGGTCAGTCGGCGGAATCGATCTGGATGCAGAACACCGCCTTGCGGATCAGGGCCTCCTCGTCCTGAATCAGGTCCACAAACTTGGAGGCGTACAGGGGCTTCTCCGTAGTGTCGTCGGGCAGCTCCCGGAGAATCTGGGTCTTGACGATCAGGGGGGAGTCGGTAACGGGGAGCACCATCTCCACGATCTCCCGCTCCTCCAGAGGCCTGTCGGCCCAGAAGGCCACGCCGCCGCAGCTCAGGTCCTTGGCTTTCAGAACCCGCTGGCCCTTCCAGTTCCCGGTAACGGGGTACATGACGCTCTCGAAATCGGTGAAGATGCGCAGGTTCTCCCGGGCGTTGGGCCCCAGGGCGGCGGTGGGCTGGATGACCATTTTGTCGTCCCGCTGGCGGACAATAACGCCCACCCGGTTGGGGGTGGAGTCGTCCATGCCGATGAGCTGAATCTCCCGGTGGGCGGCCACCGCCTCCACCTTGTCGTTGAGCACCCGGATCTGAAGCACCTCCGAGTTGGGCGGGGACTCCAGCACCGCATTGGCCAGGGGGGTACCTTTACTGTCCAGAATCAAATAGAGGCGTTCTGCCATTTAAGACTCTCCTTTCTTCTCTGCAGGGACCTCAACGGGCTGGGCCGCCTTGGCCGCCTGCTCTGCCAGGGCCTGGCGTTCCCGCCGGGCCTTATCCGGATCGCTGGGATCAAAATTCAAAAAGTAGACGTAAATTTCCACAATGGCCTGGTACAGCGCGTCGGGAATTTCCTGCCCCAGGGCCAGCTGGGACAGCATGGTGGCCAGGGAGTTGTCCTCGTAGACGGGGACGCCGCTCTCGGAGGCCACCTCCACCATGCGCTCGGCCAGGTAGCCCATGCCGGAGGCCACCACCACCGGGGCGCCCTCCCCCTCATATTTCAGGGCCACGGCCCGGTTGGTGGCCCGGTTATCATATCTTGACATTGATGCTGTTCTCCCCCTCAAAGATCCGGGGGAACACCCCGGAGATGGTCAACGGCCTGGTCATCTGCTGGACCTGGACCGCATTGGCGGTCAGACCGTTGTCGGTGATGATGCGGGACAGCTCCCCCTGGACCATCTGGGAGAAGGGGGCCACCCGCTCCGGACAGAACACCTGCACATCCACCTTTTCCCCCTGACAGGTAAGCACCATGTCGAAGAAGCCCAGGTTCTGGATGTCGATTTTAAACAGGAAGCGCAGGACATTTTCCCTGCCTCCCCTGCCCCGTTTCAGGTTCTCCTCGGCGTCGGGATCCACCCACATCTCGGAGAAAGCCATCTTCCCGTCCCACTCCAGGGGCAGAAGCACGTGGTTCAGGGGCATATGGACGCTCTCGTTCACCAGGAAGGCGGACACGATGTTGCGGAAGGCCTCCTGGGCCTCGGTGCCCGCCCCGCTCTGGAGGGCGGCGTGGGCCGCCCGGGCCAGCTGGGCGGCAAACTGGTCCCCCTCGGAGGCCTTGGCGAAGCTGGTGCTGTTCAGCAGCCGCAGCAGGGCCTCGTCGGTGAGCCCGCTCAGCCTGTCCCGCAGGCCGGGGCTGCTGTTGAGCTGGTGGAAGGCCTGGAGAAGGCCCTCCTCGCTGCCGTTCTCCAGCCGGGACACATCCAGGGCCAGCATGGAGATCAGCGTGCGGGACAGGCCCATATCGTTGGTCTTGCTGGTGTAGGCCGACAGGAAGGTGAGGATGGAGCCCTGAAGCAGCTTCAGCGCCCCCGCCCGGTTGCCGGCGTTGAGCAGCTCCTCCAGCTGGGACACCATGGGCAGCAGCTGGCTGCCGTAGCTGGCGGGGATCGCCCGGGTGAGGCGGGTCAGGGTGCGCAGCAGGTTGCCCTGGATGTGGCTGGTGGAGGAGTAGTCGGTGTACTTCTTTAAAAATTGCAGGATGTTGCCGCGCACCGCCTCGGAGTTGCTGGAGGAATAGGCGTCCCGCAGCAGGGCGAACAGCGCCCCGCCGAAGCGGGCCCCGTTGGCCAGCTGGGAGAACAGGAATTTTCCCAGCTCCGCCTCGTCCATCTTCAGCATGTTGAGCAGCGCGCCCATCTCGCCGGCCAGCCCCTCCTCGATGCCGGAGGAGACCACCGTCCCCTCGTACATGGCAAAGATGGTGGCCAGGCTCTCCCGCAGGTCCGGGGTGTTGGCCAGCCGCTGGAGGAAGGAGGCAAAGTTGGAGTCGTAGCGCAGCCCCTGGGCCGCGTCTCCGGTGTCCTGCCGCTCCGTCCGGTTGTCCGGCCGGCCCACCCGGTTCAGGTCGGGCGCGTTCTGGATGCGGGGGTCGTTGGGGGAAACGGGCATGTTTCGGTTTACATTGCTGCTATCATGGCCCGGTACCGGGTTGGTCACACCAAGCAGGTCTGGCATTGGCGACACTCCATTTCCAAATTCAAATAGGGGCGGGCCTCTGCCCGCCTGGCAGGGTAGAAAACAGGCCGGACACAAGCCCGGCCCCTACCGGGCCTGGTCAGAATTATTTTAAGCCAGCGACGGCCAAAAGTCCATCCCCAGTTTTTTTTCTAGAAAACTTAATTTTTTAATTGACACTGCCGATATATCGAGTATGATTAGATATGGGCGGGCGTACTGTGCCTCCGGGCCGGACTCCACGCCCCACCCCCCAAACAAACCAAATGAGAAAAGGTGGCGTTTTATATGGGCAGCGGCAACGACAGCATCCTGGACATGTATCTGTATGAGACCAACACCCTGCTGGAGCAGCTGGATGGCATCCTGCTGGCAGCGGAGGAGGCGGATACATTCTCTGAGGACAGCGTCAACGAAATATTCCGTATCATGCACACAATCAAGGGCTCCTCCGCCATGATGGAGTTCAGCTCCCTGATGACGGTGGCGCACCGGATCGAGGATTTGTTCTTCCTCGTCCGCGAGAAGGGCATGGAAGTTGTCCCGGAGCAGACCCGCCCGGATCTGTTCGACATGCTGTTCCAGGCTGTGGACTTTTTCCGCGGTGAGATCGAGAAGGTGGAAAATGATGAACCGCTCTCTCAGTCTATCGACCACATCGTAAATAAAATTAATAGCCTGATTGATAAAATTCAGGGCAATCCCACCGCCGAGGCCCCGGCTGAGGCCCAGAGCGCTCCCGCCGAGGAGGCGGCCGCCCCCGCCGTGGGGGCCGTCAATCAGGACTACCTCTTTGGCATCCACGTCTATTTCGACGAGGGCAGCGGCATGGAGAACCTGCGGGCCTTTATGCTGATCAACAGCGTAAAGGACTACTGCTCCGACTTCATCACCTACCCGGACAACGTGGAGACCGACCCCTCCACCTCCGACATCATCGCCGACCAGGGCTTCCTGGTCTGGTTCCGCACCGCCGAGGAGCGGGACAACGCCATCCACGCCATGAACGGCGCCGGCTCGGTCCGGGAGTATCAGCCGGTGGATGCCGCCAAGCCCGCCCCCGCCCCCGAG
>OFHO01001356.1_pt1 | contig 17870 bp, 20 predicted proteins | sample 1521531 | NCBI WGS metagenome assembly OFHO01 (sample SAMEA3504124, study PRJEB24116) | mouse gut metagenome | biome: mouse gut; feature: mouse-associated habitat; material: faeces | place: Denmark | collected 2011
GGCCGCCGGACTCGTTGGAGTAGATACGGCAGATATCCCCTATGGCGGCCCGGCCGCCGGAGGCCTCGATGGACATGCCCACGATATTCTCGATTTTCCCCGTCCGGCCCACCGTCTCGGCGGAACGGACCGAGGGGATCAGCTCTCGAAACACGTCCTAAATCTCCTCCTGGGGCGGCCAGTAGGCCCCCATCTGGTCGTGGAGCACATCCCGGATGTTGGACATCTGGGTGGACACGCTGGCGTCCGCGATCTCCTCGGGCGTCTCCACAATGCAGGTACCGATCTCGTCATCCCCCATGGGGACCACCTTGATGTGCTGGGACAGAGCCCCCAGGGTGCTGGTGAGGGCGGGGGATATCTGGGCCAGCTGCCGGGCGTCGCAGCCGGAGATGTAAATATGGACCCACTCCTGCCGCTTCATCCGCTCGGTGGCGGTCTGGATCATGCGGACGATTACCTCGCTGCTGCTTTTCAGGCTCACCCGCACCACCTTTTCGGCGATGGACAGGCACAGCTCCAGCAGCTCCTCCCGGGTCTGAAGCAGCATCTCCTCCCGGGCCAGAGAGGCCTTTTCCAGGAAAGCCTGGACCTCCTTCTCCAGCCGGGCGGCGGTGGCCTCCCGGTCCCGGACCGAGTCGTCCATGGCCTTGGCGATGCCCTGGGCGTAGCCCTCCCGGTAGCCCTCGTCCCGGGCGCCCGCCCGGATCTCCTCCTGCTCGGCCTCCGCCCGCTGCCGGGCCTGGGCCAGGATCTGCTCCGCCTCCTCCCGGGCCTGATTCAGAATCAGCTCGGCCTGAAGCTGGGCATAGTGGACGGGAGTCTCCTTCTTTGGTTCGGGGGGCGGCTCCGGCTCGGGCGGTTCTTCCTCCGCCTCGCCGCCCACGGTAATGTCCAGCGCCTCCTGGAGGAGCTCCTCCTCCGCTTCTTCCTCGAGGTCGAAGTTCTCCCCCTCGAAGCGGATATCCCTGGCGTCGGGCAGGACGTAGGCTTCCGCTTTGGGCTCCAGGAACCCTTTCAGGATGTTACGCAATGATATCGTCCTTTCCGCCCTTCATAATGATAATCTCGTTTCGTTCCTCCAAATCCCGGATGACGCCCACAATGCGCTGCTGGGCATCCTCCACGTCCTTCATGCGGACGTTGGTAGTAACCTCCAGGTCGTCCCGGATGCTCTCGGCCATACGGGCGGACATGTTGGTAAACAGCTTGTTGGCCACGTCGGCGTTGGCCGTCTTCAGGGCCAGCACCAGGTCTCTGGGGTCGCAGTCCCGGACAAACCGCTGCACCGAGCGGTCGTCCATGGTGATAATGTCCTCGAAGACGAACATCCGCTTGCGAATCTCGTCGGCCAGCTCGGAATTGTGGGCAGACAGGCCGTCGAAGATGGATTTCTCGCTGGACCGGTCCAAATTGTTCATGATGCCGGCCACATAGTCGATGCCGCCCACCTTGACGTTGGACTGGGTGATGATGCTGGAGAACTTGCGCTCCATCTCCGCCTCGATGGTCTTGATGGCGGCGGGGGAGGCACTCTCCATGGTGGCGATGGCCTCCACCACCCGAATCTGGCGGCGGGGCTCCAGCTGCTCGATAACGCCGGCGGCCTTGTCCGGGTCCACGTAGGACAGCACAAGGGCCATGGTCTGAGGACGCTCGTTTTGCAGGGCGGAGAACAGGGCTTTGACGTCCGCCTTGTCCAGGAAGGCGAACTCCCGGTTTTTCAGGGACTTGGTCACCTTCTCCAGCAGGGCCAGAGCGGTCTGGTTGCCAAAGGCCTTCTCCAGCACGGTGCGGGCGTACTCCAGGCCGCCCTCGGTCACCGCCTTGCTGGTCATGCAGTTCTGATAAAATTCGGTGAGCACCGCCTCGGTCTGCTCCGAGTCCAGCATTCCCAGCCGGGCAACCTCCAGGGTGAGGGCCTCAATCTCCTCCGGCTCCATGAACTGGTACAGGCCGGAGGCCTTATCCGCGCCCAGGGAGACGATGACTGCCGCCGCCTTCTGTGGGGGGGTCAGCTCAACTTTTATCGCTTCAGCCACTGCTTTCCTCTCCCTTCAGCCAGGCCTTCACCATCTGCGCGGCGATCTCCGGGTTGTTCTGGGCGAACTGCCGGACGTTCTTACGCAGCTCCATACTCTTTTCGGTGTTGACCTCCATAATATCGGCGCCGCCGGTGGGAGGCGCTGCGGCAATGATGGCCGCTGCCTCGGCTGCCGCCTCGGCCGCCATCATCTCCTCCTCCAGGGCTCTCTGCCGCTCCAGCCGGCGCTTCTTGCTCCGTCTGGACAGCAGGATGACGACCAGCAGCAGAATCAGGAAAAGCACCAGTCCGCCGATGGCGGCGTACAGCACCCAGCCGCCTTGCAGCAGGATACCGTTGATGCCGTCCGCTCCGGCCGGCGTATTCTCCGCGAAGGGCGCGATGGTCACGTGGACCCGGGAGGCGGCCACATCCGCCGTGGTCCCGATGCCGGCCAGGGTGGAAACCTGGTCCCGCAGGGCGTCGATGGTCATGGCGCCGGAGTTTTCACAGTTCTGGTTGACCGTTACGATTACCCGCAGGTCGGACAGCCGGCCCTCCAGCACCTCCATCTGCTCCTTGGTAATATTCAAAGCGTGATCCCGGTCGATCTGTTCGCCCGCATACTGGGCGTTGCCGTTCAGTTCGTCCTCCAAATCGGGGTAGTTTGGCAGATTGGAGTTGGTGGGGGTGCCTACCGTGCCGCCGGTGGGCTCGCTGCCGTCCCGGATAACCTCCCAGAACAGCGTGTCATTGGTAATCAGGCCGCCGCCGGTTACGGAACCTTCGGGCTGGTCATAATGGGTTTGGTCTACGATCTTGCGGGCCACCTCTACCGAGCACAGCACATTCACCTGCACATTACCTTTGCCGTAAATGCTGCTCAGGTTGTCGAACACCTGCTGCCGCACATTGTTGCTGATCTGCTCCTCGTACTGCAGCTTCAAGGCCGTGGCATCACTGGACTGAGAAATCACGCTGGTATCCGAATAGGGGTTGCCGTAGATATCCTTGATGCTGACATTCTCGATAGCCAGCTCCTGCACACTGTGCTTCACTATGTCGCGGATGGCCGCTACCACCTCGTTTTTCAGCGGCTGGCTGCCATAGGGGGTGATTGTCACCGCCGCGCTGGAGGGGGAGGCGCTGTCCTGAAGGACATAGAGCCGCTCGGTCCCCGGGGCGATGCTTACGGTGGCATCCTGTACGCCGTCAAACTGGCGGACCACCGCGGCCAGCTTCTGCTCGATGGAGATCAGCCAGGCCCGTTCATCCTGTATCTGGCTGTTAATCCCGCCCGAGTGCTCCGTGTAATAGGGATACAGATAGGCGTTGTTCACCCGGTTGCTGGTCATCAGCTGGACCTGCAGCTGCGCCTCCCGCCCGGCTGGCACCAGAATGGTGTCGTTTTGTATCTTGTAGTCCGTTACCCCGTTTTCGCCCAGGAACTGGACCACGGTGCTGATGTCGTTGGCGGACAGGTCGGTACAAAGGACGGCGTACTCCTTTTTATTCATCCGCAGCGTCAGCAAAATGACGGCGGCCAGGATCACAACCAGGCACACGCCCAGCAGGATCCGTGTCTTCTTATTCAGTTTTTGGAAAAAGCCCTTAATCTTTTCCCAAAGCTCTTTCAGCTTTGTCTGAAATTTCTGCAACTTGGATCCCTCCGGACTGTTATCTCAAGGTCCCTTACAGGGAGACACGCATCAGCTCATTGTACACATCCAGCGCCTTGTTCCGCAGCTCCATCAGCAGCAGGGCGGCGTTGGAGGCGTTGGAGGCGGCCAGGGTCAGCTCGGCGGGATTGTCCAGCTGGCCGGTGGCCAGCTTATACTCCAGATCCACCTTCTTGGCGTCGGTCTCCCGGACGTTGTCGATGGCCGACTGGAACACGGTGGCAAACAGCGAGGCGCCGGCCCGCTCCGCCCCTCCGGCCTGCTGGGTTCCGGTGGAGTCAATGATGGGGCGGATAGGGGCGATGGGTGTAAATTCCATGACAAAAACCTCCAAAATTCGGTTGAAATCGGGGACATTCGCGGTATCCCATAGCGCAAATCCAGGCCAGACCAAATCCTTGCCCTTGGGCTCCCTGCCCGCTGGGCAAAAACTCGACCTGACCTAGCTAAGGTCTTACTTGCCGATCTCCAGTCCCTTGGAGATCACGCTCTTTAACAGATTAAACGCGGTTACGTTGGCGGAGAAGGCCTGGCTGGCCGCCATGCCATCTGTAATCTCCATCACCAGGTTTACGTTGGGCAGCTCCACATAGCCGTCCTCGTTGGCGTCAGGGTCGTCGGGGTCGTACTTCAGCTTGAAGTCGGAGGGGTCCTCCGCCACCTCCGCCACCCGGACGCCGTCCTTGGCCTCGGTGCTCCAGTGTCCACCCCTGCCGTTGCGGGTGCGGGCCAGCACATCCCGAAAGCGGGTGCCGCCGTTGTCCGCCTCGAAGACCACTACCTTCCGGCGGTAGGGACCCTCCCCGTTCTCGGTGCGGGTGGTGTTCATGTTCACGATGTTCTCGGAGATGATATCCAGCCTCTGCTGCTGGGCGGTAAAGCCGGAGCCGATGGTGTCAATTGCGCTGACGAATGCCATATGTATCTCCTCCAAATATATTTAACGCGCCGGCGGGGGCAAAGCTCTTTCCCGCGCCGGGCGGCGCGTGCTGCCGTTCTGGTTACTGCCCCCGGATCATGGTGCGGATCAGGGACTGGTTGCTGTTGATGGCGTCGATGGTGTACTGCATCTGGTAGGTGTTGCGGGTAAGCTCGGTCTCCTGCTCGGTGACGTTGACGCCGTTGTCGTCCATGCGCATACTCTCCCGCTCGGCCACATGGACAATGGCCTGGGAGCGGTCGATGGCGGAGCGGACCGAGGCGATGCGCCGCTTGTCCGCCCCCATGAGGGCAGTACGGATGCTGGCGTCCAGCGCCTCCTCAAAGGTGACGTACTTCGCCTTGTAGTTGGGGGTCTCGGCGTTTACGATATTGTCGTTGATAGCGACCTGCTTGGTCCACTGGAAGTTCATGGCCCGCTCCAGCATCAGCTGGGAGTTGGTATACAGCAGATTGGACATGGAGCTCCCTCCCTCAAAAAAATCAAATGGTTAAAAACGGTGCTTATAATCTTACCACAGGCCGCGCCGAAACGCAAGCCCGGACAACCACTTTTCACACCGTCTTCATCGTATTGCCCGGTTGCCGGCTGGGCCGACTGAATCATTGATGATTATACCGCATTTTTCCGGTCATTGCAAGACATTGGCCAAATTTATCTTCGTGGATTTTATCCAACACTTCACAAAACTGCCAAGCCATTTTTTGGACGCGGGAAAAGGACCGGAGCTGTAGCATTTTATAGAATACTCCATATCTCTGCCGATTGCAATGGTAATTTCAGTAAACTTCCCGGCTGCCCCGGGCGAAGCGCCCCTTTTTATACCAAAAAATGTCTACTTCCGCCGGGAAGTGGGAAAAACAGGGGCCATACGCTGCTAAACATATGGCCCTGTGACTTATTCTCTTTTTTCCTTCAGCACGCCCAGCAGCTCCAGGGGGGAGACCTCCTCGGCGGCCGCCTCCCGATTGGTCTGGGCGGCCACCTTCAGCTCGCTGCGCAGGATGGTAACGCTGCGGGGAGCCTGGATGGCCAGGCGCACCCGCCCAGCCTCCACGGCCAGTACGGTGACCTCCACTTCGTCCCCGATCAGGAGGGACTCCCCCTCCTTGCGCTGTAAAATCAGCATGGCGCCCCCTCCTCCTTCCGCCCGAACTCCGACAGAAGGTGATGCATGTGGTAGCTGTCGTCCTCCAGGATGACCTGGACGGCCCGCCGGGTGCGGTCGTTGATGGCCACGGGACAGCGCAGGTTCACGGTGCTCTCGGCCGCCGGGCTGCGCACCACGCACAGGGTGTAAAAGCACAGGTCCTCGCTGCGCTCCACCTCCATGGCCTTCAGCTCCCTGGCGGGGAGCACCGGGGCGTAGTCCGGCTTGAGGGAGAAGGGATTCATGGCCACAAAGGCCAGCTCCGGCGTGACCGCGCTCTGGAAGCACAGCAGGCTGCCGTCGCTGCCCTCGAAGGGCAGCAGGAAAAAGGCCTTTTCCTCCTCAAAGCCAAACAGGCCGTCGGGGAAGTGGAGCTGGTCCTCCTCATGGCAGTCGATTTCGCCGAAATACTTTGTTTTCAGACGCATAGTTCCTCCTGTTCGGGGCTCTGCCCCGCAGATAAGTGTTTGGGCCTCCCCGGAAGGGGGAGGCCCGGTATTGTCAGACCTTTACGTCCACCGGCTCGTAGTTGGGGTCGGAGGAGGGGGGCACGTAGATGGGGCCGCCCACATATTTAATGACCACGTCGGGCCGCTGGGTGACGGTAAACTCAATGTCGCCGGGGGTAAACTCAAAGCTGCCCTCGCCCATCTTCCAGTCGATGGCCAGCTTATCCATTTCATAGCGGATGTTCATTTCGCCGGGGTCCCAGGTAATTTCGGGGCCGGGGTCGGGGAGGAAGTCAATGCCCACGTTGGTCTTGACGTCCTTCATCATGGCCTCCTCGGCGAACTTGGTCACCAGCTCCTCCCCTACCTGAGTCTGGAGCAACAGCTGGCCCTGGCGGGCGTAGGTGGCGGTAGCCTCATAGGCGGCTTGATGTCCCTTCTTGGCGCTCTGGTCCAGGTAGCGGGCCAGGGTGGGGGAGAGGGAGTTCCGCGCCTCAAAGGTGTCGATGTTCACCTTAATGGGGCGGCTCTTGATCTGGAGGTTGCCGTTGTCCCGGCTGATCTCCATTTCGGCGGTGCCCCTGGCGTACTCCAGCCTGGCATTGGTGGTTTTCATTTCGATTTGAATTGGGACTGTTGTGATTTCGATTAAGGGTTTCATTGTGTGGCGCGCTCCCTTCTACTATATACTTAGCAGGGCATCCCTACCCTAATACACACAATTAACGGGAAAAATCACAAAATTGCGGGACGGGCGGCCCCACAGGGCCGCCCGGCAGCGTTTCTCAGCGCATATAGTCGATCAGCGACTGGCTGAGCAGCTGGTTGCCGATTTTCAGGGCGGAATTATAGCAGTACTGCTCCCAGGAGAAGGAGGTGATGGCGTCGGCCAGGTCCACCTGCTCCACGTTCAGAATCTGTTCGTTGAGGTCCGACTTCTGGGTGGTCAGACGGCTCTCGTTGGTCTGAAGGAAGACGGACTTGGCGTCCAGCTCCACCCATTTCTCGGTGGTGTGCTCCTGGGCGGCCTTCAGCTTATCCATAAGGCGGTTGGCCTTGGCCTCCAGCTCGCCGCTGGTGAGGCCCTCGGCGGAGTTCTTGGCCAGCGCCGGGTTGTAGCTCTGGGTGTCCTCGTCCCAGGTCTCGAAGACGTCGGCCAGCTCCCGCATAATGAGGGCCAGGTTCTGGGGGTCGCCGTCCTTGTCGGTGCCGTAACCGATATAGTCCACGCCCGAGAGGGCGCTGTTGAAATACGAGCCCTTTACAGGGATGTTGGGGCTGCTCTCCTCGGCGCCCATGCCCAGGTCGATATACAGCTCCTCCTTGGCCATGGCCTCCAGCTTGCTCAGGTTCCGCTTGTCGTCGTAGTAGTTAAACCAGGCCTTCTCCGCGTCGGTCCAGCTCGCGTCCGCCTTTTTCGGCAGGTCCTCGGGAAACGCCTTGGGGTCCTTCGGGTCCACAGTGCCCCATTTTTTTACCTCATCACTCTGCTGCAACAGGGGCTTTTCCGTGGTGTCACGCTTATAATAATCACGCCATTGCTCAAGGACCGCCTTCTGTTCCGCCAAATCCGCCGGAGGCGGATTGAGCGCATCTAAATCGGCCACTGCCTTATTATAAGAGTCGTCAATCCAGCTCGGCTCCGGGAACTTGGTATCATCAGGCGCTGTGTCGGAGATACCCATATAGTAGTTATACCAGGCCTGATCTCCCTCGTTCTCGTCCCACTCGCTGAGCTTGCTCATCCGGTCCACCCAATCGGGTTCTTTCAGTACCTTATTATTCTTGTCCGTGGGAACAGGCTTAGTGGGGTCCTTATAGTATTCAAGCCACTTTGCCGCTTCATCCGCAGTCATTTTCCCGCTCTTGACATCCTCAGCGGAAAATTTCTCCAGCCAGTCAAGTGCCTTACCAGTTGCCGCTGTGTTTAAAGTACCACCGTCCTTTACATCGTCGCACCAATTCTGAATGCTGGCATACTTTCCGGTAAGCAGATTCTGCTGCTGGCCCTCCTTAATCGTGTCCAAGTCCTTCAGCCACTTTGGGTCGTTAGCTGTGGGCTTCTCCACCTTGCCGGAATTCACGTCGATACCGCGGTAATACAGGGTCTCGCCCTTCCAGGAGAAGGGGACGTTCAAGCCGTCGTTGCCGGCGAAGATGAAGTGATCGCCCAGCTGCTGGTTCATGGCGTGGACCACCGACTCGGAGGTCTCCCGCAGGACGATAGCCAGAGCCTTGCGGCTCTCGCCGGCGGTGCCGTTGTTGCCCCGGATGGAGGACACCCGGGCGGTGGCGTCGCTGAGGTTCTCCACCACGCCGGCCAGGTTGTTCCAGGCGGTGTTGAACTTGCTGTAAACGGCGCTGGTATTGTTCAGGTAGTTGTTGGTCTTGCAGAAATCCCGGCGCAGGCGGAAGGACAGGGTGGCGGCCGCCGGGTCCTCGGCGTAGCTGTTGAAGGTGCGCTGGGTGAGCACCTTGTCCCGGGCGTCCGCCAGCTTGTTGGTGGAGTTCATCAGATTGTGCCGGTAGGAGTTCATCATCATGTTTGTGGTTATACGAAAGCCCATCTTAGTTTACCTCCTTATCTGATGGTGTCGTTAATCAGCTTATCCAGCATGGAATCCAGGGTGGTCATAAGCTGGCAGGCGGCGGCGTAGGACTTTTGGAAGACCATCATGTTGGTCGCCTCGTCGTTCAGGTCCACGCCGGACACGCTCTGCCGGCTGTTCTCCAGCACCAGGGCCTGGGTGGTGGTGTTGTTGTAGAGGGTGGCGGTGGTCTGGCCGTCCAGGGCCAGGATGCTGTTTATGTCGGACAGCCGCTCCTGGAAGGAGCCAGTAAAATACTTCTTCGTCCCGTCCGCCGCGTTGTCCACGATTTCGCTGGGGAGATAGTCAAAGTCCTTGTTGATCAGGTTGATGATGTGGTAGATGTTGTCGTCGGCGGTGGTGTGGCTGAGAACCTTGTCCGGGCCGCCGTTGGGGTCTTCAATCAGCGTGTCCGGCTTCTTGGTGTTCAGGATGCGCACGTCGCCGGTGGACCAGCTGTTTGCAATGGTGATGTTGCTGGCGTTGATGCCGGTGGGGTCGTTGGTGTCGCCGTGGTTGCTGAACAGCACGCCGCCATTGTAGAAGGCCCACTCGGTGGTCAGGTCGCCGCTCTGGCGCAGCAGCTCCATTTTCTCATACAGCTCCTCGGACCTGCCGGGGATGTCTGTATCCTCCAAATCCTTTATCTCTTTCCGCAAATCTTCCAGCTTCTGATCTCTGTCTGGGTCAGTTTTATCCGCAAGGACCTTCTTCAAGTCCGCGCGCAGGGTATCCAGTCGCTCAATGTCTTTGCCCAACTGGTCAAACTCGGCAGCCGTAATCGGGTTGCCATCCTTATCCTGAATTACATTGCCGTCCTTGTCAATAAAAACCTTAATTTGCTTCGTCGGATCATTAGGGTCTGCAATTTCTTTTGTTACATAAGCCTCGCTCACCTGACTAAACTCCAGCCGGTTGGCCTTGTTGAGCTCGTCGGCAAACTTCTTGGCCAGGGCGTCCAGGGACTTTTTGTAATACTGCACCCCCCGCTTCTGTGTGGCCTCGGGGTCAAACAGGCGGTCGTCGGCGCTGGAAAACTCGCCCTTCTCAGTGAGGAACTCCCGGATGGCCTGGAGGGAGCCGTAGAGCTGGTTGTCGGTCAGGTCCACCGACTCGGTGATATCCTTGTGGTACTGGTCCTTCATGAACTTGCCCCGGGCGTCCTTCAGCGGCTCCAGCGACATCCACAGCCGATTCTCCTCAGAGCCCTCCACGGCGTTGTCCACCTGGGTGGCCTGATCGGGGTCGTTGGTATATCCCTGGACAGTTCCGTCATCATTCAGTATCAAATACTTTGAAAATTCTTCCTTAAACTGCTGGTCCAGTGTGCCTGTATACCCAAGTGCTTTTAACGTTGCCTCTCCGTTTGCATCATTCAAAACAAGGGCACCTGTATCGTCCCGCAGAGCCTCCCGCTCGTTATCCGTATACAGAATCTTTCCGCTTGCGGGGTCGCTCTCCTGGCTGATATAGCGGTTGCACCTGGGATCGCTGGAGTTATAGGCCGGATTCCGGGCCGCCGTTGTATCCGGCATGGTCAGCTGTGTGCCGTAGATGCCCTGAATCAGCTTGATGGGCGGGTTGCCGGAGCCGGCAATGGAGATGTTGATGCGTTCCACCGAGGAGAACTCGTCAATCTTCTCCATATCGTAGCTCACGTCAATCTTCATATAGGCGGACAGCTCGTCGATATACACATTCCGGTCGTCCCGCAGCTCCAGGGCCTTGTCCCCGTGGATGCCGGCCTCACGAATCTGCTCGCTCAGGTCCCGAATCCGGGTGAGCAGGGAGTTAACCGTCTTCACGTCCTCCTTCAGCTGGTTGAGCTTGTTGTTCTCCACGGTTTTCAAGCCCTCGGCGTAGTCCCGGAACAGCTTGGTAAGACTCTCCGCCGAGCCGCGGACGGTGGTGTCATACACATCCACGCCCGCGTTGCCGTTGAAATTCTCCAGCTGGGCGAGCAGGTCGTTGAACTGGGCCTCGATAATGCCGAACTCGCCGGTGCCCTTGCCCACCTCGTCCAGAATGCTGGCCATCTGGTCCAGACAGTCCAGCTTGGCCTGGTAGGAACCCACCTTGGCGTTCTCGTCGCGGAAGCGGATATCCAGGAAGGGGTCCCGCAGCTGAGACACCCCCTCGGCCAGAACGCCGTAGCCGATATTCAGGTTGTAGCTGTTGGCATAGCGGATATTTCCGTCGGAATGGAGGGACACCAGGTCCATCCGCTGCCGGGTGTAGCCCTTGGTGTTGATGTTGGCGATATTGTTGCCTGTCACGTTCAAAGACGACTGGGACGCATAAATGCCCAGCCGTGCGGCAGTGAAGGAACCAAAAGTACCGATAACAGCCATAGTCTTTCGTTCTCCTTTATATCACTCGGACCTCAGGCCCGGAAGTCTGTTTGATGATCCCTGCGCTGTTCCGCCGCCTCAGCGGCGTCGCCAGCCTGCACGGCCTGCATGCGCTCAATGGCCCGGAGGTTGATCTCCAGGGTGTCCCGGGCCACCTGGCTGGCGTTCTGGAACAGGGCATACTGCCGCCGCAGCTCCTCCACCACCCGCTTGGTCTCCAGCTGGAGCTCGGGGGGGCTGCGGTCCTCCAGCTGGCTGAGGCTGACCCCATGCAGCCCCAGCTGGGCCAGCATGGCATCCCGCTTCTGGTCGCATCCCCGCAGGGACAGGCTGAGCACCTGCTCCCGCTTCATGCACTCCTCCACCCCCAGCACATCGCCCCGGGAGGCGGCGGTGTTCTTGTCCAGCTCCACCTGGGTGAGCTGCTCCAGGGTGCGGCCCAGGCCCTCCATCAGCTTTAAATAATCCTGCCAAGTCGCCATTTATTCGTCCTCCGACAGCAGCAGCATCCGGGCCGCGGTCTCCCGGGCGTCGGGACGGTAGTCCCCCGACGCCACCTGGCTGCGCAGCTCCTGAATTTTGCCGGTAGTGTTAAAGGTGCGCACCTGCTGGGACAGGCTGGCCGCCAAGTCCCGGAAGGTGGGGCTGGCCGCCTGTCCGGCGGACAGGGTGATCTGGTCGAAGCTGCTCTCAGCAGCAGCAGCCCCCTGGGGGCGTCTGGCCCCGGCGGAGCGCACACCGCCCGCCGTGGTAATGGGCGCGGCGGAAAATCTGTCTCGTCTTGTGACCCACATATTGTAACCTCCTGCGGTCCTGCCCCGGGCAGAACCCCGCTGTGATCAATTCAAAAAACATTCTGTATTACTTTTATCGGACCGTTGCGGGCAAAAAATAACATAGGACCGGAAATTTTTTTATTCCGGCCCTGTCTGTAATTTTTCAATTGGCCGTTGCGCGGGGGAGGATTTTCCATTATAATGGATAGAGTGCTGTCAGGCGCAGCCCTGGAAATGAAAACGAGGTGCATCGAGATGACTCCATTTTATCACTGCAAAAAAGCGGAGCTCCCGGATACGAAAGGCGGCGCGCCGATCCGTGCGACGGTGGGCAACGCCCCCACCGGCGGTCTGCTGCTCACCCTCCCCCGGGATGTTGAGCTCCCACTGCGTACCCCCATTGAAGTGACCTTTTACGACCCCCTTCTGGGCGTGGTCCGCTGCCGCTGCAGCCTTTTTGCCCCCCTTCCCGCCGGCGAGATGCGCTCCTACCGGTGCGAGGTGCTGGAGCAGCTGTCACAGACCCAGCGGCGGGAGGACCTGAAAATCTCCCTGTCCGCCAAGGTGGAGGTCTCCTATAACGGCGGCCACTGGCCCGCCACCATCTACAATATCAGCGCCAGCGGGGTGCTGCTGGTCTCTGACCTGGTGGCCAAGTCGGGGGAACAGCTGACCTTCGACTTCCCCAAAATCAGCCCTCCCATCTCCCTGGTGGCGGAGGTGCTGCGGGTGGAACTGCGGCCCGCCCGGTACGGCCGCGTCACCTACGGCTACGGCTGCCGCTTCCTCAACCTGACCCCGCAGCAGGAATCCCAGCTGCGCAGCTACATCTTTCAGGAGGAGCGGCGGCTCTATCACCCGGACTGAAACGTACAGCCCCCCTTTGGGAGGAACTTCGTAAGGAAGTTCCTCCCAAAACTTTTATAAAGTCAGCCGTGTGTGATTGAATTGCGGAGAAATTCGATATATCGGAGGACTATATCATGGAAAAGTCGTTTTTTGAACAAATGGGCGGCACCTATCATCAGGAGGGTGATTATTTCCTGCCCGATCTACTCCCACCTGAAAGCATTCCAGTTGGTATCTGGGGCCAACGACGGAGACACTACCTGAAAACACAACGGAAGCCCACCTATATCGCTCTACTTCTCAGAAGTGTGTTGGACAGGCACCTGTCCGAAGTGGATGCCCAAGCAGAAGCCATGTTTTTTCAGTTGGTCAAGCTGTTAGCGGAGCAAGAGGGTATCACGGAACAGTTCAAAACTGACAATCAGATGGAGTGGGTTCAACGTATGAACAACATCCGCAATCGGGCGGAAGAAATAGTCTGCAACAAACTAATTTACATTTGATACAAAAAAGGGTAGCAAGGCATAGTTGCACTATGTCTTGCTACCTTTACTCTATGCCAATTGGCGATATACTTCGGTTAACAGCATACCATATGAGTATCGGCCATTAAACTGTTCGCCTATGTACCGAATACGATTTTCTCGCAAGTTTGGATATATGCAAATTGCTCTGTGTGTAATAGGTTGGAGCCTATAAGCTAAAATTTCAATCGCTCGTTCTTTTGAAGTAACACTAAAAATCTGACGCACTTCTGAAAAAGAAGAAATTAAAATTTTCTGCGAATGTTGATAATGATTACCGCCATAAAAGTTTAGGATAGTGGCAAGTCCCAACTGGCAACTGCCTATTGTGCGATTTTTCGTTGGTATTTTTAACAACAAGCAACGCATACAACCAAGTAAAACCACACAATATTCGACCACTTGCATCACCAATGGGCGATAAAATGTTTCGATAGTGAAAATTGACAGGAGGACATCCGGGTTTACTCCATAATCAGTTCCAAATTTCACGCACAGACTCTTTACTGAACTCCAAGTTTTACTCTTTGCCTGCGCTGCAATCTGCTCTTTTGTTAATAATTTCATGTTACATATTCAAAATATCGTTAATAAATTTTACCCCATCATCAATGTTTGCCGAAAGTTGCAAAAGTAACTCTCTAAGCATTTCTTCAATTTCACTGTCGCAGGGTGGGCTTTGTAAATAGTGACTGGGATCAGTTTGTATGCCTATGGCAAGGCGCAAGTCGTTTCCTTTTTGCTTACAGAAAAGGGTAATAATTCCTCCATTTATAGCGGTACAATATGATTTATATTCATTTATCAAATATATCCTTTGGGCTTCGATTGGAGTGTAGGCATACTGGTTATCAGAAATAACAGCCTTCCGTAATGGTTCATTGTCATTTGCATCAAAATACTTAGGAAGGGACACCCAAGTAATTCTCTTTTGAACTGTAAGTTCCGTAAGTTTTGAAATCAATTTCGCGACAAATTCCTTTTCAATCATAGTGTAATTGCCTCCATTTTCAGTATTGAAATAATATTGTTAAGTGGCTTGATTATTTTTATGAAACTAAAATTTATACCATTACAGGAACTTCTTACTTCATCAATGTCCTGTTTCATGCTGGTTGTCATATTGGGGTAACAAAGAGTTAAGTCTGCTAAACAGCCATCTAATTTTTGAAGATAGGGTAGGCGTTCATTAGCTGTATGCTCATTAACTAAGTAATCTGCACATTCCAGTAGTCCCTTCAATATACTATCTCTCATATTTATGTAGTTATTGACTTTATTGTTCTTTTCAAGAGCATCGTCCACGTTCTTCTTGATTTTTCCTGTTTGAATCATTAGCCATATTGATAAGAAAAGGCCAATTATACTACAAGCATTTCCCAAGGGAGAAAGGGTTTCCAGAAATTCAACCAAACACGAAAAAAGGGTTCTCAAAAATGCAATTATATCCTCCATCACATCTTCCCCCCAATTCTTCCCTATATTATAGCAGAATACTCCATACTTTGCAATCTCAAAGCAACAGAATAGAATAAGCTTATTATCTCATATCAACTTCTGATACATCCTCATTAGCTCCGCCACATAGCTTGTCTCAGCGGTTGTCACCACGTTGAACCCATACGCCTTCTGGACAGCCTACTCGTTCTACGGAATGAGCATATCTGTCACCGATTTCCCTTAACTCGGTTATGCGTCTTACAGAGCATTTGGCAATTCGCCTCGTCCGTGGCCCCACCCCGGCTCCAGGCGGAAACGTGGTCGGCATCCATCTCCGTCTGTTTCCAGATACGGCATTTATCCGCTCCTTCTGCCATAGCACAGAGTGGACAGTTTGATACGCCGCTTGCCTTAGCCTGTTCTGTCTGTTTAAGATAGACCCGCTTTTTTGTCCGATCATCAAAGAGACGGATATTCAGCAGCCGGGTATTCTGGCAACCGCCCAGCACATACTCATAGATCCCTTTGCGGTCTGAGACAGCCTCATCCGCCAACAACTCACGCACCTTTTGCGACACCGCTTTGGAATCGTAGGCTTGGCGGTGGTACTTCTCGTAAAGCTCGCCCCACTCCAAGCCACGCATCGTTTTATCCGTGTCCTCAAAGATGCTGGAAATCCAGTCGATTACGCTGTTGAAATACGCCTTTAACTCGTTGATATTATCATCGTAGCGGTGACGGCTCATGTAGCCGTCAATATCTCCCCGGCTGACCCATTTGAGTGCCGTCCGCAGGAAATCCTGCCGCAGCACGTCCCCGGCGATATAGGCACTCCACTTCTGGACATTGGCGTTTTGACTGTTGCTGAACTCCTCCTTTGCCTTGGTAACAAAGGGGCCAGAGTGGATAGCGTTGCTCAACTCCTGCTCATTGAGGGGAACGCCCGCAATGTTGATGGTCTTGAACCACGCCTTGATCTCGCTCTCCTCGCCTTCGCAGACGTAGATGGTGAGCTTGGCGTTCAAAATGCGCTCCCGCAAATCCTCCGCCAGTCCGCTGAAATACTGCGGCACTCCATTGGCACCGGGGATGGCAAACTTGCCCGTGACGAAGCGTCCGAAACTGGTGATCCTCTGCTGGCCGTCCAGCACCTCATATTTGTCCTCTGCGGCTTTGACAAAGTACAGCAGGCCCAGAGGATACTCGCTCAGGAGAGATTGAACCACCGCCACGTCCTTTTTCCCGTCGGCGTAGATATAGTTGCGCTGGTACTCCGGCTGGATCACCAGTTTACCCGACAGGCCGAAAAGCCCCTTGCCCTCATATTCGTTGTAAACGAAGCCCTGGCAAATATCTGCCACAGTCCATTCGGTATGCAGAGTAGTAATCACAGCTTATCCACATCCTTTTTTACTCGAATAAAAATGCGCCCGTAGGTAATCAAAGGAATACCGTCCTCACTCAATATGTATGTATTCTGAACACGCCAAGTCTTGTTCATCGCTTTATATTTCTGCTGCATTTCAGGAGATGGCGGAGTGTAGAAATCACACTCCGTTTCAGCCCAAACCAAATCGCCCCTTCGACCGAGAATCTCAAACTGTTCCGGGCAATACTTGTCCAGATAGGTAATTGGTACACCCATCACGCCCTCATAATCGCCTGGAATCGCATCAGTAAATGGCACGTCAATAGCATCGTAGTTGTCGTATTTGAGATAACCTTTTCCCCGGATTTCCTTATGCTTGCTGAACTTGATATTATCGTCCATAGTCATAAGGCTCAAAGGCTGATGACGCCGCCCATGATCCAGGTTTGTGTACCAACAGGCATTGCCCAATCGGGTGTAGTTGCCCACATAGCCGAGCCTTGCAGCCTTTTCTCTGTCCTGCGGCGCAATAACAGCCCCCTCTGGAACAGCAAAGACCATATCCTCGCTGTTACAGGTCGCTCCCAGCCACAGCCGGTTTTCTTTGATTAAAGAAAATACTTCTTTGTAAGTGATTGCGTTCATATTTCCAATAATAAGGAACTTTTTGCCCGCTTCTACGATCCATGCAAGAAAATCCCGGAACTTGGAAAAAGGCGGGTTTGTGACAATGATATCGGCCTCGTCTCGAAGAACCTTGATTTCGTCACTACGGAAATCGCCGTCTCCCTCCAGGTAGTCCCACTCCAAATCGTCAATGTCGATTTTCCCAGACTGGTTTTTATCCCGTGTCAGCGTAAATATTTTGCCGTGGTTACGGGTCTTGCTTTCATCGAAGTGCGGAGCCTCGCTTTCAAAAAGAGAAATCTGATAGGGGATAAATTCCGGCTTGCTATCGGCGGCATAGCTGGTACTGATGAGCTTTTTCAGTCCGAAGTTCTCAAAATTCTGGGCGAAGAAACGGGTAAAATTGCTCCACTCTGGATCATCGCAGGGGAGCAGAACGATTTTATCTCGGAATACATTGGGATTAAATTCCAGATAAGCATTGATTTCTTTTTGAATATAGTCATAAAGCGTATAAAATTCATCATTTTTTGTCGCTTTTGCCCTCGACAGGTTTTCAGATGCCATCATCAACACCCCTTTTGCACAGTATAGCATACGCAACCGCATTTTTCCAGAGTAATCCACAAAATCCGCCAATACACTATTGACAAACAACAGTTCTATATGTTAAACTGAAACTCCCATTTGATGGGCGAACTGAATACGGCTATTGAGCCGGTACATAGACAACCACACAAGAACCCCAGCGAGAGGAAAACTCCCGCTGGGGTTGGTGCGTCTATGTACCGGCTTCTTTTTTGACTTGACAACTGAATGACCGTCCGAAAGTGATAATTGCGCCAAGACCTCCCAACCCAGGGAGCGAGCGAGACAACGCCGCCGAAAGGGGGTGGAACACATTCGGATAGAACGGCAAACAATATGACGGCAGAATTGCCGTCACTCAGCCAACTGAAACCAACGATGACGGCAGAACTGCCGTCACCGAATCTATTTATCCCCCAACGCTCCGCAGAGAAGAAGCCACCGACCAACAGCCCGCTACCTTGTCTTGTGGGGTAGCGAGCATAGCTTTTGTGTTGCCGGGGGCACCCCAAAAGCG
>OFHO01001358.1_pt1 | contig 17857 bp, 19 predicted proteins | sample 1521531 | NCBI WGS metagenome assembly OFHO01 (sample SAMEA3504124, study PRJEB24116) | mouse gut metagenome | biome: mouse gut; feature: mouse-associated habitat; material: faeces | place: Denmark | collected 2011
AGGCGGCGGCCCCTACATTCCTTCTGTAGAAGTCGGCCCCTTGGCCGACCCGCTTGTCAAATATTCTAACAGTTTGACAGGCACCGTAAAAGCGGGGTTGGACGGAGCCTGTCCTGGCACAAAGCGGGGCGGGACAGAGCCCGCCCCCTACATTTTTTCTCTCTGCCAATCGGGAATCGCCCTGGCCTGCTCATACAGGCGGACGTAGCTCTGGTGGCGGCTGGGTGCAATCTCCCCCGCCCGTACCGCCGCCAGCACGGCGCAGCCCTTCTCCTTCACATGGGCGCAGTCCTGAAACCGGCACGTTCCCAGGTAAGGGGCAAACTCCCGGAAGGCGTATTGCAGCTCCTCCTTCCGGGCCAGCTCCATCTTGTCCACATCGAAGGATGAGAAGCCCGGGGTGTCCGCCGCCAGCGCCCCGCAAGACAGGCGAAACAGCTCCACATGGCGGGTGGTGTGCCGGCCCCGGCCCAGCTTGTCACTGATCTCGCCGGTGGCCAGGTCAAAATCTGCCTCCAGGGCGTTTAAAATACTGGATTTGCCCACCCCGGAGTTACCGGTGAAGGCGCACACCTTCCCGGCAAGACAGCGCCGGAGGGCGTCCAGCCCCTCCCTGGTCTGGGCGCTCACCCGCAGGGTGGGGAAGCCCGCCTTTTCATAGATGGCAGCCAGCCCATCTCCAGATTCCAGGTCGCACTTGTTAACGCAGATCAGGGTCTCGCACCCCCGGGCAGCGGCAATGGCGGCCACCCGGTCGATGAGGAAGGGGTCGGTTACCGGTACCGCCTGGGAGGCCACCACCACCAGCAGGTCGATGTTGGCCACTGCAGGGCGGTAAAACTCATTTTTCCGGGGAAGTATCTCGTCCAGCGCGCCGGAGCCGTCGGCCAACGGGGTAAACCGCACCCGGTCCCCCACCAGGGGGGGCACCCCCGCATGGCGGTGCTTTCCCCGGGCCCGGCAGGTGGTGACGGTCCGGCCGTCGTCCACATAGTAGAAGCCGCTGAGGGCCTTTCGGATTACGCCCTGGCTCATTCGTCAAAGTTCACAGGGATGGTGCCCCTGGCCTCGCCGTTGATATAGTAGGCCAGCTCCTTCTGCCCCGTTCCGGTCACCTCGAAGGGGGTCGCCTCGTTTAACGTGGCGTCCTCCAGCTTGCTGCCCACCTCGACGCCGTCCATAAGCAGCCTCACGCTGACCATACCCTCATAGCCGTGGAGGGGGACGGAGACGGTCTTTGTATTGCCTGCGGGGGGCTCCGGCGGCTTGTTGGCCGGGTCGGGGCCCTTGCTGATTACCAGGTTGACCTCGGTGCCCTCGGTCACCTCGGCGTTCTCCAGGGGGTACTGGCTGATGACCTTGCCCTCCTCGATCTCGTCGTCATACTCCTCTTGCTCCACATTGCCCTGCTGCAAGTTTTTATTTTCAATCTCGGCCAACGCCCTGGCCTTGGTCATCCCTACCAGCTTGGGCATGGGGAAGGGCTTATCCTCGGGCCCCTTACTCAACACAATCTGCACCTCCGTGCCCGGGGGCACCCCAACGCCCTCCATGGGGGTGTAGGAGATAACAAAGCCCTGCTCAATGGTCTCGCTGTTCTCATAGGAGGGCACGCCGGCCTTCAGCCCGATATTCCGCAGGGCGGTGGAGGCAGTCTGGTAGTCCATGTCGTCCAGGGGGATCATCTCCACCACCTCCGGCCCGCCGCTGATGGTGACCTTAATCTCGGTGACATTCTCTCCCACCTCTTTGCCCCCCTTGGGCTCCTGGTCAATGATGGTGCCGGGGTCGGCATCGTTGGCCACCGTCTCCCCCTCGATGAGGGTAAAGCCGGCCAGCAACTCGGTGTTGTCCTTCACCGCGTCGTATGCCTCGCCCACCAGCTTGGGGACGGTGTGGGTTTCCGGCGGAGCCAGTATCCCGGGGAAGATGGTCTTCCACAGGAAGGAGAAGATCAGCCCCACAAACAGCAGCACAGCGGCTACGGCCAGCAGCACAGGCCAGATGGGTCCCCGGCGGCGGGAATAGTCCTCCTCGTCGTCATACCGGCGGCGGCGCTGGGGCGGGTAGTCCTCGTCCTCGTACCGGCGGCGGCGCTGGGGGGGATAGTCCTCCTCCTCATACCGGTGCTCGGGAAGGGAGCGGCCGGAGGCGGCGTGGATGGGACGGACCTGGGTGTAATCCTCCTCCGGGTTCTCCTCGGGGATGGGCTCGGAGGCGCTGTAGTCGAAATTGATGCTGGGGTTCTTCCGAAATTCCTCCAGATCGGCCAGCATCTCATCAGCAGACAGATAGCGGTTATCCGGGTTGGGGGCCATGGCCTTCATGGTGATGGCCTCCAGGGCCTCGGGGATGGAGTCGTCCAGCTCCCGGGGGGAGAGGGGGATGGAGTTGATATGCTGGATGGCCACCGACACGGGGGTGTCCCCCTCGAAGGGCAGGCGGCCGGTAATCATCTCGTAGAGGACCACGCCGGCGGAATACAGGTCGGACCGGCTGTCGATGTGGCTGCCCCGGGCCTGCTCCGGGGAGATATAGTGGACCGAGCCCAGGGCCTCCTGGGTGAGGGTGCTGTGTCCGCCGGAGGCCACCCGGGCAATGCCGAAGTCGGCCACCTTCACGCTGCCGTCCCGCAGCACCATGATGTTGTGGGGCTTAATGTCCCGGTGGATGATTCCCCGGCTGTGGGCGTGGCCCAGGGCCTTGGTAATCTGGGTGATGAAGTGGAGGGCCTCCCGCCAGTTCAGCTTGTTGCCCTTCCTCTGCATGTACTGCTTCAGGGTAATGCCGTCGATCAGCTCCATGACGATATACTCCAGCTCGGAGGAGCGGCTCACATCGTATACGGCCACGATATTGGGATGGGACAGCATGGCCACGGCCTGGGACTCGTCGTGGAAGCGGCGGCGGAACTCGGCGTCCTGGGACAGGTCCTCCCGCAGGATCTTGATGGCCACCAGCCGGTTTAAGCGGTGGCACCGGGCCTTATACACCTTGGCCATGCCACCGGTCCCCACCAGCTCCAGTATCTCGTATCTGTTATCGAGTAATTTACCGATGTATTGGTCCATGGTAAATATCCTCCTATTCTTAGCGTTTCACCAGCACGACAGTCACATTATCCGGCGCGCCCCGGCTCAGGGCAATCTCCAGCAGGCGGTGGCAGCACTGGGCATCTCCCCCGCCGTGGATTACCTCGTAGAGCATCTCCTGCTCGTTGACCACATTGCTCAGTCCGTCGCTGCACAGCAGCAGATAGTCCCCCTCGTTCAGGGGCTGGCGGAAGCAGTCGGCCATCAGGGCAGGCTCCGCCCCCAGGGCCCGGGTGATCAGGTTCTTGTGGGGGTGGGTGCGGGCCTGCTCCCGGGTCAGCTCTCCCCGCTCCACCAGGTCCTCCACCAGGGAGTGGTCCCGGGTGACCAGAACAATCCCGTCGGTGTTGATGTGATAGGCCCGGCTGTCCCCCTCATTGAGGATGACGGCCTCCCGCTCCCCGGCCAGGACCGCCACCATGGTGGTGCCCATGCCGGCGCAGTCGTCGTCGTGGACAGAGCGGTGGAACACCGCCTGGTTGGCCACCGAGGCGGCATGGCCCATCCGCTCCTCCATCGGCCCCTCCTGCCCCGGCTTGAGGAACTCCTCCATGAACAGCTCCACCGCCATTGTGCTGGCCACATTGCCCGCCCGGGCGCCGCCCATGCCGTCGCACACCAGGGCGATTACCCGGCCATCCTCCAGCACCCTGGCTGCGTAGGCATCTTGATTCTGCTGCCGTACCGCGCCGCGGTCGGTAACTCCCCATACCTGCATAGTGCTCAACCTCGTTTCCGCCGGTTTCCCGGCTGCTTGCTTTGTCACATCTTTCGGCAGATTCCACCGCCTGGGATTTGAGAGACGGCCGCAGGCCGCCCTACCGGAGCTCCTGCTTCATGGCCTTGCGGCGCAGCTGGCCGCAGGAGGCGTCGATGTCGCCCCCCAGCCTGCGCCGGACGGTGACCGTTACGCCGTGCCCCTCCAGACGCTTCTGGAACGCCGCCACCCGGCGGCTGGGCTTTAAGGGGCTCTCCTCCACCTCGTTGAGGGGGATGAGATTCACATGGGCCGGGGCGCCCCGCAGCCGTTTGGCCAGCAGGTCGGCCTGCCAGTCGGCGTCGTTCACCCCGTCGATCATGGCGTACTCATAGGAGATACGCCGCCCGGTTTTTTCAAAATACCGGCGGCAGGTCTCCATCAATTTCTCCACGCCCACGCTCTGATTGACGGGCATGATTCTGCTCCGGGTCTCATCATCCGGGGCGTGGAGAGAAACCGATAACGTTAATTGTAACCCATACCCGGCCAGTTTGTCAATTTGCCCCACTAAACCGCAGGTGGACAGGGAGATGTGCCGCATCCCGATGTTCAGCCCTTCGGGGTGGTTTACCAGGGTCAAAAAGCGCAAAACCGTGTCAAAATTGTCCAGTGGCTCCCCAATTCCCATCAAAACGATGTTGGAAACAGGCACTCCGCTGTCAATTTGGGTAAAAAGCACCTGATCCAACATTTCTGCCGGCGTCAGGTCCCGGACCTTCCCCGCGATGGTGGAGGCGCAGAAGGCGCACCCCATCCGGCACCCCACCTGGCAGGAAATACACACCGTATTGCCGTGCTGGTAGCGCATGAGCACCGACTCCACGCAGTTGCCGTCGGCCAGCTGCCACAGATATTTGATGGTGCCGTCCTGAGCCGACTCCTGCTTCCGGGCCACGGTGGGCGGGGTCAGGAGGGCCGTCTCCTCCAGCTTCTGCCGCAGGGCCTTGGACAGGTCGGTCATCTCCCCGAAGGAGGTGACGCCCCGATACAGCCACTTGAAGATCTGTTTGGCCCGGAAGGCGGGCTCCCCCAGCTCCTTCAGCCAGACAGCCAGCTCCTCGGGTGTCATGGATTTGATATCAACGATAGGGCTCACCCCCCTCTGCGCAGTTTCGCGATGAAAAACCCGTCCGTCCCCTGGCGGTGGGGCCAGAGGGTAAGTATCCCTGTCCGGCCATCCCCCGCATACTCGGGCAGACGGAAGCCCTCCGCCTGGAAATCCGGGTGGTCCTTTAAAAAGCCCAGGGCCACCTCCTCATTCTCCCGGCGCAGGAGGGTGCAGGTGGAGTAGACCAGCACCCCGCCGGGTTTCACATACCGGGCGGCGTTGTCCAGAATGGCCCGCTGGACCTGGGGCAGATCCGCCAACGGCCCCGGGTCCTTGTAGCGGATATCCGGCTTCTTCCGGATAACTCCCAGGCCGGAGCAGGGGGCGTCCACCAGCACCCGGTCAAAGGCGCTTTCCCACTCGGGGCGGAACGCCTTACCGTCGGCGGTCATGGGGGCAATATTTTCAAGGCCCAGGCGGTCCGCCCCGGCCTGAATCAGCTTCTTCTTGTGGGGGTGGAGGTCACAGGAGATCACCTCACCCCTCCCCTCCATCCGGATTGCGCAGGCAAAGCTCTTGCCGCCAGGGGCGGCGCAGCAGTCCAGCACCTGCATGTCCGGCTTGGGGTCCAGCGCCAGGGCGGCCAGCTTGCTGGCCGGGTCCTGAACATAAAACAGGCCGTCACGGAAGGCGGCCAGCCGCTCCAGATTGCCCGTTTTGGACAGAATCAGGCAGTCGGCCAGCCAGGGGTGGGGCCGGGCTGTTACCCCCTCCTCCGCCAGCGCTTCGGCCAGCCCCTCCACCGTGGTTTGGGTGGTGTTGGCCATGGCGGTGATGGGGGCCTGGCTGTTGTTGGCGCCCAGCAGTCTGGCTGTCTCCTCGCTGCCCAGGGCGGTGAGGAGCTCCCTCACCAGCCATTCCGGGTGGGAGTAGAGGGTGGACAGGTAGCTCACCGGGTCGGTCTGTGGAACGGTGGGCAGGCCGCCCAGGTTCCGCTCCAGATTGCGCAAAATGCCGTTGACCATCCCCGCCGCCCGGGGGTTTTTGCAGTGCTTTCGGGTCAGCTCCACCGAGGCGTTTACCGCCGCGCTGTGGGGAATCTTGTCCAGAAAGAGCATCTGGTAAGCCCCCAGCCGCAGGGCCTCCACCACCCGGCCCTCCATCCGTTTCAGGGGGAGGTTGGAGAAGTGTGACAGGTAAAAGTCCAGCAGCAGCCGGTTTTGCAGCACGCCGAAGCACAGCTGGGTGGCTAAAGCCCCGTCCCGGCTGTCCAGTCCGGCGGAGGCCAGCCGCTTTTTCAAAATGGCGTCCGACCATCCCCCCTGCCGCTGGCAGTCGTTCAGCGACAACAGAGCCGCTTCCCGGGCGTCCATGGACATCTACCTCCCTCTCTTTTGGTGTAGGGGCGGACATTGTCCGCCCGCCGTTATCCCGTCCGGGGCTGGACGGGCGCACAATGTGCGCCCCTACATCACTCAACAAATCGCAAAGGCTTTTTCTCCCTGCGCTGAAAAGCGTTTCTGATTGACAAGTCTCTCCCTGTGGTACTCTGTACGGGTCACAGTCCCATCCTCAAAGGTGTACTCCAGCCGCCGCAGATTTTCAGGTGCCCGCTCCCTGTCATAGTTCCAGGTCCACCCGATCCGCTCGGCCCTTTCCACATGAAAGTCGTTCCAGGTATTGACAATGCCGCTGGCCCCGAAAATTTCGCAGGTCTCGCCCTCGTCAAACTGGATTACAAGCAGCCCTTCCGCCTCGTCAAAGCTGGCGCTGACCGGCTTGTGGCAATTATCCATCGGCCGGCCAAACCAGTCTCCCCAGAAGCAGAGGGAGCCGCATTTTTGCATGCACATATCATTCATCATAGCACCTGAATCGGATGTCCCCGCAGATAGTCTGCGGCGGACATTCTCTTCTTGCCTGGGGGCTGGAGCTCCAGAATGCGCAGAACATGTTGGAGCTCGCCGCAGGCCACGTCGATGCCCTGCTTCCCGGCGGCGATAACCGTGCCGGGGATGGCATCGGTGTGCTTTTCCACCACCTGAGCCCTCCATAGCTTCACCGGCTCGCCGGTGATGATGTCGGTAGACGCCCCCGGCCAGGGGTACAGGCCCCGGATCTGGTTGAAAATTTCCTGTGCGCTCCGGGTCCAGTCCACTGGGGACATTGCCTTGGAGAGCATAGGGGCCAGGGTGGCCCTGGTGTGGTCCTGGGGGGTGTAGGAAGCCGTTCCGGCCTGAATCTGAGCCACGGCCTCCACCACCAGCTCCCCGCCCATATCCGCAAGGCGGCTGTAGAGCTGCTCCGCGTCCTCCGTCTCGCCGATGGGGGTGGAGCGCTGGAGGAGAATGTCCCCCGCATCCATGTCGTGGACCATGCGCTGGATGGTGACGCCGGTCTCCGCCTCTCCGTTGAGGATGGCCCAGTTGATGGGGGCGGAGCCCCGATACTTGGGCAGGAGGGAGGAGTGGACGTTAATGCACCCCTTGGGGGGCAGGGCAAGAATCTCGTCGGGGAGGAAGCGGCCGTAGGCCGCCACCACAATCAGCTCCGGGGCCAGCTCCTGCAAAATGGTCAGGGCGGTCCCGTCCCTCAGGGTCTCCGGCTGATAGACGGGGATGCCGCGGGCCAGGGCCCGCTCCTTCACCGGGGTGGGCTGGAGCTTGTTGTGGTGCCGGCCCACCGGCTTATCCGGCTGGCTGAACACGCCCACAAGCTGGTGTCCGGCCTCTGCCAGCCCCTCCAGTGAGGGGACAGCAAAGGCGGGGGTGCCCATAAAGACAAGCCTCATCGTCTTCTCCTTCCCCGTCTCTCCCGCTTCGGATGGTTCGCCTGCTCCCCCTCCTGGGCCAGAATCTCGTCCAGCTCCTCGGCGGTGTACAGACGCTCGGTGAGCTCGGTGTACATGTGGCCGTCCAGATGGCTGATTTCGTGGCAGAAGCAGCGGGCGGTCATGTCCGTTCCCTCCATCTCAAACCACTGGCCGTTCCGGTCCTGGGCCCTGATCTTTACCCAGTCGGGCCGCATCACATTGCCCCACATGCCGGGCAGGGACAGGCAGCCCTCCCAGCCGGGCTGCTCCCCCCGCTGGTCCAGAATCTCCGGGTTAACCATCTCCAGCATGCTCTCGTCCTCCAGCAGCACAATGGCCGCCCGGCGGAGGATGCCTACCTGAGGGGCCGCCAGCCCCATGCCGTTGGCCTGGGTCAGGGTCTCCTTCAGGTCGTCCAGCAGATCAGCCAGCTTGTCATCAAACCGGGTGACGGGGTGGCACACCTTACTCAGCGCGGGGTCGTCCTGGGTTAAAATCGTCCTGATTGCCATACTTCCTTCTCCTTTGGGCTTATTCTCAATTATGATAGGGGTCCGCGTCCGCGTAAACGGAGACCCCCCGGTTTTCCTTATCCCGGTGGGCCGCCTGGAGGAGGTAGGCCAGCAGGGCCCGGAACTCCTTCCCCGGCTGTCCGGTGAGGGTGAGGCGGTAGCGATAGCGGTTGTTCACCTTAGCCACGGCGGCGGGGACGGGGCCAAGGAGCTGCCACTGGCCGGGAATTTTGGGCAGGTCCTGCTCCAGACAGCGGCGCAGGCGGGAACAGCACCGCAGCACCGCTCCCTCCTCCAGGCCGGAGGCGGTAATCACCACATGCCGGGCAAAGGGCGGGTCGTTCCGCAGCCGGCGCAGCTCGATTTCCCGCTCATAGAAGCCGTCGTAATCCTGAAGGGCGGCACAGCGGATCACATCGTTTTTGGGGGTGAAGGTCTGGATCACCGCCCGGCCCTGCTTCTCCCCCCGGCCCGCCCGGCCCACCACCTGGGTCAGGAGGGAAAAGGTCCGCTCCCCCGCCCGGAAGTCGTCCACATAGAGGGACAGGTCGGGGGCCACCACCCCCACCAGGGTGACATTTTCAAAATCCAGCCCCTTGGCCACCATCTGGGTGCCCACCAGCACAGGGATGCGCTCCCTGCGAAAGCGGTCCAGCAGTTCCTCGTGGGGGTGGGCAGCGGAGACGGTATCCGTATCCATCCGCAGCACCTCCGCCCAGGGGAACAGGTCCCGCAGCTCCTCCTCCACCCGCTGGGTGCCGGTGCCCACAAAATTGAGCAGTCCGCCGCAGGCGGGGCACACCGGAGGCAGGGGCTGGGAGTGGCCGCAGTGGTGGCACATGAGGCGGTTGTTGGCCGAGTGGTAGGTCAGCTTTACTGAGCACCGGGGGCACTCGGGCACCTCCCCACACTCCCCGCAGGACACCATCCGGCTGGCCCCCCGGCGGTTCAGGAACAGGATGGCCTGCTCCTCCCGCTTAAAGTTCTCCGCCAGCTCCTCCCGCAGGACAGAGCTGATGGCCCCGGCATTGCCTTGGCGCAGCTCCTCCTTCAGGTCCACCACCAGCACCTGGGGCAAAGCCTTCCGGTTGTAGCGTGTTTTCAGCTGAAACAGCCCGATCTGGCCCTCCTTTGCCTGATACATGGTCTCCACCGACGGGGTAGCCGAGCCCAGCACCAGCAGGGCCCGATTCTGAACACAGCGGTATTTGGCCACATCCCGGGCGTGGTAGCGGGGGACGTTTTCCGATTTGTAACTGCCCTCCTGCTCCTCGTCCAGAATGATGAGACCCAGATTGTCCAGGGGGGCGAAGACAGCCGAGCGGGTGCCAATCACCACCGGGGCCTCCCCACGGCGGGCCCGCTTCCACTCGTCGTACCGCTCCCCCGTGCGCAGCGAGCTGTGGAGCACCGCAACCTGTCTGCCGAAGTGGGCGGCAAAGATCCGCAGCAGCTGGGGGGTGAGGACGATCTCGGGCACCAGCACCAGGGCGGTGCGTCCCCGGGCCAGGGTCTCCTGAATCAGGCGGATGTAGACCTGGGTCTTGCCGCTGCCCGTCACACCGTAGAGCAGGGCGGCGGCGGGCTTCCCCTGTCGGGCCAGGGCGTCCAGCCCCTCAAAGGCCGCCTGCTGCTCTTTATTGAGCACCGGGGGCTCCGCCGGGGCCACGTCCTCCAGGGGAATCCGGCGCAGCACCTCCTGCTTCTCCAGCGTGAGGATGCCGCTTTTTTCCAGGGATTTCAAGGTGGAGGCGGAGGCCCCAGTGAAGTAGCACAGGTCCTTCACCGATGCGGCGCCCAGGGCGCACAGCAGCTCGGTCACGGCGTACCGCAGGGGGGCGGACTTCCGTCTGGAGGCCACCATGGCCATGGCGTCCTCCGCCGGGACAGCCAGCACCGCCAGTTTCTCCTTCTTATCCCCCACCGCCCGCTGAGCGGCGGTCTCCAGGGCGGTCACCCCGGCCTCGGTGAGCCGGCGGATGGCGGGGTTGGGGTCTCTGGCCCCGAAGGCCAGGCGTATCTGCTCCATATCCCCCTTGCCGCCCCAGCTCCAAAGCAGGTCCAGCAGCTGGACGGCGGCGGGGGAGCCCTCGGCGGCCCGGTAGGCCCGCTCCCGGTCCACCCCCGGCCGGACGGCCACCTGGTCCCGCAGGGAGAAATACAGCCCCGCGGGCAGCATGGCCTTTACACAGTCGTAAACGGTGCAGAAGCAGCGTTCCCGCATCCACAGGGCCAGCTGGATGGCTCTGGCGTCCAGCACCGGCTGGTCGTCCAGCACCGCCTGAATCAGCTTCAGCGACTCCCCCGCCGAGGGGGCCTCATACAGGGAGAGCACCAGCCCGTCCGACCCCCGGTTGCCCGCGGCGAAGGGCACCAGCACCCGCATCCCGGGCTCCAGCCGCCCCTCCAGCTCCAGGGGCACCAGGTAGTCATAGGGTTTGTCAATGGCGTACACCGCCCTGGCGACGGCCACCTTTGCGATTTTTCTGCCCAAGGGCCATCACCCCCTTTTTGTCCCCTCCCAAGGGAAAACGGCCACGACAAGTCGCAGCCCTACAAAATTTCTGTGTAGGGACACGACTTGTCGTGTCCATTCCAATCCGAATGGCGGCGGACCGGCCTTCAGCCCTCCGCCTGCTCCGGTTCGCCGGCCCTGTTGTCCAGCTCGCCTCTGGCCACGGCCTGGATGGCGATGCTCACCGGCTTTTCATCCAGGGGTTCGCCGGCCATCTCGGCCTCCCGGGCGATGCGGCGGGCCTTGCAGGCCACCACGTTTACCAGCTCATAGCGGCTGGGCACTTTTTCCAGCAGATCCTTCATTGCGGGTTCCAGCATCATAATAAAAACTCCTTATTCCTGTTATCGTCACGCCCCAGAGGCATGTCACGCGCCTCTGTCTGGCGCTCCTTCTATTGTTACGCAAACTGGGTCAGAATAGACTTTCGGTTTTCCACCCTGCACTCGGCTGCGGTGAGAACGGCCTCAATCTCCGCCACCGCCCCCGACACCTTGTCGTTAATGACCAGGTAGTCGTAGTTTGGAATCTCCCGGAACTCCACCCGGGCCTTCTCCAGCCGGCCGGCAATCACATCCTCGCTGTCGGTGTTCCGGCGGTGAAGGCGGCGGGACAGCTCCTCGAAGGAGGGGGGGATGATGAAGATGAACAGGGCCCCGGGGCACCGCGCACGCACCTTGGCCGCCCCCTGGACCTCGATGTCCAGCAGCACATCCACGCCGGCGTCCAGCTTGTCCTGAATGGCCTTCAGCGAGGTGCCGTAGTAGTTGCTCACATACTCTGCGTACTCCAGCAGCTCGCCGGCGGCGATCATCCGTTCAAACTCCGCCCGGTCCACAAAGTTGTAATTCACCCCGTCCTGCTCCCCTACCCGGGGCTGCCGGGTGGTGTAAGACACGGAAAAATAAATGTTGTCCCGCTGGCTGAGCAGCTCGGCGATTACGGTGCTCTTGCCCACGCCCGACGGTCCGGACAGCACAATCAACTGGCCCTTTTCCTTTTTCATGGCTTCTCCTCCCCGCTGTCCGGCTCCCTGCCCTCCAGGCGGCCGGCGATGACCTCCGGCTCCAGGGCGGACAGCACCACATGGTCGTTGTCCATTATCAGGACCGCTCTGGTTTTGTGCCCGTAGGTGGCGTCAATGAGAATCCCCCGCTCCCTGGCCTCCTGGGCCATGCGCTTTATGGGGGCGGAGTCCGGGCTGACCACCGCCACCAGCCTGCCGGCGGATACCAGACTGCCAAAGCCGATGTTGATGAGCTTCAATCTATTCCCTCCCACCATTCTTGTCCTGTAGGGCGCGACGACCTCGGCGCGCCGTTTTTCCGGTCTCCATATTTTCGGCGTGCCGAGTCGTCACGCCCTACAAACTGATTCTATTCGATATTCTGCACCTGCTCCCGAATCTTCTCGATCTCCGCCTTGATGTCTACCACCTGGGCGGAAATCTCGATATCGCTGCACTTGGAGCCGATAGTGTTGGCCTCCCGGTTAAACTCCTGAATGAGGAAGTCCAGCTTCCGGCCGGTGGCCCCTCCCTTGGAGAGCATCTCCCGAAGCTGGCCGATGTGGCTGCGCAGGCGGACGGTCTCCTCGTCCACCGCCACCTTGTCAGCGAAAATGGCCGCCTCGGTGAGGATGCGGGCGGGGTCCAGCTGGGTGTTGGACAGCACCTCATTCATCCGGGCCTCCAGCTTGGCCCGGTACTCGGCCACCGTCTGGGGGGAGCGCTGCTCCACCAGGGCCACCTTCTCCTCGATGGTTGCGACCCGGGACAGGATATCCTCCTTCAGCCGCTCCCCCTCCCGGGTGCGCATCTGGTCGAAGTCGGCCAAGGCCCGGTCCAGCACGGAGCAGATATCCCTGGCCATCTGTTCCACGTCCTCCTCCGCCTTCTCGGCCAGCAGGACCTCCGGAAAGCGGGACAGCAGGGACACGGATATCTCCCCCGACAGGCCGTAGTCCTCTGAGAGCTGTTTCAGGGCCTGGTAGTAGCCGTCGGCCACCGGCCGGTTCACCGACACCTGCACCTTATCGGCGCCGGCGCTGTCCAGGGTAACGAACACATCCACCTTTCCCCGTGAGATCACGCCCTGCACCCGGCTTTTGATGCCGTCCTCCGCAAAGAGGTACAGCCGGGGAATGCGGACGTTGCAATCCAGATAGCGGTTATTCACGGAGCGCAGCTCCACAGTTATGGTACAGCCGTTGAAGATTTCCTCTGCCCGGCCGTACCCGGTCATGCTTTTGACCATGTTATTCACTCCTTAATGTCCTTTCGCGCGGTACAGACGGGTGCGCAAAAGGGTAATAAGTTGGGATAAGCCAATGTCATAACAGATAAAAACCACGCCGCCCAGAACATAGACCAGCACAGCATTGCTGGCCAGCCATGCCGGAGCCTCGGGCAGAAACAGCTCCTGAAACACAAACCAGAACAGGGTAAGGGTCATTTCAAACCAGCACAGCTTCAGCCCCCACTCCACCGCCCGGCGGTCCAGCGTTTCGATGCGGCCCTTTATCACCGGATACAGCCCCAAAAAGGCCAGAAACAGCAGGGCTACCCCCTTGTCGGGCAGCATAAAAAGGCCAAGCAGAGAGGCGGCCGCCCAGCACAGGCAGCCCGCAGTCCGCCCGGCGCAGAGGGTGGCTGCCATGGGGAACAGTCCGGCGGCGGCGGTAAGGCCGATCCGGCCCGAGGGGGCCACGCAGGCCAGCCACAGGACCACCAGACTGCCCGCCGCCATCACTCCGCCCAGCGCCGTACTGGCGCTCTGTTTTCCATCCCGCCCGGCCATTTAACAGCGGCCTCCCCCACACAGGCAGTTGAGGCACATCATGGTGGTACAGCAGTCCATGGCGTCCATCCCCGTGGTGTAGCCTGCGGGGCGGTAGCCACCCATGGTCCCCCGCTGCATCACGGACAGGGCCTGGCGGTACTCCATGTTGTTAGGCTCCATCTGTACGGCCCGGACATAGTTCTGCATGGCCTCGTCCATCCAGCCCTTCCGGTAGGCGATGCTGCCCGACAGGAAGTACCACTCCCCGTTCTTCTGGCCCACCTCGTAGAGCAGCTGCTCCGCCTGGTTCAGGTCGCCCATGTTGATCAGATTGCGGATGCGGGCATAGGCGGGGTCGCGGGAGGAGTAGCTCCTCTGCTGGTAGCCGCCATAGCCCCCCGGGGAGCTCCCCGAATAGCCCCCCGACCGCTGCTTGGTGATGGTGTCGTAGGCCTCGTTGATCTCCTTCATCTTCTCCTCGGCCAGGTCGGCCAGGGGGTTGTTCTGATAGTTGTCGGGGTGATATTTTCGGGCCAGCTCCCGGTAAGCCTTCTTCACCTCGTCGTCGCTGGCGTTCTGACTCACGCCCAAAACGCTGTACGGGTCTCTCATGTGTCGTTTCTCCAAATCTTTTGTTTTTTTATATCGCGCCAGGTCCCATCAAACACGGCCCTCTCCACCAGAGGCAGGCCGAGGTATACAATATTTTCCAGCAGAGCCGTCCGGCAGCCGAAATCCCCCAGCTGGAGGGCGGCTCCCATCTGGGCCAGGGAATTGTCCATGGTCAGCCGCAGGGCCCCGTCGTCCCCAGCCGGGCCGTAGCGGGCGGCCACCGGGTTGTACCGGCCGGACTGCCTGTCCTCCTCCAGATCGTCCCGGGCGTCGGCCAGGTAAATCCATCGGCCCAGGTGGTACAGCAGCTGGGCCAGCACCCGCCCCCGCTCCCCCTCCCGGGGGGCGGCCGACTGGAGCAGCCTGGCAAAGGTGTCCGCCGTCCGGTCCAGCGAGGGGCAGCCCTCCCGCTCCAGAGCGGACAGCTCGGCCAGACAGTCCCGTACCGTCCCGTCAAAGGCGGAGCAGCGCCGGGCGGCCTTTCGATAGGCGGGCCGCAGCAGCAGGGACAGTGCCCGGGCGGGCAGGCCCTTTACCGGGCCCTCGTCCTGCACCCCGTCCCGCAGCTTCCACCAGGCCAGAATCACACTCTCGTCGGCGGCCAGCTCCAGGGCGGGACTGTCGGGACACATGGGCAGCTTCCGCAGGGGGTTGGCGTGGCACCGGCCCCGGCAGGGGGTGAAGCCCTCCTCCGGCTCCCACAGCAGCAGGGCGAGAAAGGTAAAATCAAAGTTGAGAAGCATGGGGGCAATCAGGCCATACCGCCGCCGGAGACAGCGGCACAGGCCGCAGTAGGTCGCCCGGTACAGGTCGAAATCCTTACATTTCAGCTCCGGCCGGAAGGGGCGCACATAGCCGAACATCCCTTACCCCCGCCGCAGCTGCTTCAGGATGGCAAACTCCGGGGCGGCGCTCCGGGTGATGGCCCGGTTCATGAGGAAGGCGGGGATAAAGCCGGCAGCCAGCCCCAGAAGGGCTGTTACCATGGCGGTCAGCTCACTGAGATGGAGCAGATTCGTCCCCAGAGCGTAGCCCACCCCCAGCCCCACACAGGGCAGGAGGAACACCGCCACCGAGGGGCTGATGTTGTGTCCGTCGGAGGGCTCCACCTCCACAAAGTCGCCGGGTTTGGCCCCGATGCCGTTTGTGGCCAGGGCCAGAATCTCCTGGGGCGGCTTGGCCGAGCAGCCGGCGCAGGCCCCGTCGCAGTGCAGGCCGCACTCCATCTGCCGCAGAAGGGACACCTCGGCCACTCCCTCCCGGACAATTTTCTTTACAATCGCGTTTTGAACCATAATATTCCCCGCTTATCTGCTGATATTAACCGAAATGCTGTATTCTCCGATCACGCCCACCGTGCTGGTACCGTCCAGATAGACATGGGCGCGCACCTGCTGGGTGCCCTCGGTGGTCACATCGGACAGGTTGGCCACAACGCGTATCTGGCTGGCGTCAATGTTCGCCAGCTCCTCCGCCGGCCCCCGGACTGTTATCAGAACGCTCTGGGTCACCACATCTACGGTGTAGCCGTCTGGCTTGTTGGTGGTGCGGATATTGGACACAACGAAGACCTCGGTGTCCAGCCCCTCCACCGTCACCTTGACAGTGGCCGTGGTCAGGCCGCTCTCATTGGTCAGGCTGGGATCCAGGGTGATGGGCCGGGTAAAGGAATTGGTGCCCACCACATCGGATAGATTAATAGAGCCCAGCGAGATCTCCTCCAGCCCCTCCAGGTCGGCCTCGGAGCCGGAGACCACAATGGTCCGGGGATCAATGCCCCACACGGCATCATCCCCGGTGGCGCCGCCGCCGGGCAGAAGGTTGACAGTGAGGGGCACTTCCTTCATCATTACCACCGGCACCACCACGTAGGCGGTCTCGGCGCTGAAGGTAAGCTCCAGATCGGTCAGGGGCTTGCCCTGCTTGTCCAGAGGGGTCAGGGGCAGGTCGCCGGCAAAGCGCTCGCTCAGCTCCTCGGTTTTGAGAATGGCCACAACCTTGTCCACCTGGTTCACCTGCTCCACCGGGCCGCTGACCACCACCTTCTCCGGTTCAATGGCGGGGGTGCCCATCTGATAGACGCCGGCCACCTTTCCCTCCAGCTTGAACTGAATGTCGAAGGTCTTGCTGTACAGCTTTTCCACTTTTACGGTGACGGTGGTCCGCAGGGCGGTCAGGTCGTCGGTATTGACGCCCTCCGGCCACACCTCACGCCAGCGCAGGGTATTCTCTCCCTCCACACAGCTGGACACGTCCACCCGCACATACAGACCGCTCCGGTTGCGCAGCAGGTTGGTCCGGGCGCTGGTGGGGCCCTCTACCCGCAGCTCCACCACCTGGGGGGATATCTCCGAGATGGCCAGGCCCTGGCTGGCCAGCACATTAGCGCCTGTAACCTCCACCCGCACGTTGTGGATATTGGTGACCCCGTTGGGGTCCACTGCGGCCCGTACATAGAACCAGAAGATGATTGCCAGCAGAATCGACAGTAAAATGTAGACCCACCGGCTCTCCTTCAGCCGTGCCATCATAGCTGGCCGCCCTCCTCTCGCTTGCCTCCGCCCAGCAGCATCCCCACCAGGGGGAGCTGGCCATTCTTCTTCTCCCCCTGCTTGTCGTTGAGAAGCTCGTTGCGCAGCAGGCGCTCCAGGGTCTCGGGGGCCAGGTGCCGCTTGAGCATTCCGCCCACGGCGGCGGAGATGGAGCCCGTCTCCTCCGAGACGATTACCACCACGGCGTCGGAGTGCTCGCTCATGCCGATGCCCGCCCTGTGGCGCATCCCCAGGTCCCGGCTCAGGTTCACGTTGCCCGACAGGGGGAGCATACAGCCCGCCCCCACAATCCGGCCGTCCCGGACGATAACCGCCCCGTCGTGGAGGGGGGCCTTATTCCAGAATATGTTCTTCAAAAGCTCGCTGGACACACTGCAGTCCAGGGCGGTACCCGTTTTAATCACGTCGTCCAGCAGGTTCTGCCGCTCAAAGACCATCAAGGCCCCCACCTTGTCCCGGGACAGGTCAGTGTAGGCCTCGGTGGTCTGGAGGATAGCGGTCTCCACCTCCTGCCCCGCCTCCTTGGTGGAGGCGAAAACAAGGCCCAGCCGGCCGCTGCCCATCCGCTCCAGAAAGCGGCGAATCTCCGGCTGAAAGAGGACCGCCAGCACCACAATGCCCCACTGCACCACCCGGTCCAGCAGCCAGCTGGTGGCGGTAAGTCCCAGGAAGTTGGAGGAGGAAAGCGCCATTGCCAGCCCCAGAATCAGCAGACCCCGGAGCACCCGGCCCGAGCTGGTTTTACGCAGCATCCACAGCAGCTTGTAGATGACAAAGGACAGGATGGCAATGTCCAGAATATCTGTCAGCTGGAGCTGAAGCAGAGGAAAATTGGACTGTAAAAATATCTGTATGTTGTGAAACGGCTCTGCCACAGGTCCCACCTCATCTTTTATCCACGGAGCGCAAAATACTTCATCATCGTATTATACGATATTTCCAAAGGTTTGGCAACCATAAAGACAAATTCCCCCGTGAAAATTTTAGGAACTGTCTCCGGCGGCAAATGAGGGCGGCTGTCAGCCGCCCCCATTCCGGCAGGTCGCGCTCAGGCCCCCGCAATCTCCCCCAGGGTCCGGAGGAACTGGTCAATTTCCCGCTCGGTGTTAAAGGCGGAGACGCTGGCCCGCAGGGCGCCCGTCTCCAGGGTGCCCACCGTCTCGTGGGCCAGGGG
>OFHO01001371.1_pt1 | contig 17736 bp, 15 predicted proteins | sample 1521531 | NCBI WGS metagenome assembly OFHO01 (sample SAMEA3504124, study PRJEB24116) | mouse gut metagenome | biome: mouse gut; feature: mouse-associated habitat; material: faeces | place: Denmark | collected 2011
CCCAGTCGGCGCTGGTCTAGGATCCCCCCCGCGGATGCGGGGACAAGCCCTGGATGCGAGAGAGCTTAGTGCCCGGGCGCGGATCACCCCCGCGGATGCGGGGACAAGTCCTTTTTGCTTTTCATTAATTCCAGGTAGGGGGGATCACCCCCGCGGATGCGGGGACAAGATAGGGTAAGCCTGAGCTGTCACAGTTTCAAAGGGATCACCCCCGCGGATGCGGGGACAAGGCTGGGATATGTATCCGACTCCGGACTGACCAAGGATCACCCCCGCGGATGCGGGGACAAGGCCCACAGACGCCAAGTCGGCTCTGGATGATGCGGATCACCCCCGCGGATGCGGGGACAAGCTCAAACCATATGTCGAAAGCTGTAACGCCGCCGGATCACCCCCGCGGATGCGGGGACAAGTCACCGACGGATATATGCTCATCGGTTTCCAAGGGATCACCCCCGCGGATGCGGGGACAAGACAGTGATCCCGGTTTCCAGTGTTCCGGTCACGGGATCACCCCCGCGGATGCGGGGACAAGAGTGCCAACGAATACATGGAACAGGCCACCAGCGGATCACCCCCGCGGATGCGGGGACAAGCCTGGTGCCCACTTCCCGGTAACCAGTTTGAGAGGATCACCCCCGCGGATGCGGGGACAAGTGACAGCCTATGCGGACGATCTTAAAATCGCGAGGATCACCCCCGCGGATGCGGGGACAAGCCAATCGTGGTATTGCAGATATCCTGCCAGAAGGGATCACCCCCGCGGATGCGGGGACAAGTTTCTTTCCTGACAGCTCAGTAGATGTCACGATGGATCACCCCCGCGGATGCGGGGACAAGCGTGACGCTCCTGCTGCCCGTCCACCTCAGGGCGGATCACCCCCGCGGATGCGGGGACAAGGACAGGGAACTGAAAAAGCGCCAGAAATCTTCAGGATCACCCCCGCGGATGCGGGGACAAGTTGAAGGAGCCACTGAATGTCGTGCTGGCCTCCGGATCACCCCCGCGGATGCGGGGACAAGACGCAATTAGGATAGACGCAGCTGCCGGCCCGAGGATCACCCCCGCGGATGCGGGGACAAGGCATCATCCGCAGCTTTCTGGGCTTTGGATATGGGATCACCCCCGCGGATGCGGGGACAAGCAATTGAGTACGACGGGCAAACGCTCCAGATAGGGATCACCCCCGCGGATGCGGGGACAAGTTTCTGACAGAGTGTTTGACAGTTATCGACATAGGATCACCCCCGCGGATGCGGGGACAAGTTTCCGGTAAAGCTCGACCCGGGCAAGTGCCGCGGATCACCCCCGCGGATGCGGGGACAAGTTACATTATCAGGGTGCAGGATAGATGCCCCTAGGATCACCCCCGCGGATGCGGGGACAAGCAGTTCGGTCTTCATGGAGTTGGTATACCCCCAGGATCACCCCCGCGGATGCGGGGACAAGTGATACGCTTGACGTTTTCGGCTTCCAGCTGTGGGATCACCCCCGCGGATGCGGGGACAAGTCTAAATAACCCCTTTATGTAAAGGCCTTCTCCTGTTTACCACAGCCGATTTTCTTTAACTCACACAGTAAGCTGTGTACAGCCAGGCAATCGGCTAATCCTTCATGAGAAGGATGAGGCATCAGTCCTAAACAGTCAATCAGAGTATTTAGCCGGTAATTTTTGATCCCGGTTATTTTTTGCCTTGCCAGCTTAAGTGTATCGAAAACTCTGCAATTAGGAAACGGAACTCCTTCTTTTACACAAGCCTCTCTCAGAAATCCCAGATCAAAGTCTGCATTATGACAAACCAGCGGATTTGATCTAATAAAATTCAGTGATTCTTCTAAAGCCTGTTTTAATCCTATACCCTCGGCTTTTAGCCGATTATTCGTTATTCCGGTCAACTGTTCAATAAATGGCGATACTTCTCCACGAACTTGAATGAATCTCCGAAATTCTTCAGTAACGGCGTCATCGACAACCTTGATCAAGGCGATTTCAATAATCTGATCCTTGAGCGGATCCAGTCCAGTAGTTTCCAGGTCCAGAACAACATAGTTGCCTGGCAGTGATGATTGAATAGAACGGCCAGCCTTTTTCTGGCTTCCTGTTTTACAGCTCTCTTCCCACTTTTTTGAATCCGCCTTTTGAGCCTTGTTTGATTTTAATGGATGCTTCATTAATGTAATGCCATCAAAATCCGTTGGTTCCCAGGTCTCTCCAATTGTTTTAAAAGCAAAGTGGGTCTCGCTCCTCACGCCATAAACCATACAGGCTCTGCCTGAACCGATATTCTTTCCGATTCTTTCCCATAACCGGTCTCTGACTCTGGCAGAAACGTCACCCACATAAACGCCTGGAGCAATTTCAAAAAGCCACTTGGTCAAATCTCCTCTCAACGATGGCGTACAGACCGAAACAGTTACAACGATCATCAGCCTTCACGCTTTCCTTCTTTTCTCGGGAAATACTGAACGCCGGCTTCCGTACATCCGCGAATTCCGTCCCAAAGACAAAGAGTCCCCTCATCGTTTCCGCTGTCGGCGTCCTCATCTGTATCTGTCAACAGCCATTGCAGATCCTTGACTATGCGCTCTATGAGATGTGACTCGTAAAATTCGTCTCTCACGCGTTTTCGGGTTTCCCAGGCTATATTCTTTGTTCCGGTTCCCGCCAGTTCAAAGGCCAGAGGAATTGTATACTCAGCTTTATACAGATCTGCAATATCGTAGATAAATGACTTATCCAGCCCTACATGAATAAATCCAAGTCCAGGAGCCAGCCCTAAAGCTGCTACCACTGAATGAACCAACCCATACAAACAAGTATTGGCAACTGACAGAGCCTTGTTGACATCATCTGAGTTGTCGAAATCATCAGGTTTATAATTTCGTCCATTCCAGGGCACATGCCATTCCTCAGACAGCTTCTTGTAAAGTGACCGGACACGACTTCCTTCTTTCCCTCTGAGTTGCTGAAGCGTCAATCCCTCTACATCTTCACCCGGAAATCTCATGGAATACATTTTACGGACTACCTGAATATGAAGCCTTTGATTGCTAACCAGTTTGGCCTGCTTCTGCAGTAATGCGGAATTTGCCGAAAGCGGGCGACCGCCTGCATAAAACTTCGTTGCCGCTTCTCCTACCCAGATCACCGTCACCCCGGAATCAGCAATCAGCTCCATGGCTCTGTGAGAAACACGAGTACCCGGCCCGAGCATGAGTACCAGGAACGAATGCGAAGGAATCAGCACATATCCATTCTGGTCCTCTGCTCTCAAGGCATTGGATTCTCGGGAAACTGTACAGTGTTCCAGATAAAGAAACGTCCAGCGGTCACTGATTTTCGGAAGTTCCTGAAGTTCAGGGCGCAATGCACCTTTCGGTCCAGGGTCAGGCATGAGGAGTCACCACAGTGAGAAGCCCCATCCCATAAGCCTTTCCACGTCCAATCCCGTCAACAAGAGCTTTCTTAAAAAGTTCAGGATCTGTAACAGTCAGTACGCCCTCATAGGTAACTTGCGTAAGGGAGACTTTGCGTCTCTCTGCCTGCTTTTTAAACGTTACCCACCTGGAACCGACCACACCAAACTGGTCTGGTTTCAGGGAAAACCCATTGGCTTCCGCTTTTCTTTCCAGCCATTTCAGCTGCACAGTCGTGGAAATCTCTCCTTTGACCTTGCCACGGCCCTGAGGATCCTTTCTGTCTGCCGGGGAACTGAAAGTCGGATTGGCTGTCAGCCTGAAATTCCAGACACTTCCCTGCGTAATACGTTCCAGCAGTGGATCGTAGTTCTTCTGCTGAGGAGATTCACCGGGATAGCCGAACTGATTGGCCAGAAGCTGACTGTCCACAGTACTTGGGCTGAGAATCATCAAATACTTTTTTCCTCTTAACTCATCAATTCGCCAGAGGATTCTTTCGCCTTCAACGCTCCGGCTTTTTTCAATAGCGCCATGGAAACGATTTGGATTGGAAAGAGCCATGATCGTTGCCCGTTTCGTGGGATCCAGCTCAATTCTTGTCAATATCATGTAAATCCTCCAATTCTGCCATAGCATCGTGCTCAAAGTCCGGATAGTCTCTTTTTTTTGCGTTTTCACCTTCAAAACAGGGAGCAGGATATTCTGACACGATTCTGGACTCGTATTTTCTATGCCGAATGTCGTAAGAAACTGGTTCATCCATGATCCGTCGTGCAAGTTTTCCTGTCGTCCCTTCCAGGATAATCGTTCTGTCATGCCTGTCAGGAGAACCTGTACCTTGCCATGGACATTCTTCCAAAGCCTGTTTCAGACTGCAGTCGACGATTCCCAGATCCATCGGCAGGGAGGGGGGACAGGACCTTCTGCCAAGGAACAGAGGATATTCAGGAGACTTAACTGCCTGCTGGAGTTCTTCCAGAAACTGTCTGTTCTCCGAGGATATGCCGGCGACAAATACAGCATCACTAAGATAGTAACGGTTAGTAATATAAGATGTCTTCTCGTCTTTTCTGGCAGTATGAAAATCATTCATCAATACCCCTGGCTGATCAATTCGAATGCCGAATTTCAGTTTTGCGAGATCTGAGACATCTGCATCGCGTCTTCTTCCAAGGGCTGCAGCCAGCAGACCAAGAACACCGCTTTTGGTAGGATAGAATTCTGTTCGTCTGACCTCAAACCGGCTGTCTGTTCCCCAGCTCTGCAGCGGGCCGGCCAGCCGCAAAAGCAGAGTAAACATTATTCTTCTCCTGTCGGAAGCAGATCCTTCACAACAGTTTCAAGTTCATCCAGGACTTGATCAAACGGTTTGGAATCACCCAGCTTCTCCAGCCCTTCTCCGGATACAAACGCAGCAAACGGTTCTTTCACAAACTGCTTGTAGGTTTTTTCGGCATATTCTTCCAGACGGGTTTCCGATTCGTGTTCAAATCCATTGGATGTTGCCGGAACAGGTTTTTCAAAAGCCCCCACCATGGAAACAGGCTGGTCTTCACGAACAGCAACATAAACAGCACAGGGAAGGGTGTTGTTGGCATAGGAGTTCTGCTTTCCCGTAGGCATGCTTTTTACAAAGGCTTCCACAAATGCTTTGACTGCTTCAGGCGTCTCCAGACCCAGGCTGCGGTACAGTTCCATGACATTGACAGTCGCATACCGGTACAGAGTTCCTGAGTTGTATTCATTGACACCAATGTGACCTGCTCCTGCATTGTCTTCAGGTGACATGTCATCTACCGCCGTGAAATAGTCATATTCATTTTTCACATTATGTGTAGAAATGGCATGTGCCACCTGAGCGCTTGCATCATAATTCAGGCTGGGATCGCTGGCGACCATGCGGCCAAAGAGAGCCATATCGACAGAGGGGTTTGCTGCCAGAGCAGCCTTGTATTTTTTCTTATCACTCTCGCCATTTACCGAAAGATCCGCAAGTGCAGCTGCCTGGCGGCGGCTCATGAACATCAGGGCATCTGTCCCTTTGTCTGCTGACTTGATTTTCAGCCCTGCATTCACCAATGCCTTCTCTGCATCTTTCTCTGCCTGTTCAGGAGACATTGTGTCCTTAAGTTTCAAAATTTCTTCTTTCACCATCTCGACAATTTTTTTGGTTCGTACACCACGGCTTTCTGCAGGCAGCAGATTGCGGAACTCTTCGCGGACGGCTCTTTTCCAGGCCTGGCTGGAAACTCTGGACCTTGTCACTCCCCCATAAATACAGGTTTTAGGAGAGCCTGTGTCATCCCGGTTGACACAGCTTGGGGGTACAGTCTGAAGGCAGTGGACATCTACATAAATTCTTTTTTTATTCATAGTCAGTTATTCTCCTTTTCCTGATTGTCTTTGGTATCGGTCTTTTCCCTGCGGTAGAAATCCCGCGCCCATTCCAGACGCACTTGTTCTTTGCCTTCAGGAAATGAGTAGGTATATAAATCTGCTGCAAGCCTGGGAAAATCCAGGCGTATATCTTTGTCTCTGATCAGCTGGATAATGCCGCGGATTCCATGTCCCATATCTTCCACAGTTTCAGAGGACAGGATCGATTTGAGTCTCCGCTCCATTCGCTCTCTGTCTGTTTCATCAGCACCTGCATATCGTCCTGCAGCTCTGCCCAGAGTAATATCTTTCTGATTGGCACTGTGAATCGCCGGATCGGCTCCCTGTTGGGCCAGGGCGTATAAAGTCATGGCTGTATAAATGGCATTTTCAGCTGCCGATGGTTTCTTTCCCTTTCCAACCAGCCCACCAGGAATATCCTCCAGAAAAGAGCCCCACAGTTCTGGAAGTTCCCCGGGCTGCTTTCCCAGCCCGCGACGAAGATTCGCCAATTCTGCTTTGGCATCTCCTGGACTGCTGCCATGTTCAATCAATCCAATACGGTGAGCCACAAATCTGGCCACTTCACTTCTTTTTGTCATTCTGTTCCACCTTCTTTTTGAGTGATTTTCGGATACAGCTTATTAATCTGGGCTTCAAATCTCATCTCCGCCTCCGGTACGGATAAGACTCTCACCATCTTCCCACCTTTCATGACTTGCCTGGAAAACAAGGCATTCACCGGCGGAACCCCAACCACTGTACATTCCAGTCTGAGGAAGCAGTTTCTGAGTTTCCGCTGGAGTTCTTCCCGTTTTCCCTGTCTTGCTTCTTCATCTTCATACGTAGACGGATTCAAAGTGGCCAGCCAGGTTCTGAACGGCTCATCTGCATTTTCATAGGCAAGAGCTCTTCCTTTGACTGCAAACTTGGTTACCGATTCTCCGGAATCTCCGGATGCCTCTGCAACGGTCTGCGCCAGGATTCCGGTATCATAAGCAGCAGTATCGATTTTGCTGATTTCCTCTTCGATAATGGTTCTCCATTCTTTCCCGGCTTCTGTCAGCAGCTTGGGATACATCATCAGAGACTGTGTGCTTGTATCTGTGACAAAGAAGTCTTTGTCACCATACTGGACAAACGGCATGGTGAATTCAATGGGTTGGGAATCTGGAATCAGATTCTCTGCCTGCAAAGTTTTTATCCAAAGGACGATCCCCGGAAGATGTGTTTCTTGACCTTCCTTTTCTCTTCCAAATCCGGCAATGGAAGCGAAATCCCGCCAAATCTGCCTGGCTGCATCATGTCTGCGGGGAACGAAATGCACAGGCTCATTTTTCTTTCCCTTGACAGGACGCCACGTCGTGAATGGCTCATTGAATGCGTCCGTCTTCTCAAAGAAGCCTCCTCCGAGCAAGTTGAATCCCGTAATCCGTCCATTCTGCTCCTTCAAAAGAAGAAGTCTGGAGGGAAATGTCAGAAGCCCTGCCTGATTGTCAGGCATCCGAATCTCCTGACGCTGTCTTACTTTTTCCTGCTCTTCCCAGTAGGGCTTGTCTTTTCCCCAGATGGAATCATCGCTTTTCAGGAGAACGGTATTCAGCATGATTGTTTCAAACAGATTGCTGCCATAGGCATAAATCTGCCCCAGTTTCCCCAGCCAGCCTGCACCAATGGAAGGGAATTTTTCTCCATTTGGCTGTGTTCCTTTTGCTTTGGCGCTGGTGTCATCATAAGCGTTTACATTCAGCAACCATCTTGCTGCCTCAGCCATCGTCAGACTTTCTTTCGATTCACCAGACCGCAGCTGAAACAGCCTAAGTTTGTTATTGGATTCGGATAAGTCGCCAGTAAGTTTCGGGGCTTTGTAATCAGTCCCAATTTCTGCAGTTTTGCTCTGGAGAAACCCTCCTTCCGGATCAATGAGCCAGAATTTATCTTTCCACCTGGAAAGATAGTCTTTGATTGCCTGTTCCGGGAGTCTGCCTTCTTCCCAGATTTCTTCCCATCTGTCCAGAGCCTCCTCTTCATCTTCCACAGGGGGATCCATTCTGGTAATAACGGTATGATTGATGGCAATCAGCAGGCGGAGGACAGCTGCATTTTGCGCAGCTGTCTCGCCTGCGAGGTCGCGATAGTCCTGAGCATTGGTCAGAACTTTTTCCAGCGATACCTCTTCAGTATGATCTTCCTGGTCTTTAACCAGAATCCAGGGAGAATCCACGAGATTGAAACATTTCTCTGTCAATTTTTGACCTCCTTTCGTGTTTCTGGTGTAACGAAATTAAGGATCTTCTTTTTCTGTGTGTTATGGATAATTTATAAAGCCCTTTCATCGTTGCAACCTCATCATATACCTCTCTTTAAACCATGACAACAGAAAATATAATTAAAAAAAAGGAAGTTGCGAACTTCCTAAACCCTGCAAGTGCAGGGATAAGTGGCAACTTCCGTTATTTTACGGATCACCCCGGCTAGTGCTGGGATATAAGGGCTGCCTGCAGCCATTATATCCCAGCACTGATCGGCAATTCCGTGATTACCGTATCTTCCGGCTTTCCAGTCCAAACTCAGTTGAATAATGAAGATTGAATCCAGCCAGTTCAGCGTCGCCTTTCTCATTTAGAACCAGAATCAGTCTGTCTTTCATAACCGGGTTGTCCATCCATAGAGGAAATCTGTTCTTTGTTGTCTGTTCCAGTTCTGTTTCGGCAGCTTCGTAAGGAATTGATATCGGCAGTGAAATTACTTCCTTCAGCAGTGTCTGCACCTCCCGGAAGCTCAGCTTTTGATCTGATTTCAAAAGCATGTGTTCATCGTCTACAGGCCGGAATGCACCTGCCTTCTCTCCCTTTAGCAAAATACAACTGATGCTGGGTTTAATGTCCCTCACCGTTGCCAGTCCCCGTTCTTCCGATGTTTTTGCGTTTGAAATTTTCAGGCCATTGATTCCATGGTCCATACGCAGTTTCTTATATGGAGGAGCAAGAATGGCTATTTCTGCCTTATCTTCTTTTCCCTTCTCTTCATTCAGATAATTATGATATTTATCCTGTTCTTCCTGTAGCTGGTCAGACTCGTCTGCATCCTTATAGACAGCATTCACCAGTCTCGGAATATCCTCAGGAATATCAATACTCTGCGGCAGATGTTTTTCGGTCTGATACTGCAACCAGTCGCTATATACCGCAGAAACAGATCTGTCTGTTTTTTTATCTCCTGGGATAAGCACATGACAGACCGGCTCTTCCAGATTTTTAGGGCGAACCCTGTCTTTGTGTCGATGCAAACGTCCAATTCGCTGCAGCAGCAGGTCCATTGGAGAGAGTTCCGTGATCATCAGATCAAAGTCCACATCCAGAGACTGTTCAATGACCTGTGTTCCCACAATCACCAGCCTGTCCCTGATTTTTTGTCTGGATTCGGCTGTCCCCTTTCCCGCGAGAGACAGAACCTCCTTTTCTACTTTGGCTCTGCCTAGCGAAGTAAATCTGGAATGAAACGGGATGATCTGCCACCCAGGAAGTGCCTTCTGAAGGTAATGAGCCAGCTCCTGTGCTTTTTTAACAGTATTGACGATGATACCTGCAACTCCCCCATCACCAAGTTGCTCCTCAAGAATGCTGTATACTTTCTGCTCTCCATCTTCTGTTGATAAGATTTTTTCTTTTATAATCGTGACCTTTTGCCCCTTTCCCTCCAGAATAAGGGACCTGCAGTCTATTTCTTTCCCATCTGTCCATGTAAAGAGTGGATAACCGGCAACTGTCGTCCATCCCGGATTCCCTTCCTCCTGATATTTCTTGCCGAAACGCCCTCTTTGGTAAGCCAGTATAAGGTTTATCCGACGGGATTGAGGCAAAGTAGCTGACAGTAAAATGACCGGGGCATGGTAGCTGCCCAGCCACTCCAGCATTCTTTCGAGATACATGTTCATGTAGGCATCATAGGCATGAACTTCATCTATAATTACAGTCTTGCCGGCGATTCCGGCATGCCGTAACATCACATGTCGCTGGTTCAGGGCTGTCATTAATCCCTGATCCACTGTTCCGACCACAAAGTCCGACATCATCCCTACTTTGCGGCCCTGCATCCAGTCGTGAACAATCAGCGAAGATTCATCATTTTTTTCATCTTCATTCAGTCTGGCTGTTCCATGGGGGATCTTTCTATACTTTTCATTGAATGCTGCCATTCCATGAGCCAGCTTCAAACTTTGCTTTCCACCTTGGGATACCTCTGCAGCCCATTCCTCAAATCGGGGAAACAGTCCATTGGAAGTAGCCTGAGTTGGAAGTCCAAAATAAATCCCTCCACTTCCTCTTTTGTCAGCATACACATCTGCAGCAGCAAGAGACGCTTCGGTCTTTCCGACACCCATCTGGGCTTCGATCACAAGTATCCCGGGATCAGAGCAGCTGGTAACAATCTGAATCAGTTCTGCCTGTACAGGATTCGGAGAGAATCCAAACATCCCCTTAAAGACCTCGCAAGACATTTCTGCTCCATGCTTATGCCAAGCATTGGTAAGAGCCAGATCATTCCATGCCTTCTCAATTCTGTCTGGATAGATATCTTCTCCTGGGTTTTCACTGACGGGGATCAGCGGAAAATAGTCTGTATTGGAACTGATCCAGTCTGCTTCCACCAGGATTCCGGACAGCAGCAGCCAGGCGTTCAGGCTCAAATCTGGTATCTCACTGCGACTGATCCCGCATACCCTGCAGACTGTTTCCACAATTTCCTTCCAGGCATCCTGCCAGAATTCCTTCTCCTGGAGGGATCCATACATAGCCACCGGGTATTGGCTGATTGTTTCTTTCGCCTTTTGAATGGGCTCCCCTGTAAGGGCATCCTGCGATCTTCCATGATGTCCGCCCAGGACAGATGCAAATGCTTCTGAAAATCCCAGACTGACAAGAATCAGCAGGCTGGATCGTGAATGATGAAGATAATCGGAGACACCAAATCTCTTGTATGGTAAGGTGTGCCCCTGAAAACCAGCATATCCTTTAAGCTTTTCCAGAAGCATGGACTGAAACACACAGGTTTCCTTTCCCAGATCATGCAGCATCCCGCATAAGGCGAAGAGTCTGTACAGTCTGCCACTGTCCACACCCTGCTGTATAAAAAACTCCTTTTCCTGGTCAGAAACCCGGTGTTCATAGAGTTTGATCATAATCCCGGCTGTATCTGTCATATGCATCCACAATGGAAGATACTTGTTGCTTTCCTGATCAGCCTTTGCTATCGCTCCCTTGCATGCAGCCTTCAATTGATTCAATAATTCCCATTCCATTCTGCTCACCTCGTTTACTCAGACTGTAACACCAAAAAGCGCACGTTTTATGTCAGTTACAAAACAAACATCTTTTATCACTCATGTGAAGCCCAGGAATATGAACGCTCAGTATATAGGGCGAATATAGAAAATATCTATATCTGAACGTAAAATCGGCACAGAGTCCCCAATCCTTTCCTGGATGCAGTAGGTCTGCGCCGTTTTTCAGTTTCTTCAATTGCTCACGTTTAACGGAATATATCCATATTTCCGCATATCTGCATTATTACGGTTCTTAGCCTGGCTCAGCAGTAGTAGTCTCTCTTTCACCGTCAGTTCCGAATATCTCAATTTGATGAAGGCCAGCAGAATTACCTGGTTGTACCACATTTTGATGGACTCAATTATGGCCTGCTTTCGAATTACCGACATATAGGGTGAGACCTGAATGATCTGGAAAATCGCCGCCCGATCAATCCTGGGAACAATTTCCAGAATGGTTCGCTGCAAATCCGGAGTTGGTGCTTCAAAAAACCTGAAGGCTGTCCGCTTCCCGGTTTTCTCACCGTACAATGTTGTGTATATCTATGAATATTCCTGTAACCCCCGGCTGACCAATCAGGCCGGCCAGCTCCTCATCACTTTCCAGCGCCAGCAAAAAGAAGCCACAATCATACACAGGTACCGGAAACCGGACACCACGATCATCAAGGTCCTTACCCCAGTTCTCAAGATGACGGTCATAATTACCAATCAGATAATCTATAACAAACATATTCCAGTAGTGTTCAACAGCCTGATGAGTCAGAAATCCATCTCCCAAATCACGCATCATTTCATACAGAATGGAAACAGTCACTTTTGCGGTCTGCCGAGTTGAAAAGGGATCTGCAGAATGCAGGCACTTCATGGGGTACAGTTCCACCCCATCATTGGCGAAATCGTAACAGGCTGCCAGAGCAACTTCTCTATCTCCATATTGATACGGAGCCAGGAAGATTCTCTGTACTGCAATTTCGATACTTTGATTAATATGACAGCCAGCCTATTCAGAAAACCGACTATTCATGTATGGCTGCTGATTCTTCAAATCTCTGACAGAATCCGGAAGCTCTACCATATACGCAGTCGTTCCAACTGTATATTTACGTTTTCTTTCTGAACCGGCATAATTTCTCCCAGTCCAGCCGACCTGCCGATAAATCAAGAATCTCGGCTTTGTCTTCATCCATGTCCTTCACCCTTTCCTTTCTGCTGCTGCGCCAGCCCAGTCCTTTCCTAAAATGCAGCTCTGTTTCAGATAATTAACCATCTTCAGTTTCATTCACCAGGTCTTGGAAAAACCACCTGTCAGAAAGCAGTCGTATTCTTTTTATCATTCTCTGATGCCCCCATCGGCATCCCCGCCAGCATTCTCGAACTGGATCCGGCAGTATCGGGCATATATTCCGCTTTTCTTCATAAGCTCTTCATGAGTGCCCCGCTCGGCGATGCCGCCATCGTCCACCACCAGGATCTCATCGGCGTTCTGGATCGTCGACAGGCGATGAGCAATGGTCAGACAGGTCCGGCCTTTGGCGAGGTCCCGCAGGGAGCGCTGGATCACGGCTTCGCTTTCGTTGTCGAGAGCCGAAGTCGCCTCGTCGAGGATCAGGATCTTCGGATCTTTCAGGAACAGCCGGGCAATGGAAATCCGCTGCTTCTGGCCGCCGGAGAGCCGTGTGCCTTTTTCGCCCACCTGTGTTTCGAGACCATCAGCGAGGGAGTCGATCAGGTCCTGGAGATTGGCCTTGCGGACGGCATCCATGATTTCCTCCTCTGTCGCATCCCATTTTCCGTACCGGATGTTGTCCGCAATGGTGCCATCAAAGAGATATACATCCTGCTGGACGACACCGATTGCATCCCGCAGGGAATGCAGCTGCAGATCCTTCACATTGTTCCCATCCACCAGCACTTCCCCGGCGGTCGTGTCATAGAAACGGGGGATCAGACTGCAGATCGTGGTTTTTCCCGACCCGCTGGGTCCTGCCAGTGCCACGTTCCGGCCGGCAGGGATATCAAAGGAAATGTTCTCGAGAACCGGCACGCCGTCTTCGTAGGCAAAGGACACGTCGTGGAATGAGACATCGCCTTTGACATCCCGGAGCTCTCCGGCATCCGGTGCGTCCTGGATATCCGGGACCTCCTTCATGATTTCCTCAAATCGGCGGAATCCCGAGAAACCCTTCTGGAACATTTCGGTAAGCTCAATCAGAATCTCCAGGGGTGAGACAAAGACATTGACGTAGAGGACAAAGGTTGCGAGTTCGCCGATGGAAATCTCCCCGCGGGCTGCAAGCAGACCGCCTGCCAGGACGATTGTCACGTACAGGAGGCCCTGAAAGAAGTGGTTCCCGGTGTAGTAGGCACCCATGGCCCGGTAATTGGCTTCCTTGGATTTCAGGTAGTTCTCGTTGGCTTTCCCGAACTTCTGCAGCTCCAGGGGTTCATTTGCAAAGCTCTGCACCACGCGGATCCCTTCGAGGGAATCCACAACGGAGGCATTGATGCCGGCGACTTTTTTCCGGTTGTCCGCAAATGTGGCTTCCATGCGTTTGTTCTGGACGGCAGAAAACCACAGCATGACCAGGGTCACGGCCCCCAGGCACAGACCCAGCTGCCAGTTGATGCACAGCATGACGGCGAAGGAGCCGAGGATCTTGATCAGGGAAATGAACAGATTCTCCGGCCCATGGTGTGCCAGTTCGGAGATGTCGAAGAGGTCCGAGACAATGCGGCTCGTAAGCGTTCCTGTATTGGTGCGGTCGTAGAATCCGAAGGACAGCCTCTGGAGCTGTTCAAAGAGATCCCGCCGCATGTCGGTTTCCATCTTCGCACCCATGATGTGGCCCTGGCAGGTTACGTAGTAGCGACAGGCGGCTTTTACGATGTACATGACGAGCATGGCGGGAATCAGCCAGGTCAGTCCATGGTAAATCGCATCGGGTCCTTCAAGAAAGAGCGTGCCGGTGCACCAGCCGAAGATCAGGGGAAAGGCGATGTCGACGGCGGAGATCACCGCAGCGCAGAAGAGGTCCAGGAAAAACATTCCTTTGTAGGGTTTGTAGAAAGAGACAAAATACTTGAATGTCTGCATAAGTCACCTCGCATACTGATTATAGCCGCCGGAGAGAATCTGTCACGGGGTGTGGCGGGTGGTAACCGGATACAGCTGTGCAGCAGGATGCGGATGGTGAAAGAAGGGGGCGGGGATGGGGGCCGATGGATTATGAAATCTGTCTCTCCTTAACTCACAGAAGCCGGTGGACTTATTATTCCGACAGCCTCACAAATCCAATTTACAGTTAAGGCTGATCGAACCTGAAATATCTCCTTGAGGCTAAACCAGAGTAGCAAGAAATTCTTTATTCATGCTATACCATTTTGCATGTCCCTCTCTTCGTACATTCAGTTTATCCCGATGCTTTTTTAAAGTCTTGTCAACCCATGACTGACTCATCTGTGTAATTTGTATCATCTGCTGTTTGGAAATCCCATATAGAGAGAAAAGGGAAGCTGCAAGCAGTGTTTCAAGAAACGTTTTTTCTGCAGGTTTCAAAGAGGCAGCATTCAATTTACTCAAATACTGTTCGTATTTCTCTAATTTTGACTCCAGATTCACAATTTCATGTTTTAGTGCAGACTCTAATATTTCCAGAAACATCAGAATAAAAGGTGTAAGATCACCCTTATTCAGCGGATTCTCCGATGCTTCAAAGGCTTTATAGTATTGCCTTCGATTTTTTCTGAAGCTTAGAGACAACTGTAACGACGAAAGAATGCTTAGTTCTTCTGAAATGAGCATACTGGTTAAAAAACGATTCAGCCGGCCGTTTCCATCATAAAAGGGATGTATATAACCAAACATAAAGTGAAAAACTGCCGCTCTTACCAAAAATGGATAGTTTTCATTTCGGACAAGTTCCAACGCTTGTTCCATCATTGAAATGATCATACTCTCTGGCATAATTCCATTGTGAATCGTTCTGGTCCCATCAACCACTCCTACAGTATCTGCTCTGAACACACGTCCGTCTGGCCTATTCTCCGGATGTTCGCTGACCACATCATGCAGCAGCATCTCATTATAAAGCTGTCTTACATCCAATGGATTGTCAGGGAACTTGACTTCTCCAGACAACAATCTGAAATACTGCTCCATCTGGCCAGCAAACCTTGTTCCTGGTTTAGCATTCAATGCATTCTCCAAGTCTCTTCGACTACTGTGCACCCCTTCTATTTCGTTGCTCTGTTCAATCTCCCGAAAAACTGAATCCATCAAGATAAATGGTTTACAGGGAATTGTTGCTTCCAGGCGTTCCAGCCTGATTTGCATTTTTCTAATAGAATCGCCCCTGATTATCATTTCCGGAGTAAGGACCGCAAACGCCGGTAATCCCTTGATATCAAAAGAAAACTTCAGTGTATTTTCTCCATTGAAACGTTCTGTATATTTCTGCTTGAATATACTCTCATTTTCATGAAACAGACTTTTTAGCGTTCTGTATTTGGCCATATCTTCTCCTCTGCATTCCATACTACCAAGATTGTAAAAAAGCGGATAAAATACAGTGTTTAATCACTAAAGATGTAATTTTAGGCGTTTTTTACAACCTTATTTCCTCTAGTATATAAAAACCTGCCATTTTTGATAACTTTTATTGCAGCTTTGCGGACTGTTCCCCGGGCGTATCTCGCAGCGATTCTCCATCTTTTCCGGATAATAAACATGAAAGAAGGTACGACATATGATCAATATTGTGTTATGGGCAGATCTGCAGTGTCCATTCTGTTACGTCGGCGAAACCAACCTGCAGCATGCCATTGAAGAACTGGGTCTCCAGGATCAGGTGCGTCTGGACATCAAGTCCAGGGAGATCCATCGGCCGGAGGATGGAGACGGCGATATGGAGATGTTCGAAATCTTCCAGCAGAAAGACGGCTTCACTCCCGAAGGCGCCAGGGCGCAGATCGAGAAAATCAACACCATGGGCCGGGAAGAAGCCGGGCTGCATTTCGATTTCGGGAAGGTGCATGAATCCAATGACCACGATGCCCACCGGCTGTACAAACTGGGTCGGGACTGCAACCTGGGGCCGCAGGTCCGCAAAGCCCTGCATGATGCCTATTTCGTGAACTGCGAAAAACTCGCGGATCCCGAAGTGCTGGTAAAAGCCGGCAAAGCCGCAGGCCTGGAGGAAGACCTCATCCGCCGTATGCTCAAAGAGGGCTGGTATGAGAATGAAGTTGCCAATGATGAAATGGAATATGACGCGCTCGCCATTGAATCCGTGCCGTATTTCATCGTGGATCAGGAAGTGATTCCGGAACACCTGACGAAGGATGAATTCATCAAGGTTCTCCAGAATCATCTGCCTGTCGGACAGACACAGAACTGACTGCCGCATGCAGTCAAAGGGATGCATCGATCCGGTGCATCCCTTTTTCCTGTCTGTTTCATCTTTGCACCGTCGCCCTGCAGCACGGCCGGTTCAGCCCATCACCATGACCAGCACGATGTAGACAATCAGTGTGACGATCATGTTCAGGGAAATCACCCCGGAGCAGTATGACCGGTCGTTTTCCGAAGACATCAGCGGGCTGATCTGCACAATGACCCCGAACCCCACCGGTCCCATAAAGTACAGCCACGCCGCCGCGGCGAACGCCGGATCAGCCATAGCTGCCGGAAACAGCAGATACAGCAGTCCCAGGATCCCGAGGAAAAACAGCAGACGCACTGCCACGAGTTTCGCAGCCGGCCGCAAAATCCGTGTCGAGAACTCCAGATTGTAGCCAATGATGTACAGGATCATGGGAATGATCGGGGCCGTGACCATGGCCATGACCTGGGAGTAGATCCCAAACCAGGGAGCCGACTGGGCCCAGGCGTACAATCCGGTGACATTCACCAGGAGTCCCGAGAACGCGGCAATGACCATGGGCGTCTTCAGCATCTGCTTCACCATATCCCCCGCATGCACATTCATGTCCTTTTGACGCGCCACCAGGAGCGGAATGATCAGGAAACAGAATGCCACACCGGCAAGATCCAGCAGCATGGGGTCTCCTGCATTGGGAGACTGGGTGCCGACGATGGACAAGAACAGCGGGAGGGCAAAGTTGCCGCCTTCGGCGGTGGTCAGCAGAAACGGCGCAATGCCGGAATAGGGTGCGAACCATTTCTGCAGGAGGGTGCGGCCGGTGAGATAAAACAGGCAGTAGCAGACAAGAACCAGAAGAACGATTCCGCCAATGGAGGGCGCCAGGGTGCTGGAGGCCAGGAGGTTGAAGACCATGACCGGGAACAGGAGTCCGAACACGATCTGGTTGGCTCCTTCCTTCTGTTCCTGTGTGATCCAGTGTCTGGTTCTGGAGAGCCAGCCAAGGCCGGCCATGAAGAGAATCGGTGCCAGTGTCTGCAATGCCTGCATGAGGATCCCGCCTTTCTGCCTGTAATTGTAGGCCACTGGCCGAGAAAGCAGGTCCGGGATGATTGAATCGCTGTCACATGGAGAAAACTGAAAAACCCGCCAGTCATTCCTGACCGGCGGGTCTTCCTGCATCTCCGGAAATTTCCGTAAGCGTCAAATCAAGGACGGCTGTATGAAAA
>OFHO01001372.1_pt1 | contig 17734 bp, 13 predicted proteins | sample 1521531 | NCBI WGS metagenome assembly OFHO01 (sample SAMEA3504124, study PRJEB24116) | mouse gut metagenome | biome: mouse gut; feature: mouse-associated habitat; material: faeces | place: Denmark | collected 2011
GCGGGCGGCAAACTCCTGCGGAGAGCTTTTTTGACAGTCTGTGCGGAGGCCGGCTTCACGCCGGCCCCCGCATTTTTCGTTTATCCGCCCCGCTTCGCCGTCCCGCCGGATTTTCAGCGGGCGGGATGCTGCAGCGTCCTGCAGTCCTCCAGAGCGGTATAATTCTTATGCACGCCGTCGTCCTCGTAGAGGACATAGGACGCGCCCTCGTAGCCCAGCGTCGTCAGCCGGGAGGCGTCCACCGCCCCGACGGTTTCCGCAGGCTCCGCCAGGGGAACGCAGCGGCCCCTGCGGATAAACATGGGCACCTCGTTGAGCGCGATCTCCACATAGTGGTGCCCCGGAGCCAGCGTCTCCTGGCGAATGGCCCCGCCGGGGAGGAACTTGACGAACAGCATTTCCTCCGGCAGGTACACATACCGGCCCGAGGCGTTCTGGGTGTACACCGGCGCCAGCATGATCTCGTCGCCGAACATCATCTGGTCCTCCGTCTGCGCCGCCATTTTATCTCCCGGATAGACAAACGCCAGGGGCTTGAAGAGCATGTCGCCGCCCAGGGCCGCCTTCATGTACTCGCTGTACAGGTAGGGGAGCAGCCGGTAGCGCACCCCCAGCACATGGCGGAAGTCCTCCAGGTCCTCGAACTGGTAGCACTCCTGCTCCCGGGTGCCCAGGGCGGAGTGGTTCCGCATCAGGGGCGTGAACACCCCCAGGGCCAGCCACCGCAGCAGCAGGTCCCGGGTGGTATCCTCGCCGAAGCCGCCCAGGTCCGCCCCCGCGTACAGGAAGCCGCACATATTCAGCGACGCCATCATCTTCAAATTGAGCAGGATGTGGCTCCACCAGGAGCAGTTGTCCCCCGTCCACACGCCGCCGTACCGGTGCATGCCGATATAGGAGGAACGGGAGAACATAAGGAAGCGCCGGTCCGGATCGATCCGCTCGAAGGCCTCCCCGGCGGCCCGGGTCATGTTGAAGCCATAGAGGTTGTGGACCTGGTCGTGGCGGACCGTCCCGGCGATGGAGCGGTGGTAAAACAGCTCGTAGTCCCCCCGGGCCTCCGGCTTCTTCCTCGCCGGCATGTTGGGGGTATAGCTGCCGTCCTGGAAGGCTTTCTCCAGCTGCGCCCGGGTCTGCGCCGTCAGCTCCGGGGTGTAGAAGATGGAGGGCTCGTTCATGTCGTTCCAGAACGCCTCGATCCCCGCGTCGGTGAGAATCCTGTACTGATCTCCGAACCAGGCCCGGGCCTCCGGGTTGAGCACGTCGGGGAAATGGGTATCCCCCGGCCAGACCGCCGCCACAAAGTCGCTGCCGTCCGCGCGCTGGCAGAAGTACCGCTTCTCCACGCCCTCGTCGTAAATATTGTAGCCCTTCTCCACCTTGACCCCCGCGTCGATGATGGGTACCAGGTAGATGCCCCGGTCCTTCATTTCCGCCACGAAGGCGGGGAAATCGGGAAACTCCTCCCCGTTGACGGTGAAGTCCTTGTAGTGGTCCATGTAGTCGATGTCCAGATACAGCATATCCAGGGGCAGATGGTTCTTCCGGTAGCCGTCCACCACGCCGCAGAAGTCCGCCCGGGTCTTGTACCCCCACCGGCTCTGGCCGAAGCCGAAGGCGAATTTCGGGGGGATGTAGCTGGGCCCGATGAGCCTGCGGAACTGCCGGACGATGTCGTAGGGACTCTCCCCCGTTATGACGTACAGGTCCAGATCCGCCCGCTGGCAGGTGACGGCCAGCGTATCCATGCGGGTATAGCCCACGTCGAACACCATCCGCGCCGGGTAGTCGAAGAAGAGGCCCACGCTCTCCCGGCCCGCCACAATCAGGAAGTTGTGGGCGGCGTACATGGCCTGGATCGTCTCCGTGTGCATCCGGTCGTCGGTGCAGCTGCTGACGTACCGGAAGCCCCGCTTGTTCAGGCCCCGGTTGGCCTCTCCCAGGCCGTAGACGATGTCCTCCTTCTCCAGCCGGCAGGTAAACCGGAAGCCGTCCTCTGTGGAAACCTCGCCGATGGGGAGGCTTCCCGAGGCGATGGCGGCTTCCCCCGCCACCGCCTCTGTGGGAAAGGGAACGCCGTAGACGTACTTGGCAATCATACTGTTTCCCGTCCCTCCTTCTGTCAGCTCCGGCGGACGCGCAGGGTCACGATCTCAAAATTCCGCACCGGCAGGGTCACCGTCTGGCCGGACACCTGCAGCTCCGGCGCCTCCACGGGACGCTCCAGCAGGTCGCACACCGTTACGCTGTCAAAGGGAATGCCCAGGTTGATGTCCGCCCGCACCCGGTGGTCGTACGCCTCGTAGAAGCGGAAAATCAGGTCCTCTCCGTCCTCCGCCAGCTTGACCGTCTCCAGGATCACCCCCGGCTGGGCGCAGCTGGCAAGGGAGAACGTCTCCGGCAGCGTTCCGCCGCCGGCAGCGGGCGCGGCCTGCAGCGGCTGGTTGAGGCCGTACGCCTCCTGGACCACGCCGCCGTCCCGGAAGCCGCCGCTGTGGGGCAGCAGGCTGTAGGTAAAGGTATGACGGCCCTGGTCCGCCTCCGGGTCCGGATGGGTGGCGGACTTGAGGAGGGACAGCTTGAGGACGCTGCCCTCGGCGCTGTAGCCGTACTTGCAGTCGTTGAGCAGGGCCGCGCCGTAACCGTCCTCCGACAGGTCCGCCCACTTGTGGGCGCAGACCTCGAACCGGGCCTCGTCCCAGCTGGTGTTGCGGTGGGTGGGGCGGAGGACGTGGCCGAACTGGATCTCATAGGCGGCCTGGGAGGCGTGGACGTCCAGGGGGAAGGCGGCCTTAAGCAGCTGGTGCCGCTGATGCCAGTCCACCTCCGTCTCGAAGTCGATCCGGGGGGAGCGGTCGTAGAGGTAGACGGTCTGGGTAATGGTGGAGTCCCCGTAGGGCTTGACCATCCGAATGCCCTTGCAGGTAGTCTCCTCCACCACCTCCAGGGAGGCCACCTGATCCGCCACCCACATCTTGTCCTTGTAGTAGGCGCTGATCTCCCAGGCGTCCCAGGCCCTGGGGAAGTCCTCGAACACCTGGAGCTCGTTGAGCCGGCATCCGGGCAGGCACAGCTCCCGGTCCGCCCGCTTATCTACCAGGGAGGAAATGGCGCCCGTATTGTCCAGCTCCAGGCGGTAGAACTCGTTTTCCAGGGAGCCGGGGGCGGCCTTCACCTTGGAGGCTTCCGCCTGCGCCAGGGGGATCACCCGCCAGCCCATGGCGGGCACGTCCTCCGCCCAGTACTGGACGCCGCCGCAGCTGACCATGCCGCTGCGGGCGAAGCCCAGGGGGTTGTATACCAGCAGTCCCTGACCGGACGCCTGGCCCGCCAGGGCCTCCAGCGCCTGTCCGGAGAGCCGCTGCCCCTGGTCCAGGACCTGGGCGTACTGCCGGTCGCTGTCCTCATAGACCTCGTGGATGGAGGAGCCGGGGATGATATCGTGGAACTGGTTGAGCAGGACGGTCTGCCACAGCCCATGGAGCTCCTCCCTGGGATAGGTCCGGCCGCACAGGGCGTCGGCCAGCACGGCGAGGGACTCCGCCTTGTGCAGGAGCATTTCGCTCTTGCGGTTGTTCCGCTTGTTCTTGGCGATGGAGGTATAGGTGCCCCGGTGGTATTCCAGGTACAGCTCCCCCACCCACCGGGGGATGCGTCCGGCCTCCTCGGCGCGGGCGCGCAGGTCCGCCTCCAGCTGGGCCATGTAGTCCTCGGCGGTGTTGATCCGGGTCCGGGGCAGGCCGGGGAGGCCCCAGGCGGTGCGCCGCTGGGTTTCCAGGTTGTGGCGGGGGGGCCCGCCGCCGCCGTCGCCGAAGCCGTAAGTAATGACCGTCTGGTCGGAGAACTCCTTCTGCTGGAAGCGGTCCCAGGTGCCCTGGACCATGGTGGGCTCGGTGGTGCCGGTATAAGTGGTGTGGATGTCCCACTCGCCGGGCTTGGGCATGTCCCTGGCGGTGCCGAAGCTGGTGAACACCTCGCTGCCGTCGATACCCTGCCAGAGGAAGGCGTCATAGGGCAGCTTGTTGTACTCGTTCCAGCTGATCTTGGTGGTGAAGAACTGGTCCACCCCGGATTTCAGCAGGATCTGGGGCAGGGCGGCGCTGTAGCCGAACACATCCGGCAGCCAGAGGATGTGGCTGTCCACGCCGAACTCCTCCTGCATGAAGCGCTTTCCGTGGAGGATCTGGCGGACCAGGCTCTCGCCGGAGGGGAGGTTGCAGTCGGCCTCCAGCCACATGGCGCCCTCCACCTCCCAGCGGCCCTCTCTGACTCGCTGGAGGATCTGCTGGTAGAGCTCGGGAGCGTCCTCTTTGACGTACTGGTAGAGCTGGGGCTGGGAGGACATGAACTTGTATTCGGGGTACTGCTCCATCAGCCGCAGCACGGTGGAGAAGCTGCGCTGGGCCTTCTCCCTGGTCTGGGCCAGAGTCCACAGCCAGGCTATGTCGATATGGGTGTGGCCCACGCAGTTGACCACCGGGGCCTGCCTGCCGCATTCCTTCTGGAAGAACTCCTCCCGCAGGCAGGTCCGGGCGGCGTCCACGCTCTTGTAGAACGATTCGCTGCGGGGACTGCGCAGGTCCACCAGCTGCACGGCCCGCTCCAGGGCCCGCAGAATCCGCCAGTAATCCTCGCTCTCCTTGTCCAGGCAGCCGGCGGCGTCCAGGGGCACCTTCAGATCATAGTACAGCCCGTTCACCGCGCTGTCCAGCCAGGCCAGCTCCATGCGGCACTGGGCGGCGAGCTCGTTGGGCCCGGTGTAGAGGTAGAGGTAGGCGTCATACGCCTGGCCCGGGGTGAGAAGGACCTCCTGGTGGTTGACATCCAGGCCCTGGACCATTTCCCCGTTGAGGTACAGCAGGCCCTGGGGGCCCACGGCGTCCCACACGGAGTTGCAGCCGGTTTCCAGCTGGAAGAAGAGCTGGCGGCCCTCCTGGGCGGGCGGGGCGGTAAAGGAGACGTGGAACCAGTAGTGGGCGTCCTTCCCGCGGATGGTGTCCTCCCGGCTCCAGGGCATCCAGTTCCCCTCCGGCGGCGTATTGGACGCCTTATAGCCTGCGGGCAGGTAGGTGACGCCCTCCAGCGGCTCCGGTTTGCTCCGGCGGAGGAGGGACAGCTGCTGAACGATCACGCGAATTTTTTCGGATAGATAATCCATATTGGTTCTCCTTTTTTTGAGGCAGATTTTCTATTCGTTTGCCGTTGGCCCATTATACAATGCTTTTCCTCCAAACACAAGGAAAGAATGGTGAGTTTGTCCATAATTTTATGATATTTGCTGGAAACCGCCCTCCGGAGTTCAAAACAGAAATTCTTATATTATTGCAGATTATGGAACTTTTTTCTTAATATTCCAAATATTTTATTTTCAAAATTGCAAAAAGCGCCCATTGCCGGAACTTCGCATATATGGCGTTTTATCCATAATCTTGCTGTATCATAGCAGTATCTTGCTATTGTGCATGTGCAACCTTGACAATGTTCAAATCCGGGTGCTATTATAATTTGGTAATATCGGAGACAAACCTCTTCAACATGCCGTACGGCAGGGCGGCATGCTCTCTGGTATTGGAAACAACTGATCTATAGAGGGAGGACATGAGTATGAGGAAAATGCGATGGACCTGCGCGCCGGCCCCGCGGACAAATCCCCCGCGGACTGTGGACGGCATCCTGTCAGGCCGCCGGCTTGCGCCGGCAGGTGAACGCCTATGATGAAGTACACAGTAAAGAGGCTGCTGCAATCCGTCCTGACGGTGCTCATTATCGTCACGGCGGTCTTTCTGTTGCTGCGGATGCTGCCTACGGACTACTTCTTCACCGAGGAAGAGCTGGTCAAGCTCTCTGAGCAGGCGAAGGAGGACCGCCTGGCGGCGGCAGGGCTGAAGGACCCCCTGGGCGTTCAGCTGGTGCGGTTCTACGGCGAGCTGATCCGGGGCGATCTGGGAACGTCCCGCCGCATCCAGGCCGGCGTGGCCGTAACGGAGATCATGGCCAGCAAATTCGGCATTTCCATGCGTATGGGACTGGCGTCCCTGGGCGTATCCCTCGTGCTGGGCATTGCCCTGGGCATTGTGCAGACGCTGAACAAGGACCGTCTGCTGGACCATCTGGGCACGGCCTACATCATCTTCGTCAACGCGGTTCCCGGACTGGTGTCCTATTCGCTGATCCTGATGTTCGGCGCCCGGGTGCTGCATCTGCCATCCCTGTATTCCGTCAACGAGTCGCTGCGGACCAGCATCCTGCCGGTGGCGTGCCTGGCCCTGGGCTCCATCGCCAGCTACGCCCTCTGGACCCGCCGGTACATGGTGGATGAGCTGAACAAGGACTACATACGGCTTGCCCGGGTGAAGGGCATGTCTTCTCGGAGCATCATGCTCAAGCATGTGCTGAAAAACGCCTTTGTCCCCATGATCGCCTATATTCCGGCCTCGGTGCTGCTGACCATCGGCGGGTCCCTGCTGGTGGAGCGGTTCTTCTCCGTGCCCGGCATGGGCCCCCTGCTGACGGACGCCATCGGCCGGTATGACACCAGCGTGGTGCAGGCCTGCGTGATCGTCTACGCCGGGCTGGGCATCCTGGGCGTTTTCCTAGGCGATGTGATGATGATGCTGTTTGACCCGCGGATCAAGCTGGTGGAGGGAGGAGAGTCTCGATGAAAAACGCGGTGCGGGACGAGTCGTTCCGCTTTGTAGAGTATTCCGCCGACGCGGCGGAGCGCATTGGTTATTCCAACTATTCCTATTGGCGGGCGGTCTTCCAGAACTTCATGAAGAAGAGGTCCGCAGTGGTGATGGCCTTCGTCTTCTTCGCCATCGTGATCTTCACCTTCATCGCCACGGCCATCGGCAAATTCCAGTATGACGAGCTGCGCACCAGCATGATGGAGAAGTTCACCTCGCCCAACAGCGAGTACTGGTTCGGCACGGACAACCTGGGCCGGGACTACTGGTGCCAGGTCTGGTACGCCACCCAGGTTTCCATCCGTCTGGCCCTGGTGGTCGCCATCGGCGAATGCGTGGCGGGCATCATTATCGGCTGCGTATGGGGCTACGTGCGCTGGCTGGACCGGCCTCTGACGGAGCTGTACAACATCCTGGGCAACATTCCCACGGTGATTTACATGACCCTGATCGCCCTGATGGTGGGACAGAGCTTCCTCATCATGGCGGTGTCCCTCATCGCCTTCGGCTGGCTGGGAATGGCCCGGAACGTGCGCAACCTGGTCATGATGTACCGTGACCGGGAGTACAACCTGGCCTCCCGGTGTCTGGGCACGCCGGTGCGGCGGGTGCTGGTGAAGAACATCTTCCCCTATCTCATCAGCGTGGTGATCCTGCGGATGGCCCTGTCCATCCCCTCCACCATCGCCACGGAGACGACCCTGTCCTACCTGGGCCTGGGCCTGGACGTGAACACCCCGTCCCTGGGCCTGCTGCTGCGCAACGCCCGGAACTACTTTGTCAACTACCCCTATCTGCTGGTCTTCCCGGCGGTTATCGTGTCGCTGATTACAGTGACGTTCTATCTGGTGGGCAACGCGTTCTCCGACGCGGCGGACCCCCGGAACCACGTATAAGGGGGCGGCGTATGGAAAAGAAGCTGCTTTTGTCCGCCAAGGACATTGAAATCGAATTTACCCTCCGGGGCAAGGTGCTCAAGGCTATCCGCAAATGCTCCCTGGACATCTACGAGGGCGAGACGGTCGCCATCGTGGGCGAATCCGGGTCCGGCAAGAGCGTGTTCACCAAGTCCTTCCTGGGCATGCTGGACGCCAACGGCAGCATCACCGGCGGGTCCATTCTCTACGACGGGACGGACATTTCCAAGTACAAGACCGAGAAGGAATGGATGACCATCCGGGGCAAGAAGATCGCCATGGTGATGCAGGACCCCATGACCAGCCTGAACCCCCTGAAGAAGATCGGGAAGCAGATTCAGGAGAGCATCGAGCTCAACCAGGGCATCAAGGGGCCCGAGGCCAAGCGTCTGGCGGTGGAAATGCTAGCCAAGGTGGGCATCCCCGACCCCGAGCGCCGGGCCAACCAGTACCCCCACGAGTTCTCCGGCGGCATGCGCCAGCGGGTGGTGATCGCCATCGCGGCGGCCTGCCGCCCCCAGATCCTCATCTGCGACGAGCCCACCACGGCCCTGGACGTGACTATCCAGGCCCAGATTCTGGACCTGATCCGGGAGCTGCAGAAGGACTTGAACATGACGGTGGTGTACATCACCCACGACCTGGGCGTGGTCGCCAACGTGGCCGACCGGGTGGCGGTGATGTACGCGGGGCAGATCGTGGAGTACGGAAACGTCAACGAGATCTTCTACGACGCGTGGCACCCCTACACCTGGGCCCTGCTCAGCTCCCTGCCCCAGCTGGGGATCAAGGGGGAGGACCTGCCCACCATCGACGGCACGCCCCCCAACCTTTTCAACGAGGTCAAGGGCGACGCCTTCGCCCCCCGCAACAGGCAGGCCCTGGCCATCGACTTCGAGGAGGAGCCCCCCTACTTCGCCGTTTCGGAGACGCATATGGCCAAAACCTGGTACCTCGACCCGCGGTCGCCCAAGATCGAGCAGCCCAAATCCATCCGGATGCTGCGCGAGAAGATGAAAAGATAAGGGAGGTAGCGTGCTGTGCCGGATAAGGAAAAATTGATCGAGATCAAGGACCTGCAGATCACATTCGGGTCGGGCCGGAAGAAATTCGTGGCGGTCGACCATGTGAATATCGATATTTACAAAGGGGAGACGTTCTCCCTGGTGGGCGAGTCGGGCTCCGGCAAGACCACCATCGGCCGGGCCATCACCCGCATCAACCCGGTATCCGCCGGCGAAATCCTCTTCAAGGGGCAGCGGATCAGCGGGAAAATCTCCAAGGAGCTGGACCGGGAGGTCATCCAGAAGTGCCAGATGATCTTCCAGGACCCCATGGCCTCCCTGAACGAGCGGGCGAAGGTGGACTACATCGTCTCCGAGGGCCTCTATAACTTCCACCTCTACAAGGACGAGAACGACCGCAAGGCCAAAGTGGAAATGGCCCTGCGGGAGGTGGGCCTGCTGCCGGAGTTCGCCTCCCGGTTCCCCCATGAGTTCTCCGGCGGGCAGCGCCAGCGCATCGGCATCGCCCGGGCGCTGATCATGGAGCCGGAATTCGTGGTGGCCGACGAACCTATCTCCGCCTTGGACGTGTCCATCCGCGCCCAGGTGCTCAACCTGCTCAACCGCCTGCGCAAGAGCCGGGGACTGACGTATCTCTTCATCGCCCACGACCTGAGCGTGGTGCGCTTTATCTCCGACCGGATCGGCGTCATCCACAAGGGGCGCATCGTGGAGCTGGCGGAGGCGGAGGAGCTGTTCCTCCACCCCCTGCACCCCTACACCAAGGCCCTGCTCTCGGCGGTGCCCATTCCGGACCCGGAGCTGGAGAAGAAAAAGAAGCTGATTATCTATGACCCGTCCATCCACGACTACAGCAGCGACAAGCCTGTCTGGAGCGAGATCCTGCCCGGGCATTTCGTCTACGGCAGCCAGCGGGAGCTGGACGGCTACCAGGCGGAGATCGCCGCCGCAGGATAACAAAACGGGAGGAGGCCGGCGGTTCCGGCCTCCTCCCCGGGGGATGGCATGAAGAAAATTCTGGCAATTTACAAGGCGTATATGGTCCGTCCGATTCTCTATCAGTGCGTGACGCGGTGCGCCGTCGCGCTGGCGGCGGTGCTGGTATGGGACAGGTTTGTCCCCAGCTCCCTGCTGGCGGTCCGGGACGGCTGCCTGGCGGCGGCCGTCATCCTTCTGATGATGGCGTGGTTCGTCTATCTGAAGCTGGACGGCATGATGGTCCACCACCTGCTGGAGGATCGGAGGAAGAAGAAAAAGAAGAGCAAGCGCCGGGTCGGCGGCGACATCGCGGACTACGTGGACGAGCACATCGTCTCCTTCGACGAGCTGGAGGAGGGGGAGCAGACGGCCTGCCGCCTGGCGGCGGACCTGCTGGCCGCCGCGCTGTTCCTGACCGCGTCGCTGATCGCTATGGCGCTATGAGCCCGTACGGGCCTGGCTGGCCCCGCGCTTGGCGGTGACGGAGGGCGCCTCGCCGATCTGCCGCTTGTAGACCATGGAGAAGTAGGACCCGCTGCAGAAGCCGCATCGCTCGGCGGCCTCCTGGACGTTGCAGTCGCCGGTGGACAGCAGGAACTGGGCCCGCTCGCAGCGCAGGAAGTTGAGGTAATCCACCACCGTCTTCCCGGTTACCGCCCGGAACACCCGGCAGAAGTGGTATTTGCTGGACCCCACCCTCCGGCATATGTCGTCGATGGTCAGGGACTGCTGATAGGAGCTGTTGAGGAACTGGATTGCGCTGCGCACCATGGTCAGCTGGTTGTGCTTGTGTCCGACGGATTCCGGCTCGGAGGCGTCGTCCTGGAATCCCCGGTACAGCCGGGCCAGGAGCAGCAGGATGTTGGCCTGGGCCTCGGCCTCGCAGTAGGGGGGCTTCTCCTCCAGGACGCGGATGATCTGCTTGTAGTTCCCCCGCAGGATGCCGTCACGGATGCGGGGCTGAATCCGAACCTTCTCCGCAGGAATGCCGGAGCGCAGGCAGAAGCTTCTATCGATGATGAGGCAGTAGTAGGCGACGTCCTCGACGCTGATGATCCGATGGAGGCAGTTGGAGTTGATGAACACCAGGTCCCCGGGCTCCGCGTCCACCTGCACGTTGTCGATGATTACCCGGCCGAGCCCCTTGGTGAACCAGAGGATTTCCAGGTTTTCATGCCAGTTGGTCAGAATGCCGTAGCCGGTGGGCAGGCGCTCCTCGTGGTACATGACGGGGAGCGCAGCATCCCGCATCGTGTGATATTCGTACTCATATTCGTATTTGTATGGGGCGCTGTTCAACAAAACCACCTCCCTAAGCAAGATTTTTGCGGCGGGGGAACCGGAACTGCCAGAAAATTCCAGAGCCCGCCGGGCAAAGAGCAAGATTTTGCAGACAAAGGGCAAGATTCATGCTTCACAGCCCTGTTTTCCTATTATATAATATTTCCAGCGCAAGTCAACAGGAATCGACTGCCTCCGTCCGGCGGCGGCGCAAATTCCCGAAATTTTGTGATGTCCCGGCCTGAAAAGGGCCGGATATCAATACAATCACCCAAAAATCGAGGAGGTCCCAAGATGAAAACGCACAAGAGGTTTCTTGCAATGCTTCTGGCGGCGGTCATGACGCTGGCTCTGGTCGCATGCGGAGGAGACACCAACCCCAGCACCGACACCCCGAATACCGACGCCCCCGGCGACACCACAGCTTCCGACGGCGCAGCCAATGATCCCGCCGCTCCCGCCGAGCCCAACGCAGGCGAGGAGATCAAGAATCTGGTGCTCACCTCCACCGGCGAGCTGACCACCCTGTTCCGCCCCCACGCTGAGGGCGCCGAGGAGGACCACATCATCCGCAACCTGGTCGTCAACCTGCTTGAGTTTGACAACCGCGGCAAGCTGCAGCCCAGCGCCGCCGAGTCCTGGGGCACCGAGGACGGCGGCCAGACCTGGACCTTCCATCTGCGCGACGACGTGACTTGGGTTGACGTGAACGGCAACTACAAGGCGGACGTGGTCGCCGATGACTGGGCCACCACCCTGGAGTGGATTCTCAACTACCACAAGAACGACGCGTTCAATACCAGCATGTGCCTGCCCATCATCAAGGGCGCTCAGGAGTACTATGACTACACCCAGAGCCTGAGCGAAGAGGAAGCCCTCGCCCTGGACAAGACCAAGTTCTTTGAGATGGTCGGCATCGAGTGCCCCGACGAGCGCACCATCGTCTATCACTGCACCGGCCACTGCACCTACTTCGACACCATGTGCATCAACCCCATCCTCTACCCCACCTCCCAGAAGCTGATTGACGAGCTGGGCGTGGAGAACGTGGTCGGCATGAGCAACGAGCAGATGTGGTACAGCGGCGGCTACACCCTGACCACCTACATCCCCAACAACGAGAAGGTCCTCACCCGCAACCCCGCTTACTTTGACAAGGACTGCAAGCTCTTCGACACCGTCACCATCCGCGTGGTGGAGAGCGGCCTGGTGGACGACCAGCTGTGGGAGACTGGCGAGGTGGACTACACCGACGTGAGCGAAGCCACCCTGAGCACCATCATGTCCGATCCCAACAACAAGTGGAACGACTACCTGGTGGAGTCCCGCCTGGAGCCCTATGCCACCAACCTGCTGTTCAACTACAACAAGATGAACGAGGACGGCACGCCGGACACCAACTGGAACACCGCCGTGGCCAACGAGGCGTTCCGCAAGTCCATCTACTGGGGCCTGGATCTGACCAACATCTGGTACGCCGGCAACCCCATCAACCCCCTGAACCTGGAGAGCCTGGGCTTCACCTGCAAGGACTTCGTGTTCTTTGAGAACGGCGACGACTACTCCAGCCACGTCATCAGCCAGCTGGATATCCCCGAGAGCGATGGCAAGAGCCCCCGCCGCTATCAGCCCGACAAGGCCGAGCAGTTCAAGCAGCAGGCCATGGAGGAGCTGACCGCCAAGGGCGTGACCTTCCCCATCACCATTGATTACTACATCAAGGCCGGCGTGGAAACCGCCGTGGATACCGCCACCATCATGAAGGAGATCTTCGAGGCCCTGGGCACCGATTACATCACCTTCAATATCAAGACCTACGTCTCCAGCTACAGCCAGGAGGTCAGCACTCCCGCCCTGGACTGCTTCTCCACCTCCCTTTGGGGCGCGGACTTCCTGGATGTCAGCAACTGGCTGGATCAGTGCCTGTACCAGAACGAGGCCGCCCTGTACTCCAAGAGCAACATGCACCTGGACGGCATCACCGATCCCGAGCTGATTGAGCAGTTCACCACCTTCACCAACATGGTCTACGCCGCCGAGGAGATCTATGACGATATGGACGCCCGCAATCAGGCCTTTGCCGACGCTGAGGCGTACCTGATCAACCACGCCCTGGTCATTCCCTGGAGCTATCGCTGCTACTGGACCATGACCAAGATCAACGAGTACTCCAAGAGCTACTCCGGCTGCGGCGTCGGCTGGCAGTTCAAGAACTGGGAGACTTCCACCGAGCCCTACACCACCGAGCAGTACGCCCAGTTTGTGACCGACTACTACGGCTGATCGCCTGTCGGAATCACACGGTAACCAGTAAGAAAACCTAAGAAAAAGGGGGTCGCCGTCCGGTTGGCCCCCTTTTTTGAGAAGGCGGGGAAAGCCGGCGCGATACGGCGCGCGGCCCCCGAACGTTATGGACGGGCATGCAGCGCCCGAAAATGAGATAAGGAGAGATACAGCCATGTCTAAGACACTGACCTTTGTCATCTGCGGCTGCGGCAACCGCGGCCTGGAGAACTATGCCACCTATCAGAAGGAGTATCCCGACCGGATGAAGATCGTCGCCGGAGCGGATAACCGTCCCGAGCGGCTGGAGATTCTGCGCCAGAATTACGGCGTGCCGGAGGATATGTGCTTCGCCTCCGCCGAGGAGCTTCTGGAGCAGCCCCGCCTGGCGGACGTTGCCATCATCGCCACCCAGGACCGCCAGCACGTGCCCATGGCGCTGAAGGCCCTGGAGAAGGGCTATCATCTGCTGGTGGAGAAGCCCATCTCTCCCAGTCTGGAGGAGTGCCGCCAGCTCCAGGAGAAGGCCCACGAGGTCCAGCGGGCCGTGGTGGTCTGCCACGTGCTGCGCTACACCACTTTCTACTCCAACCTGGAGAAGATCCTGCGCCGGGGCGACATCGGCAAGATCGAGACGATCGACGCCATTGAGAACGTGGGCTACTGGCACTACGCCCACAGCTTTGTCCGCGGCAACTGGCGGCGCAGCGACGAAACCAGCCCCATGATCCTGGCCAAGAGCTGCCACGACATGGACATCCTCCGCTGGCTGGTGGGCGAGAAGTGCGTGCGGGTCCAGAGCTTCGGCGCGCTGGATTACTTCCACTCCGGTTCCGCGCCGGAGGGCGCGGCCAACCGCTGCCTGGACGGCTGCGCCTGCAAGGACGGCTGCCCCTATGACGCGGAGAAGATCTACGTCACCAGCAGCCGCACCGGATGCCGGCGCAAGAACGTGGGCTGGCCCTGCACCGTGGTGGCGTCCGACCCCACCGAGGAGAACATCTACGCCGCCCTGCGCTCCGGCCCCTACGGCCGCTGCGTGTTCCACTGCGACAACGACGTGGTGGACCACCAGACCGTCAACCTGGAGTTTGAGAACAACATCCACGCCACCTTCACCATGACGGCCTTTACCGAGCAGACCTACCGGACGATCCGCATCACCGGCACGAAGGGCGAGATCGAGGGCGACATCAACAGCCGGAAGCTGGTTCTGCGCCGTTTCGGCCAGCCGGAGGAGATCATCGACCTGAGCGGCTCCGCCAACAATCTGGCGGGTCACGGCGGCGGCGACGGCGGCCTGATGGACCACATGTACGAGCTGATTTCCAGCGGCGGCACCCAGGGCCTGACCAGCGTAGACGCATCCGTGGAGAGCCACGTGATGGCGCTGGCGGCGGAGGCCTCCCGCGTGGCCGGCGGCAAGACCATCGAACTTGCCACTTTCCGCTAAGAACAAGACATCAACAGAGGACTGTCTCCGGCGGCAAAACCGCCTGGAGGCAGTCCTCCTGGCTTGTGCGCAGCAGATAAAGAACCGCCTCCGGAGCATTGCTCCGGAGGCGGTTTCGTTCGCTTACTGCTCTTTTTCCATGGCCTCGGCCAGGGCCTTGGACAGCTGGTCGGGGCAGCTGGTGGGCTTCCCGCCGCACTGGATGCCCTGGAGCTTGCTGATAGCTTCCTTGGCGGGCATATCCTTCACCAGGCTGCAAATACCCTTCAGGTTGCCGTTGCAGCCGCCGGTGAAGGCCACCGACCGGATGACGCCGGCCTCCAGCTCCAGATCGATCTGAGAGGAGCAGGTTCCGCTGGTCTTATATGTATAGGTCATGCTGCTGTTCTCCTTTTCACATATTCCCGTAAGACTTCCCTACGTGGTTTCTATCGGTCAGTATAACAGATTTTTTTGTTCATGGCAAGCCCCCCGTTGGGAGATTTCCGGCGGGGCGGCTGCATGGGTAAGTTTGTCAAACAAATTGGACAAGGAAGCCGATTGGAGAAAGCCAGGGGAGAGACAGAGAAGATCAAACTCTGACCTTCTGGACTATCTCTTCTGCCATTTCGCCGATAAAAACGGAGGGCAGGATTGTAAAATCCTGCCCTCCGCTTTCGTTCGCTTCATTCCAGCGGCAAAACCGTCCGCACAATGGCTTGATTCAGTAAGCCCTCCTGCAGGGACGGCCTGCCTCCGCCGTTACTGTTCGCAGGCCAGCTGCGCGACATATTCCAGTTCAACGATTTCCCGGCATCGCCCATTTTCACCGCTGCGCATGCCGGTCACCCTGCATTGCATGGGCGGCAGCAGGACTTCCCCGTCCTCGTTATGACACACAAATTGATCCAGCTGCAATATGCGCTTCCCTTCGGGGACGCGGATTTCATATCGGTAAAAATCGCTCCCGACGTCCTCGTCCTCCCGGTAGGGTGCGACGGACCAGGAGGAAATCGTCCTGACCTCAAACACGCCGCCGGCAGCAAACTCCATTGCAGAATACTCCCGAGAAAATGCGTAAGCGCGACCGGTATCATACTTTTTATCAATCCAGGCCGTTCTGAAGAGGGATAATTCTTTTTCGGCCGGCTCCATTGCGCCCAGGATGTTTGAAATATCCGCCTTTGCAGTCGCTATAATCCGTTCTTTCGCCTCGTCATCCAGACGCTCAATCAGCCGTTCCTTCAAGCAGTTCAGCCATTTCAGGTCGTACTCTCCACTGATCGCCCGCACGCCGCCGGCATACTCGTCAACGATGCCCTGATTATCGGCATACGCCATCAGCGCATATTTCCAAAGCGCGTCATCGTTTCCCAGCAGCAGATTATTCAGAATGGCAAAATCATTCCTCGTATAAAAGCTGACCGTTTTCTCAATAGGAGAAAACACAGGGGGTTGGTTTTCCATTTTTCCGCTCCTTATAGCCGTTCTCCTCCGTCCGGACGCCCTTGAAACAGTCGGATCAGTACGCCAGCCGCTCCGCCAGCCAGCCCTTCAGCTCGCTGACGGGGATGCGGACCTGCTTCATGCTGTCCCGCTCCCGGACGGTGACGCAGTTGTCCGCCGGGGTCTTGTCATCGCCCACGGTTTCGAAGTCCACGGTGATGCAGAAGGGGGTGCCCACCTCGTCCTGGCGGCGGTAGCGCTTGCCGATGGAGCCGGCGTCGTCGAAGTCGATCATCCAGTCCTTGCTGAGCTCCATTTGGATCTCCCGGGCCTTGTCGCCCAGCTTCTTGCTCAAGGGCAGCACAGCGGCCTTGAAGGGCGCCAGGGCCGGGTGGAGGCGCAGCACGGTGCGCACGTCGTTCTTCTCCTCGTCCACGACCTCCTCGTCGTAGGCGTTGCACAGGAAGGCCAGCAGCATCCGCTCCACGCCCAGGGAGGGCTCGATGACGAAGGGCACGTAGTGCTCGTTGGCCTCCTGATCAAAGTAGGTCAGGTCCTTACCGGAGGTATTCTGATGGGCGCTCAGATCGAAGTTGGTCCGGCTGGCCACGCCCCACAGCTCGCCCCAGTCGGTGAAGGGGAAGGCAAACTCGAAGTCCGTGGTGGCGTTGGAGTAGTGGCTGAGCTCCTCGGGATCATGGTCCCGGAGGCGCAGGTTCTCCTCCTTGATGCCCAGGTCCAGCAGCCACTGGTGGCAGAAATTTTTCCAGTAGACGAACCACTCCAGCTCCGTGCCGGGCTTGCAGAAGAACTCCAGCTCCATCTGCTCGAACTCCCGGGTACGGAAAATAAAGTTGCCCGGTGTGATCTCGTTGCGGAAGCTCTTGCCGATCTGGCACACGCCGAAGGGCAGCTTCCGGCGGGTGGACCGCTGGACGTTGAGGAAGTTGGTAAAGATGCCCTGGGCGGTTTCCGGGCGGAGGTAGACGGTGTTCTTGGCCTCCTCGGTAACGCCCTGGAAGGTCTTGAACATGAGGTTAAACTTCCGGATATCAGTAAAATTGTGCTTGCCGCAGGAGGGGCAGGGGATGTTGTGCTCCTCGATGAAGTCCTTCATCTCCTCCTGGGAGAAGGCGTCCACGGGCTTGGGAAGGGCAAAGGAATTCTCCTCCGCCCACTCCTCGATGATCTTGTCGGCGCGGAAACGCTCCTTGCACTCCTTGCAGTCCATGAGGGGATCGGAGAAGCCGCCCACGTGGCCGGAGGCCACCCAGACCTGGGGGTTCATGAGGATGGCGGCGTCCAGGCCCACATTGTAGGGGTTTTCCTGGACAAATTTTTTCCACCAGGCTCTTTTGACGTTGTTCTTCAGCTCAACGCCCAGGGGGCCGTAGTCCCAGGTGTTGGCGAGGCCGCCGTAGATTTCGCTTCCGGCGAAGATGAAGCCTCTCCCCTTACAGAGGGTTACGATTTTTTCCATTGTTTTCTCGGTGTTTTTCATTTTATTTTACTCCTTTGCAGGTTGATTAACCGGGTGATCTTCGCCGCCTCCGGCGGCGAACGGGAGTGATTTCTCGAATCGGCCCGGGACCTGCGCGGCCCCGGACTCCGCGCCTACTTTTGCCGCGCGGCAAAAGTAGGCAAAAACGCGCTTGAACCTACGGTTCAAGACTCCCTAGACGGGCA
>OFHO01001376.1_pt1 | contig 17705 bp, 14 predicted proteins | sample 1521531 | NCBI WGS metagenome assembly OFHO01 (sample SAMEA3504124, study PRJEB24116) | mouse gut metagenome | biome: mouse gut; feature: mouse-associated habitat; material: faeces | place: Denmark | collected 2011
TCACGCTTGGGGAACTGCTCGATATTTGGGCGGAGGAAGAATTGAAAGTCGGCACGCTTAGCAACGGTACGGTGGAAAATTATCTCGGTGCGATACGGTGCATTAAGAAACACCCTGTTGCTGACCGTAGATTAAAAACCGTAACAGCGGAGCATTTGCAGACATTCCTTGACCTGCTTACTTTCGGAGGGACTTATCCAGACGGAAAAGTCAAAAAAGGATTGAGCAAAGACTATATCCACTCTTTCTCAGCGGTTTTACAGCAGTCGTTCCGTTTTGCGGTATTCCCAAAACAACTGATTACGTTCAATCCAATGCAGTACATCAAGCTGAAACGAAAGGCAGAGGAAGTGGATTTGTTTTCAGAGGAAGATATGGGACAGTCAGGCACGCAGCCTATTTCCCATGATGACTATGAGAAACTTATCGCTTATCTTGAAAAGAAAAATGTCTCTGCAGTTCTGCCGATACAGATAGCCTACTATGCAGGGCTTAGGATCGGCGAGGTATGCGGGCTGACTTGGCAGGACATCAACCTTGAGGAACAGTATCTTACGGTAAAGCGGAGCGTCCGCTATGACGGTGCAAAGCACAAAACGATTATCGGACCGACTAAACGTAAGAAAGTGCGGACGGTAGATTTTGGGGACACACTTACCGCCATACTGAGAAAAGCAAGGAAAGAACAGCTTAAAAATCTGATGCAGTACGGGGAACTGTACCACCGCAACTACTACAAGGAAGTGCAGGATAAAAACAGGGTTTACTATGAGTATTACAACTTGGAGAGCACGCAAGACATTCCGGCGGATTACAACGAGATTTCATTTGTATGTTTAAGACCGGACGGCTGCCTTGAAACACCGAGTACATTGAGTATCGTCTGCCGGACACTGGCAAAGAAACTGGACGGGTTTGAGGGCTTTCACTTCCACCAGCTCCGCCATACTTATACAAGCAATCTGCTGTCAAACGGCGCAGCGCCGAAGGACGTGCAGGAACTCTTGGGACACTCTGACGTAAGTACCACAATGAATGTGTATGCCCATGCCACAAGGGAAGCAAAGCGGACTTCCGCAAGGCTCTTAGATAAAGTGGCAGGCAACGATTAAGTACATTTCACAAAAACTTTCCCTTGTAAAATACCCATAAGGGCAAAAACAAGGGAAAATACATATCAATTCACTATATAAGGCTCTAAAAGCCTTGAAAAATAAGGAAAGTTCAAGAAATTCATCTGCAAATACCGATTTATATACTTGATTATAAAATATTTGCTTGCAATGTATATTTATAAGCCCGTTTTTAATGGATACACAATTCCGAAAAGGGAATAATATTATAAAAAATAGGCTTTTTCTTCGCTCCAAGACCCTTAAAAGTATTGATTTTACTGGCAAAACTGACATTCCTCTGCCAACCAGGGCCTGTCTGGCTCCAGATGGCAAAATCCCCCATATTGGGGGGATTCATAATGCCTTTACAATCAGCCTGTTACACTGTCTGCTTTCCAAACATTTTGATGTATTCCTGTGCCATCTGCAATGACAGATTCAGCTTCTCCTGTAACCTTTTCAATATATCATTTTCAGATAGCCCAAAGTCAAATCCTGTCTCAACAATGCCTTTTACTTCATTTTCTTTTGCGATTTCATCAAACAAAGTACACATATCAAAGTCTCCTTTCTCAGATAATGCATTGTAATCAATCTTACAGTTTGTTGCTCCTGCCACTGTCATAATCACAGATTTATCTACCTTGTGTTCCTTTGCATAGTCTATGACTTTTTTCCTTGCTTCATCCCTTGACAGACTTTTATCAAGAATCACTTTCATCAGATTGAAAAAAGCTACATTCTTCATATTACGGAGTGTCAGGCTGTTCTCCCGCGCCTCCACAAGCAGAATCTTATAATCATTCACAAATGCTTTCATCTCTTCGGGAATATTTAACATCCCATGGAGCGATACTGCCCCATCCCATGGCTTCTCACCATAGTACACATATATTGTCTCTGGATGCTCTGATGCTCTCCGCATAGTCTTTATGCTCCAATACAGAGGATTCCTCCGTATCCACATCCTCCAGCTCCTCTGGCCTGATGACTTGTTTCCCCTCAAACAGCACTGCATTGAAGAGATCGGCAAACTGCTCATTACCGCTCCAGTAATTCTTTAGCACTGTATCTGGTTTTAAGTCCTGTGTTTTCTTTGCCACCCTTACGGCTCCTTCCCTCTGCTTCTCTCAGTATACTATCAAACTCCATTGATTTCAAGTTGTGACAGAGGATATTAAAGAACTCCGGCCCGAAAGCCAGAGTCCTCTTTATCCCATTTCCTTTAAAACAGCTTCTGCCTACCGTTCCCTGAACCATTCAGGGGCACAGATCGTTTTGGTGCTGCCCCAAATTGTTCTCACAAGCTATCCGGATGTGTCTCAGGACAGCGGTACCGGATCATATACCGGGAAATCCAGAATCACCTTGAATAAATCCCCATCGGTCACAATATCCATTCTGCCGTTTTGCAGCTCCACCAGGCTCTTGGCAATGGACAGCCCCAGCCCGTTTCCTTCCATGTGACGTGATTTATCTCCCCGCACAAACCGCTCCTCCAGCTCGTCCGCGGAAATGTCCAGCGGAAACTTGGACATATTGCGGAAGATCACCAGCACTCTCTCCCCTGCGGTCTCCACACTCAGATAAACCCTGGATTTTTCCTGGGCGTATTTACAGATATTGTTCAGCAGATTATCAAATATCCTCCACAGCCGTCTGCCGTCTGCCATGATTTTTACTTCTTCCTCCGACGTGCGGACAATCAGATTCAGTCCCTTCTCCTCCATTCTCTGCTGGTATTCCCCTACCGCCTGGGACAAGAGTACTCCTACCTGACACGGCTCCAGCGTCACCTCCAGGTTCCCTGTGGTGGCCTTGGATGCTTCCAGCAAATCTTCCAGCAGTTTTTTCAGCCGCCCTGACTGGCGCAGCAGCACCTGCGCATACTCCCTGATTTTTACCTGATCCACTTTTACGCCTCCCTGCTCTTCCTGCAAATTCCCCGCGGACTTGGTCTCTTCATAGATCAGATCCGCGTAATTGATAATGGAAGTCAGCGGCGTTTTGAGATCATGGGAAACATTTGAGATCAGTTCCGTCTTCAGCCGCTCACTTTTCAGCCGCTCTGCCACTGCCCTGGAGATCCCCTGACCCAGGCTGTTCAGATTTTCCCCATGTTCCTTAAACTCCCCCGGCATCCCCGCAGTATCCACCACATAATTTTCCCTGCCCTGGGCCAGTGCCCTGCTGGCATTCAGAAGTTTCCTGCAGACCATAACGATATACATCAGAAATGCCAGCAGAACCACCTTCTCAAAGACCCAGAAATAAAATACTTCCTCTGTCCACACATACACCAATACCATGAATTCCAGAATACACAGACCCAGATACCCAGTCAGGGTTACCGGCATCAGGGGAACCGCCCTGGCGGCAGATATCAGCCCCCGGCCCAGAAAACAGACCATCTTCCATATTTTCTTCAGCCCAATGTAACAGAGGCTGTATTTCCAGCATTTCCCAAGCTTCACCCGCAATGCAAATTCCATGCAGTACATGGTGATCCAGACCGCCAGAAATGTTCCTCCCACTACCAGCCCGGCCATAAGGCTCAGCTCATCCGAAAAGGAACGCGGATTTAACAGTATGTTCCCTGTCACGGCAACCATGGCTCCGAACAGAAATGTCAGCACATCCAGATGAATTTCTGTCAGGGGGCCCGGCACTATGCCCTTCTGTCCGTTCTTGTGCCCTGCACTGCACATCAGGAAAATAAACAAAACAAAGCTCATGAGCAGGCTGCCGGCCGCCAGGGCAATCATTCCAAACTTTGCCTCATATAAATGCACTGTAAACATCGCTGCCCTGCGTAAATTGTCTTCTTCCGGAAAATCCGGTTTGAAATAAGCCCTGAACAAATATTCTTCTGTGTTTTGCAGCTTATGTCCGTTCAGTATGACCGTTTCTTTCCTGGCATCCAGCTTCATCCGGATTTCCATGATAAATTCCGTCTCATAACCATCCCAGGTTCCCCAGAGAATGCTCTCCCCGCCCGTCTTATCCTCCCGGATCATTTCCACGTCCATATTTGTATTTTCACAGACCGCCTGGGCCTCTTCGATATTCCCCCGGGCCAGATAGTGTGACACATCAAATATTTTGCCCACACCCAGCTCTTTCAGCCCACGCAGCTGCACCTGTTCCAGACTGTTTGCATAGAAACCCCGCTGCCCCATATAAATACATAATACTGCTGCGGTCAGTCCCACGAAACTGAATCCTGCCAGAAGGAAAAAGGAAACTATTTTTGCAGCCAGGGATCCCGTCAGCCTGTATTTCTTTCCCTTTTGGGGGTTTTCCATGCTCCCCTCTGTCCCTTCTGCCGCTCCTCCCTCATTTTCTCCGGGTTCGTATTTTTCATCTCTTTCTGCATTTTCTGTAATTTCGTATGAATTTGTTTCTTTTACCGTTTTCTTTGACATGACAATCTCCTCCGTCCCCTTCCCTGGAGTATGTTTTCTCCGCTTCTTTTCCCTTCTGGCGTTTTCCACAGTCTCTTTTCCCGGACAAGGAACTTTTCTTGTTCTGAGCTGCCGCAGGCCGGTTTGTTTTCATCTCTTACCGCTTTCCCCTGCCGGGCCTTCACCCTTCACATTTATACCCCTGCCCCCACACCACTTTCACATATCTTGGTTCTGCCGGATTGATCTCCACCTTCTCCCTGATATGCCTGATGTGCACCGCCACTGTATTTTCACTTCCATAAGGCACGTCGTTCCAGATTTTTCCATAAATTTCCCTGGGAGAAAACACACGTCCCTGATTCCCCATCAGAAGTTTCAGAATTTCATATTCCGTGGGCGTCAGGGAGATTTCTTCCCCGTCCAGGGACACTTTTTTCTGCACATCATCCAGTTCGATTCCGCCGCATCTGAGCACATCCGGTTTCACATTCCCTGATCCCAGCTGCATATATCTGCGCAGCTGGGACTTCACCCTGGCCGACACCTCCACCGGGTGAAAGGGTTTTGTAATGTAGTCGTCCGCTCCTACCGTGAGACCCAGAACCTTGTCCGAGTCCTCCGATTTGGCTGTCAGCAGAATCACGGGCACATTGCTTTTCTCCCGGATTTTCACCATGGCTTCTATTCCGTCCATCTCCGGCATCATAATATCCATCAGCACCAAGTGAATATCCTGCTCCTCCACAACCCGTATGGCTTCTTTTCCGTCAAAAGCCTCATGTAATACATAATTGGAATCTGTGAGATAAATCTTCAGGGCATTTACAATGTCCCTCTCGTCATCGCATATCAAAATATGATACATTTTATCGTCCTTTCCGGTACGCAAACCTTCTGCAGGGATGGCCATTCGGCCTCTTCCTGCCATGATCATGGACTTATTTACCATAATTTCGTGCGCGTCAGCGCACATGGAATCAGAAGTCGAAACTACGCCTTTCTGTTTCGACATTTTACCATAATTTCGTGCACGTCAGTGCACATGGAATCAGAAGCCGAAACAGCACACATGGAATCAATAGTTGACACAGTGTCCTTCTGTGTCAACATTATACTATAATTCTGTGTGCGCCAGCTCACATGGCATCAGAAGCCGAAACAGCACACATGAAATCAATAGTTGACACAATGTCCTTCTGTGTCAACATTATACTATAAATCTGTGTGCACCAGTGCACATGAAATCAGAAGCCGAAACAGCACACATGGAATCAGAAGTTGACACAGTGTCCTTCTGTGTCAACATTATAGCATGAACCTTTTTTAATATAAAATGGGGGATTTCTTTAAGATTTGTTTAAAATGAAAGATGATCCTGTGATTCCTGCCGTTACAGGATTCCGCACAGAAAAAAATGCCCCGCACAGTTTCCCGGGCAGCGCATTTTCCGATATTTTCCATAATGTCTTTTGTTTCTGAGATAAGCCCCGTTCTTATAAGGATACATTTAAAGATACATTTTCCGGATTACCGTTTCCCCTGCTTGTCCCTTTTCCTGTTTTTTTCTTTTCCCCGTTCCTTGTCTTTCTTTTTATGGCCGCTCTGGGCCTTCAGCTCATTCAGGAATTCCTGATAGCGCCTGGAAGTCATCCCCGGATTGGAGCGGATCATATCCTTCTGAAAAAAGTCTTTCAGTTTTCCCAGACGTTTACTGTCCGCCTCATTGACACGGTACTTCATCACCAGTTCCAGCACTTCTTCCCGGACACTTTCCAGATAGGCCGTGGGTTTTGTCCGCGCCGCGCTCTTAAGCAGTTCCACTTTGCTCTCAATCCCTGACTTCAGGTCCTCCATGCGGACTGCCATCCCCTCCCCAAATCCTTTGGCAGCACTGACGCTCTCCGAAAAAGCCGTCTTGTAATTCTCCATCCCCTGGCTGGCCCTGGAAACAATCGCCCCCAGACGTCCGTGAATGTGCATCATTTCTTCCTTGATCTGTTCCATTTTCACCAGTACATCCCGCAGGTCAATGGCAGCCTTGAAAGAAAGTGCAAAATCCGCAAAAATACCCGCCGTGAGAATATAAGCCGCCACTGCCAGTATTTTGGGCGGCATGGACAGCACCAGCCGCTCCACCGGCACATGGACAATTTCCGTCATCAAAATTGTCAGAAACCCCCAGGACAATGTACTGCCCAGACAGATATGCCCCTGAAAGTTAAGAGGTTTGTCGGAATAATCCCAGTACCGCATTTTAAACAGAAGCTCCATGGTGACGCCCGTGACATATTCCAGCACAGTGGCGCCTATACAGCCCGCCACATAGGTCATCACGATATTATCCTGAAACGGCATGGATACCACCAGCATCATAATGGCGCCGCTTCCGTAAATGGGCAGAAACGGCCCTCTCATAAATCCTCTGTTTGTCAGTTTTCTCGTCCGAATGGATACATATGCAGATTCAATACACCAGCCCGCAAAACAGTAGAGGTAAAAGAAAAACAGCCATTGAACCATTGAATATGAATACATACTACTTCCTCACAGTTATTGATAGACAGCCGCTTCCACAGCCAGTTTTCCTTTTCTGGTCAGGGAGGGTTCTCCCGTCAGCCGGAATTTGCCAAATCCCCTGGCATTGACCGTATCCCCTTCCTTCAGCAGCAGGGAATTGTTACCGCACAGACGTCCGTTTACATAAACCTTTCCCGCACGGAACAAGTCCAGGCTTTTTTCCCGGGACAGATTATAAACCTTTGCCACGCAGGAATCCGCCCGAAGCGACTGTACCTGTATCTTCATCACGGCAGGCGTCTCCCTGGGAATGCTCTCCAGCACCTCTGTCACGGCACACTTCACATGGGTGTGTTTCACCTGCTCCAGGTTTTCACAGATAAACGCCGCAATGGAATCCAGGCAGAACACAAAAGCCTGGCTCTCCTTTATCTTAATATCTCCCAGGGTACTCCTGTCAATTCCCAGATTCATCAGTGCGCCCAGAAAATCCCTGTGGGAAAGCGCATCCGCAAATCTGGGTCCCAGGGGCCGGACGTTGACGCACACAATGGGAAATTCCGCCTCGTATCCCGTCTCCTCCGGATTTCCGAAACGTATTACCACCCTGTCAGCATCCTCCCAGCCGCCATTCAGCTGAAATCCCGCATACTGCAGTTTTGCCTGCTCCTGCCAGAAAATATCCTGCTCGGCCAGTCCCAGAAACCCGGTGAATGTAAAAATCCCCTGCCGGAACGCTTTGTCAGCCAGATCATGAAACCGGTTTTTCAGCTGGTGAATCTCTTTTTCATTGGAATTCATATTTCCTCCCGGACATCCGTGGCCCGCCCTTTATGAAAAGCTGATAATTTCCTCTTTGGGAGCCCTGGTTTTTTCCACGCTGACCGCATGGAGCACCGGCCCCTCTCCCTGGTAATCCTTCCAGTACTCCACGGCCATTGTGGCGGTGACCTTCACCCATTCCTTCTGTTTCAGTTCCTCCGCGCCCTGCCAGGCGCAGGCATAGCCCAGAAATGCCATATCGTCCGCACAGCAGGTCATGGCCATGCGCCCGGGCACAAAATATCCTTTTGGACAGTTCTCCGGCTTCAGTACCATGGCCACAAACTGCAGCTTTTTACCCACATAACGGTCCGGATGATCCATGGAATCCAGATACCAGATGCCATATCCCTCATTGTCCAGGACAATTGTCTCCCTGTTCAGGTCGTAGGGCAGATCTTCCTCCAGAATCTCGTCAATTTCACCTTTTGCACCCTCAAATACCACATCTGCGGAGGGATTTACCGCCTTGATATTTCGTTTGTAAGAATTCAGCTGGTCACGCACCGTATCACAGCGGTTGAAAATCACCATCTCCGATTTCCGTATCATCTCCGCCAGCAGGGACCGCATATTGGTGTAATACATGGGAAAAGTGGAGCCATCTATGGTGGTGATCTGCTGCTCTATCTTCCAGTACCAGGGAAGCTTGACATTTTTGTAATTCCACATACCATTAAACTCAATAATGATACGTTCCGGCTTATGGCGTTTTTCCAGATTCGTCAGATTCACCGGATTAAAATCTTCTTCGTTTTCAATCAGTTCGATCTCCGTACGGCTGTGGGCAAGAAGTTCGGGATCATACTCCCTTTCCCCTTCCTCACAGAGAATCAAAAGTGTTTTCCCCTTGACCTGAAAATAATTTTGTGCCAGTGTAAAACTGATAAATTCCGTTTTTCCGCTTTCCAGAAATCCATTGATCACATATACCGGCTTCATTTATACACCTACCGCCTTTCGATTCAGCCAAACAGCTCTTCCAGCTTATCTTCTTTCAGTTCCGCGCCGATCACACAGAATTTTCCGGTGACCTCCGGTCTGCCGTTCCTGATGTCATGCTCCTGGGGAACATAGTCAAAATAAATCCACATGCCATCCTCTCCGGGAACCATGCCCTTCGCCCGCAGAATCGCTCCGTATTCCCCACTGTCCAGACGGGTCAATATGCTTTCAACCCCGTCTGCCGTATATTTTGCGAATGTCTCCCTGCCCCAGCTGGTAAACACTTCATCCGCGTGGTGGTGTCCATGGTGGTCATGATGATCATGTCCGCAGCTGCAGTGCCCATCATGATGATGCCCATGCTCACCTTCTTCATGATGATGGCAGCATTCCTCTCCGTGGTCATGCCCATGCCCTCCTTCATGATGATGGCAGCACTCCTCTCCATGGTCATGCCCATGCTCACCTTCTTCATGATGATGGCAGCACTCCTCTCCGTGGTCATGCCCATGTCCTTCTTCATGATGATGGCAGCACTCCTCTCCATGGTCATGCCCATGTCCTTCTTCATGATGATGGCAGCACTCCTCTCCATGGTCATGCCCATGCCCTCCTTCATGATGATGGCAGCACTCTTCTCCGCGGTCATGCCCATGCTCACCTTCTCCATGGTGATGGCAGCATTCCTCTCCGTGATGATGGTGTTCCTGCTCCTCGTGGGCATGTTCCAGCATTGTCTTCATCATCTCTTCCAGGGTATCCGCGCCCTCAATGGTTTCCAGCACCGCCTTCCCATCCAGCTGTGCCAGGGGCGTGGTAATGATCGTCGCCTTCCCGTTATGCTGCCGGATCAGTTCCACGCATTCTTTCAGTCTTTCCCCGCTGACCTTGTCTGTCCTGCTCAGCAGAATCGTCCCCGCGTATTCAATCTGGTTGATAAAAAATTCGCCGAAATTCTTGATATACATTTTCGCCTTGGCAGCATCCACCACAGCCACGGCGCTGTTCACCTGTACATCCAGGTCTGCCGCCACATTCTCCACGGCCTTCAGCACATCCGATAATTTCCCCACGCCGGAGGGTTCGATCAGAATCCGTTCAGGCGCGTAAGTTTCAATAACTTCCTTCAGGGAAGCTCCGAAATCTCCCACCAGGGAACAGCAGATACAGCCGGAATTCATTTCCTTGATTTCAATTCCTGCTTCTTTCAGAAATCCGCCGTCAATGCCGATCTCACCGAATTCATTCTCGATCAGTACTGTTTTGCTGCCATCCAGCGCTTCCTTTAAAAGTTTCTTTATCAAAGTCGTTTTGCCTGCTCCCAAAAAACCGGAAAACACGTCAATCTTTGTCATCGTTTTCTTCCTCTCTTTCCCCGGGTTTTCCGCCCTCTGTTCCGAAATTCTCCCGAAACCAGTCTTTTTTCACAAAAATATTACCTGTCTGCCTTCTGCCGCAATGGCAGTCATTCTTATTTCCGTACTGTTTCCAGCGCGGACGCAATATCTTCCCTCATATCCACAACCGCGGCCCTGGCGGCATCCGCATAGCCAGCCTCCCCGAACCGGGCATATTTTTCCTGCTGGTAAGCCGCGATAATTCCCCTGGAGGAATTGATGATGGCTCCCAGTCCGTCTTCGTTAAAGAAGTGCACCAGATCCGCGCCTTTTCCTCCCTGGGCGCCATAGCCCGGCACCAGAATAAAGGTTCGGGGCATCATCTTCCGCAGGATTCTTCCCTGCTCCGGATAGGTTGCCCCTACCACGGCTCCCACATAGCTGTAATCTCCCTCCTCCGGCATGCACTCCGCGCCCCATTCTGCCACATACCTGCCCACGGTCTCATAGATGGTTTCCTGCCTTTCCCCAGCGCTCACCGCCAGGTCCTGCAGTTCCCCGCTGCTGGGATTGGATGTCTTCACAAGAAGGAAAATACCCTTTTTCTCTTCCCTGCACACCTTCAGAAAAGGCTTCACCCCATCGGAGCCCAGGTAGGGATTCACCGTGGCAAAATCCTCGTCAAAAGCATAGTGAAATTTGCTTCCCACCTGCACTTTTCCCAGATGTGCCACCGCATAGGCCTCGGAAGTGGAGCCGATATCCCCCCTTTTCACATCGCCTATGACCACCAGGTCTTTTTCCCTGCAATAATTCACTGTTTTCCGGAATGCCTCCAGTCCCGGAAGCCCGAATTGCTCATACATGGCAATCTGGGGCTTTACCGCGGGCACCAGGTCATATATGGCATCCACAATTCCCTTGTTATACTGCCATATGGCTTCAGCCGCCCCCTCCAGGGTCTCGCCGTATTCTCCGAAGGCAGCCTTTGTAATATGCCCCGGCACATATTTCATCATGGGATCCAGCCCCACCACAATGGGTGCATTGGTTTTCCGTATTTTAGATATCAGTTTATTGATCATATTTTCACTCCTAACCTGATTTTCTTTTCAGCGCCGTACCAGATCAGCCAGTTGGACGCTCCACAGAACATCTTATCATTCCGGGTGAAGAAAGTCAATCTTTCCCCGGCCCCGTCCCCCAAATCAGCATGACAGTACAGACAGGCCACCGAACTGCTGCAACTGCCATGATTCCGTTTGATCATTGGCTTCCCGGGCAGAAGGGGCTTGTCAGGCCTTCTCCATATTATAGAAATTCAGCATGGCAATCACCATGAAAATCAGGGTAAACAGGGCCAGGAATACGTCCATAATCACATATGCCAGCATAACGCCCCCCATCACCATGCCCAAAAGACCTCCCACCACCGCCGCAAAAATAGCCATGCCCTGAATCAGCATCTGGAGCAGCTGCCTGCCCGTGGCACCCAGGATATTCCCCACTGCCGCCTCTGCTACCGCCAGTGCATACAGCTTGTTGGCCGCCAGAAGCATGTAAAAAAGAATGCACAAAGCGGTAACCGGCAGCGACATATGCATCACAATGGCTCCCGGTATGGTGATAATGCAGCCATTGACGAAATTCTGTACATGCTCCATGGCCGTTGCGTTGACCAGTTTACGGAATACCGTGTCCGGAATCATATACGTATAAGGAGATGCCAGTTCTTTGGCCCACTTCCCGTTCAGCGCCGTAAACACAAAAATAAGGTAAGATGCCACTGCCGGTATCACAAACGGCCCAAACTTGTCCAGGGAGCCAAAACCGCCCTCCCGTGTGTACACAAACACAATGCCTGCCCCTCCCGCAAGCGCCGCCACTGTGCTCATGTCAAAAATAAAAAACTTTCTCTTTTTATATTCCAGGAGCTGTCTGTAAAACAGGGCCCTGGCCCCATGCCCTTTCCAGGTCACATGTGCCGACTTGTATTTCTGTTTTTTGCCCAGACGTTTCTCGTTGTTTCCCATTTTGTGGTTTTTCAGCACTTCTTCGTAGTCTTCGGCAAATTTCACCGCATCCTCATAAAATCCACCCTCGCATTTCATGCCCCGGGCCGCCACAAACAGCAGGACAGCGGCAAGCAGATAGCAGATGCTCACAGCCACATTCAGCGTTGTGGGTCCCAGAAACAGAAGATGAATCAGTCCCACATACCAGCCCAGCAGCGGCACCAGCTGAATCATATCGCTGTGCAGGAAACGGCTCACCGTTTCCATGCTTATCCCCTCCTGCAGATAGGTATAGATTCCCATGACCACCAGAATACCCACCAGGGCATATGCCCCCCGGACCACCAGGGCGCGCTGTCTCTCTCCCAGCCGTTCCGAGCCGTAAAGAATCGTCATGATACTCCCTTCCAGCAGATTTTCCACAATCATGGAAAAAAAGAAATAGAGGGCCAGTCTCCACAATTCCACATGGAACATCACGCCCCCGCAGACCACGGCAAACAGTCCCACAGCTGTCTGGGGCACCAGAGTCCTGAAATGTGCATACAGCAAAACCTTCTTGGGGCTGACCGGGGACGGAAACAGGAAATGAACGTCACAGTTTTTGTAGACCAGTCCTTTGCGCTTCGCATAGGCGATCATATTGGCGGGAATCACCCAGAAAGCCAGCACTGTCAGCACCGTGGCCATTCCCTCCGGATTGCCTGCCCCCATATCATCCACCAAAACCTTCAGCGACATGGGCACAGCCGTAAAGTAAAATACAACGATCACCAGATAGATGTATGTGACCGGCTTGCGCAGGGCCATTTTGATCCGGTTCATCAATGTTTTCCGGTACAGATATCCTATCGCTCCCATGGATCATCTTCCCTCCTGCCCATTGTTTTCCCCGGCCGAATCCTGCTTTGTCTGTCCTGTGACAGTAAAATACAGCTCTTCCAGGTCTTCATTTGCCAGCGCTTCTTTTGCATAAGTGCCCAGAATATGTCCCTTGTCCATCACAAAGGTCACATCCCACAGCTCCTTTACCATCTCCAGCATATGGGTGCTGATCAGTATGGTACAGCCCTTCCTTCGCAAATCCACAAGCACCGTCTTCAATTCCTTGATGGCCGCGGGGTCCAGTCCTACCATGGGTTCATCCAGCAGAATCACTTTGGGCCTGATCACCAGGGCGCAGCAGATGCTTACCTTCTGCATCATCCCCTTGGACAATTCATTTCCCAGCTTGTCCTGCTTGTCTCCCAGTTCAAACCGCTCCAGCAGCTCCCTCACTTCTGCTTCCGTAACTTCCGCCCCGTAAGCCCTGGTGATGAATTCAATGTGTTCCCGGACCGTCAGCGCCTCATACATATAAGGCAGTTCCGGCACATAGGCAAAGCAGCGCTTGGCCTCCAGTGTCCTGGAATTGCGGCCCTGAATCCGGATGGTTCCCTTATACCGGAGCAGCCCTGCAATGCTCTTGATCACAGTGGATTTTCCCGCTCCGTTGGGTCCCAGTAAAATTCCGATCTTCCCTTCCGGCACCGTAAAACCGATATTGTCTACTGCCAGTGTCTTACCGTACTTTTTTGTCAAATTCAAAATCTCCAGCATTTTCTTCTCCTGTTCCCGTCATGTGCCTGTCATGCACATTGTTTTTACTATGGTTTTCTTTTCCCTCCGTGTTCCTTTTCCGGTTTCTTCATGTGCCTGTCACGCACATTGTTTTCCCATGTCTCCCTTATCCCCTGACCCGGTCTTAATATACCAGTGTCACGCTGCCCAGTCCGAGAAGTACTGAAATCAGAAAGAGCAGGAACAGATGCACCGGGTAAAACGCGTAAAAGAAATATTTCATCTTCAGTCCCCTGCTTCCATTATATAACGCAATGGGAATCAATGCCAGAAAAGCCGTGATTTCATTGAAACTCATCAGTGTCAGGACAACACAGCCCGCAAACATGCAGACCACCCTGCGTTTCCGGAACACATACATCATGGTTATGGTCAGTACTCCCATGCCGCCGTAATCGGTGCGCAACAGTTCACCCGCATACATCAGAGCCATCAGGACCGTCAAATCGGCACAGACCGTCTGAATCCGCCGGAAACTGCGTTTCCATCCGTACAGGAGAAGAATCAGTACCGTGAGAAGGCTTGTGACGGAAATGGTGCCGGACAGCCCTGTTCCGTCCTGTCCGGCAGGAATTGCCATGGCTGCCGCCACAAAAGCCGCCGGTGCAAGGATTCCCGTGACAGTGAAGAATCCCCTGACTCCCACCGGGAGATCCCTTCCTTCTCCGGCCTGTTCATACTTACCGAAAAATCCATATGCGCAGAGCCCCAGAAGGCCCAGCAGCAAAGTAAAATAGACGTTCTGATATCTCATGTAACTCCAGGAACCCGTCAGCGCCAGGTCAAAGGGAATCTCCGAAATCAGGGCAAACAACCCCAGCCTCATGGCATATTTCCGGACATTCCTGCTCCTCTGGAACCCTTCCACCAGCAGAAAACAAAAAATAGGAAAACCCAGTCTTCCTATCCCCCTCATGACCACATTGCCATAATAAAGCAATGAATGGTTCGTTATCCAGTTCATAAACGGTACCTGCCCGCCCGCAGCAGCCTCCGCTAACCCGCCGGCTACCATCCGGCGCGTCAGAATCACTGCTGCAGTGTGATCAATCAGCATGGCAATCACCGCAATGATTTTAATGGTGCTCCCACTGATTCCCTTCTTCATTCCATCCGGATTTCCAGTCTGAAGGTTTAATCCCGTAACTGCCATTTATTTTACCTCTTTTCCCAGATTCTTTTCCTAATCATAATGCGGAACGCCCCATTTGTCAACTACCTGGCCGGGAATAGCGGCCCCGGGATCCAGGCGGCGCACGGGAGGGGGCTGCTCGGGCCGCGCGGGCGCGAGCCCTGCGAGACGAGAGACCCGAACGGCCGCCCCCTCCGTCGCCGCCATCGTAGTACCGCCGCCTCGGCGGCCATGGCAGAAGCTTTACCGCAGCAGCGGCAAGGGGCTTGCGCGGCCGGGGAGCCCCCTGTAGGGATCCCTCGCCGCAGCGACCCCGTATTTCCCCAGGTAAAACGGTTTGGAAACAACTCGGTTCCCCCTCTGTGGCGCAACGGCGGCGAAAGTGCCCCGCCGCCCACCCTTCCGTAACAGCGGTAAGGGTTCTTCCGCAGAGGCGGCGGCGCCCTCCCATAATGGAAGCGTCAGACGGCCCCGCTCCGGCTGCTATCGCCGATGCGGGCCAGCGGTTCTCGAGGAAAGGAACACCCATGGCAAAGTCAGTGGCAAGCTCGGGCGCGGCGACTCCGGCGCGTCCCGCGAAGCCCTTCAACTCCTATCTGCTGAACAAGTGCATCATCGGCTACGGCGTCATCAACGGCATCATCAACGCCGTCATCTTCTACCTGCTGCACATGGGCGAGCCCGAGGCCCTGCTCGGCCACGCCGACATTTTCCACGACTTCGCCCTGACCGGCGTGCTCCTGGGCCTTCTGCTGTTCGTCATCGTGGTGCCGCTCACCCGCATGGATCTGCGCAAGCACGTCTTCGCCGGCCCCAATGCGGCCAACCTCGGCGGGGCGGCCTCCCTCGTGCCGGCCAGCTACGCCCCGGCGCTGCTCGTCACCACCGTGGCGGCCACCGTCACCCTCATGGGCGTGGGCGCCTTCGCCTGCGTGCTTCTGCCCCTGCCGCTTACGGTCACGGCCATGATGCTGCTCAAAGGCGTCGTCTGCGCGTGCGCAGGCGGTGTGGCCGGCTACTTCACCATCTGCTACGTGGTGCGCTCCGGCAAGAGCGAGGCCTAAGGAGCCGATGCAATGACTCTTAGAGGCGCGGGCGTCCTGCCCGCGTCTCTTTTTTGTGTCATGGTTCGGGCGATGTGTAGCCACTGTGTGATGGTTGTGGCATAATGGGCAGCTGTGCGCTTCCGCGGGATTCCGCCTGGCGGATCGCCGAGGAAGTGTTCGCGCGGGCGCAAGCATCCCGCGCCGTGTCAGGAAACGATGGAGGAATTATTCGTGGAAACAAACGTTGAGTCCCTTGAGGGCAACAAGGCCAAAGTCACCGTGACCGTTGATGCCGTCGATATCGACGGGCGCATCAATAAGACCTACAAGGACTTCGCTCGCAAGTACAATTTCCCGGGCTTCCGCCGCGGCAAGGCCCCGCGCCCGGTTATCGACAACGCGCTCGGCGCCGAGGCCGTGCGTGCCACCGTCACCGACGAGCTGCTGAACAGCGCCTGGGCCGCCGCTGTCGACGCCGAGGGCCTCAGCCCCGTGTCCGGCCCCACCATGGACGAGACCGAGCTTGTGGAGGCCGGCAAGCCCTACGTGTTCTCCTTCACCATCGACCTGCGCCCCCAGGTGGAGCTCTCCAGCTACGATGCCGTCGAGATCGAGCTGCCCTTCGCCGAGGCCACCGAGGCCGAGATCGACGACCAGGTGTCTGCCATGGCCGAGCACTACACCACCTTCGAGGACGCTTCCGCCGCCACGAAGCTGAAGCCGGAGAACTACGCCGACCTGGCCATCAAGGCCACCGACGCCGAGGGCAACGACATCGCCGCCATCACGAGCGAGTCCCGCCTGTACGGCCCGGGTACCGGCATGCTCTCTGAGGCCTTCGATGCCGAGATCATGGGCATGAAGAAGGGCCAGACCAAGGAGTTCACCCTGGAGGTGCCCGCCGACGAGACCGCCGTGCTCTTGGCCGACCAGGCCGGCAAGCCGGTGAACTTCGAGGTCACCTGCACCGTGGTGAAGAAGAAGGCCGCCCCCGAGATCACCGACGAGTGGGCGAAGGACACCATGGGCTTCGAGTCCGTGGCCGACATGCGCGAGCGTATCGCCGAGTCGCTGAACATGCAGAAGGGCGCCATGATGCCGCGCATCAAGGAGAACGCCATCATGACCAAGCTGCTGGAGCGCATCGACGCCGAGGTGCCCGAGGCCATGGTGGCCGAGGCCGAGACCTCGCTGCTCCAGGACTTCTTCGGCCAGCTGCAGCAGGCCGGCATGACCTTCGACGCCTACCTGGGCAGCCAGGGCATCACCTCCGATCAGTTCAAGGCCGATCTGAAGGCCCAGGCCGCCGACCATGTGAAGGAGCAGCTCGCCCTTGAGGCCTGGGGCCGCCATGCCGGCATGGAGGTCACCGACGAGGAAGTGGCCGCCGAGTTCGCCAAGACCGGCGTGGAGGATCCCGCGGCTCTGGAGAAGGAGTGGCGCGAGGCGGGCCGTCTGCACCTCATCCGCACCGGCCTTCTGCGCACCAAGGCCATCGAGGACCTCATGGAGAACGCCAAGGTGACCGAGAAGGCCTTCCCCGCCGAGGCCGCTGCCGAGAAGAAGGCTGCCAAGAAGCCGGCGAAGAAGAAGGCCGCCAAGAAGGCCGACGACGCCGAGGAAGCCGCCGAGTAACGGCGCTTCGCATCGCGAGTCACAAGGGCGGGGGAGACCCCGCCCTTTTTCGTGGCGAATCTTCCGGGTCGGGACCGCTCGGTATTCTGATTCGCTCAGACAGTCCTCGCTTTG
>OFHO01001384.1_pt1 | contig 17648 bp, 10 predicted proteins | sample 1521531 | NCBI WGS metagenome assembly OFHO01 (sample SAMEA3504124, study PRJEB24116) | mouse gut metagenome | biome: mouse gut; feature: mouse-associated habitat; material: faeces | place: Denmark | collected 2011
CGCCGCTCCGGCGGCGGTCCGGGGGCGACCCCAAACAATAAAAAGGAGGCTCCCGCTATGAAGCTGCGCATTGACTCGCCTTTTATCCAAACGGGCATCAAGATCACCAATCTGCTGATTCTCAACCTCTTCTGGGGCATCGGCTGCGTCCCCATTGTCACCATCGGGACCTCCACCATCGCGGCGTTCACCGTGACGCTGAAAATGACCGAGGGCCGGGAGGGGCTGAGTATGACTGTCCAGTTCTGGTCCGCTTATGTGAAGAACCTCAAACACGGCATACCCTTGACGCTCATCCTCCTGGCGGGGATTTGGAGCGTGTGGATAGACTGGCAGATCTTCGACAAGGTCGAAGGCAATCCCATTGGGTTTCTGATCCTGGCTTTGGTGGTGATCTTCCTGCTGCTGGTTCACTTCCTGTTTGTCTTTCCTTTGGAGGCCCGGTATGACAACCGGCTCTTAATGAATCTCTCCAACGCCCGGAAGCTCTTTATCCGCTACGCCGGACGGAGCCTGGGGCTGGTGGGGATATTGTTCCTGCAATTTTTGCTGTTTACTCAGGTGAACACCATTCTGATCTTCGCGGGCTTCTTCTGCCTGCCGATATTGATGATCTACACCGCCAGTCAGATTGCCATGCCAATATTCCGGCAGGTGGAGAAAACTGGCGGCGCGCCGGAAGAATTTGAGATTACCAGTGATTTGTATTAAAGCGGACGAATATGCCCCCGGTGGAGGGGCTTACCATAAACTTTATGAAACAACCCTTTTTGATTGGAGGTAATGCGATTGGAAAAGCAGATGTATAACCCCTATTTGCCGCTGGGAACCTGCATCCCGGACGGCGAACCCCACGTATTTGGTGACAGGCTCTATGTTTATGGATCCCATGATCAAGAGGGCGGTTCCTCCTTCTGCGTACTGGACTATGAGTGCTGGAGTACGCCGGTGGATGATCTGACGTCGTGGCGGTGTGAGGGGACGATCTACCGGGCGGAGCAGGATCCGGATTACGGGACCATGGATAAAGTCATGTACGCTCCCGACGTAGTTCGGGGAACGGACGGACGTTACTATCTTTATTACGCAATGGCGGGAGGGAAGCGGTTCACCGGCCCTATCCATGTGGCGGTGTGCGACACGCCGGCAGGAAAGTACGAATACTACGGCTCTGTGCGCACGCCGGACGGAAAAGAGATGGAAAAATACATTACCTTCGACCCCGGCATCCTCAATGACAACGGGCGCATCTGGCTGTACTACGGCTGGGCCTTGTCCACGCCGCCGGAAGAAATCCCGGATCCGGAGGAACGTATGCGCTTGCAAACACAGGTATTCGGCAAAACAAGGGAGGAACTGACAGCCCAGCCGGAGTGCTATATGGGCGCTAACGCCGTGGTGCTGGCGGACGATATGCTCACTATTCTAAACGAACCTGTCCGCATAGTTCCGGGGCCCTGGGAGGCTGTGGGGACATCTTTTGAGGGGCACGCCTTTTTTGAGGCCAGCTCCATGCGGAAAGTCCGGGATACCTATTATTTCATCTACTCCTCCCAGCACAGCCATGAGCTCTGCTATGCAGTCAGTAAGTACCCGGATCGGGATTTTGTCTATGGCGGGACCATCATCTCCAACGGCGACATCGGGTATCAGGGCCGCGCCCCGGAGGACCGGCTGGCTACTACCGGGAACAATCACGGTAGTATCGTAGAGATAAAAGGTCAGTGGTATATCTTTTACCACCGCCAGACCCATAAAACCATCTTCAGCCGTCAGGGGTGCGCCGAGCCCATTCAAATCCTGCCCGACGGCAGCATTCTCCAGGTAGAGATGACCATCTGTGGACTGAACGGTGGGCCTCTGGAAGCCCAGGGGGAGTATCCAGCGCCGATTTGCTGCAATCTGACCAATAGTCGGATGCCCCAGCAGGGACTGGAACCTATTACCGTGTCCCTGCCGCATGTCACAAATTGCAGGGAGTGCCGCTATATCGCGGAAATCAATAGTGGTACAGTCATCGGCTACAAGTATTTCCGCTTCGATGGAAAACACAGATTGAATCTGCGGCTGCGGGGAGAGGCTGAGGGAACCATCTATGCGGCGGCTGGAGAGATAGAGCTGGGCTGTATCCCAGTTTCCCCGTCTGCAGATTGGAGGGAGGCTGCGATATCTTTCGACGTGCAGGGTGTCCACCCGCTGTACTTCCGCTTTGAGGGGACGGGGCAGTTGGATATAGAACGGTTTGCGTTTGAAAAGACGATTTAAGAAACGAGGTAATACTATGAAATTTACAACCGACGGCAGCGCATTGCTGTGCATCCATCAGGGGGAGAAACTCCGTATCGAACCTTGGGGACGGGATTCCCTGCGGGTACGGGCCACGATGCTTCCTGACTTTTCCGGACGGGACTGGGCGTTGACAGAGGACGTGGAAAAGGGCGAGGCCCGGATCACAGTGGAGGAAGTGGACCACTGGGTGGGCGACGGCTCCATTGACAAACGGGAGCTGGCAGCCATCGTCAATGGCCGGATGAAGGCCGTAGTGAACCATGCGGGCGTGATCTCCTTTTATCGGGACGATACACTCTTCCTTCGGGAGTATTTCCGCTCCTATGACGGCACGATCTCCCGGGAGAGCCGCTGTTTGAAGGTGGTAAACCGGGAGTGGAAGGGCATCACCGGCGGCAGTGAGTATTCTTTGAATGTCAAATTTGAGAGCAATAAAGGCGAGAAAATCTTCGGTATGGGCCAGTACCAGCAGGAGTGCATGGATCTGAAGGGCTGTGTCCTGGAGCTGGCCCAGCGCAATTCTCAGATATCCATTCCCTTTGCTGTCTCCTCCCTGGGGTATGGCTTCCTGTGGAACAATCCGGCAGTGGGGCGGGTGACCTTCGGCAGGAATTACTATGAATGGATCGCCCAGTCCACCCATGAGATGGACTACTGGATCACTGCCGCCGATACGCCCAAGGCAATTTTGGAGAATTACACCGCTGTCACCGGTCGAGCCGGGATATTCCCGGAGGATTTGATGGGCCTGTGGCAGTGCAAACTGCGCTACCGCACCCAGGATGAGGTGCTGGAGGTGGCCCGGAGGTATCAGGCGGAAGGAATTAAGATCGACCAGATCGTCATCGACTTCTTTCACTGGACCGTCCAGGGCGATTGGAAATTTGACAAGACCTACTGGCCCGATCCCAAGGCTATGGTGGATGAACTGCACGCCATGGGTGTCAAGGTGATCGTGTCCGTATGGCCATCGGTAGACCGCCGGAGCGAGAATTTCTATCCCATGCTGGAGCGGGGCCTGCTCATGCGCACCGAGCGGGGCGCACTGCAAACTTACGACTATCAGGGGGACTGCGTGGAGATCGACGCTTTCAATCCGGAAGCCAGAAAATATGTCTGGGAGGTCTGCAAGCGGAACTACTACGACCTTGGCATCGACGCCTTCTGGCTGGACAACTCCGAGCCGGATCTGGGCGTGTACGACTTCGACCACTACCGCTACTGCGCCGGCCCCGCTCTGAGTGTCAGCAACCTGTATCCCCAGATGTTCAGCCGGGCCTTCTACGATGAGATGAGCAGGCTCCAGAATGCCCCGGTGGTGAATCTGCTGCGGTGCGGCTGGGCCGGGTCCCAGAAATACGGCAACGTTATCTGGTCCGGGGATGTACCCAGCACCTTCGAGGCGTTTGCCGACCAGCTTCAATGCGGCTTGAATATGGGTCTTGCCGGTATCCCCTGGTGGACCACCGACATCGGCGGCTTCATGACCGACGACGTGAACGACCCGGACTTCCGGCAGCTGCTGATCCGGTGGTATCAGTTCGCAGTGTATTCCCCGGTGCTGAGAATGCACGGGGACCGCGGGCCTTACAACATTCCGCCGCTGGATGAGCGGGACTGGGGCGGCGGCTATCTCCACACCGGCCAGCCCAATGAGCTGTGGAGCTACGGCGAGGAGAACTACGCCATTATGCGGAAATATTATGACCTTCGCATTGCTATGCACGACTATATCAAGTCCCTGTACGCCGAGGCCAGCGAGAACGGTTCTCCCTTGCTGCGGGCCATGTTCTATGAGTTCCCAGAAGACGGGAAGTGTTGGGAGCTTCAGGATCAGTACATGTTCGGGGCAAAGTATCTTGTTGCGCCTGTCCTGCGGCTAAACCAGTTTTGCCGGGAGGTCTATCTGCCCGCGGGCAGCTGGAAGCTGACTTCCACCGGCGAGGTGTTCCAGGGTGGACAGACGGTGACAGTGGATGCGCCCATCGACTATATGCCGGTATTTGAGAGGATGTTATGATACGAATCGGAATCGACTATTACCCCGAGCAGTGGGACCGCGCCCTCTGGGAGGAGGACGCGGTCCGGATGAGGGCCCTGGGGGCTCATGTGATCCGGCTGGGAGAGTTTGCCTGGAGCCGGATGGAACCGAAGGACGGCGTATTTGATTTTACGTGGCTGGACGACGCCATTGAGATCATCAGCCGCCAGGGGATGCAGGTGATTCTTGGTACGCCGACCAACTGCGCGCCGCTGTGGCTGTATCAGGAGCATCAGGATACTATCCAATGGGGCCGGGATGGCAGGCCCACAGACCTTGGCATCCGGGGACACCGCTGTATGGTCAGCCCCACCTTCCGGCAGTACGCCGGAAGAATCGTAGAGGAGATGTCCAGGCGGTACGCCGGGAGGCCGGAGGTCTTCGCCTGGCAGCTGGACAACGAGCTGGAGAACAACCACTGCACCTGCCCCGCCTGCCGCTCGGCGTTCCGGGACTGGCTGCGGGAGAAGTACGTAACCTTGGATAGCCTCAACAGAGCCTGGGGAAATATGGTCTGGAGCGGTGAGGTCAGCGATTGGGAGCAGATCCAGCCCCTGCTGGCCCCGGAGTGTCTGCCCCGGTGGCATAACCCGGCCTGTCTGCTGGACTATGAGCGGTTCGGCGCGGACTGTACGGCGGATTATGTTCGGTTCCAGAGCGGGATCATCCGCCGGTACGATTCCCAAGCCGTCATTACCACCAATGCCTGCATCCCGGCCAACATGCCGGATTTCCACAAGGAATTTGCAGAGCTGGATGTAGCCGCCTACGATGACTACCCGCCCGTCCGCCTGCCGGAGGACGCTGAGGAGCTGTATTCCAACGCCTTTGTGCTGGACTTCGTGCGGGGCTTCAAGCAGAAGAATTTCTGGATCCTGGAGCAGTTCGCGGGCCACATGGGCTGCTGGCCTCCCATCTCCCCCACGCCGGAGCCGGAGATGCTGTCGGGCTACGCCCTGCAAGCCGTGGCCCACGGGGCGGATCTGCTCAGCTTCTTCCGCTGGCGCACCGCCTGCACCGGGGCGGAGATGTTCTGCCACGGCATTTTGGATCATTCCAACGTCCCCAACCGCCGCCTGCGGGAGCTGGAGGAGCTGTTCCGCCGTTTGGCACAGCTGCCGGGACTGGGGGATACGACCCTGCGCAGTCCGGCGGCAATCCTCTATTCGGCGGATCAGGAGTTTGCACTGAAAAATCAGACCCAATCCGATGGCTTCGCCTACTGGACTCAGCTGCGCCTGTTCCACGAGGCTTGCGTGGGGCTGGGGGTGAACGTGGACGTTATCCGGGAGGACGCACCCCTGGACAACTATCAGGTGGTGCTGGTTCCCACCCACCTTGTAACTGACCCTGATCTGGCCTCCCGTCTGGAGGACTTCGCCCGCCGGGGCGGGACCGTGGTCATCACTAACCGAAGCGGCGTGCAGGACAAAAACGGCAACTGCATTTTGGGCCAGGAGCTGCCCACGGTGTTCCGGGATCTCTGCGGCTGCCATGTGACTGAGTACGACCCCATCGGCCCTGTGAAGCAGACGGTCAACCTGACCAAGGGCGGGACATATCAGATCACCAGCTGGTGCGACCTGCTGGAGCTGGACACCGCCCAGGCGTGGGCCCGATATCAAGGCCGGTTTTACAGCGGCGTGCCCGCCGTTGCGAAGAACCGCTTCGGCGAGGGCACCGCCTACTATGTGGGAACAGTGGGAGAGAAGGCAATGTACCGGACGCTACTCATTGAGGCGTTCCGGGAGCGGGGCGTTCCCCTGCTGGAGACTCTGCCCCAGGGGGTGGAGGTCACTACACGAAGCGGAGAGGGCGGGACTTATCAGTTCTTCTTCAATAACACCGTCCACGGCCAGAACTTCCAGCTCCAGGGTAAGCGGGTGCATCTGCGCCCTCTGGAGATGAAGATCCGGACGGAGAAAGAGGTGTGGGTGTAATTTCCCAGCAAAATCCCGAAAATTTTGAACAGGAGCTTTACTGTGATGAAACGAAGAATACTCTCCACTATTTTGGCTCTGACGCTGGCGTTGTCCCAGGGCATAACAGCTTTGGCGGCTGGCAGTGAGCCCTCCGCCTCCCAGAAGTACGTGGAGGCCATGGGCCATGGCTGGAACCTGGGCAATAGCTTTGATGGCTTCAACTCCGATGAAGGCGCTGTCTCGGACGAGACCAGCTGGGGGAACCCGGTGGTCACCCGGGAACTTATCCAGGCCGTCAAGGCCAAGGGCTTCGACAGCATCCGGATACCTCTGACGCTCTCTACCCGATATACAGAGGCAGACGGCAAATGCACCGTTGACCCGGAGTGGCTGACCCGGTACAAGGAAGTCGTAGACTGGGCTGTGGAAGCGGATCTGTATGTGATGGTCAATATCCACCACGACAGCTGGATCTGGCTGAGCGGCTGGGATGGCAAGGAGGAGTCGGCGGAATATGTCCGGTTCCAGCAGATGTGGGAGCAGCTGGCGGACTGCCTGAAGGATGAGCCGGCACAGGTCTGTTTCGAGACCATCAACGAACCGCAGTTCAACGATGGTACAGAGGAGGAGAAGCAGGAAAAGCTGGACAAGCTGAATCTGGCCGCGTACAAGATCATCCGCGGCAGCGGCGGGAAAAACGGAGAGCGCATGATCGTCATGCCCACGCTGAACACGAACCATGAGAAATGCGCTCCGCTGCTGAAACTGATCCAGGGGCTGGACGATGAGAACATCATCGCTACTGTCCATTATTACGGCGAGTGGGTCTATAGCGCCAATTTGGGCATCACCGGCTATGACGAGGTGATGGGCGATGACGGCAACACACCTCGGAAGGCCGCGAAGAATGCTATGGAAATGGTGTACAAGGCATTTACGGAAAACGGGATCGGCACAGTGATCGGTGAATACGGCGTATTGGGCTACGATGCTGGCGAGGAGTGCAATCAGCCAGGCGAAGAGCTGAAATGCTATGAGTACATCAATCAGCTGGGCCGGGAGTATGGCCTGTGCCTGATGTTCTGGGACAACGGCTCCGGCATTGACCGCCGCAGCAATACCTACCAGTGGAAGAAGCCCGTGGTGGGCGCGATGCTGGAGGCGTCGATCAAGGGACGGTCATCCTATGCCGCAGAGCTGGACACTCTGTATTTCAAGGACAGGACTGATGCGGATGTGACAATTCCTTTGATGCTCAATGGCAATTCATTCAAGGGCATTGAGGGGTTGACCGAGGGGACAGAATATTCCTATGACGCAAAGGCGTCCACTGTCATGCTAAAAGCGGATTACATCAACAAACTTTTTGAAGCAAAGGACGGCTATGGTGAACTGGCTGTGCTGACATTCCAATTCAGCTCCGGCGCGGACTGGCGGGAGACGCTGGTGAAATATGGAACACCCGCCTTCTCCGATGCCTCCGGCACTGCCAGCGAGGGGCTGACGATCCCGGTTTCCTATCAGGGCGCGAAGGTGCGCCGCATCACCGCCTATGCCGGAGAGGAGCGTACCGGCCCCCAGTCCAGCTGGTGGCGGTACCTTCAGCACACGGAGACCTTTGTCCCCGATTATGCGGAGGGGACACTGACCATGAAGCCTTCCTTCTTCAATGAGTGCGCGGAGGGCGAGATCAGTCTGGTCATTGAATTTTACGATGGTCAGACCGCCGGAGTAAAGTTCACCAAAGACGGCGACAAGGTTTTTGCTGGCAATGGAACCACGGTTTCTCCGGCGGCCTTCACGGATTTGAAGGACGGCGCGTGGTATCTGGATGCGGTCAGCTACGTTGTTTCCAAGAATATTATGAATGGTGTAACTGCTGTGTCCTTTGCACCCGGCGATCCTCTCTCCAGAGCGCAGATGTGTCAGATCATTTATAACATGGCTGGCAAGCCTGATGTCTCCGGGGAAAGCAACTATTCGGATATTTCCGACGCCTCCTGGTATGTCCAGCCTGTTACGTGGTGTTGTATCAATAAGATTGCTGAGGGCCGAAGCGATAAAGCGTTTGAACCCAATGCGCCGATTACCCGTGAGGAGGTTGCTGACTTCCTTTATCGTTATACTGTTTATCAAGGCAAGGACGTTTCGGCACAGGAATTGGACGCCTTTACAGATGCAGGTGATGTCAGCGAAGATATGATTGAAGCCATGGGTTGGGCTGTGGGACATGGGATCATCCAAGGCAAACCAGATGGTATATTGGTACCTGGCGGTACGGCTACCCGTGCGGAGATTTCCGCCATGATGATGCGTTTCTGCGAGGCTGTTTAATTGTAATTTCTTCTTTGGAAAGCTACAAAACTATAACAGCAGCAAACAACATATGTTTTTCTCTCTGTCTTAAATTCTTCAAGTGAGCCCTTCCGATGCCCAGCCATGAGACGAGGCATGTCTCAGCAAACGGACAGACTTCCTCCTTGGCGAGAAGTCTGTCCGTTAAATTTGAGTCGTTATAGGATTTTATAAAGATTTGAGGTCTTCCCGCCGTTTTCGCGCCAGCGATTCTCCCTGGTCAGAAATCCAGCCCGACACAAATCGTCCAATGCTCGGCACACCGTAGCGCGGGAGAGTTTCAGCTCCCGCGCTATGGTCTTAATAGATGGCCAGCAAGCGCCTTCCTTGTTGGTACGATCCTTGAGGTACATATACACAGCAACCGCCCGGTGGGGCAGGTCGGCAGCATAAATTGAGCTAAAGTATCCCATAACACTACCCTCATGTGCGCAGCGAAGATCCATCCTTATCTGTTTCACAAAACGTTTGCCGGGATCTGGATCGCTCCGCTGTAGCCTGGGGAGCAAGGCCCATATTGGGTGGCGGATACTCCTTCAGAATCGCCGTTTCCAGCTCCCGGCGGTCTGCATAGTAGACTTTTCTCTGTCCGTGTTCCTGCATTCGGTAGGGTTCACCGAAGGTGATGCCCCAGTCCAGAAACAGCCGTAGACGGGTCTGCATGGGATGAGTGCCGGTATAGCGATAGGTAATCCGCCGCTTTTACCGTTCTCATAAGAGAACAGCAGTCAGAGCGGATTTTCCCCCGCTTCGCACCGTGCATGCGACTTTCACCGCACACGGCGCTCCATCAATGCAAATTATTCGTTGCATGTATGTGAAGGAACCAGTTTTTCCCTAAAACCTTGTATTTTCTTTTGTGCTTTTACATCAAATTCACTGATATCCGCATGAGGATTATTCACAGTGTCAAAGCAATGTTTATGGAGTGATACCAGATTATCAACCCGATTGACCTTATTCAGTGGAAGATTAGGATTAACGCGATGGGCCAACGGTGTACCGGAAATGAGCCATCCACCGCAAACACGGCATTTGAGTTTGTCGCGATTGAGTGCATAGGCACGGTTCATGATAAACTCAAAGTTATTGAGTTTTCCCCAGCTTCCGTTGGTAACTATCCTGGCAGTATGCACGGAATACATTTCATCCAGCCGCGCATTGATGCGTTTCTTTTTCGTGCGCTTGAAGTATATCTGCCTGCCTGTCTCGGAATAAGGTGTTTCATTCTTGTTCTTTGGGAATGTCTTTTCCCAATTGCAAAAGGTGAGCGCAGTGAAGCCAACATAGATATCGCGGTATTTTACAGACGGAATCTTTTGCTTATGCTGCTGATGGATACGGGGGAGATTCTGCGTCTGATTTGCTGGAATCCATTTTCCTTTGTACTGCTTCAACCGACTTTTTGCAATCATCTGTAAATGCCGGCTGTACTTTTTCATGGAGACATTTACCCATGTGCAGCACTGGTAGTATTGGATAACTCCCCGTATCTGGCTATTGATGCGATTTATCTCAGCAATAAGCTGTTCTCTGCTGTAATTGCGAGGAATTTTTTTGATATTTTCCGCAATACTGTCAACTTTCCGCTTCAATCTGCCCCTGTCTGGTATAGACCTTGCTACATAGCCTTTCTGTGCTTTCCCTGGAACTTGCTTAAATTCGTATCCCAGGAATTTGATGTACTTTCTGCGAACATCTGTTATCAGCGTTTTTTCTGTGGATAGCGTCAGCTTCATTCTGGTTTGGAGGAACACCTGGAGCCTGTTCTTCCAACTTTCGGCATGGGCGCGGGTATCTGTTATGATGACAAAATCGTCGGCGTAGCGGACCAGGAATCCAGGAGTCAAAGCGGTTTTACGCAGTGAGTACAGCCGTTTTCCCTGTTGTGCATACTGGTATCTTGTCCGTTTTTGCTCCCATTGTCCGGTAATCCATTCGTCCATCATGTCCAGATAGGCGTTTGCCAGCAGCGGGCTGATGAGCCCGCCCTGTGGCGTACCTTCTTCATTTACCTTGCACTCGCCCATAACCCCGGCTTTCAGCATAACCTTGATGATTTGCAAAACACGCCTGTCTTTGATTCCCATGTGGTACAGGCGCTTGAGAAGGATGCTGTGGTCTATGCAGTCAAAGCACTTGCTGATGTCGCCCTCGACAATCCAATGGTAGCCAGTTTGAAATGTGAGATAGTTTATGCGCTGTAGCGCCATGGCCGTATCCCGCATAGGGCGAAATCCGTAGGAGTGATAGAAGAACTGAGCCTCTAAAATGGGTTCCAGCACAATCCGCATACATTCCTGCACGATTCTATCCCGTATTGTGGGAATACCTAACGGACGCTTTTCGGATTTTCCTGGTTTGTCGATGTATTTCCGGCGTATTTTTTGGGCTTCAAAGTGCTTGAACGCACTCTGGATATCTTTTATCACCCAAGAGAACGGTTTTTGAAGATAATCCTTTTGCATGGTTTTGGAATCTACGCCAGGGGTCTCACTGCCGTGATTACTTTTAATATTGTGAATTGCCGTAATGATAGTTGCTTCTGCTGACATGATTTCTATGAGGCCCTTGAACGCTGGCCTTCCGCCAGAATCGTGAACCTCCTTGCTGTGCTGATAAAGTTTATCCAGAATTTCGCGTAGTTGTGTTTCGGTTTCTGGGTAGTCGAATTGTTGTGCCATACGCACCGCCTCCTTTCCGGAATTGGTGTTTCTGGTGTTAGTCAGGTATGCCTACGGCTTCCTCGACTTTCTGTTCACACACAATTTGCACTGACTATGCCCCTTCGCTCCGCCCGCCTTGTTATTGCGGACATCATCGCTACTACGGGCTGCTGCCCCATGGATTAACAGGTCATTTCCTACCTGTGCGGCGAAGGTGTCACTTCACTTACTTCAATATATTGAAGTGCCGTCCATGGTTCCTTTGTTCCCTATGCTTTAGCTTTACATGTCGGTTTTAGCCCATCCCTATAGCCCGGCTGCCATCTTTGGCTAGTGTGATTTCCTGCCAAAGACATTCGACCTTATTGGTTTTCTGCCGTTTTACACATGAAAAAGTTTCAACGGCGGCAGCTCTCTCCGCGGGAGTGGGTGGCTGTATAATCACCCCGTAGTTCACGAGCCGTACACTCAGGATTATGTCGGTTGCAACAAAACATACTGGACATGACCGATTTATAGCCTCCAGCGGCGCAGTACCGTCTCAGATACCACCTCCGCCACTTCACCGAGCTTCGTACATCCCGCATGACACTGTGGGCGCACGTCGGAGGATTAGAGTTTTGGTCACCCGTCACACCGGGTCAGGCAGGTTCTGCCCCTGCCGAATCAAGCATAGAGTTCAGATTTCTTGCGAAATCTGCCTTGTTTTATTGCGTATTTCTACGCAGATTGTCAAGGAACAAAGCGCGCTTTCTCGACCACAATGGCATTTTTGGGCACGTTTTCAAACTGAACCTGGTGGATTTCGCCCGCTTTCAGGTAAATATCCTGGGTGTCGGGCGCTTTGATGGTGAAGCCGGGGGCGCTCTCCAATTCGCGGATGCGGTACCATCCGGTGTCGATGTGCTCCAGGACGATCTCGCCGGCCTCGTTGGTGTAGAACACGCCCAGGTCGTTGAGCTCGCCAGTGATGGTGTCATCAGACCCGCGCCAGATCTGGAATTTGACGTTGGCGATGGGGCTCTTGGTGATGCTGTCCACCTTCAGCACCTTGAGGGTGGGCTTGATGATGTTGGTCAGCTCCAGCGTCGTGGTGTGGTTTTCCTCCAACTGGACGATGTGAACCGTGTCATCGTGGACGTAATTGGGGGCCGGTTCCACTTCAAAAACCTTATAGGCGCCAGGACGCAAATTCTCCCAGAAGATGACCCCATCGGCCCCGGTCTGGCGCTGGTCGGTGAACCCGCCGTCCACCTCCTCAATCTTGAAGGTAACGCCCTTGACGAACTCGCCCGTCTGGGCGTCCCGTTTCACCAGCCGCAATCCGGGCAGGGTGGAATTGACGAAATCCACCACGATGTCCTTGTCCTTCTCGCTGTCGACCCACACTGTCTTGCGGTTGTTGGTGTCCAGCAGGTAGGGCTTGGGCACATCGGTCTCGGTGATCTCGTAGCACCCGCTGGGCATGGACTCCAGCACCGCCTTGCCGTCCGCCCCGGTGACCACATCGTTCTCGTAGCCGATGTTGACGCCCCGGATGTGGAAGCTGGTGCCGGGGATGGGGTCGCCGCTCTCCGCATCGCGCTTCTGAATGGTCAAAGACCTTTTGTGATGGTTCATCTTGGTGACCACGATAGTCTGCTCGCCCTGGAGGTCTTCGGCATTCACATGGACGCCCACGGGGGTTTTGTCGCAGTCCATGCCCGCCGGGGCCGCCACCTCCACGAACTCATAGTGGCCCTCCACCACATTGGACACCGTGATGGTGCCGTCGGCCTGGGTCTCCTCAGTACCGATGATCTGGCCGTCCCGGAGGATCAAAAAAACAGCGCCCGGGAGGGGACTGCTGCTTTCGTCCACTTTCTTCAGTTGGATTTTTACCTTGCTGGAATTTTCAAAAACGAGGGACACATCATGTTCCCCGTCCCACACGAAGGGCTGCTTGACCTTGGACACATCGGAGCTGAGGATGAACCCCTGGGGCGGGGTGATCTCCTCCGCGAGGTACGCCCCGGTGGGCAGCTTGGAGAAGTCCAGATCCTCTTTGAGGATATACCCGCCGTCCTTGGTAGTGTACTCTCCGAAGAAGCTGCCGCCATCGTCCAGCTTGACGCTGGTAATGCGGATGACAGCGCCGGGGATGCCCACAGTGGGGTTGTCACTGTCTACCTTGCGGATGGAACCGTCGCCCTCTTTTTTATTGGGCTGGTTGTAGAACACGAACGTGTTGGAGATGGAGTCATTGGGCATTACCGTTACGGTTTGGGATGCGGTCTGGGCTACGTAACCCTCCGGCACAGCCTCCTCCGTGATGGTGTACTGGCCGGCTTTCAGGTTGTCCGCTTCCTGCGTCAACGTGAATGTTCCATCGGGGCCAGTAGTTTTGGTTGCGGAGAAACTTCCGGAACCATCCGCGCTCTCCACTTTGAATGTCACCCCAGGGAGTGGTTTGTTGGTGCCCGCTTCCAACTTTTTCACGGTAAGCTGAACGGTATCTTCTTCCTCACGTTCCTGAGGCACGGCAATCAGCAGACGCTGCATGGGCACGCCGGACTGACCGAGCAGCATCCAAGTCTGGGACTTGTCCCATTCATACTCCCATATGTGATATTTATGATAATATTCAGGATGATCCAACACCAGGTCTACGCCGGTTTTAATATAGTCGTAGGCGGAGTTGCCGGTTTTGCCGCCATCGGAGCTATCGATGATAGAATGGGTGTCTATGGCGTCCCAATCCTTGATCCAAGAGGATTGGCCGTAGGTGCGGTGGTACAGCTTCATGGCTGCCACAAATTCCTCGGCGGCCTGCTCGATGAAGCCCTCCCGATTGGAAGTGACATCAATGATGATGCCGTACTCGTAGTACCAGCTCATTGCCTGTGCTACCATGAACCATATGTCGGACCAGTAGCTGCCCCAGGTTTCAAGGCCGCGGGCATTGCCGGCGTCAGTAAAGTTGCCGTAGGTGTGGGCGTACACATAGGTGAGCAGGGTCTTCAACGAGGGATCTGTCACCTCGGTTTTGAAGTTCCACTTCTGCCCATTTGCCCCGGAGCCAAGGGTGCCTTTTTGGTAGGCACACAATGCCCTGATGGGGGCGTCCAGGCCGGGAACAGTCACCTGTTCGTCAAAGACGTAGGGTAGCCCGTTGTTGTTGATGGTCTCACTGGCGGCACGGTAGCGCACAGGGCGGCCACCGATGTACATATAGTCTGAGGATCTCTGGGTGATGCTGTCCGGAGCGCTGGACAACCCTGTGGCCGCGAAAGCGGACAGGGGCAGAAGGCCCAGGACACATATCAGCGCCAGAATCAGGGATATTTTGCGCTTAATGATATTGTTTTTCAAAGCATTTCCTCCTTGCATGACAAAGGCCAGACTGCCTTCGCAGTCCGGCCTTTTAGTATCGGATATGTTGTTTATTCGGGATAACGTGTTCGCAATGCATAGCCAGGCTGTTCTTCCAGCCACCACTTGAAATACTGTCCTCCCCAAAGTGCCTTGTTGTGGGTACCGCTTTCCGTGACCTTGATATAGTCATCTGTCTTATCTATTACGACTACCACATGACCACTGTGGGCAGTGCTATATCGGATTAAATCACCAATTCGGATATCATCCCAGTCTGGGGCAACTTGATATCGCCAAGGCAGACTGCCAAAGGCGGCATCTGAACACAACATAGCCCAGCCTGCACAGGCATCGCAATTGCTATAGGGTCGGTTGAGCGGATCGCTGGAGCAGTAGGGGGTGGGATAAACTGTCCCATCCGGGTAAATCTCCTTCAGCGCCACAATAGCAGCCCGCACGTTCTCCTCCGTCAGCGGCTTCCCATCAGCAGTGGTATAGCCGTTGTCCGTTGGGGTGGGGTTCGGATCAGGCGTTGGGGAAGGAGTTTGTTGCACCGTGGGCTCCGTCCCGCCCAGCACATTGCGGTCAAAGCGGGCCAGCATGGCCGCCACCTCCGCCCGGGTAATGGTACCCAGTGGGTTGATCGTGGTTGCAGACGTGCCCTCCATGATCCCCATGGGCCAGGCCCAGCCCAGCATAGCTTCCGTGGCCTCGTTGTACAGCGGCCCGAAACCCGCCATGGAGAAACGGTTCCACTCCATATCGGTAAATGGAGCGCGATCCACAGTAGATGGGTCGGCATCGGCCTTGTCCAGCGATTGAGCAAAACGGTACAGCATGACGCAGAACTCCGCCCGCCGGACGTTTTCGCTGGGGTACAGCAGGCTCCGCTCCAAGTTGGCACTGGGAAAGATCCTGTTCTGATAGGCCCACGCTACGCCAGGTGCATACCAGGTTCCAACCGCTACGTCACTGTAGGGGACGGTTTCCGACACGGCGGGGCTTCCTGCATAGCGGTACAGCACCGTAGCCAGCATGGCCCGGTTCATCTCGGTGGACGGGCCAAAGGTGTCGCCGCCGGTGCCCTTGAACAAACCCCGTTCCGTCACATACTGGATATCCTCCGCCGCCCAGTGGCCGGCGGGCACATCGCGGTAGGCCGCGAATGATGGGACAGCCAGGGACAGGGCCAGCACAGCGCATAACAGTATGCTCCATGTCCTTTTCTTCATGGGTTCACGCTCCTTTGCCGATTCTTTCTGATTCGAGCATAATCCCATATGGTGGTTTTGTCAAAGGATTATTTAAATTCCCTGCGCCGACAAAATGATTCTGTGTCACCACCTTCCAAAATTTCTGTGTTTAGGGCTGTTTCAGGCACTTTTCTCCACGGCCTGGACGCAAATTCTTTTTGCGGGCTGGTTTTCCAGGCAGGTGGTGATGGTGATACGGTTGTCAGCGGTGCCCTGGAGATAGCTCCAATCGGTGTTGGAGATGGTCTTCACCATGGTGACCTCATAGGTCCGGGTGCCGTAGATGGTGGTGTAGGTGATGATATCGCCCGGTTTGAGATTTTTGATGGTGCCGATATTGTACCTGGCCCCTCGATTGTGACCACAAAGCCCGATGTTGCCCTGCCAGCCGGAGGTGGAGCTGTAGTGGCCCACACCCTTGGCCATGCTGGCGTTGGTCTCACCCTCCCACACCTTCACGCTGATGCCCAGCTTGGGGATGGACAGGGTACCGATGCTGCCATCCGCCCGTACCATGCCGGACACGCTGGTGTAAATAGGCTGCTGGACGGTGGGTGTGGTGGGCGTGACAGCCGGGCCGGAGCCACCGATGCCGTCGATGACCAGCTCGGTGAGAGGGTCGCTGCCTTCACCACCAATCCCATAGCTGCCGGAGTCGCCCACCACAGTCCCTTGGAGACCGGGCAGGATGGTTTGCTCCATGATGCCCGTCTGGGTGGTGCTCATGCGGCCGTACTCCAATTCGGGCACATCGTAGTCCGCCGCATTCCTGCCGCCGTAGTTGTACTGGCATCCATACACATCCTCGTAGCTGGTGCTGCCGTAGTAGTCCTGGGGCGCGGTGGTCGCAAAGCTGTAGTCCGAGGCAAAGGCCGGTGCCGTCAGAGACAGCGCCGCCCCCACCGCCAGGGCCAGCCCCAGCAGGGTTCTCATCTTTTTCATGTTCCGTTTTCCTCCTCTTCATCGTCCGTTCCGACGTCTCCTGTCCGCAGCGACTTGACCTCCCGGCGGGACAGGATCAGCAGTACCGTCAGCACCACTGCCGTAATTGCCCCCGCACCACCCAAAACGTTGCGCAAAAAGTTAGGGGAGGACACCACCCGCTGGAACAGGTTGGGCTGTTCCTCTGTAGGGGTGGGGCTGGACTCCGACTGGTGCTCCTCGCCCAAGTAAGTTACCCGATAGGTAACGCTCTCCACTCCCTCGTGGGTAACCTCACCCACATAGTTGGCGGTGGTGACATACCCGGTGGCGGCGCTGTAATAGCTTTTTCCTGTGTAGGTGGCCACCGCCTGATAGGAGCAGGGGGCTAGCACATCCCCCGTGAGATCGGTGCCGATGACCTGCCAGTCCACGCTGGACAGGTTCAGCGTTACCCCATTTTTCACCGTGGTGGCCGGGACGTAGGACATATCATTGCGGTCCAGCGGGCCGATGGTCTTGGTAGCCGTCACCGTGCTGCTGCCGGTGGTGTAGCCCGCCGCCTGGGTATTGATGCTGGTGTGATCCAGGGCCAGAGTGCCCGCCCAGGTGCCATCGTTATACTCCATGGTGGGGGCCAGCTCCTTCAGGATCACATCCAGATTCTTCTTGGCCGTCTCCACCGTCACCGTCTCAGTGTAGGTCTGACGCTCAGACACCCGGTTTTCCTCCTTCACGATGTCCGCGTAGGTATAGAGAAAACCGTCCAGCTGAAAAGGCTCCTCGATCAGCGTCTGGGCGTCCACCTCGGGGGAAACGGTATAGGTCTTGACCACCTGCTGGCTGC
>OFHO01001385.1_pt1 | contig 17637 bp, 13 predicted proteins | sample 1521531 | NCBI WGS metagenome assembly OFHO01 (sample SAMEA3504124, study PRJEB24116) | mouse gut metagenome | biome: mouse gut; feature: mouse-associated habitat; material: faeces | place: Denmark | collected 2011
GCCCCAGTCCGCGCCCTGATCTCTTCCACCGAACAGCGGCAGGCGATTAGCTCATCCTCGTCTGGGATATCCGTGCCAAAATAGCAGGGAGCTATAAAGGGCGTCGCGGAGGAACGCAGATGCACTTCCGCAGACCCCGCCTCCAGCAGCAGGGACACGATCTGCCGGGAGGTGGTGCCCCGGACAATTGAATCATCCACCAGTACCACCCGTTTCCCCCCACACAGCTTCTCAGCGCCCCCAGCTTGATGTGTACCGCCTGCTCCCGGTGGCCGGCCGGGTGTGATGAAGGTGCAGCCGATGTAGCGGTTCTTCACCAGCCCCACCCCGTAGGGGATGCCGGGCTCATCTGCATACTATCCACGAAGGGGTAGTTGCTCGTGTTCTGGAGAAGAAGGGCATCACATCTGACCGCTGTGAGCTAAACCGGCAATACCCTGCTGCGGGAGTTGAAATCGTTGGTTAAGAAACTAATGGACGCAGTGAAGAACACTGCTGCATATTGGGACTGGAAAAAGACAGATTACCGATACGCTCCGAGCTGTTCAGCCGGATATCAAGCGGTATGACGATGTTGTTAGGGTTCGTTTGAAAAATAGATATTGCACAAATCGTAGGCAAGTGCGAAAATAGGAATATGAAACGGTATGAATTAACAAAAGAACAATGGGAACGTGTGAAGGAACTGCTTCCGCCAGAAAGGACGGGGAAACGAGGCCGTCCACGGAAAGATGACCGGAGGATGCTGAATGGGATGCTATGGATCGTCCGCAGCGGAGCACAGTGGCGGGAACTACCGGAGGTATATGGCCCCTGGCAGTCTGTATATGCCCGATTTGCCAAATGGCGGGATGACGGCACATTGGAAGCCATATTTCGCGCATTGTCCGCAGATGCGGATATGGAAAACCTGAGCCTGGACTCTACCTGCATCAAGGTTCACGAAAGTGCCAACGGAGGGGGAAAAAACGGCGAATAAGGCAGTTGGGCGAACCAGAGGCGGACTGAATACAAAGCTGCACGCAATCGTGGATGGACTGGGGAACCCAGTTGAGTTCATGTTATCTGCGGGGAACGACCATGATTCGATCCATGCTGTTGAGCGGCTGGAAAAGGTAGATATCAGCAGCAGTAATGTATTGGCAGACCGCGCTTATGGAGCAACGACGATTCGGGCATATATCTCAGAACAGGGCGCCAACTACGCGATTCCCCCACAGAGCAATGTTTCTGAGCCGTGGCCGGTAGATTGGTGGCTATATAAAGAGCGCCATTTAGTTGAGTGCTTTTTCCAGAAGCTCAAATGGTTTCGCAGAATCGCCACCAGGTATGACAAGTTGGATGCTTCTTTTCTCGCCTTTGTTTACTTAGCTTCTATCGCTATTTTGTTGATTTAGCACAGCTGCCTTGATTTTTCAAACAAGCCCTAAGCAGATTAAGACCAAAATCAAGGAGCGCCGGGTTTTGTTGGCTGAAAAGAAAAATACCATGGCAATCCAAGTATTTCGGCATCGGGAATTAGCGCAGAAAATCGCCGGTCTGACAGAAGATATTGCGGAATTGAAAAGCAAGAAGGCCCTCCTTCTCAATCAACTTAATTGTACGGACGATCATGGCATAGACGAGATCAAACAGCATATTGCGTCCATGGGGGCTTCCCTGGAAACGCTGAACCAGCAGGAAGAAAAATATAGTGCCGAACGGGATGTAGCACTGGCACAGTACGCCGAGCTGCAACAACGGGTGGTGGATGTGGATACCATTGAACTGGAGGATGCCCGTCACGTTATTTGGCCTGATAAAGAGCGGGAAACAGTTCAACGCCTGCAAGCCGTCCATGGCAAGAAGTTTGATTCTGGGACGCTGGCACAGGGTCGGAAAGATGTTGCTGAAATGTTAGAGGAATCAGCAGAATCGGTATCTATCCGCCATAAACTGCAACCGTTTCTGATTCAAGAGGACAAGCGAGGCTGTGGAAAAGATTGAGGCCGAGAGAGGTGATATTCCTAGTTTCTGTTAATATTATCAACAAATCATCCGTCCAATACCGTTGCTCTAGCAATCAAAAAGAAATGTCTGCTGGATATTCTCTATGATCCAATCGTGAAACTGTCATAAGTGCCGCTCCGACAGTTTCCGTTCAAATCGATCCTTTCTCGTGTCAGAGGGGACAGCCGTGGGATATTCCCCTGTAAAGCAGGCGCAGCAATGACAGGTACAAAGCTCTTCCAGGGCGGAGGCCGGCAGATACCCCAGCGAATCCACACCGAGCATCTTGGCAATCTCTTCCACGCTGTGATGGCAGGCAATCAGGGTTTCTCTTGAATCAATGTCCGTTCCATAATAGCATGGGTTCAGGAAGGGCGGCGCGGAAATCCGCAGGTGGATATCCAACGCACCCGCTTCCCGGAGGATCCCGGCGATTCGGGCGCTGGTAGTTCCCCGAACAATAGAGTCGTCCACCAGGACGACCCGCTTTCCGGCCACGCTCTCCTGAACGGCGCTGAGCTTCAGACGAACCTGATCCATCCGGTACTCCTGACCGGGGGCGATGAATGTGCGGCCAATGTACTTGTTTTTAACCAGGCCGATACCATAGGGAATGCCCGATGCCCTGCTATAGCCCAGCGCCGCGTCCAATCCGGAGTCCGGCACACCCACCACCACGTCCGCCTCCACCGGATGCGTCCGGGCCAGGACTTCTCCCGCCCGCAGACGGGCGGCGTGGACGGACATGCCGTCGATCACGGAGTCCGGGCGGGCGAAGTAGATGTATTCGAAGACGCAGTGGGAGGCGGGACATTTTCCGCAGTGCTCCCGCCGGGAGGCGACCGTGTCCCCCTGGAAGATCAGGATTTCTCCCGGCTCCAGGTCCCGCACAAATTCGGCGCCTACGGCGGTCAGGGCACAGCTCTCCGACGCCGCCGCATAGCCGCCTCCCGGCAGCTTTCCGTAACACAGGGGCCGGAACCCATGGGGGTCCCGGGCGCAGATCAGCTTCTGAGGGGACATGAGCACCAGGGAGTACGCCCCCTCCAGACGGTTCATGGCGGCGCTTAGGGCGTCCTCGATGGAGGGCGCTGTCAGGCGCTCCTTCGTGATGATGTAGGCAATGGTCTCCGTGTCGCTGGTGGTATGGAAGATCGCTCCGGTCAACTCCAGCTCGCTGCGGAGCCGTGCGGCGTTGCTGAGATTCCCGTTGTGGGCCAGGGCCATGTGTCCCTTCTGGTGATTGACCTCGATGGGCTGGCAGTTCCGGCGGCTGGAGGCCCCGGTGGTACCATAGCGGGTATGGCCCACCGCCATGGTCCCCCGGGGAAACCGTTCCAGAACATCGCGGCTGAACACCTCGCCTACCAGTCCTAGGTCCTTGTGGGACGCGAAAACGCCGTCGTCGTTGACCACGATGCCGCAGCTTTCCTGTCCCCGGTGCTGGAGGGCGTAGAGCCCGTAGTAAACGATCCGTCCCACATCGGCGGGCGCCGGACGGATGACGCCGAATACGCCGCATTCTTCATGGATCGACATAGATATTACCTCACAATCAAAAAATAACCAAGCAGAGAAAACTATCCATCGCCGCGCGCGCTCCGGCGGTTAATTGTATGCAAAATAACAGTCCGGCGCGGACCGCCGCAAATTTTCTTTACATCCGCCGCCTGACCGTCTATAATGAGCAGGCGTATGGGACAAAGCGGACGCCGCATAGACTCCCATACACCGCAGCGGGAGAGGAGGATATGGGCAAAGGTCCATCAGAAGCGCCAGCGCCCGCCTTCCGGCGGGACGACGAGGCGAGGGGAGTATCGAACTGTTCGGCGGATGCCCCTCCGCGCCGGCTCCGGGCGCGTACACAGCCAGCAAATATGCGGGCGACCGCAAAACAGAGGGGCTGTGACCGGAGAATGAGGGCAAATGGCTGCGGATTTGCCCTCCTGATTTTATCCGCCCTTTTTCTGCCGCAGACGCGGGGAGGGCGGAGCAAGGAGGAAAACAGAATATGTGTGGAATCGTTGGCTACATCGGCCGGGAACAGGCCGCGCCCATTCTGCTGGAGGGGCTGTCCCGGCTGGAGTACCGGGGGTACGACTCCGCCGGATTGGCGGTGTTCGATGCGAACAGGGACGCGCTGGCGGTCTATAAGGCCAAGGGGCGGCTCCAGGTCCTCTCCGGCCAGCTCCACGGCGGGGCGGACCTGAACAGCACGGCGGGGATCGGCCACACCCGCTGGGCCACCCACGGGGCCCCCAGCGACGTCAACTCCCATCCCCAGGTGAGCCGCAGCGGGAAAATCGCCGTGGTACACAACGGGATCATTGAAAATTACGCCGAGCTGAAGGATTTTCTCACGGCCCAGGGGACGCCCTTCGTCTCGGAGACGGACACCGAGGTGGTGGCCCAGCTGATCGAATACCTCTATGAGGGCGACCTGCTGGCCGCGGTGAACCGGGCGCTCCACCGGATAGAGGGCTCCTACGCCCTGGGCATCCTGTGCGCGGACTGTCCGGACCAGATCGTCGCCGTACGCAAGGACAACCCGCTGATCCTGGGCTGCGGCGACGGATGCAGCTTTCTGGCCAGCGACGTCACCGCCCTGCTGCGCCATACCCGCCGGGTGATCTACATGGAGGACGGGGAGCTGGCTGTCCTCACCCGGGAGGGCGTCCGGTGCTATGACCATCTGATGCAGCCCGTCCGGAGGGAGCCCGTTGCCATCGACTGGGAGATCGATGCCGCTGAAAAGGGCGGATACGAGCACTTCATGTTCAAGGAGATCATGGAGCAGCCGGAGGCCCTGCGGCGGTGCCTCTCGCCCCGCATCCAGGATGGGGAGATCGTCTTTGAGGACTTCTCGCTCAGCGAAGAGTACCTGAGCGGCATGAGCCGCATCTATATTGTGGCCTGTGGCTCCAGCTACCATGTGGGCATGGTGGGGAAATACCAACTGGAGCGGCTGACCCGCAAGCCGGTGGAGGTGACCCTGGGCTCCGAATTCCGGTACATGGACCCGATTGTGGATGCGGGCACCCTGGTCATCGTCATCAGCCAGTCCGGTGAGACCCTGGATACGCTGGCCGCCCTGCGGGAGGCCCGGCGGCGGGGGGCGCACATCCTGTCCATCGTCAACGTGGTGGGCTCCTCCATTGCCCGGGAGTCGGATCAGGTGCTGTATACCTGGGCGGGGCCGGAGATCGCCGTGGCTACCACCAAGGCGTACACCACCCAGCTGGCCCTGCTCTCCCTGCTGGCCCTCCGGATGGCCAGGACCCTGGGGACCATCCCGGAGGAGGAGTACCGCGCCGCGCTGGACGGCTTCCGGGAGCTGCCGGACAAGATGGAGCAGGCCCTCTCCCGCCGGGAGGACATCCAGTATTTTGCCTCCCGGTACTTTAACCACAGCTCCATCTTCTTCATCGGCCGCAACCTGGACTACGCCCTGGGACTGGAGGGCTCCCTGAAGCTGAAGGAGATCTCCTACATCCACTCGGAGGCCTACGCCTCCGGCGAGCTGAAGCATGGGACCATCAGTCTCATTGAGGACGGTACGCTGGTGGTGGCTCTGAGTACATACGGCAGGCTGTTTTCCAAAGCCATGAGCAACGTGGTGGAGGTAAAGGCCCGGGGGGCCGGCGTACTGGCGCTCACCACGGCTAACCATCGGGAGGAGATGGCCCGCACTGCCGACGCCGTGATGACCATCCCGGAGATCCACGAGCTGCTGCTGCCCGCGCTAGGGGTGGTCCCCTTGCAGCTGTTTGCCTATTACGTGGCTCTCATGCGGGGCTGCGACATTGATAAGCCCAGAAATCTGGCGAAGAGCGTGACGGTGGAGTAAGCCCCGCCGCCTTTGGGCGCGGACCGCCGCCCACTTATTCAGCCCAGATATCCGGATAGCGCAAGGCCATTCGGGTATCTGGGTGTTTTCACTTCACGGAGAACAGTAGCTCAGTATAGCTTGGGTAGGGCCAAACTTCGCTGGCAGTAATGACTTCCAAACCGTCTACAGCCTCCCGCAGCCTGCCCATGATCTCGAACACGGTATAGCGGTAGTAGTGGGCGGCCTCGTAGGCATCCGCGCCGTGGGGCGCGGCCAGAGCGGCCTCCAGGGCCTTGACCTGCCGCATCATCTCGGCAGACAGGGCGGAGAGCTGCCGCAGCAGCGCCTCCTCATCGCCGCAGTCCAGGTCGGACAGCACAGCCTTCTTGGCGGTCACGGCCCCGGCCACATCGCCGGAGAACCGGCTGACGGCGGGGAAGATGTCCTTCCTGACCATGCCGATCATGGTCCTCGCCTCAATGCCAATGACTTCGCAGTAGTTCTCCAGATGGATCTCGTTCCGGGCGGTCAATTCTTCTTCGGTGAAGACATGGTGCTTGCTGAACAGCTCAATATGCTTGGGCTGGAGATAGGTCGTCAGCGCGTCGGCAGTGCAGGTCAGGTTGCTGAGGCCCCGGCGCTCAGCTTCCTCCACCCAAGCATCCTCATAGCCGTTGCCGTTGAAGATGATCCGCTGGTGCTCGGTGAGAGTGCGCTTGACCAGGTCGTGGAGGGCGGCGTTGAAGTCCTCCGCGCCCTCCAGCTCGTCGGCAAACCGGCCCAGCTCCTCGGCCATGATGGTGTTCAGCGCGGTGTTGGGGCCGGAGATGGACTGGCTGGAACCCAGCATCCGAAATTCAAACTTGTTGCCAGTGAAAGCCAGAGGAGAGGTGCGGTTGCGGTCCGTGGTGTCCTGGGGGATGGCAGGCAGGGAGTCCACGCCAATGGACAGCGTCTTCTTTCCCTGCTCTACATAGCGGGTGTCGTGGATGATGGAATCCACAATGGCGGTCAGCTCGTCGCCCAAGAAGATGGAAATGATGGCGGGCGGAGCCTCTTGGGCGCCCAGCCGGTGGTCGTTGCCGGTGTTGGCCACGGAACAGCGCAGCAGGTCCTGGTACTCGTCCACGCCCTTGATGAACGCCGCCAGGAACAACAGGAACCGGGCATTCTGGCTGGGTGTGGAGCCGGGACGGAAGAGGTTCATCCCGGTGTCGGTAGAGATCGACCAGTTGTCGTGCTTCCCGGAGCCGTTGACCCCGGCGAAGGGCTTCTCATGGAGGAGGCAGACCATATTATGCCGTCCGGCCACCTTCTTCATGACTTCCATGGTCAGCTGGTTATGGTCGCAGGCAGTGTTGGCATCAGAGTAGATCGGAGCTGCCTCGTGCTGGGCGGGGGCCACTTCGTTGTGCTTGGTCTTGGAGAGAATCCCCAGCTTCCACAGCTCCTCATCCAATTCCTTCATGTAGGCTGCCACCCGGGGCTTAATGGTGCCGAAGTAGTGGTCCTCCAGCTCTTGGCCTTTGGGGGGCTTGGCCCCGAAGAGGGTCCGGCCGGTGAGGAGCAGGTCCTCCCGCCGGTCATACACATCCTTGTCGATGAGGAAATACTCCTGTTCGGGTCCCACCTGGCTGACAACCTTCTTGACATCCGTGTCCCCAAAGAGGCGCAGCACCCGTACCGCTTGGCGTGAAAGCTCGTCCATGGAGCGCAGCAGCGGAGTCTTCTTATCCAGGGCCTGGCCGCTGTAGGAGCAGAAAATCGTAGGAATGCAGAGGCTTCCGTCTTTGATGAAGGCGAAAGCAGTGGGGTCCCAGGCGGTATAGCCCCGGGCCTCGAAGGTGGCCCGCAGACCACCGGAGGGGAAGGAGGAGGCGTCCGGCTCGCCCCGTACCAACTCCTTGCCAGAAAAGCCCATGAGTACATGGCTGGTCCCCTCGGGGGTGATGAAGCTGTCGTGCTTCTCGGCGGTGACGCCGGTCATGGGCTGGAACCAGTGGGTGAAGTGGGTGGCTCCCCGGTCCATGGCCCAGTTCTTCATCTCCGCCGCCATCTCGTGAGCAGTGTCCAGAGAGAGGGGCGACCCCTCGTCTACACATTTTTTCCACGCCTGATAGCAGGTGGTGGACAGGCGCTGTTTCATGACCTCCTCGTTGAAGACCATGCTGCCGAATAATTCTGTGACTTTTTCCATTGCTAGTGGCTCCTTTCTATGTCTTAGTACAACACACTGTTTGTGTTACAATTTGGCATCCTCATCCTGGAGGGCGTCGTAACCCTGTTCGCCGGTGCGGACCTTCACCACGTTCTCTACGTTGTAGATGAAGATCTTCCCATCTCCGATCACGCCGGTATAGAGTACCTTCCGGGCGGTGTTGACCACTTGGGAGACGGGTACCTTGCTGACCACGATAGAGACCTGAATGATAGGCAGCATGGTGGCCTCCACCTTCGCGCCCCGGAAGTAGCCCTCGGTCTTGCCCCGCTGTTCGCCGCAGCCCATGACGTTGGCGGCGGTCATGCCGGTGATACCGATGTCGAACATGGCCCGCTTGAGCGCGTCGAACCGCTCCATTTTGCACAGGATGTCCACCTTGGTCAGTTTCACCCCATCCTTCAATACCGGCTGGGGCACGGCGGGAGAGGCGACCTCTACCGGCACCGCCTCCTGTACGGGGATGCCGCCGGACACGGTGACTGGCAGGCCGTCCGGAGTGTCGTCATACACGAAGGCAAAGCCGCCGTAGGCGGAGGGCAGACCGTGCTCGGTGATGTCCAGGCCTTTCAGCTCCTCCTCCGGGGAGACCCGCAGGCCGATGGTGTGCTTGATGACTAGGAAGACGATGCTAATCATCACCGCTGCCCAGGCCGCTGTGGCCAGCACCCCCAGACACTGGATGCCCAAAAACTGGACTCCGTGGCCGTACAGCAGGCCCTCTCTGGTGGAGAAGAGGCCCGTGAGGATGGTCCCCATAGCGCCGCACACGCCGTGGACGGAGATAGCACCCACCGGGTCGTCGATCTTCAGAACGGAGTCGAAGAAGTTTACGGAGATGGGCAGTACCAGTCCGGCTGCCGCGCCGATGGCGGCGGCTCCCGCAGTGGAGACCGTGTCACACCCGGCGGTGATGGCCACTAGGCCCGCCAGGGCGGCGTTGAGGGTCATGCCCACGTCTGGCTTCTTGTAGCGGATCCAAGTGTAGGCCATGGTGACCACGCTGGCCACGGCGGGGGCCATGTTGGTGGTAACAAAGATGAGGCCCGCGCTGGCGATCACATCATCGCCCTCCATCGCCGCAGTGGAGCAGCCGTTGAATCCGAACCAGCAGAACCACAAGAGGAACACGCCCAGCGCCCCCAGGGACAGGCTGTGGCCCAGGATGGCCCGTGGCTTGCCCTCCCGGTCATACTTGCCCAGCCGGGGCCCCAGGATGGCCGCGCCGATACAGGCGCACACGCCGCCTACCATGTGGACCGCCGTGGAACCGGCGAAGTCATGGAAGCCCAGCTGGCTCAGCCAGCCGCCGCCCCAGATCCAGTGGCCGGAGACAGGATAGATAAAGGCGGAAATGCAGAAGGAATAGAGGCAGTAGGAGATGAATTTTGTCCGCTCCGCCATGGAGCCGGAAACGATGGTGGCCGCCGTGGCGCAGAACACCGTCTGGAAGATCAGATAGGCCAGCAGTGGTACGCCGTCCGGCAGGACGGCGCTGTAGTCCCCACGGACAAAGGGGTCCAGGCCCCCGATGAGCGCTCCGCTTCCGGCGAACATCAGTCCGAAGCCCAACACCCAGTAGGTGGGGGTCCCGATACAGAAGTCCATCAGGTTCTTCATGAGGATATTCCCGGTGTTCTTGGCCCGGGTAAAGCCCGCCTCGCACATGGCAAAGCCCGCCTGCATCAGGAAGACCAGGGCAGCTCCCAGCAGGACCCAGATGGTGTTGACAGATGAATACATAGTGCTCCCTCCTTGAATAAAGACGGGCAAGGGCGTCCGAGAGTCACGCTCTCAGGACGCCCTTGCCCTTGTGTTGGGTACACTTTACCACGGTGCCGGCAGCTCCGTCAATGGGCGGGGTTACAAGATATTGGAGTATCTACACAAAAAAATTCTGCAAAATTATACAATTCGCACAACGTCATACATTGTAAGACTCCACGATCCGACGGGCGGCCTCCGCCAGCTTTATGCCGCCGTCCATGGCCCGGCGCTGGAGAAACCGGTGGGCCTCCTCCTCGCTCATACGGTTTACATCCATGAGGAGCTCCTTGGCCTTTCGGATTAGCCGCTGGGCCTCCTCCCCTCTCCCGGAGATAGGGTGGCAGAGATGGGTGCTCTCAAAGTCCAAAAGCAGCCTCAACGAGGCCATGAACTCGGCATGTGAGGCGGGCAGAGGCAGCTTATAGAGGTTCTCTCCGCCGCACAGGTCCAGATAGGATGCCCTGGCTATGACCAGCAGCACCGCCGTTCCCCGCAGCTCCGCCGCCAGGGTATCCGCCGTCATATCCGGCAGGTGAAAGCCGCAGATCACGATGGCGCTGCCCAGCTGCCGGGCCATGCGGATCACCTCCGCGCCGGAGGCACAGACCGTGGTCTCCCAGCCCTCCCTGTTCAATAGGCACAGGCTCTTTTGCCGGATGCGCTCACCTGTAAAAGCGACAATCGCGCGCTCCATCTGCGGCTCACCACGTAATCAGGTAGCGGTCCAGCTCCCACTGGGATATCTGCGTCCGGTATTCCTCCCACTCCCGCCGTTTGCCCTCGATATACCGCGCGGCATAGGGCCCCAGCGCCTCCATCACCACCGGGTCCGTCTCCATGGACTGGAGCGCATCCTCCAGCGACGTGGGCAGATTCCGGATTCCCCGCGACGCCAGCTCTTCCGGCGGCATGCTATAGAGGTTTCCGGCGATCTCCGGCGGCGGCGCCAGCTCCCGCCGGATGCCGTCCAGCCCTGCGGCGAGACATGCCGCCAGCGTCAGATAGGGATTGCAGGCGGGGTCGGGACTCCGCAGCTCTACGCGGGTCCCCTGTCCTCTGGAAACGGGAATCCGGATAAGCGCGGAGCGGTTGCCGGAGGACCAGGTCAGACAGCAGGGAGCCTCGCAGCCCGCCGCCAGACGCTTGTAGGAGTTCACCAGCGGATTGGCCAGCGCGCAGAATCCCCGGGCGTGCTCCAGAAGGCCTGCGATAAACTGCCGGGCCAGCAGGGACAATCTCTGAGGATCGCTTTCGTCATAAAACAGATTCCGTCCCTCCCGGAACAGGGAGAGGTTGATATGCATCCCGTTGCCCGCCGCATCCCGCAGGGGCTTCGGCATGAAGGTGGCGTGGAGTCCGTTCTTCTGGGCCAGGGTCTTCACGGCCAGCTTGAGAGTCATAATGTTGTCGGCGGCAGTGAGGGCATCCGCGTATTTCAGGTCAATCTCATGCTGCCCGGCGGCGACCTCGTGGTGGCTGGCCTCCACCGCAATTCCCATCTTCTCCAGCGCCAGAGTCACCTCCCGGCGGGTGCTCTCGCCATGATCCAGGGGGCCGAGGTCAAAGTACCCCGCTTTGTCGGCGGTCCTGGTGGAGGGATTCCCCTCCTCATCCGTGAGAAAGAGGAAGAACTCCAGCTCCGGCCCCACATTCAATGTCAGTCCCATATCCTCTACCGCCCGCAGTGTCCGCTTCAACACGTTCCGGGGGTCCCCGGCGAAGGGAGACCCGTCCGGGTTGTGGACATTGCAGATCATCCGGGCTACCTTGCCATACTGCGGACGCCAGGGCAGGATGGCGAACGTGTTCAAATCCGGCTTCAAATACTGGTCGGACTCCTCCACACGGACGGAGCCCTGGATGGAGCTGCCGTCCAACATGACCTCCCCGTCCAGCGCCCGCTCAATCTGCGATACTGTAATCGCCACATTTTTCAGCTGTCCAAAGAGATCTGTAAACTGCATCCGGATAAATTGGACGTCCTCCTCCTGGATCAGGCGGAGGATCTCCTCTCTGGTGTATCCTTCCATTCTGCGCTCCTTTCGGCCCAAGGCCCGCTAATTGACAAAAAGAGCAGAAACACCCCTTGAGGGGGCGCCCTTGCTCTCTCCGGAAGGATTATACCGTAAAGTTTGCCGCCGTGTCAATGCGCGGTGACTGATTTTTGTGAAAAACCAAAGTTGACAGACGTTGCAAAACGCTATAAAATACGGGCAAAGGCAAAGACGTCTCTTCCAAGGGATGTCTTTGCCCTTTTTTGATTGTGAGGGGATCGCTATGGCAATTCATGAAGCGTGCGGCGTGTTTGGCGTCGTCTGTCCGGAACCCGCCGATGTGGGGAGGATCGTCTACTATGGGCTCTATGCCCTCCAGCACCGGGGGCAGGAGAGCTGCGGCATTGTGGTCAATGATGACGGCGTCTTTGCCTCCCACAAGGACCTGGGACTGGTGGGCGAGGTGTTCAACCGTGACATTCTGGATCGGCTGCCCCGGGGAACGATGGCGGTGGGCCACACCCGCTACGGCACCACCGGAGCCGCCAGTCGGCGGAACTGCCAGCCCATCGAGGTCAATCATCAAAAGGGGCATATGGCCCTGGCTCACAACGGAAACCTCAGCAACGCCGCCGAGCTCCGGGACAAGCTGGAGCTGTCCGGAGCGATTTTCCACACCACCAGCGACACAGAGACCATTGCCTATATTGTCACCGGAGAGCGGCTGACTGCCCCCTCTATCGAAGAGGCCCTCAGCCGTGCTATGAAGTGCCTGGAGGGGGCCTATTCTCTGGTGCTCATGTCCCCCCAGAAGCTGATCTGCGCCCGGGATCCCCGCGGCTTCCGGCCCCTGTGCTATGGACGGCTTCCGGACGGCGGCTATGTGGCCGCGTCAGAGAGCTGTGCCCTGCGCGCCGTGGGAGCGGAGTTCATTCGGGACCTGGAGCCGGGGGAAATTCTAATTTTTCAAAATGGGGAAGTCACCTCCCGCCGGGAACACTGCGGTAAATACCGACCTACGCCCTGCATCTTTGAGTACATCTATTTTTCCCGCCCGGATTCCGTCATCGACGGTGTATCCGTCCATGCCGCCCGGCTGCGGGCGGGAGAACTCCTGGCCCGGGAGCACCCTGCGGAGGCGGATGTGGTGGTGGGTGTTCCGGACTCCGGCCTGGACGCCGCATTGGGATACAGCCGGGCCTCCGGCATCCCCTATGGCATTGGACTGATTAAAAACAAGTACATTGGCCGAACCTTCATTGCCCCTGGACAGGAACACCGGCTGGATCAGGTGCGGCTGAAGCTCAGCGCCGTGGAGGAAACCGTGGCAGGCAAGCGAGTCGTGCTGGTGGATGACTCCATCGTCCGGGGGACCACCAGTGGGCGAATCTCCTCCCTTCTCCGAGAGGCGGGCGCCAGGGAAATCCATCTGCGCGTCTCTGCTCCGCCGTTTTTGAATCCCTGTTACTATGGAACAGATATTGACTCCCAGGAAAACCTGATCGCCTGCTGTCACAGCTCAGAGGAAATCGCCAGAGTGATTGGCGTCGACACGCTGGGATACCTGCCCGTCTTGGCTTTGAGACAGCTGACGGGAAGTCCATTCTGCTGCGATGCCTGTTTTACCGGACATTATCCCACCACGGTTCCCTCTGATTTGCGAAAAGACCGGTTTGAGCGAAAACTGACGGAGCGAAAACGAGAGGTGTGGGAAAAACAGGGTTCACCACCCCATGAGTAAATTTTCTTTTCCGGCTGATGTCAATTGACGGTATGCTTTATCAGGATACAGAGGTCTGCCAGATTGCCTCATTGGCGTAAAGTAGCAAACTTTCCCTTCATAGGCAAATTGTTCCTCCGCCCACAACTGTGTCACCGACATATAGTACAACCGCCTGCCCTGCTGTGATGGCCCGTTGGGGCTTGTCAAACAAAAGCCGGATTTTCCCCCATTCATCAGGATATACCGCAGCGGGCCACTCAGTTTGCCGATACCGAATTTTTGCGCGGACCCGCATTGGCGCAGACAGACGGTCGATTGCGATCCAGTTCACATCATCTGCCCATAATTCCCGGTTGTACAGCGACTGCTCCGGGCCAACTGTTACGGTATTCTCTGCCATATCCTTGCGGCAGACATAGACCGGCTTGTTCATGGCAAGGCCAAGTCCTTTCCTCTGGCCTATGGTATATCGAACAGCGCCCTGGTGCCGCCCAATCGCTTGCCAAAACAGATCAAGGATATCGCCGGTTGGGTAGAGTTTGCCTGTATACCGCTCCAAAAAGACAGCATAATCTCCACCCGGTACAAAGCAGATGTCCTGACTGTCCGGCTTCCCGGCATTGCGGAACTTCCGGGCCTTTGCAATGCCCCGAACCTCCTCCTCGTTCAATTCGCCCAGCGGGAAGCGAACAGGGGCCAAATGTTTCTGTGTCATTGCGTAAAGGATATATCTCTGATCTTTACTCTATAGCAATCCACAAAAATACCGCAAAAGATCAGCGGTTCGGGAATCGCATGGCTGCGTTGTCCCCGCAAGGGGGACGCCGCATCCGTAAGGCGGCAGAGCCTCGCGCCAAAGGAACGGCGCTCGGCAGACTTCACGGGTGATGTGAAGCCAGCCGCCAACGGCTGCGCAGTCGTCCTTGACGGGCGCCAGCCTCGGCCCAGAGGAACGGGCCTCGGCAGACCCCATGGGTGATATGGGGCCAGCCCGCCTGCGTCCGCCGCCTGCAATCCCCGTCCTCGCTTCCTTCTCCACGGGGCTAGGCCTTGATTGATAAATGACGAAATGCACAACGGCGAGAGATTTTTTCGTCGATCAAGGCGATTTGACGCCGCCATACTTTGTGTATGGCAAGGAAAATCAACGCTGAGCGGCGGAAAAAGCTCCGCCGTTTGGGTGTTTTGACATTTTTCAAACGAGGCCTAGTAAATCCGGGTGATTGATATGATGATAGGGAATACCGTCTACGGTAAAATACCGCTGGTAACTTCCGCTGGTCACAACGGAAATATCCCGAATATTCAGCTTATGCAAATATGGAGAGTCGCTTTTTGAATCAGGGATTTGTAGTTCTGCAATCCAATGTTCATTGCCAGGTCATTGTGCAAGTAAACATTTTTCGAGGGAGAATATCCGCTGGTTTTGTTGCATTCGTCGCTTTACATCCAGACATTTCTGCGGTAAACTTTTCTCATCTAAACCGTTGAAGCGGAGATCAAACCAGTCATGCCCCCACAGAGAACCCGTGGTGCTGAGAATCGGGTGGGAAACAAGCCGGCAAATGGACCGCCGAGGGCGCGGGCAAAGGCGCATTGCGCTGAGTACCCCGTGACGTGTGGGCATACGTCAGTTGCCGGGAGTATGTTGGTACTCCGCTGAGTGCGCGGCTTTTGGGCCGTGAAGCAAGGTGGCACCGCGAGCGATTTTTCGCCCGTCCTTGACTGATTTGTAAGTCGGGGACGGGCGATTTTTGTTTTACCCGCCCCGAAAGGAGGAACCATGATGTACTATCCACTCTTGGAGGAGGCCCGCATCCTGGCGGCATCCGGCGCTTACCGCCGCATCCCCGTCAGCCGGGAACTTCTCTCCGACTTCATCACCCCCATTCAGGCCCTGCGGACCCTCCGGGCGCAAAGCGGACATTGCTTCCTGCTGGAATCCGCCGCCGACAGCGCGGGCTGGGGCCGGTACACCTTCCTGGGCTTTGATCCAACCCTGGAGATCACCTGCAAAGACGGTGTTCTTCGCCTCCGGGACCGGGACACGGCGCGGGTGGAAATCCAGCATCCTGCCTCAGTGCTCCGCAAGGTCCTGGCGGAGTACAGGAGCCCCCACATACCGGGACTGCCCCCGTTCACCGGCGGGCTGGTGGGATATTTTGCCTATGACTATCTCAAGTACGCCGAGCCCTCCCTGAAGCTGAACGCCCAGGACCGGGAGAAGTTCCAGGATATGGACCTGATGCTCTTTGAGAAAGTCATCTGCTTTGACAACTACCGGCAGAAAATCATCCTTATCACCAACGCAGAGGCAGCCAATCTGGATATAAGCTACCCCGCTGCCTGCGGCGAGCTGGAGCGAATGGCATCCCTGCTCAAATATGGCAAGCCCTTGGAGCACAGACCTGGACGGCTGACTACACCCCTGACGCCCCTCTTTGACCTGCCGGCCTACACGACCATGGTGGAGAAGGGAAAGCGGTACATCCGGGAGGGGGACATTTTCCAGGTGGTGCTGTCCAACCGGCTGGAGGCAGGCTTTGAGGGCTCCCTGCTGGATGCCTACCGGGTGCTGCGCTCCAGCAACCCTTCGCCCTATATGTTCTACTTCACCAGTGACAGCATGGAACTGGCCGGAGCCTCCCCGGAGACCCTGGTGAAGCTGGAGGATGGGGTGCTCCACACCTTCCCCCTGGCGGGCTCCCGGCCAAGGGGCAAAACGCCAGAGGAGGATGCCTCTCTGGAGAGTGAACTGCTTAGCGACGAGAAGGAGCTGGCCGAGCACAACATGCTGGTGGACCTGGGCCGGAACGACCTGGGGAAGATCAGCAAATTCGGCACGGTGGAAGTAGAAAACTACCTGTCCGTCCTCCGCTTCTCCCATGTGATGCACATAGGCTCCACCGTCCGGGGGAAGATCCGGGAGGACAAGGACGCCTTGGACGCTCTGGACGCGGTACTCCCCGCCGGGACTCTCTCGGGAGCTCCCAAGCTGCGGGCCATGGAGATCATCGACGAGCTGGAGGACGACAAGCGTGGCGTCTACGGCGGGGCCGTGGGCTATCTGGACTTCACCGGGAACATGGACGCCTGCATTGCTATCCGGCTGGCCTACAAGAAGAACGGGCGCGTGTTTATCCGGGCCGGGGCCGGTATCGTGGCCGACTCCATGCCGGAGAAGGAGCATCAGGAGTGCATCAACAAGGCCCGGGCCGTGGTGGAGGCCCTGGAGCGGGCCCAGAGGGAGGCGGATTTATGATTCTTCTGATTGACAACTACGACAGCTTTTCCTACAACCTCTACCAGCTCATCGGGGCCATTGCGCCTGACATCAAGGTCATCCGGAACGACGAACTGACCATACCGGAGATCGAGGCCCTGGCCCCGGAGCGGATCATCCTTTCCCCCGGCCCCGGCAGGCCGGAGGACGCGGGGATTCTCATTGAGGCGGTAAAAGCCCTGGGGCCAAAGATTCCCATACTGGGCGTCTGCCTGGGCCACCAGGCCATCTGCGCCGCCTTCGGCGCGTCCATCACCTACGCGAAGCGGCTGATGCACGGAAAGCAGTCCGAGGTTGAATTTGACACCCGCTGCCCGCTGTTCCGGAATCTGCCGGAGAGCGCGCCGGTGGCCCGGTATCACTCCCTGGCGTCGGACCCGGACACCCTGCCGGACTGCCTGACCGTCACCGCCCGGACGGAAGACGGGGAGGTTATGGCGGTTCAGCATACCGAATACCCCATCTACGGGGTGCAGTTCCACCCGGAATCTATTCTCACACCGGACGGAAAGACTATTCTCACCAACTTTATCGCACTGTAATAGGAGGAAACCAACATGATTAAAGAAGCCATTATTAAACTTTCCAAGAAGCAGGGTCTGACCTACGCTGAGGCGGAGGCCGTCATGAACGAGATCATGAGCGGCGAGACCACCCCTGTCCAGACCTCCGCCTACCTCACGGCCCTGTCCCTGAAGGGGGAGACCATCGACGAGATCACCGCCTCCGCCTCCGGGATGCGCACCCATTGCGTCAAGCTGCTCCACGAGATGGACGTGCTGGAAATCGTAGGCACCGGCGGCGACGGCTCCAACTCCTTCAACATCTCCACCA
>OFHO01001392.1_pt1 | contig 17574 bp, 21 predicted proteins | sample 1521531 | NCBI WGS metagenome assembly OFHO01 (sample SAMEA3504124, study PRJEB24116) | mouse gut metagenome | biome: mouse gut; feature: mouse-associated habitat; material: faeces | place: Denmark | collected 2011
GAGCTCCCGAAAAGAACCCCGGGAGATTCAGCGTGTATAACGGTAGGCACTGCGACATGCTCGTGGGTAGACGCAGAAATCCGGCACACCAACGAAGGCATCAATACAGAACAACCCAGGTACGTCGGAGCGTAAATAAACAACCCCCGTAATGCAGGAGGATTCTCAAGGAACGTAGTTCCTTGAGCGATCTTTTGCTTCTTTTCGCTCGCGCGAAAAGAAGGCCCCCGCCCCGGCGAGGGGCGAATCTAAAAATAGATTCGAAGCCGGGGCCGCCCCGCAGGGGCGGCAAGAAAGGAGGATAACATATGTATGATATGAAGGCGTTCTACGAAGCGGCCAGCGTCGCTGACGCTGTCACCCTCCGTCTGGAGCACCCCGAGGCCCAAATCCTCGCCGGTGGCACCGACGTGCTGGTCCAGATGCGGGAGGGCAAGCGGGCCGGGAAGGAGCTGATCTCCATCTACGGCATCGACGCCATGCGGGGCGTGTCCCTGGACGAAGAGGAGAACATCCGCATTGGTTCCCTGACCAGCTTCAGCCATATTACCAGGGACCCCATTATCCAGAAATATATCAACGTTCTGGGCGAGGCCGTGGACATGGTGGGCGGTCCCCAGATCCGCAATGCCGGGACCATCGGCGGGAATACCTGCAACGGCGTTACCAGCGCCGATTCCGCTTCAACGCTCTTTGCTTGGGACGCGGTCATTGAGCTCACCGGCGAAAATGGCGTGCGGCGTATCCCGATCCAGGAGTTCTATATCTCCGCCGGGAAGGTGGATATCCACCCTGACGAGATTCAGACTGCCATTCTGATCCCCAAGGCCAGCTACGAAAACTGCTTTGGGCACTATATCAAGTACGCCATGCGCAGCGCGATGGACATCGCTACTACGGGATGCTCCGTGAACGTAGTCCTCAGCGAGGACAGGAAGACCATCGCCCGGGCCCGGATCGCCTACGGCGTGGCGGGGCCCATCCCTCTGCGGTGCGAGCACGCGGAGGCCGCCGCTCTTGGGAAGCCTCTGACGGAGGAGACCGCCGGGGCCTTCGCCGCCGCCGTGCTGGAGGACATCCATCCCCGGGACAGCTGGCGGGCCAGCAAGGCCTTCCGGGAGCACATCGCCGTGGAACTGGCGAAACGGGGACTCGTAGAGTCCATCAAACTGGCGGGAGGTGAGCTGGCGTGAGCATCCAGTACAAATTGATCCGCTGCACCATCAACGGCAAGGCCGTGGAGCAGATGGTGGATGTGCGGGCGTCCCTGACGGACATGCTCCGCAATGACTTCCGGCTGACCAGCGTGAAGAAGGGCTGCGAGGTGGGCGAGTGCGGGGCCTGCAACGTCCTCATCGACGGGGAGTGCTTCAACTCCTGCCTGTACCTAGCCGCCTGGGCGGACGGGAAGAGCATCCGCACCCTGGAGGGCCTGCTGGGTCCCGGCGGGGAGCTCAGCGATATCCAGCAGGCGTTTGTGGACGAGGCCGCCATCCAGTGCGGGTTCTGCACGCCGGGATTTATTATGACCGCCGTGGAGATCCTGGAGAGCGGGAAGGAGTATTCGGACGATGAACTGCGCAAGCTCCTGTCCGGGCATCTGTGCCGCTGCACCGGGTATGAGAACATCCTCCGGGCCGTGAAAAAGACGATGCTGAGGCGTCTGGGGAAGGCGTAAGGCTGAAAAAGGAGATTTCCGGCGGTTTTTGTACATCTTTCCCCTTGTCAAGCGGGATGATCTATGATATGGTAATAGGCAACAGGATAGAGGTCGCGGATGCGATGAAGCTGCGCCAGCCGGCAGGCGACGACCGCAGCGGAGGCAAGTCCGCCGAATCTGTGGTCCAGGCATGGGCCACGGATGGGGACGGGGAGAATATCTTCGCCACTGTCTGCGGGCTTCCCCCGCAGGTGTGCTATCCGCCGATCCATCTATTCAAGGCCGGCGGACGCATCCGCCGGCCTTCTTTTTCTTGAAAGAAAAAGAAGGCAAAAAGAACTTTAAGTTCGCTCTTTGGTCCCCTGCTTATCCGCATTTTCCGCACGGTGACGAAGCATGTCCTTGGTGGAAACGGCTTTTATGGAAGAAAAAGCAAACGGAAAGAACTTCAAGCTCGCTCTTTGGTCCCCTGCTCATCTGGATTTCCCGCACGGTAACGAAAAAGATTCTCAGTGAAAAACCGCTTTACACTGCTAGGAGGAAATTTGCTTATGGACATCCGCAACCTGAAGGGCTCCATCGTGGCCCTGGTCACCCCCTTCCACGCCGACGGCTCGGTGAACTTCGACAAGCTCAAGGAGCTGACCCAGTGGCACATCGCCAGCGGCACCGACGCCATCCTGGCCCTGGGCACCACCGGCGAGAGCTCCACCATGACCCATGAGGAGGACGACGCTGTCCTGCGCTGCGTCATCGAGGCCGCGCAGGGCCGGGTGCCCGTTATCGCCGGTACCGGGTCCAACTCCACCCAGACCATGCTGGAGAAGAGCCTCCGGGCCGAAGCCCTGGGGGCCGACGGGCTGCTGCTCATCACCCCCTACTACAACAAGGGCAACGCCGAGGGCATCTACCGCCATTTCGTTACCGTGGCCGACGCGGTGAAGATCCCCTGCATCCTCTACAACGTGCCCGGCCGCACGGGATGCTCCATCTCCGTGGAGAACGTGGAGCGGCTCAGTAAGCACCCCAACATCTGCGGCATCAAGGAGGCCAGCGGGGACATGTCCTACGCTATGAAGATCGCCCACTGCGTGGGGCCGGACTTCGCCCTCTGGTGCGGCAACGACGATATTACCCTGCCCCTGCTGTCCATCGGCGGCAGCGGCGTGATCTCCGTCTGGGCCAACATCATGCCCCGCGAGTGCCATGAGATGGTCATGGATTATCTGGAGGGCCGCCGGGAACAGGCGGTGGCCGCGGCGGTGAAGCACCTCGATCTGATGAACGGCCTGTTCATGGAGGTGAACCCCATCCCTGTGAAGACCGCCCTGAATCTCATGGGCAAGGAGGTCGGGCCCTTCCGCCTGCCTCTGTGCGAAATGACCGAGGCCCACACCGCCCAGCTGCGCGCCCTGCTGGAGAAAGCGGGGCTGGTCCAGTGAAGATCCTTCTCATCGGACACGGCCGCATGGGCCGGATGATCGAGCAGACCGCCCTGACCGCGGGAGATTCTATGGGGGGCATCATCGACATCGGCAACCTCTCGGATCTGGAGACCATCGGACGGGTGGCGGACGTTGCCATTGATTTCTCCGCCCCCGCCGCTCTGCCGGCGGTGGCCCACTATGTGCGGGCCACCGGGACGCCCCTGCTCTCCGGCGTGACCGGGCTCAGCGAGGGGGAGCTGGCGGTCTTTGACGATCTGGGGCGCTTCGCTCCGGTGATCCACTCCGCCAACTACTCCCTGGGGGTGGCGGTGTTCCGCAGGGCCCTGGAGGAGGTGGCGGGAACGCTGGAGGACTTTGACATTGAGATCGTCGAGACCCACCACAACCAGAAGGCCGACGCCCCCAGCGGCACCGCCAAGCTCCTTCTGGATGCGGTAGACCCCCGGCACAAGCGGAAGCCGGTCTATGGACGCCACGGCGTCACCGGGCCCCGGGAGAAGAAGGAGATCGGCATCCATGCCCTCCGGGGCGGCACCGAGGCGGGGACCCACACCGTCAGCTTCTTCGGGCCCGACGAGGTCTTTGAGATCACCCACAGGGCGTCCTCCCGGCAGATCTTTGTCAACGGGGCGCTCCACGCCGCCAGAAAGCTGTACCTGCTGCCCAAGGGGCGGTATGAATTGCAGGACATCCTGTTTGGAGGGAAGGAAGTATGATGAACGCACAGGAAATTATCGCTTACATCGGCGCCGCAGAAAAAAAGACGCCGGTGAAGGTTTACATCAAGGAGCGCCGGCCCGTGGACTACGGCTCCGCCCAGGTCTTCGGCGACGGGGCTGGCAAGGTGGTCTTCGGGGACTGGCGGGAGCTGGGACCCATTCTGGCGGACCACGTGGACTGCATCGAGGATATGGTCATTGAGAACGACCGGCGCAACAGCGCCATCCCCATGTTGGACCTCAAAAATATCAACGCCCGCATCGAGCCCGGCGCCATCATCCGGGAGCAAGTGGAGATCGGGGACAACGCCGTCATCATGATGGGGGCCGTTATCAACATCGGCGCGGTCATCGGCAAGGGCACCATGATCGACATGGGTGCCATTCTGGGAGGCCGGGCCACCGTGGGAGCCAACTGCCACATCGGGGCCGGGGCGGTCCTGGCGGGGGTCATCGAGCCCGCCAGCGCTGTGCCGGTGATCGTGGAGGACGGCGTCCTGGTGGGGGCCAACGCCGTGGTCATTGAGGGCGCCCACGTTGGGAAGAACGCCGTGGTGGCCGCCGGGGCGGTGGTCATCGAGGACGTGCCCGAGAACGCCGTGGTGGCCGGGTGCCCCGCCCGGGTCGTCAAGATGAAGGACGAGGGGACCACCCAGAAGACGGCGCTGGAAGCGGCGCTGCGGAATCTGTAGCGCTTGTTCCGGCCCGGCGCCATCGCGACCCCGGTATGATTGCCCAGGAACGGTCGTTTACTTTTAGTCCCAATTCTCCCTTGTGTTGATTTGAAACAGCATAGAATAAATATTGATTTAGTATAAATGACGTCTCTTTTGCCGTATGTGCTGATGGTGCCAGCCACTGACAATTTCACGAGTTGCAGCTTGAACCAAAAGATTGGCTGCACTATAATAAGAATCATAAACGGAAATTTGTAAAGGGGATATAAGATGTGTATCAGAAAAGCAATAACAGATGATCTATCAAGAGTAGCTGAAATATATGTATTTAATAACAGGATAAATTTTTTCCCTATATTCAAAGATGAAAGTTTTTCTTTTGGGGAGTTACAAGTTGTTTCATTAGTAGATAATTACTTCAAAAAAGATGAAATTATCAAAAACATATATGTATTTGATAATGGGTTGATAAAGGGTTTTATTCAAATGGACGGAACAGAAATTTGTAAATTATATGTAGATACGTCTTTTCAAAGTGAGGGAATTGGCAATGAACTAATTGAATTTGCAATTAAAGAACTCCATGCAAATAATTTATGGGCATTAGAAAAAAATATTAGAGCAATTTCTTTTTACCAAAGGCATGGCTTTCATTTGACAGGTCAGAAAAAGCTTGAAGAAGATACCACCGAATATCTTGTTAAGTTAGAAAGATAAATTCCAGGTTATCGGCCTTTATCAGCACGAAAGAGAAATTGAATAAGTATACACCCCCAATTTTGGAAACAAGCGTTATAAGCACAAATGGAAATTGGGAGTGCTTTTATCGGAAGCTCGTATGAGCCATTTCGCCAAGGAGGTATGCCCATGTCTGTTCGGGAACCCGCCGTCCGTCTGGAGCACGACGCGCTGGGGACCGTGGAGGTCCCCGCCCAGCACTGCTGGGGCGCCCAGACACAGCGGAGCCTGCAAAACTTTGCCATCGGCATCGAGCGGATGCCGGAGGAGATCGTCCGTGCCTTCGCCCTGCTGAAAAAGGCGGCCGCCCTGGCCAACCGGGAGCTGGGCCGTCTGGACGAGGACCGGTGCCGCCGGATCGCCGCCGCCTGCGACGAGATACTGGACCACCAATGGGACGGGGAGTTCCCCCTGAAGGTCTGGCAGACCGGCAGCGGCACCCAGTCCAACATGAACGTCAACGAGGTGGTAGCCCACCTCTGCGCCCGGATGGCCCCCCAGGGACCGGAGGTCCATCCCAACGACCACGTGAACATGTCCCAGAGCTCCAACGACACCTTCCCCACCGCCCTGCACATCGCTGCCGCCCTGGCGCTGGAGGAGTCCCTCTTTCCCGCGCTGGACGGGATCGCTACAACCCTCCGGCGGCTGGAGGCGGAGAATAACGACGTCATCAAGATCGGGCGTACCCACCTCCAGGACGCGGTGCCCCTGCGGTTCTCCCAGGAGATCTCCGGCTGGCGCGTCTCTCTGGAGCGGGACCGGGAGATGCTGGAGCTGTCCCTGAACGGCCTGCACGCTCTGGCATTGGGGGGCACCGCCGTAGGTACCGGGCTCAACGCCCCCGCCGGATTTGACGCAGAAGTGGCCGGGCAGATACGGCTGCTGACCGGCAGGGAGTTTACCTCCGAGCCCAACAAGTTCCACGCCCTCACCAGCAAGGGGGAGCTGGTCTTCGCCCACGGGGCGCTGAAGGCCCTGGCGGCGGACCTGATGAAGATCGCCAACGACGTGCGCTGGCTGGCCAGCGGGCCCCGGTGCGGGCTGGGGGAGATCTCCATCCCGGAGAACGAGCCGGGCAGCTCCATCATGCCGGGGAAGGTGAACCCCACACAGTGCGAGGCGGTGACCATGATCGCCGTCCAGGTGATGGGCAACGACGCCGCCGTGGGCATCGCCGCCAGTCAGGGCAACTTCGAGCTGAACGTGTTCATGCCCGTGCTGGCCTACAACTTCCTCCAATCCGTCCGGCTGCTGGCCGATGGGATGGAGTCCTTCCGGAAGAACTGCCTGGAGGGCCTGCGGGCTGACCGGGAGCGGATGAAGGAGCTGCTGGACCGCTCCCTCATGCTGGTCACCTGCCTGACCCCCAGGATCGGCTACGAGAAGGCCGCCCAGGCCGCCCTGCTGGCCCACCGGGAGGGACTCTCCCTGCGGGAGGCGGTACTGCGCGGCCAGCTTTTGACGGAGGCGGAGTACGACGCTCTGGTGGACCCGGAGAAGATGGTATAGCCGGAGTGCCTGCGGCATAGAAAGAGAGCATAGCTATGGTTAAAATTCTGATCGTAGAGGACGAAAAGCCCATCGCGGACCTGCTGGACATGAGCCTCACTGCGGCGGGCTACTCCTGCGACTGCCTGGACAACGGCACCGACGCCGCCGACGCGGTGGAGGCCAAGCGGTACGACCTGATCCTCCTGGACGTGATGCTCCCGGGGGTGGACGGCTTCGAGCTGATGGAGTACCTGGCCCCCCTGGAGATCCCCGTCATCTTCATCACCGCCCGCAGCGCGGTGAAGGACCGGATCAAGGGCCTGCGCCTGGGGGCCGACGACTACATCGTCAAGCCCTTTGAGATCGCGGAGCTCCTGGCCCGGGTGGAGACCGTTCTGCGCCGCTACCACAAGACGGAGAACCGCATCGCGGTGGACGACGTGGTGGTGGACACCCAGTCCCGGCTGGTGACCAGGGGCGGCAAGATCGTGCCCCTCACCGCCAAGGAGTACAATCTGCTGGTCCTCTTCCTGCAAAATAAGAATATCGCCCTTTTTCGTGAGACAATTTACGAGCGGGTGTGGGAAAATGAGTACATGGGCGACAGCCGCACCGTGGACCTCCACGTCCAGCGCCTGCGGAAAAAGCTGGGCTGGCAGGAGCGGATCGCCGCCGTCTACAAAGTGGGCTACCGGCTGGAGGTCCCGGAATGAGGTTCGCCTGGAAGGTCACCCTGGCGGCGCTGTGCATCCTGCTGCTCTGCACCGGGGTCGGCAGCTATCTGCTCATCTCCCTCTCCTTCCAATCCGCCCTGGAGCGGGAGATCGACATGGCCCAGGAGGAGATGCAGATGCTTCGCATCTCCTTCGAGGCCGTCTGCGACGCCAGGGGCGTCACCCTGGAGAACGCGCCGGAGCGGAGAAGGAGCCTGGAGCGCACCCTGGCGGAGGCCTCCTACTTTGCGGACCGCAGCTTCCGGGTCACCACCCCCTCGGGGAGCCACATCTATTCCACCCTGGACTCCTCCAGCGATCAGGAGCTGCTCTCCCAGATCGGGCCCCGCTCCTCCGGGTACGTCCTGCGCCGGGAGGATGCCTCCGGGCGGTACCTGCTCCACTGCGCGGGGCCCGTGGCCCTGCCGGACGGCAGCCTCTATATGGAGACCGTCCGGGACATCAGCCGCCTGTTCAACGACCGGGAGATCCACTATCAGGTCTACCGGTGGATCGTCCTGCTGGTGATGGGGGCCGGCAGTCTGGTGATGTTCGCCCTCTCCTACTGGCTGACCACGCCCATCCGCTCCCTGGGGCGGGTTGCCACCCAGCTGGCCCAGGGGGACTACTCCCCCCGGGCCAAGGTCCTGGGCGGCGACGAGATCGGCGAGCTGGCGGAGAGCTTCAACCACATGGCGGACGCCGTGGAGAAGAACGTCCAGGAGCTGGAGGACGCGGCCCGGCGGCAGGAGGACTTTACCGCCAGTTTTGTCCACGAGCTGAAAACGCCCCTCACCTCCATCATCGGCTACGCCGACATGCTCCGCAGCGGGAACCTGCCGGAGGACATGCGCTTCAAGGCCGCCAGCTATATCTTCTCCGAGGGCAAGCGGCTGGAGAACCTGTCCCTGGCCCTCATGAGCCTGCTGGTGGTGGGCCACAGCGCGGCGGACGCCCGCCCGGTGAACATGCGCCGCCTGTGCCAGGAGGCGGCGCGCATCTGCCAGCCCGCCATGCGCGCCAAGGGGCTGACCCTGTCCGTGCGGGCGGAGGAGGGCTTCCTCCGGGGGGACGCGGCCCTGCTGCAGACCCTGCTGCAAAACCTGCTGGACAACGCCCGGAAGGCCGCGGACAGCGGCCAGGTGGTCCTGTCGGGCAAAAGCACGGAGGGCGGCTACCGGGTCACGGTGGCGGACCAGGGCCGGGGCATCCCCGAGGGGGAGTTGAACAAGATCACCGAGCCCTTCTACATGGTGGACAAGTCCCGCTCCCGGGCCGAGGGCGGCGCGGGCCTGGGGCTGGCGCTGTGCAAGCAGATCGCCGCGCTCCACGGCGGGGAGCTCCGCTTCGAGAGCCGGGAGGGCAGGGGGACCACCGTTACCGTTGAGCTGGGAGGTGTGGCCGATGCGCAGTAAGGGGACCGCGGCCGTTGCCGCGTGCATGGCGGCGGTACTGCTGGCGCTGGCCTTCATCCTGCCCGAGTGGCTGTCCGCCGTCCACGACCGGCAGCTGCTGGACAGCCCGTCCATCCAGCTCCAGGATGAGGAGCAGGAGGGCTTCGCCGAGAGCATCCAGCTGACGGTGGCGGAAAAGGTGATGCTGCTGCGCAGCGGGGAAGTGAACGTGATGCAGCTGGGCCAGGAGGAGGTGGAGGGCGTGTACGCCTCCGTCCTCTCCGACGGCTGGGAGTTTACTCTGAACGTATCCGTTGATAAGCCCGTTCTTCCGGAGATGAAAGCAGCCACGGACGAGGAGATCACCTCATACCTTGCGGAGCTGAACCAGACGTGGGAAGAGCGGCTGGAAGCGGTGCAGACGGAGATCCGCAGCCTGCAGGCCGTAGGCGGCCTTCCGGACCTGTGGGACGAGGAGGATGAGCCTCTGGACTGCACCGGCTACGGCGAGCTGCTGTATATCGACCCGGATACCCGGATGAGCTTCCAGGTGTACCACCTGACCCTCTCCCGGAACACGATGTCGATGCGCCTGATGGTGGACATCCAGTCCGGACGGATATTGTCCTTCACCCTCCAGTGGGGCCGGGAGGACATCCCCTCCTGGGGGCTGCGGGGCGCGGCCAATTTCGGCGGCGTCTGGCGCAACTACTGGGGAATGGATTCGGTGAGCAGCGGCTGGTACGATGACTACACCCGCAACATTCTGGAGCGCGCCGAGGAGCTCTACCGGAGCAACGGAGACTACACCTCCCATGGACAGATCTCCTTCACCTACGACGGCCAGTCCCTGTCCATCCCCCTGGAGTGCGAGGGCCGCCGGGGCCGCAGCTTTATCATCCGGTGGAATGTCTGACGCTCCTCCGGGACGGCGGGGCAGAGAAATATTTACAGAAAAGATACAGAACGGATGCTTGCGGGAAGCACGGGGTGGGTAGGATAGCGTTGTTATCTTACAAAGGAGACTCTGCCGCATATGAAACGCTCTGGACGCCGCAGGCGCGGCGTATTCGTTCCACCCATCCTTCTGCTGGCGCTGGCCGCCGCCGTTCTGACCGCCGGATATTTTGTGTTCCGTGACGGCGGGGGCGGACGGTCCGGGCGCCTCTCCTCCATCCCCGCCCAGGGCGGGGACCGGCCGGGAGCGCACGCCGTCACCGCCTCCGGCATCCCCTGCACCCTGACCCAGCTGGAGGAAGGGGCGGTCTATACCGGGGACCTGCTCCTGGTGAACAACCAGGTGCTGTACCGCTTCCCCGAGGAGCAGCCCCTGACCTCCATCTACGAGGGAAAGACCGGCAGCTACTACGTCCGGGACAAGGAGGTCTACCTCGCCCCCACAGCGCTGGAGGCGCTGAACCGGATGCTGGACGCCTTCCGGGACCAGGGGGGCAGCAAGACCGTCAACGTGGTGGCGGGCTACCGCACGGAGGCCTTCCAGCAGCACCTTTTCGATCAGAGCGTGGAGCGCAACGGGCGCGAGCACGCGGAGGAATTTGTGGCCCAGCCGGGAGGCAGCGAGCACCACACGGGGCTGGTGGTGGACTTCTCCATCTTCTACGAGGACGGCACCAGCGCCGAGTACCGGGGCACCGGGGAGTACGCCTGGATCAACGGCAACTGTCAGGACTACGGCTGGGTGGTCCGCTACGCGAAGGAGAAGGAGCCCCTCACGGGCATCGGGGACGAGCCGTGGCACTTCCGCTACGTGGGCGTGCCCCACGCCACAGTGATGGCGGAGGAGGGGCTGTGTCTGGAGGAGTACACGGACTACCTCAAGGGGTTTCCCTTTGACGGGCGGCATCTGGCGGTGGACTGCGGCGGGGAGCGGTATGAGATATGGTACTGCGCCGGGACCGCCGCCTATCTGCCGGACAGCGGGGAGTACACCGTCTCTGGGAACAACGTGGACGGCGTCGTGGTGACGTGCAAGGTCGGATAAAACGCGGGAGGCCCCGGTGGGGACCTCCCGTTTGCCTATTCGTAGGCGTCCAGGATCTCTTTCAGCAGGGTCAGCGCGCCGCCGCCGGATTTCCCCTCGTCAACGCTGATCCGTACACTGAAGGATGCCTGGTGGAGGACAAACTGCGCTGTATACTCCATGCGTACAAAATCCTCCCGGAAAACTACCCGGCTGGTGGTAATCACCGCCTCCACGCCGCTGGGCGTCACATATGCTTCCGTGCTGTGTAGCTCTGCCATGGGATTGGCGAAATTGTAGGCTCTGTTCGCGTCAAAGCCTGGGTCTTCTACCATCAGTACCGCTTCCTCCTTCACGGAATAATCCCCCTCGACGTAACTGGCGGTCAGCGTGATGGTGTCCGGCAGGCCATTGCTGTAGCGCAAATCCGTGATACAGGGCGCCACGACCGGTCCCTGGCCCTCATCCAGGTCTATACCCCACAGGCCCTTTTCCATCTGCTCCAATCTGGCGTTGTCCGCAATTTCCAGCCCCAGGTACGCCTCCGCATCATCCCAGGACTGGAAGGGCAGAGCGTCCGCACGGCTGTCCGCGTTCGCGGCGCGCTGCAATACAACCTCCGACAGGCTTGCCAAAGGAACATTCCCAGCCTCCGCGTGAACACTGTAGCCGTCTCCGTAAGGAGCTACTGTCACCCGGCTCAAATAGGCCACCGCCGTCCCCGCCAGGGCGAGGACCAGCGCCGCTGCGATCAGCGCGGCCCTGGGGATCCTGCGGACACGCTTGGTCTCTTCGCGTTTCATATTCATTACCTCCATTCTCAGCCTGCCGGAGGCGCGGACCCCGTCAAACAGCTCCCGATATTCTTTCTCCATGGTTCATTCCTCCGTCAGTATGGTTTTCAGCTTCTCCCTGCCCCGGGCCAGACGGGTCTGGACGGTGGAGGGCTTCAGGCCCAGCAGCTCCCCTACCTCGTTCACGGCGTAGCCCTCGTAGTAGTAGAGGTACAGCGGCACCCGGTACTTCCCCGGCAGGTCCATGACCGCCTGGTACAGCTCCCGGCGCTCCCGGTCCTCGAAGACCGGTTCCGGGCACTCATCCAGGCTGGCCCTCCGGCTCCGCCAAGGGTGCATGGCGATGCGCTTGCACTCGTTGACCGTCACCTTCACCAGCCAGCGGCGCAGGTGCTCCCCGCTCTGGAAGGCCGTATCCGTCCGCCACAGCCGCAGCATCGCGTTCTGGGCCGCGTCCTCCGCGTCGGCGGGAGAGCGCAGCCAGTTGAGAGCGACACGGTAGACCATGTCCAGGTGCCGCTCCGCCGCCGCCGTGTAGTCCTGTTCCGTCAGCATAAGGCAGTTATCTCCTTGAAACATGTTTCACTTGTAATACCCGGCGGGCGGGGGAAATATCCCATGGAAACGAAAATTATTTCAGGACCTGCAAGGAAAGACCTCCCCCGTTCACCAACGGGGGAGGTCTTTCCGGCGCGGCTTAGCGGCGCTCGCGCTTTCTGGCCAGGGCGATGACGGCCAGCACCAGGTTTTCCACCGCCAGTCCGGCGGTGACGGTGATGGACGCGGCCAGAACGATCATGGATACGATGCGCGCTTTTCTCAGCATGGGGGATACCTCCTTCTGACTGATTGGTTGACTATACTGATCTCCGATCAAAAACATACCGGCGTCACCGGGCGAAGATATGAGAACAGCAGAGACCGCAGGCTCGAACTGAAAGCTCTTTTTGATACTTTTTCTCTCGGGAAAAAGTATCAAAGGTCGTCTTCGCTGTCGTCGAAGTCCTCGGCGGACACGTCCACGGCCCGGCCCGCCGCCTTGGCGGCTACCTGGGACTGGCTGCTCATGAGCTTGAAGAAGTCCCGGCGGATGGCGGCCTCCAGGTCGTCGGCGACCTCCGGGTTGTCCTTGAGGTACTGCTTGGCGGCGTCCCGGCCCTGTCCCAGGCGGGTCTCCCCCATGGAGAACCAGGAGCCGGACTTCTGGACCAGCTCCAGCTTCACCGCCAGGTCCAGCAGCTCGCCCAGGCGGCTGATGCCTTCGCCGTACATGATGTCGAACTCCGCCTCCCGGAACGGGGGGGCCATCTTGTTCTTCACGATCTTTGCCTTGGTGCGGTTGCCGATGAGCTCACCCCCGGACTTCAGGGTCTCCACGCGGCGCACGTCGATGCGCACGGAGGCGTAGAATTTCAGGGCCCGGCCGCCGGTGGTGACCTCCGGGTTGCCGTACATGACGCCCACCTTTTCGCGCAGCTGGTTGATGAAGACCACCACGCAGTTGGTCTTGTTGATGGCTCCCGCCAGCTTCCGCAGGGCCTGGCTCATGAGGCGGGCGTGGAGGCCCACGTAGCTGTCGCCCATCTCGCCCTCGATCTCCGCCCGGGGCACCAGGGCCGCCACGGAGTCCACTACCACCACGTCCAGGGCCCCGGAGCGGACCAGGGCCTCGGTGATCTCCAGGGCCTGCTCGCCGGTGTCCGGCTGGGAGATCAGCATATCGTCGATGTTCACCCCCAGGGCCCGGGCGTAGGTGGGGTCCAGGGCGTGCTCCGCGTCCACGAAGGCCACCTCGCCGCCGGCCTTCTGAGCCTGGGCCACGATATGGAGGGCCAGGGTGGTCTTACCGGAGGACTCGGGGCCGTAGATCTCGATGATCCGCCCCTTGGGGACGCCGCCGATGCCCAGCGCCAGATCCAGCGCCAGGGAGCCCGTGGGGATGACCTCCACGTTCAGGTTGGTCTGGTCGCCCAGGCGCATGATGGAGCCCTTGCCGTACATCTTCTCGATGTTCTTCATGGCGGTCTGGATGGCTTCCTTCTTGTCGCTGGCCACGGTTGCGGTCTTTGTCAGCTTCTTGTCTTTTTCGGCCATGGTGTTCTCCTTCTTATGTTAAAGATTTTTCGATTCGTGTCAGAATTCTATGTCGTACCGGGTCCCGTGGGAAAACAGGGTGCCGGTCTCCAGTTGGATGCACAGGAGGACCGTGTTTTCGTCCTGCATGTCCACGTGCCCGTTGTTCAGCCACGCGGAAAAGGCCTCCTTCAGTCTGTCCGCGATCCGGTGGTTCTCCTCTTTCTCAATGTATCCCAGATCGACGCCCCTGCCGTGGGCGGTGAACCACTCCCCCGCGATGGCGGCGGCGGGGTTCTGAGCCAGCTGCCGCATTTTGTTGGACAGGGCATGGGTGATGATGTAAAACGCGCCGTCCTCATAGTAGGCGTTGACAGTTCGGACGTAGGGCTTCCCACCGCTCTCCGTTGCCAGGGCGATGAGGGTGTCTCTGCCAAAACGCTCCGTCAGGAGCTTTTCTGTCTCTTCGGTCCTCTTCATGCGTGCCTCCATTTAAGCCAGCTCTGCAAAATCAATCGTTTTGATTTCCCCGTTCACGCGGGAAAATTTAACTGTGTCCACCTGCGCGGTAAACGGCGCAAACTCTCTTTGCATTGCCGCGGCAATGGCCGTAAGGTCTGCCCCGGGGGCATATAAAAGGGTCGTGTGGGGCCTCCAGACGTCCGCCTGCGTCCACTCGTTCAGGTCCGCCGCCCAAGCCTGGGCGATTTCTTTCTGCATGGCCGCCATAGCGGTTTCCCTGCGGGGAACGGCTACAATGATTGATTCCGATTCCGGCACGGACACCCAGATATCCACTTTATCATAGCGAACAGCAAACTTCCCATATCCGGACAAAATCGCCTTGCAGGATGCAATAAATGCCGCCTCATCCTCGCCGGTATAGGTTGCGAGCGTGATATGTCCGTGCAGTTCTTTGGGAAAAATGCCAAACTGGTTTGCCATCCGCCGCAATCTTGCGAGACGCGCTGTTGAGGCCGGGTCAAGCTTTGCTACCGCGCATAACATACGTACTTTTCTCCTTTCACGCGCCTACAGGCGGAATTTGTAGATACACTTGTGGGTCTCGCCATCCTCGACCCGCATATCGTTGTCCTCCGGCAGCTCTGTGATCTCCAGAAGCTCCCCGCCCAGCCATTCGCAGGTCTTCCGAGAGGGCCAGTTGTCCGGATCGCACGTGATGATAACATACTCCATACCGTGCCGCTTCGCCAGCTCGAAGAGCAGCAGGCACGCCTTCCCGGCGTAATGGCGTCCCCGATAGGGCTCCTCCACCCGGTAGCCGATGTTTCCGCCGTAATAAACGCTCTCGTTATGGCCGATCCGCAGGTCGCAGGTCCCCATCCTGTTCCCTACCATATCGCAGATGGAAAAATGATAGGCGGGCAGCCAGTCCTTCGCCGGGTCGGCCTCCACGGTTTTTTCCAATAGCAGCTGTATCTCTTCGTTTTTCAGAAAACTTGTGTCAAGAAACATATTCGCCTCTCTCGCTGTCAAAGCGAAAACCGAAAAATGCACCTGTGGGACTCGCCGGTCAAGCGCCGCTGTTCGCTGTCCTCCGGCAGCTCCGCGATCTCCAACAGCTCCCCGCCCAGCCACTCGCAGGTCTTCCGGGAGGGCTGATTACTCGGGGCGCATACGATGATGACGTACTCCATCCCCTGCCGACGGGCCAGCTGAAAGAGCAGTTTGCAGGCCTTTCCGGCGTAATGGTGTCCCCGGTAGGGTTCGTCGATCTGATAGCCGATGTTCCCGGCGTAGTACAGGGCCTCGCTGTGCCCCAAGCGCAGATTGCAGCCGCCTATCCGGGCGCCGGTGTGGTCCAGGATGTCAAAGTGGAAAGCCGGGTCCCACTTTCTCTGGGGATCGTCCGGTTCCAGCTCAATCTGCCGGAGGGATATTTCCTCCGTTTTCAAAAGGTCTGTTTCAAGGATCATCATATTCCTCTCCGCCACCGTGCCGTATATCACTCTGCCGGTCCCCTGGGTATCCGGCAGGATGTTAACGTCCACGAATCCACCGTCCCGCATCAGCTCCAGCACAGCGTCCGCCTGTCCCGCGCCCACTTCGAAGTACATCCGTCCGCCCTCTGTCAGGGCGGCTTTCCAGTTTCGGACGATGGCGCGGTAAAAGTCCAGGCCATCCTCCCCGCCGTACAGGGCCAGGTGGGGCTCGAAGTCCCGCACGGACCGGTCCAGCGCCTCCATCTCCCCACGGGTGATATAGGGCGGGTTGCAGGTGATGCATTGGAACGTGCCGATGGATGCCGGAGGCGGGGTCAGGGCGTCCAGAATGTCCGCCTTCACCCGGTCCGTCAGGCCGCACCGCCGGACGTTCCGGCGGCAGACCCGCAGGGCCTCCTCCGAGATATCCCCCAGCAGGGCCCGGCAGTCCGGGACACTGGCCGCCGCTGCCAGTCCCACGCAGCCGCTGCCGGTACACAGATCCAACAGGCGGCACTTCCCCTGGGTACCCGCAAATTCGATGGCGGCTTCCGCCAGCACCTCCGTATCCACGCGGGGGATCAGCACGGACTCGTTTACCTCCAGGGTCAGGCCGTAAAACTCCCACTCCCCGATAAGGTAGGCCACCGGCTCGCCGCCAACATGCCGCTCCGTCAGGGCGCGGACGGCCTCCTCGATCTCCGGGGAGGTGTAGAGGGGGCCGTCCCGGTAAAATTCCTCACGGGTCTTGCCGCTGGCGAAGCACACCAGCTCCCGGGCCTCCAGCCCCGCACCGGGGAAGCCCGCCTGGAGGAGCTGGCGGCGGATGTCCAGGTACAAATTTTGGTAGGTGATCAATCGTCTGTCCCCCGGCTTACCATTCGTCCTTGCCCTTCTCGGCGGGGATGACCCGCGTGAGGGCCTCGATGGCCACTTCCATCATGGAGTCGTCGGGCTCGAAGGTGGTGAAGTTCTGCATCCAGAGGCCGGGCTTGGCCAGGAAGTTGGTCACGGGGTTGTCGTGGCCCCCCACGTAGCGGTTGAACTCGTAGGTGATGCCCACCACCAGAGGCAGGAGCAGGAGCTGCACCAGCATCCGCAGGAAGACGTTGTCCACAGGGAACAGGGCGAAGATCGCGGTATTGATGAGGATCGCCACGATGATGACGATCAGCAGGAAGCTGGTGCCGCACCGGGGATGGTGCTTGGACTGGGCGCGGACGTTGTCTACCGTCAGCTCCAGGCCCTTCTCATAGCAGAAAATGGTCTTGTGCTCCGCGCCGTGGTAGGAGAAGGTCCGGCGGATGTCCTTCATCCGGGACACGGCGATCATATAGGTCATGAAGATGGCGATGCGCAGGATCGCGTCTACCAGGTTCCGGACCAGGACGCTGTCCGTGAAGCGCTCCACGAAGCTGGCCAGGAAGGTGGGCAGGAGCATGAAGAGGCCGATGGAAAAGCACACCGCCAGCACTACGGAGAAACCAATAACTGCTTTTTCCATTTTCTCATTGCCCAGCTTCTGGTCCAGCCACTTCTCGAATTTTGACGGCTCCGCCGTCCCGTCCTCCTCGGGGAAGTAGTCCGCAGAGAACATGAGGGCTTTTACGCCCTTGACCATGCTGTCCAGGAAGGTGACGCTGCCGCGGAGGAAGGGCAACCCCAGGATGGGGTACCTGTCCTTAATAAGCTTCAGTTCTTCCTCTTTGATGACCAGGCCCTCCGGGCCCCGGACTACGATGCACTGTTTTTCGGGGCCCCTCATCAGGATGCCCTCGATGAGGGCCTGGCCGCCGATGGTTGTTTTAAATTGTTTTTCTGCCATGGGGGTTCCTTTCTTCTTTCTTCGTTGAAGGATGTTTCGTACCGCCCCTGCGGGGCGGGGACTTTTATGCCGCCTCGCCGGCGGCGGGGCCTTCTTTTCGCGCGAGCGAAAAGAA
>OFHO01001400.1_pt1 | contig 17511 bp, 17 predicted proteins | sample 1521531 | NCBI WGS metagenome assembly OFHO01 (sample SAMEA3504124, study PRJEB24116) | mouse gut metagenome | biome: mouse gut; feature: mouse-associated habitat; material: faeces | place: Denmark | collected 2011
AAACCGGACGGAGCAGAGGGGGCTTGACCACGAAAGTCCATGCGGTAACGGATGGCTGGTATCTTCCCACACTGGTCGTTCTCGGATACGTAAGCCCCAACGCCGAAGTGCCGTCCCAAGTAAAAGCAACTGTGGAAAACAAAGTCCATTGGAATAAATGGTAAACACAAAGAGAGGCCAACATGGAATTTAATACAGTTATTGACAAGAGAAGAACCAGCCGGGAGTGGATAAACAAGGACGTTGATTTTGAAATCATCAAGCGGGTCATTAAGCGGGTCATTGAGGCTGGCATGAAAGCCCCTTCGTGGGATCACTATCGCAACTGGCAGTTTATCGTCCTGCATACAAAGGAAGAAAAGGAAAATGCCTTTAGCCTATGCAAAGTTTATTGCTGACAGGTTTGATTTGAGCAAATACGAGGGCCGGAAATTGAATTTGGCACAAGAGATGTACGCCTACGCCATGCCCCGGCAGTACACTATGCTGGTGGACTGCCCTTATGTAATCGTCCCTCTGTTCAAGTGCGCCAAGCTGAACGCCGAATGGGTCAGTAAGCTAAACCCGCTTACCACCGCATGGTGCGTTGCCGAGAACATCATGCTGGCCGTTGTCAACGAGGGCCTGGGCTACTCTCTGCGTATTCCGCTCAACAAGGAACACAACATCGTGCTGGAAAAGCTGGGTGTTCCAGCTGGCTGGATGACCCCTTGCTTTATCAGCATTGGCTACCCGAAAGAGGACGAACTGATTTTGGAGCAGTACGACACCAATCCTGACAAACACATTCACACGGGAGCGTGGTAATTGTGGACAGCCTAATCATTCAAGAAAGGAATGTCTGTTAGACCAAAGCGTGATTGCTGGTATTGGCAACATCTATTCTGACGAAATCCTGTTTGCCGCAAAAATCCATCCGGCCCGCCCCGCCAATAGTCTTACCAAAATGGAGTGGGAGCGCCTTGCCGACACCATCCCGGAACGGTTAGCCTACTTCATCGGAAAGAACGCTCTTGCCCCGACGGAATATCTGGAAAACAAGGGACAGGACTACCGCAATACGCCCTTCCTCCAGGTTTACGGACGCGGTGAGGAACCCTGTCCAAGTTGCGGAGCTATACTCTGCCGTATGGCCGTTGGAGGCAGGAGCAGTGTGTTTTGTCTCATCTGTCAAAAGGGTGGTGAATAGCGAGATAATGTAATGGTTGGAGGTGGCTTTACTGACCCCGCCATGAGGGAGTGGACGTTTGCCAATGACAACGGAAAATGCCCGTAGATGAAACACGCCCGCTTTTACGTTGAGAACTGGCCGACCATGCAGGAGGAAAACATCGGCTATCTGCTGTGGGGAGGCGTGGGAACCGGCAAGAGCTATTTTGCCGGTTGCATCGCCAATGCCCTGATGGAGCAGGAAGTAGCCGTCCGCATGACGAACTTTGCCTTGATTTTGAATGACCTGACCGCCAGCTTTGAGGGCCGCAACGAGTACATAGCCCGCCTCTGCCGCGCCCCACTGCTGATACTGGACGATTTTGGCATGGAGCGTGGGACGGAGTATGGTTTGGAACAGGTCTACAACGTGATTGACAGCCGTTACCGCAGCCGCAGGCCGCTGATCGTCACCACGAACCTCTCCCTTCAAGACTTGCAACATCCCCAGGACACCGCCCATGCCCGTATCTATGACCGGCTGTTGGAGATGTGCGCTCCCATCCGCTTTTCCGGCGAGAACTTCCGCAGGGCCACCGCGCAGGACAAGCTGGCACGTCTGAAAAATCTAATGGACTGAAAGGAGCCGCCTATGGCAAACAAACTTCCCCCCGCTACCGCAGGCATGACCTTTCCCCGGCCCAAGCCGGACACCCCGCCCTCGATGGTGAAGAAAATCGGCAAGACCACTTACCTTGTGTGGGCGCATTTCAGCGAAACCAGTACCGAAACGATGGAGGATAAAATCAAGCGGATGCTCCGCGAGGAAGTCCGCCAGATGATGGCCGACGAGTAAGTGGCGCATGAGCAGGCCGGGAGCCATGAGGCCCCCGGCTTTTGCTTTGTCGAAACTTTGAATATTCTGTAAACAGTATTAAAAAGTCCTTGACAACTCGTTTCAGGCACAACCGTATCATCAATACTGACAAAGAGGGGCGTCCCATGCTGGGTCCCATGCTGGTGAGAATGTTCCGAAACTGTCTGAAAGCTCTCGCGTTTTTGCGTTTCTTCCAGCCGTTTGTCATCCAACTTCCCCTTTGCCAGAAAATGACCGTAGGTTGTCCGGTGCACTGTGCCGCTCTCTCCAAAGTCCGTCATTTTCCCGCTGTTCCCCTTCGTGCAACTGGATAGAATCATTTCCTGGAGCCGCCGCTGGGGCACACTGGTCAAAAAATCGAAGTGCCTCTCAAAAAAGAATTTGCGTATCTGCTCTTTCGGTGCTATAATTTCCACAAGGCATTCCCTCTCGTGTTCTGTGGTCGGTTGCGCTTCCATTATAACACTTGGGGCTTTGCCTTCTTTTTTGTCATTTTTCAGATTTGCTCATTTATAGTAATATGGATTAATACTACCTGATTGGGGGAACTCACTATGGATGGGCGCATTCTTAGGTCAGATCAACTTATTTTATTTGAAGACTGTTTACGAATGCAAGAGCGGGAGAGGAGCACGATTGAAAAATATCTGCGGGATGTGCGGTTCTTCATGCGATGGGCAACAGGACGCACGATGACAAAGGAGGCTGTGTCGAGTTGGAAGGAACAACTTCATAAATTGGGCTATAAGCCGGAGACAATCAATTCCAAGCTCTCGGCACTGAACAAATTTTTTAGTTTCATGGGCTGGCCGGAGTGCCGTGTGAAGTACCTGAAGATCCAGCGGAGACTCTTCAGAAGTACTGAGCGGGAGCTGACGAAAGGGGAATACGGGCATCTGCTGGAGACGGCCCAAAGTTACGGGAAGATGCGCTTAGCTTTACTCATCGAAACAATCTGCGCTACCGGTATCCGTGTATCGGAAGTAAAATATATCACTGCGGAGGCGATCCGTTCAGGCCGTGCGGATATTGCTTTGAAAGGCAAGATCCGCACCATTCTGCTGCCAGGTAAGCTGTGCCGTAAGTTGCAAAAGTATGCGAGAAAACAAAAAATCACTTCCGGCGAGCTCTTTCTTACCAGAAGCGGCAAAGGAATCTCCCGCCGCCAAATCTGGGCGGAGATGAAAGCACTATGCAAAAAGGCGAATGTGGCCCCCTCGAAGGTCTTCCCTCACAACCTGCGGCATCTGTTTGCTCGGACCTTCTATCGCGCCTGCCGGGATGTGGCCAAGTTAGCGGATGTGCTGGGCCATTCGAACATTGAGACCACTCGTATCTACCTCATTTCCACCGGCGTGGAACACGCCCGGCAGTTAGAACGGTTGGGACTTATTTCTTAAGCCCGAAATAGGCAAAATTAATAAGTTGACATATAAGATGCGGTAAAACAACTCCTCAGCGATATGGGAGTTCAAGGACTGTAGGTATCCTATCACAAAAGATAGGGGAATGCAAGCCTATTTTCCTGGTTTTTTGCATAACAAATCCTGCCGGCCAGAGATATCTGGATGACCGGCTGAGACTTTCACGCCCTTTTTCGGCCTCGTACCGTGTGTGCGGGGCTTTTTGCTGCCTGTACGACCTCAAGACTAGCTGAAAGCAGCAGGAAAACAAGACGGTCTATTAAGTCTGTGATGAATTGCGAAGGGGGACCGCCTATGCCGCAAACGAGACAGCACATTCAAAGGAGCTGCAGCCAGCAGCGCCAGCGGCATAGTCAAACACCGGACATAGGCGTACGCCTGACCCGGGACGGCATTGAACGCTTCATGACCGTCTGCCAGAATGAGGGCCGCGTGGAGGGCACCTTAAAATGGTATCGCCGGGGCCTGAACCGTCTCTATGATGATCTCCCGGAGGACAAGACCATCCGTCACGGAACCTTAGAGCGCTGGCGGGAGAAGCTGGTGAAGGCGGGCTACGCCCCCAGCACCATCAACAGCTTCATCTCTGTCAACAACGCCTACCTGGACTTTGTCGGCCACCGCGAGTACCAACTGGCCAGCCAATTGAAGCTGGAGACAGAGCTCCAGCCGGAGCTGACCCGGACGGAGTACCTGCGGCTGCTGCAAACCGCTAGGGCTTTAGGCCGTGAGAGAGTATATCTGCTGGTGAAGTTGTTCGGTACTACGGGCCTGACCGTTCAGGAGCTAGAGAAAGTCACCGTAGAAGCAGTACAATCCGGCAAACTGACCGTTACCCCCAGCCGCAGCAAGCAGGTGCTACGCATCCCGGAAGGTCTGCAAAAAGAGCTCCTGGACTACGCAAAGCGCAGCGGTTACCTCTCCGGCCCCATATTCCTGACCAAGGAAGGTACACCTATGAGCCGCACTTACGTGAGCACCATTATCCGCCAACTATGCACAGCGGCAAAGGTGCCGGAGGAGAAGGGCAACCCCCGCTGCCTGAAGCGTCTGTACCAGAGCACCCGGGCTGGCATCGAGGACAACATCGCGCTTCTAGTAGAGCAGGCCCACAGCCGGCTGCTGGAGCAGGAGCAATTGGAAATCGGCTGGGCCGAGCAATAAAGAGAGACAGAGGGAGAACAAACATGAAAGGAATCATCCTGGCGGGCGGCAGCGGGACGCGGCTGTACCCGCTGACCATGGTGACATCGAAGCAGTTGCTGCCCATCTATGACAAGCCCATGATTTTCTACCCGCTGTCCACGCTGATGCTAGCGGGGATACGGGATATCTTAATCATCTCCACGCCCCAGGACCTGCCCAACTTTGAGCGGCTTCTGGGGGATGGAGATCAGTTTGGCCTCCGGCTGTCCTACAAGGAGCAGCCGTCCCCGGACGGCCTGGCCCAGGCGTTCATCCTGGGGGAGGAGTTCGTAGGGGACAACCGGTGCGCCATGATCCTAGGTGACAACATCTTTTACGGTGCAGGCCTGACCGTCCACCTGCGCAGGGCAGTGGAGCAGGAGGACGGTGCCACGGTGTTCGGCTACTACGTGGAGGACCCCGAGCGGTTCGGCGTGGTGGAATTCGATGACGTTGGCCGGGCGGTGTCCATAGAGGAGAAGCCGGCCTATCCCAAATCTAACTATGCTGTCACCGGCCTGTACTTCTACGACAAAAAGGTCTGCGCACGTGCCAAGGCCCTAAAGCCCTCGCCCCGGGGCGAGCTGGAGATCACAGACCTGAACCGCATCTACCTGGAGGAGGGCAGCTTGAATGTCATCACCCTGGGCCGGGGCTACGCCTGGCTGGACACGGGGACGGTGGACTCGATGTCGGAGGCGTCGGAGTTCGTGCGGGTGATCGAGTCCCGGGAGGGGATACAAATTTCCGCGCCGGAAGAGATCGCCTACCGGAACGGGTGGATCACCCGGGAACAGTTGGAGCAGTCCGCCGCCGCCTACGGCAAATCCCCCTATGGGGTCCATCTGCGGAAGGTGGCGGACGGAAAGTATATCTATTGAGGTGCAGGAATGAAGCTGACAGAGACAGAGCTTGCCGGGGTGTACATCGTGGAGCCTGCCGTGTTTGGGGACCATCGAGGCTTTTTTATGGAGAGCTGGTCCCAGCGGACCTTTGCGGCGGCGGGGTTGCGGTACGAATTTGTCCAGGACAACCACTCGTCCTCTGCGGTAAAAGGTACGCTGCGGGGCATTCATTTTCAGCGTGGAGAGAAGGCTCAGGCGAAGCTGGTGCGGTGTACCCGAGGGGCGGTGCTGGATGTGGCGGTGGACCTGCGGCCCAGCAGTCCCACCTATAAGAAATGGGTGGGCGTGGAGCTGAGCGGGGAGAACAAGCGGCAGCTTCTGATCCCCCGTGGGTTCGGCCACGGTTTTGTGACACTGACGGACGACGTGGAGTTTCTCTACAAAGCGGACAACTACTACGCCCCGGAGGCGGACGGCGGTATCCGCTGGAACGACCCGGAGCTGCATATCGACTGGGGCGTGGAGCATCCCATCCTTTCGGAGAAGGACAGCCAATCCCCTTTTTTGAGAGATACCATAACGGGCTTTGAGGAGTGGTGAAAGGATGAAGATTTTAGTAACCGGCGGAGCCGGATTCATTGGCAGCAATTTCATCTTCTACATGCGGAGGAAGCACCCGGAGTATGAGCTGATCTGCCTGGATAAATTGACCTACGCGGGCAATCTGGAGACGCTGGCATCCGTGATGGATGGGCCGAGTTTCAAATTCATCCGTGGGGATATCGCGGACCGGGAGGCGGTGTACGGCATCTTTGAAGCGGAGAAGCCTGATGTGGTGGTGAACTTCGCGGCAGAGAGTCATGTGGACCGGTCCATCGAGAATCCGGCGGTGTTCCTGGAGACCAACGTGATGGGAACCCAGGCGCTGCTGGACGCATGCCGGAAGTACGGCGTCCAGAGATACCACCAGGTGTCCACGGACGAGGTGTACGGGGATCTGCCTCTGGACCGGCCGGACCTGTTCTTCACGGAGCAGACGCCCCTGCACACCTCCAGCCCCTACTCCGCGTCCAAGGCCGCTGCGGACCTGCTGTGTAATGCCTACCAGCGGACCTACGGTCTGCCCATCACCATCTCCCGCTGCTCCAACAACTACGGCCCCTACCAGTTCCCGGAGAAGCTGATCCCGCTGATGATCGCCAATGCACTGGCGGACAAGCCCCTGCCGGTATACGGAGAGGGGCTCAATGTGCGGGACTGGCTGTATGTGGAGGACCACTGCGCGGCCATTGACCTGATTTTGGAGAAGGGCAAAGTAGGCCAGGTGTACAACATTGGCGGACACAATGAGATGCGCAACATTGACATTGTGAAGCGCATATTGTCGCTCTTGGACAAGCCGGAGAGCCTCATCACCTATGTGACGGACCGGAAGGGCCACGACATGCGCTATGCTATTGACCCCAGCTTTATCCATCGGGAGCTGGGCTGGCTGCCGGAGACAAGGTTTGAGGACGGAATCCAGAAGACGGTCCGGTGGTACCTGGAGAACCGGGATTGGTGGGAGAATATCATCAGCGGGGAGTACCAGAGCTACTATGAGCGGATGTACGGAAAGAGGTAAGCCGCTGATTGCCATCCTCATGGCGGTATATGAGCCAAGGATGGACTGGCTGCGGGAGCAGCTGGAGAGCCTGGAGAAACAGACCTATCCCAATCTGAAATTATATGTCCGGGACGACTGCTCCAGGACAGTGCCCTTTGAAGAAATTGAGGGGTGTGTGCGGAATTGCATCCGCTCCTTTCCCTATGAGATCCAGCGAAACGAGGAAAATCTGGGGTCCAACAGGACTTTTGAGCGTCTGACGGAGGAGGCGGAGGGCGAGTACTTCGCCTACTGTGACCAGGATGATGTGTGGCTTCCGGAGAAGCTGTCGGTCTTGCAGGAGGAAATAGCGCGGACCGGCGCACTGCTGGTGTGCTCGGATATGATTATCATTGACGGCCAGGGACGGCGGAGGGCGGACAGCATCACCAAAATCCGAAGAAGGCACGTGTTCCGCAGCGGCGGTGGCCTGACAGAGGGTCTGCTGATTTCCAACTTTATAACCGGCTGCACCATGCTGGTAAAAGGCGATGCGGCCAAATTTGCGGTCCCCTTTTGCCCCTATATGGTCCACGACCACTACATCGCCCTGTGCTGTTCTGCGGCAGGGGAGATTTATTCTGTCACGCGGCCGCTGATCCGCTACAGGGTGCATGGAAAAAATCAGACCGGCGTGATGGCCGGCGTGACGGACAGGGCCAGCTACCGGCGGGAGCGGATTGATCTTCCGCTGTACAAATTCCAGTGGCTGGAAGAGCATTTCCCCTATAGGGAAGAATTTCAAGAGGAGATTTCCCTGCGAAGAGAGTGGATGTATGCCCGGCAGAGCAATTGGAACCGCCATGGCGGCGCGGGGACTGTTTGGAAACGCCGGAAGTTCAGCCCGCTGGCCTCGCTGTTTGAGCTCTCGGCGCGCTGGCTGCCGGAGGGCATTTTGATGTGGGTTGTCCATTTGATGCAGAAAAATATGATCTGAATGAGCTGGAGAGTAAGCAATGAAAGTTTTGGTAACAGGCGTGGGCGGGCAGCTGGGCTATGATGTATGCCGGGTGCTGACCGCGCGGAACATTGAGCACAGAGGCGTGGACATCGCGGATTTTGACATCACAGACGGGAAGTCCACCCGGGACTACATCACAGCGTATCATCCGGACGCTGTGATCCACTGCTCCGCGTGGACGGCGGTGGACAAGGCGGAGGACGAGCTGGAGAAGGTCCGGGCGGTGAATACGGAGGGCCCCAGGAATATCGCGGCGGCGTGCAAAGAGACCGGCGCGAAGATGCTCTACATCTCCACGGACTACGTCTTCCCCGGAACGGGGGAGCGGTTCTACGAGCCGGAGGACCCCACGGGGCCTTTGGGCGCCTACGGTGAGACCAAGCTGGGCGGGGAAAAGGCGGTGCAGGCGCTGCTGGAGGAATATTTCATCGTCCGCGTCTCCTGGGTGTTTGGAAAGAACGGCAACAACTTTGTCAAAACCATGCTGCGCCTGGCGGAGACAAAGCGGGAGCTCAACGTGGTCTGCGACCAGGTGGGCAGTCCCACCTACACGACGGACCTGGCGCCGTTGCTGTGCGACATGATTGTGACGGACAAGTACGGCGTGTACCACGCCACCAATGAAGGTGTGTGCTCCTGGGCGGAGTTTGCCCAGGAGGTCTTCCGCCTGGCAGGGAAGGACGTGGAGGTTCATCCCGTGTCCACCAGCGAGTACCCCACCCGGGCGGTGCGGCCCCTGAACTCCCGCATGAGCAAGGACAAGCTGGAGAAAATGGGCTTTGCCAGGCTGCCGGACTGGAAGGACGCGCTGGCGCGGTATGTATCTGAGCTTGGAGGAGCGGACCGGATTTGAGTGAGAAACAGGTGAGAACGGGCTGCGTCTTAGCCCTGGCGGCTTATATTGTTCTGGTGCTGGCATTCTACTGGGTCAGCGGGGAGCAACTCCATTTCAGGGATGAGGAGACGGACGCTATCAGCGCCGGCGAGCCCATTGGGGAGCTGGTGCAGGGCATGGAGGTCCGCCAGCCGTTTACCGCCGTGGCGGATGAGATATTGAGCGTGGACATGCTACTGTCCACCTATGCCAGAGAGAATACCGCCCGTGTCACGGTGGGCATTGTGGACGAAAGTGGTCTCACGCTGGCCCAAACGGAGGTGACCGGGGCGGAGATCGAGGACAATGCAGTTCATACCATCTTCTTTGTCCAGCCGGTAAAGGTGACGCCGGGGGCGCGGTATGCGCTAGTGCTGACCAGCCCGGACGGAACATCAGGCAACGCCGTCACCGCTTGGCAGGGCAACGCCATGTCCACCGCCCGGGCGGAGGTGCCTGTGGAGATAACAGATCCGCTGCTGGTGAACGGTGAGGCCCGAGGCGGGATGCTGCATTTCAGTTTCCGGATGCGCAGTTACCTGTGGTTGGGCACATATTATTGGTACTTTGCTCTGGCGGTGGGGCTGCTGCTGGCCGGGTACTGCGTCTATCTGTGCCTGATGGTGCGGCGGGGGAGAAATTGCCTCGCGCTGCGGGTGGTCTCCGCCTTCCAAAGATATGGATATTTAATGCGCCAGCTGGTGGCTAGGGATTTCAAGACCAAGTACAAGCGGTCTGTGCTGGGGGTACTGTGGAGCTTTTTGAACCCCCTGCTGACCATGATGGTGCAGTATATCGTGTTCTCCACCCTCTTTAAGTCGGATATCCCCAACTTCCGGCTGTACCTGCTCGCTGGTATTGTGTGCTTCAACTTCTTCAGCGAGGCCACCACCATGGGCTTGCAGTCCATTGTAGGCAACGCAGCGCTGATTACCAAGGTGTATGTGCCCAAGTATATCTACCCGGTGTCCAGGGTGCTCTCCTCCGCGATTAACCTGCTGCTGTCCCTCATCCCACTGCTGACGGTGATGTTGCTGACGGGTACGCCGATCCAGCCGGCCATCCTGCTGTTGCCCTTCGGACTGATCTGCCTGATAGGGTTCTGCATTGGGATGGCGTTTATCCTGTCCACGCTGATGGTGTTCTTCCGGGACACCCAGTTCCTGTGGGGCGTGGTGAGTATGCTGTGGATGTACATGACCCCCATCTTCTACCCGGAGAGCATCATCCCGGCCCAGTATATGACGCTGTATAAGTGCAACCCCCTGTACCATATTATCAGGTTTGTCAGGATTGTGCTGATTGAGGGAGTATCCCCGGAGCCGAAGGCCTACGCGCTGTGCCTGATCGCCTCCTTTGTGCCGCTGGTAATTGGCGCAATTATCTTTAAGAAAAACCAGGATAAGTTCATTTTGAACCTGTGAGGAAGCCATGATAAAAGCGGAAAATGTGTCAGTAAAGTACCTGATGACCTACGACCGGATTCAAAGCATGAAGGAGTATCTGGTGCAGCTGGTGAAGGGGAAGATTCAGTATGAGGAGTTCTGGGCGCTGCGGGACGTGAGCTTCGAGGTGAAGAAGGGGGAGGTCCTGGGGATCATTGGCCACAACGGCGCGGGGAAATCCACGCTGCTGAAGGTGATCTCTGGGATACTGAAGCCGACTACAGGGAGCGTGCAAGTGAACGGGACCATTGTGCCTATGCTGGAGCTGGGCAGCGGTTTTGACTTTGACCTTACGGGTCGGGAGAATGTATTCCTCAACGGGGCGATTCTGGGGTATTCGGAGCAATTCCTCAAAGGGAAGTATGAGGAAATTGTGGCGTTTTCGGAGTTGGGACAGTTTATAGATGTGCCTCTGCGGAACTACTCCTCTGGTATGGTGATGCGCCTGGCGTTTTCCATTGCCACAGTGGTGCAGCCGGATATTTTGATTGTAGATGAGATACTGGCCGTGGGGGATGCTGCCTTCCAGGAGAAGAGCAAGAGGCGGATGCTGGAGCTTATGGGTGGCGGGACCACCGTGCTGTTTGTGTCGCATAGCCTTCAGCAGATCCGCGAGATGTGCAATAAGGTGATTTGGCTGGAGCGCGGTGTGGTGGTTCAGTCTGGCGATACAAAGAGTGCCTGTGACGCTTATGAGGTGGGTTAGGAGAATACGTCAATGAGTGAACTTTATAATTATGAATATTATCATAATTACTGCGGTGGGACATATGAAGAGCCTGCATGTTGGATGAAATTCTTTGGCAGCCTTGCAGATCGTATCGTAAATGATCTGAAACCGAAGACGGTTTTAGATGCCGGCTGTGCCATGGGGTATTTGGTGGCGGCGTTGCGCGATCGCGGTGTGGAGGCCTATGGGGTTGATATCTCTGAATATGCGATTTCAAAAGTTAGAGAGGACATAAAGCAATACTGTGCTGTAGGGTCTCTGACGGAGCCGCTGCCCACTTGCCTGCCAAAGCGGTATGACCTTGTTGTTACAATTGAGGTTCTGGAGCATCTTTATGAAGAGGATGGACGAAAGGCGATTAAAAGTCTTTGCGGACTGACCAATCAGATTATCTTCTCCTCTACGCCGGATATTTCCACGGAGCTTACCCATTTCAATGTGCAGCAGAGGGAATATTGGGCAAGACTGTTTGCGGCAGAGGGGTTTTGGGATGATATAAATTATAGACCACAATATATATCTAAACAGGCTGTTTATCTAAAAAAACACAGCAATTATACACAATTGGCGGAAGATTTTGAGCGATTTATTAGGGTGTTAGAGACTGAGAATATATCTCTAACAAATAAATTGTCCCAGCAAATTCAAAGGATTAAGGAACGGGACACAACCATTCAGGAACATATTGCCATGGTCCATGAGCGGGACAAAAAGATAGCAGAGCAGTTGGCGATGATTCAGGCGCGGGATGATACTATCCGGGAGCATATCGCCATGGTTCATGAGCGAGACGAAAGGATAGCAGAGCAGTTGGCGATGATTCAGGCGCGGGATGATACTATCCGGGAGCATATCGCCATGGTTCATGAGCGAGACGAAAGGATAGCAGAGCAGTTGGCGATGATTCAGGTGCGGGATAATAGTATTCATGAGCACATTGCGATGGTACAAGAGCGTGATAAGAAAGAAGCTGAACAGCAGGCAGAACTCCTGGAGCAGAATACTAAAATAGCTAACCAAGATATACAAATTCAGGAACTGAGGAAAATTATTCAGAAATATACACCGCCTTGGATCAGAAAAAGGTTCACATAATTGCAGCATTGTTGGGAGAAATAGAGAGATGGTGTTGGAAGGAAATATTCGCCGGGCAGGAATCTTTGTTTTTTATGACAGAGACGGAGTAGTAGACCGCTATGCAGAGTATTTATTGCGGGATTTGAATCAGAATCTAGAGAAGCTGGTGATTATCTGCAATGGAAAATTATCTGCAATAGGCCGTGAAAAATTGCAGAAATTGTGTGACCAGCTGTATGTCCGGGAAAATGCTGGCCTTGATGCCGCAGGATTTCAGGAAGGCATTCTCCACGTTTTTGGTTGGGATGAATTAGAGAGATATGATGAGCTTGTTTTAGCGAATGATACCTTTTACGGGCCCTTTCGCCCCTTTAAGGAGATATTTACAGAAATGTTATCTCACGATGTGGATTTCTGGGGAATGACAGAACACCTTGAAGCGGCAGCTCCTGGTTTTAACATATCTGGAATCTGTCCAAGCCATTTACAGACTTATTTTTTAGTGATACGTAGCAATATGGTTAAAAGCCGGGAGTTTCATGAGTATTGGGAGAGAATGCCCGTTTACTCTGATTTCAGCCAGGTTGTGAAAAAACATGAAACTATTTTTACACAACACTTCCGCGATAGAGGATTCCGGGGAGAAGCATATGTAGACCTTACAGGTCTACGCGGGACTGCGTTATCCAACATAAATTGCTATGCGTTCGCGCCTGGACAGTTGGTTCGTGAACATAGGTTTTGTGCAATTAAGCGCAAAAATTTTGTCCTCGAACAGAGCGAATTGCTCGTCCACAGCGGAGGAGAAGAATTGCGGGCGGCGTTAGATTATGTGCAATGGAACACAGATTATGATGTGGGTATGATCTGGGAAAATCTGCTGCGCCTCTACGAGCTGCCATTATTGAAACAATCTTTACACCTTAACTATGTCCTGCCGGTATACAGTCAGCAGAAAATAGAACACGCTGGAGTTGCGGTTCTGATTGGCTGTCTGCACGAGGAACTTTTTTCTGAATGTGCGGCTTGGCTTGCGGCAATCACTGAGGATATAAGCGTATTTATGTTGACAGATACAGAAGAGAAACAAAGAGTGCTTGAGACACTTTGTCCGGGAATGTCGATTGTTCTGTGCCCTCAAATGGATTGGTGGAATTATGTAGAAGGCTATAAATTTGTATGTTATTTATATGATGCAGTCGTAATTTCCCCAGGGATCCACCAAATAACAGGTAGGTCCTATAGATATTTACTCCAAGATAATCTGCTGTCAAGCGAGGGATATATTGATAATATTCTAAGAACATTTACAGAGAATCCTCAGCTAGGCATTCTCGCGCCCCCAATGCCGCTCCATAGTTCTTATTTTCAGCAATTTGGGCGTTATTGGGCAGATTATCTTCCACCGGCAAATCAAATTGCCGATGAATTGGAGCTACATCATCGGCCTGGTAGCGGTGCCTATCAACCCCTTATGGTTGATTTCTCTGGATGGTATCGTGTGGAAGCGATCCGCCGGATTGCTGGGAATGTCTTCTCCGACCAAAAGGCATTGTGTCGGATCATGCCTCTAATTGCACAGGACGCTGGATTTTATACTGGATGGGTAATGACAGACTATTTTGCATCGCTTGAAATAGGAAACTTGCACTATATATCTGAGAAATTGTGCGCTGTTTGGCACAATGTTGTACCTTACGGGACTTTTGCCCAATTAATTGCTGTTGCGGGAACATCACAGTCCGGAATGCCGGTAATTGGCGTACGAGGTGCGCTTAAAGTTTGGATCAAGAAAAGGTTTCCCAGAATTCATAAGGTACTGTTAAAAATCTTTAGGCATTATTAATGGGCGGATCATTTCGCTGTTAAAATACTCTTGAGAGAAGGGAACACAATGACAAATGCCATTAAGAGGCAACTAGCGGAAAAAGTCATGCTCGGGGTGATCTTATTTATTGTCCCGCTGATGATTTGCTCATCCTTTGAAGAGGAAAAGGCCATAAGCTTTATGCCTGAAGCAGAAGCCGCCGGTATAGTGCCTCCAATCGATGATAATCAAAAAATTCAACAGATTTTCATTCCTTCGACCTCTACAATTTCTGAGGTGGAGGTGCAAATCGGAACATATGTGAGAACAAATTACTTTACGTTAAGGATGGAAATATCCCCGTTAGGGAGTGACGCCATATTGGCCTCCTGCGACATCGATGCGTCAAAACTAGTCGATAATGCGTTTGAAATAATAGACTTCAAACGCATACGTGTTGACCCGCAGCAGCAATATGTTATTACATTTTCTTCTGATGGAGCAACTCCAGAAAATACAGTATCTTTCTATCACACGGGAGATGCCACATCAGATGAATATAATTATGTATGTCTAGACGGTGAAGAGCAAACATATAACCTAAATTTGCGTGTTTATGGAAGAAATAGAACTTTATCGCTCTTACCTTGGCTGTGCATAATGTGCCTTTTAATTGGCATAGTGGCAGCAATATGGTTTGTTCTCTATACCAGAAGAAAAGCAGCCGGCAGGACAGGCGATAGTATTAAACGTGCTCTAGACATTAATAACTTCTTTTGCATACCCAAAAATATAGATGAAAAATATTCAGTTAGCGCTAAGATTCTCTTATCATACTCCCTGTTTGGCGGTATGGCTTTGATGGGGATGGTTATTTATACCAGTTTGGCAGATAGATATCCCGAACTTTACTCATCTCGCGCTGTTTTCTATTTGTTTGTACTCTTTTTTGCAATATTTATCTATTTGACAGCAGGTAAGACTCCTGAAATTATATATTTATTGATAATCGGTTTGGGTGTAGTTTGGATTGTCTGCGATCGAGAATACAATATTATTGATGAAGGTTCCCATATGTTCATTATCAATTATATTGTTGATAACCATAGTTTTCCTACAATAGGAGAAAACTACGAAGCGGTACAAGGACCAATTTATTATTATGCGATGGCCATCCTATTCGGGCTGATTCCCCAAGAAATACGATACTTTGCCTGCCGCCTGGCGGGATTAGGATGCCTGATTGTATTTGGCTTTGTAAGCCGGCTATTAATGAATAAACTGCTGCAACATAACTTAATTTCAGTTGATCTTCCTCTACAAAATTTAATATGGCTGTTATTTATGATGAATCCACATATTTTAATTAGATTGACGCGGGTTTCTAATGAAAGCTTAGCCGTATTACTTTCGGGAATCATCATATATCTTGTTATAGAACAGTTACTTGATGGCTTTAATAAGAGGCTAACATGTCTCTCTACAATTCTTTGCGCTATTAATTTTTTGACAAAGGCCACTACCATATTCCTTTTTGGTGGCGTCATTATCCTGTGCGTTTATTATAAGCGATGGAAAAGTTTAGCTATAAATATAATTATGTTGGGATTATTAATTTCTCCCTGGTTTATTTGTAATTATCTAATCTATGGGGAGTTGACAGCAATGTCTGAACATTTGGATTTTGTGCTCCCTATTATAAATCCTGACAGAATACCGGTTGATATTTTTTCCACCTTACTCTCCTTTTTTGATAATTACTTCTTTGCTATTGAAGCCGGGTATTGGTATTACTATCCGCAATTGTCTTCTTTCCTAAGCACCTTATGCCTCTTTCTATTCTGTACAGCTATCTTTATTGCAGGAAAAGATTTGACGAGTTTGATTACATCTCATCTGCGGTTTCAGTATGATATATCCGAGAGAAGAAAACTCATTGTAATTACTTTTGTCGCTTTGCCTGTTGCCAGTATGGTGATGCATTCGCTCAGTTCAATGGTCACATATGCCAACTCATTGGGATGTAACCGGTATTTCTTAATTCTTAACGGGGGATTCTGTTGTTTATTCCTAATGGGGCTGTCCAATGTAAAACTAGCTGCACAAAAGTATCTTACAATGGCTTTTTCTGTAATGTATTCAATTTTAATAACTTCCATGGTTTGGGGATATTTGAACATTATAATGCAAAACATGGAGTAATAGGAATTGATAGCAGTTAGAATGGATATCTTAAAAACTATTATCTAAAGGTAGCAAGGTGTTTTATGCCTAAAAAAGTATTTATAAATATTGTTCTTTTTACTTTAAGTGTTACCACATTACTAATCCTTTGTAGTCAGCTTACATATGTGAGGGAAAATACTTATCTAGCGAACATTGATATCAAACATGGCCCTTTTTTATATTTTACTACAGCTCTAATAGTTTTATTTCTACTTTATAATATTTACCTGCTGCTTCAACATACTCCGCCCAAAATTACAACAATAATACTGCTTTTACTTATTTTTTTGATACAAATTGTTTATATTTTTTTGTTACGCCCAGTTCCCTATGCAGATCCATTCAGTGTAGCATATTACGCAAAAACAGGAATTAAAGAAAATCTATCATATTATTTAACATTTCCAACGCAGCTACCAATAACTATGCTGATATCCACATATTATAAGATCTTAGAAATAGCCGGAATAACAGACCTATTGAGCGCAAATGCTGTATTAGCTGCAATATGCACAGATATATCTATTTACTTTTCATACAAGGTTGCATTAAAAATACTAGTAAATCGTTCAATAGCACAGATATTGCTCGTATTTGCGTTGGTAAATCCGAATACCTATTTGTGGGGGACATACTTGTATACTCATGTGGTATCTATGATGCTCATGACCATCTCAATATATATTATTCTATGCATAAAAGATACTGCGCAACTACGAAAAGTGATTTTATTGAGTGTATTGCTGGCCGTGGTTTCATATGTGGGAATGAGTATCCGATGTACTGCAATTTTTTCAATTATAGCATTAATTATATGCTGTATTCTAAACAGTGGTTTTCTGAAAAAAAAGAATTTATTGTATGAAGCACAAAGTCCCGCAATTCCAAGGCTTAAACGGTCAAGGTGTAGGAGTAGTCAAGAAGTAAACGACTCTCCTACACCTTTTTCCGCTTTCAATTACTGTTTGCCGGCCTTGCCGATAGCCTCCATGAGCTTATCATAACCGAACATGGCTGCATACGACACCATAAAGCCCAGCACGACTGCGGCGGCCACCATATACCACACCACCACGATGGCCTTGATCTGGCAGTAGGCGAAGAACGTCAGCAGGGTCAGCGCCATCGAGACGATAACGGCCAGAACATTCGTCGGCAGCTTGTCCCAGACGGCCTTCTTGACAACCTGGACAATGATGTTGGTCAGGACAACCAGCACACCGATGATGCTAATAACTGCGGACCAGTTCAAAATGCTTTCCATAC
>OFHO01001432.1_pt1 | contig 17147 bp, 11 predicted proteins | sample 1521531 | NCBI WGS metagenome assembly OFHO01 (sample SAMEA3504124, study PRJEB24116) | mouse gut metagenome | biome: mouse gut; feature: mouse-associated habitat; material: faeces | place: Denmark | collected 2011
ATGAGAGTCATTGAGCCGCAATGGGTAAAGGATGTAAATGGACAGGAAAAGGCCATGCAGGACATAAGTTGCAAAAGTCCTTATTATGCCATAAGGGCATTCTTATGCCGTGGCAGCGATAAAAAGCGGGGACGACATCAAAACGGTGCAGGGCAACCTGGGCCATGCCACCGCCGCCTTTACACTGGATGTCTACGGTCATGTCACCGATCAGATGAAGCGGGAAAGCGCACAGCGGATGGAGAACTTTATCCGGGGCGTTGCTGCTGGATAAGGGAAAACAAGTGAAAAAACGCCATAAGGGAAAATTAAGGGAAAACATCTTCCAACAAACAGGAAAAATCCCTGTAACCACTGCGGTTACAGGGATTTCGGGTGTCATGTGTTGATAAAAAAGATGCACTGTTTGGTTTTGCTGTACAAATTATTGCTTATTTTGAGAATTGCTCTAGTTGTGGCTTTCTTCAAAATACAGCGCATATTTACAGATACCTTCATCTCGAATAAATTTTCGAAGTATGCGTAAAACGTTTCCTAGATTTTGCTCTGTCGCAAAGCTCTTTTCGATCACATAGAAACCACGTTCAATTTCCAGCTTTACACTCATTTCCAAGATCGACTCAAGCTCCTCCTGCTGGTAAACGCACTCATCCTCAATGACTACCTTCAGCATATAATCGGCAGTCCAATCCACAGCATGCAGATTCTTCAATGAGAAATCCACAAAGGTCGTAAGGCTTCTCTGTGTTTCATGCTCGCTATACCACCTGGGGAGTTGGAGAATCACCGGACATTCAATATCCAACACGCCCCTCTCATTTGCCACGGGGACCATAAAAGGACCGTTTGCCTTGCGATAATCCGGATCCACATTATACAAGGACATATGCCAGCGACCATGCTCCTGATACAGTGAGACTACATGCCCCGACAGCTTTTTCCCAAACCAGAGGAATTGTATTGTGTCCTTGGGGAGTATCGCTTCGATTGCCAGTCTGGCGCTTTCATTGAGCTCCTCGTCCGCCACGGTCAGTTCAATTATATCCCCCATTTTAACCGCGCTGTTGGTCAAAATTGTGGTCTTCAGTATTCGAAACTGCGTAATATCCTGCGCCCTTGTTTTGGGAAAGGCGGATAAGGAGCGCGCATCCTCATCCGCATAGAGATCGGAAAAGGCAATTCCGCCAATGGTTCCAGTGGTCAATTGGCCGCTTGTCTTTTCATCCCCCTCCTCCTTTAGGCTTTTAATCGATCCGCTCAGCAATACCGTTTCATCCGTTTTTGTCCGCACCGGTCCTATTATCAATGCGCTGTTATGGAAGACTGTACCGGCGAGAATTTTCACCCTCAACGCATATCCGGGACCGTTTTTGATTTTGCACAACCGGTTCACGCTGGCAAAAATGTTTCTTGCGACTGTGGAGCCCTCGGTTCCTTCCTGATTTGCGGCTTTGATCGCCCACACCCGTTTGAACGCAAGGGGCATAAGCGCTTTATCCTCCTCATCCGAGGAAAATACGTTGTATTCACCCCGCACATAATTCCCGGGCGCTCCGTTTAAACAGACGGCAATGGGAACAATCGGAATCGTCTTAATCCCATATCCCTTCAGAACACCGGAAACAAGATCGCTCAAGTCTTGAATCCAGTCTGGGTCGTAATTCAGCATATCAACCTTGGAAATGGCAATGACCAGATTGTCACTGCCCTTATATATGCACCAAAAGCGGATGGCGTCAAACAATCTCTTTTCAAAATGGAATTTTTTCCTTGGATCGCAGCCCTCCCAGTGAGAGCGGACCCCTTCAGCATACCCCATCAAGTCCGCCGCACTGAGCAGACAAATGCCAACATCACCTTCAAAGATACCCGTATATCGCCCCTCGGCACAGCTGCGCACACCTGGCGTGTCAATAAGAATCAGCTTCTGGGCCTGCTCACACCCGTTGCCCTTGGCGATGATCCGTTTGCGGTGAATCCGCTTCGTCGTACCTATGGTATCCTGGTGCGCGCTGCGGCGCAGCTCATCCCGATCCATCGAAACGAAGGAGACGTAAGCCATTTCGTCCTTAAACCCGCCGATTTCCATGTCCTCTATGTAACGCTTATTTCTGAGAACAGCTTGATTAAATTCAGCATCACCCCGCGTGGATGAGGCAATATATCCTGCCAAGGTGCTCTTTCCACACTGTGTCGCGCCAAAGATGACCACATTCATTATTTTCCCCGCCTTCCTGCCACCGCAATTTCCTCAAGCCTTTTGCAGAAGCTTTGGTGCATTTGCCGGTCCATATGTAGCCCATGCAACACTAAACCTGCCGCAATCTTATCGTTTTTGAAGCCCTCTTTCCAGGAATCTGTACTCGGCGTATAGTTTTCATTTCTGCAGCGGTCGATATAGGCCGGATAAACCGTACCGCTGATAATTTGATATATATTCCGGTTAAATTCCGACAAGGAGGCGGCAGGGATTTCGACATTAAACATTGCCAGATGGGAAGTAATCAGGTCATGGGAGCTCTGATGAAATCCCGCTTCGTCCAGCAGCAGATCTTCGCTGTCGCCGCCGTCTGCAACATCCTCCACAACGCCAGCCGTGACAATGCAGCGGAGCTTCTTGAGTATTTGGCCAAGCCTTGCAGCGCAGTCCCAGGATTCATCCCAGCATGCCAGCTCCTCAATCACCTCATCCATCTTCTCAAACTGGACAAGTCTTCCCTTGTAGGTAAATAATTTCCCGGCAAGCTCGGCCTTGGCGGAGGACAGCTGCTCCAGTCTTTTCGCAAAGGACGGGGCCAGCTCCATCCGTGGAAGGACAGTTGTAACAATAAACTCAATCTGCAGAAAGTAACCTTCCCGTTTGGCCGAGGCTTCTCTTGGATTGAGAATACGCTGCAGCGTTTTGCTCTCCAGCCCGGTTCTGCATTCATCCAGGTCAAGGAAATCACTGTGGAATATTTCGCTCAGACACGCATGCTCATCACTGTTCAGCACCTTCCTCTTTTCGATGTATTGGCAAGCCTTGCTTAGCTTATTATAGAGCGTAAAGCCGGTGCATTTTGATTTCGTCCTGATCTGATATGCCTGATAGAGCTCGCTTACCGGCGAGGATAGCCTTCCGCCAGAGCAGGGCTTCGGCTGCTGGAGATAGCAGCCAAGAAAGGTACGAAGCCTTGCAATCTCCTGATATAAAACATCATCACTGGCAATTAAATATTTATGCTTAATCGACAGCGCGCTCAGCAGATTTCTGAGAAATAATGACGAAAGATTAATGTGTACTCCCGCATTCACTGTATTTGTTCCCCCCAACAAGGTTAGTGAAATCCAAACCGCCTTCTGACATCCGGCCTTCCACAGGCAAAGAAACTGTCCGTTTTTTTGTCCTGAAAATTGACGTGCCAACTGTCCTTGTTTTTTCGGCAAAAGAATGTATGATGATATCATCACCTACAAAAAGAGCAACTTCAACAGCCGTTTGGAGCTGCTCAGTTCAAGCGTGATATGATCGGTCTGGGTTTCGCATGTCCCAACAGATTTCACCGTTATTTTACCACGTTTTCTGTGAAATTTCAAGATTTTACCGTTTAGCATATCGATCGAAAGTGCAGGTGATGGAAAACGCCGGAAGAAGGAAATCCAATCAGAGGGGAGGGGTGCTGAAACGTGATTCATCATGACAGGGACGGAAACGATGCAGCTGCGAGATTACCGGCTTCATCCTCTTTCCGCATTATGCCAAAGAGAAAACAGCAATGCAGAATGTGCCATTGGCGCTTTGAAGGGTGCCTCCGGCATAAGGCACCCTCTGCCTTTGATTGCTGAGGCAGAACCTATTTCATGTGCGATGGCCTTTCTGTGATGTGCCTGAAAGGAGCTTTACCATGAAAACAGTCAAGTTCTTTGCCGCTCATGTTATCCCCAACCTGCTGTTCCTGCTTGCTATACTTCTGGGCTTCGCCGCCGCAATTCTGTCGGCAGGAATCGAGTACAGCGTATTTAACGGCCTTCTGAGCAACGCCGGGAGTGGGATGTCTGTCTCCCCAGTATCCATGTCCCTTCTTTGCATCCTCTGTCTGGAGGGGACAAAGATCTTTTTGCACATGTACATTGAAATTTGTAGAACCCGTGGACAGGCCTTAAACCTTCCCATTCAGCGTGCACAAAAGACGCTGTTCGCCCTGGTGGCAATGTCTTTAGTGTGTACCTTTGTCTGGTCCACCCATGTGCTCTATTTGGGCGTTGTCGACGCTGATAACGGCGCCTATCTGACCGATGTACAGGGGATTAATCAGAAGTACGACAGCATGGTCCAAGATTTGAAGGACTCTGGGGCAGCCACCATCACGGACCGCCTGGAGCCTTACAAGGAGCGTTACCAGAACGCCAACGAGCTCTATCAGGAGTATAAGATCAGTAACGCGTCCCAGCGCTATTTTGAACAGACAACCGCCGAGAAAAACCGCCTGAAGGAGGAGGCTGATGCGGCGTTTGCCGATTATGAAAGCGCCCAAACAACCATTCCCAATGAGATACAGAAGGAAATCGCGGCCCAAATATCCCAATTAGAGGAGCAGCGCAATGCCGAGCTTCAAAGCCGCAAGAATATCATCACAACAAACACGGGTACGAATTCCTATCTGCATGTCGTCCTGATGGCAATCTGCCATTACCTGTTTGGGCTACTCACCTACTCGCCAAAGCTCTACTTCATCGTAACCATGGCGTTTTCCATCGCGCTGGCTGGAGTTCTGGAAAGCCTGATTGGAATTTCCTTACATCTTGTGGCATTGCCAGAGGCCCATTGGGATACACTGCTTCAAATTGATACGCTTCCAAAATCGTATCACAAGACGCTCCGATTGATTACCACCGCTTTTCTGGTCGCTACGGTGTCAACCATCCTGTTTATGGCCTACTGTATGTTCCAGGATCTGGGGGTCGAGCCCAGGCTGACCTTGGTAGCCCTGGGCGTATTCGCGGCGGTCAATGTAATTATGATGGTCTTTTATCCCAGCAAAGAAATGCCCAAGCCAGAAGCGTCCCCTGCCGCTTCGGTTCAGTGGCCGAAGATCAAAAGCGAGATTACCCTCATGGTGGTGAAGGGCTGCCTTTCGTTTATCGCCTTTGTTTTCTTCGGAACGTTATTCGGAAATAATTTCCAGGAATTGACGCTCCCCGCTGTAGGGATGACCATTGGCAGCGCCGGGGGACACCTGATCCACCTGCCGAAGCCGCAGGAGGTATAGACAGCTCTAAGCCCCACCACACCCTGTACCGCCCCAGCTTGTGCGAACAGAACAAAAAGGCCCCTGTGGTAGGAAATAAAAATTTTAAGCGGAGAGGCGTCGCGTAAGCGGCGCTTCTCCGATTTTTAACTATAGCAAGCTTCAGAATTGTTGACAGCGGGCCGCCGAGGGCGGTGGCCCCTATAATTTGCCTGTAGGGGGCCGGCCCGTTAGTTAGTATTTTTGATGATTGCTATAAAGTCGACATCAGTGACGTCAGTATGGGTTCGAATCCCTTCATTTACACGTTTTGTACTCGAATTTTGAACTGTTTGCATTTAACAAGTGACAGATTGTAGGTAAATGGAAAAGCCCCAAAGCCTTGACATGTCAAGGCTTTGGGGCAAAAAACGACATTACCTAATCCGACGACTGACAACAGTCTGTTCAGATCAGGTAAGGTCGTTCACAAAACTCAAAAGACTTAATTGCAGATTTATGGTATTTGTGCTATACTTTAAAATATAAAAAAATATAAATACTTTGTCAGAATAACTTGTTATCTCATTTATCTAAACGAAAGAGGAGCTGCTCATGGAGCAAAAGATTATCAAAACATTAAATCAACCAACAAATTCTGGTACCATTGTAGAACTGGTGGAAAACGGGGAGGGTCGCCAATTCGTCGTCAAACGTATACAAAATCTGGAGGCCCCTATTTACGAAGCGATTTTCCAAAAGGAAACCCAGGCGCTGTTGCGCCTGAAAGCCTGCGACAACATCGTGCGCATCTACCATTCCGATATCCAAGTTGCCCCGAACGGGTATAGGGAAGGCGTCATTTCCATGGAGTACGTCCCGGGGCGCCCACTATCCCAAATGCTGGATATCATCCCCGACAACTCCACCCGGTATCATTTGGTGAAGCAGTTGACCAATGCCATCCGGCACGCCCATCAAAACTCGGTCATACACCGGGATATCACCCCCTCCAATATTTTGGTCACCGAAGATTTTGAGCTTAAGCTGATCGACTTTGGCATCGCAAAGATCCGTGGGATGTTCCAATCCGGGACCACCTATCAGTTTGCCACCCAAAATTATTCCGCGCCGGAGGTAGCGCTCCACAGTGAAAACGCCACGGAGCGCAGCGACATCTACTCCTTGGGCGCCGTGATCTATTTCCTTTTTACTGGAAGCCCTCCGCCAACTGCCATGGAGTTCTCCGCCAACATCGATTCCGCCGGCGGGATCGATGTCAAGCTGAAGCAGGTTTTGCTCAAAATGTGCGCCCCGTCCTCTGGGGACCGCTATGAAAACATCGATGACTGCGAACTGGCCCTGTCCCCGTTGTACCAGCAGTACTGCGGCAGCAACGAGCGGTACTATTTCGCTGTGCCCACAAACGCACTTGACCAACTGAAGCAGCGAAACCTGGTGCGGCGGAAAACCAGCTACCAAGAACTGCTGGATGTCATCCTTCCCTCCCAGTTTGCGGGCAGCCTAGTCCGCATTTTCCAAGGGGAGCAGTCTGTCTACTGCTTTGACGGCATCAACATCTCTATGCGGTGCGTTTTGACGGATCATTTTTTCCAAGTTGTCGATTTTCAGCGCCTCGACACCTATAAGCGGGAGCAGCGCAGAAAGTTTTCCTTAGAGGCTCCGGGGCATTTCCAGTTCGTATTCTCCCATAGGATTGACTACACTCCGCTCCCCAACAATTTCAGTGAGATTCTGGCCAATCGCATAGAGGACTTCCAAGACGATATCCGCTCCCAGAAGAACATTGACCGGGAGTATGATGCGCAGTATGGCATCTGGAGGCAGTTCATTCAAGCCATGATTGCGGATGCATCTCAAAACGCCGTCCGGCTGTACTACACCAATGTGCAGTATCAAAAGGGTGAGCTGCTGTTCCGATTGGAGAAAGACGGCCTTCCAGATGAAGACTTCAGCCAGGATACCCTGTTCATCTTCGAGCAGTCAAGACGATCGGGCAAACGGACGTACCTGATCGATGTGGGCACCTTTTTGGAGTTCCGGGAGGACGGGGCCATCCTGGCGGTAAAGGCCTCCCCCAGGAAACCGAAATTGCCAGAGAAGGGCTCCATTTGTCTGGACTATCGCAAGGAGATTCAGCAGTACCACCGCCAGGAGGCGGCCCTGGAGGAGTTCTGCCGCTCCGAAACCGCCAACAGCGGCAATCTGAAAGGAATTTTCGTGGGAGTGGAACAGCCCAGCTATTTTCAGCTTAAATCTACACCTCAGTATTATGACCCGCAGTTAGACTTCACCCAGAAGCGAGCGGTGCGAAAGGTGCTGGAAGCGGACAACATCGCCCTGATCCAAGGCCCGCCCGGCACCGGAAAGACAAACGTTCTGGTGGAGGTGGTCCGGCAGATCTTGGGAGAAAACCAGCGCAACCCCGCATTGAATCAAAAGATTTTGATTGTATCCCAGTCCCACGCGGCTGTGGACAAAATCCTGGAGGATCTGAATCCCTTCTTGGCACATACCACCACCGTCCGTATCGGCAGAGAGCTGGACATCGAGGCAAAAATCAACGAGCGCTTCGGGCTGGAGCATTGTCAGACCCAGTGGGTAGATGAGAGTGTGGAAAAATGCACCCGCTGGTTGTCCCGCCGCTTGGCCGACCAGCAGATCCCCTTTGAGGCTTTTTGCAGCTATGCCCAGGTCCTGGAGGAGCTGAAGGTCTCCAACTTGGCCGCCCCCGAGCGGGCCAGACTGGAGCGGGCCGCTGCTGATTTTGAGGAGACCTGTGGCAAAATCCGCACCGCTCCGTACATACAGGGGTGCCTGATTGCGGAGCAGTGGATTCGCCGCCTCCGCGAGAGTGGGGAGTTGGGCGAGTACTACATCAAGGACGCCGCCATTGTCGCCGGCACCTGCATCGGGGTCATCGCCGACCCCCGCGTCCGCGATACGGTGTTCGACTACGTCATTGTGGACGAGGCGGCCAAAGCCACCCTGCCGGAAATTATGGTTCCTCTGGTACGAGCCCACAAGGCTATCTTGGTCGGGGATCACAAGCAGCTGCCGCCGGTCTTTGACCGGGAGGCCCTCGCTGCCAGTTTCCAGCACACCCAGATTGCCGAACTGCAAAACACAGGCTTTGGAAAGCTGTTCGATATGCTGCCTGACAACTGCAAAGAAACGCTCTCCACCCAATACCGTATGCACCCCTGCATCGGAGATCTGATCAGTCATCTTTTCTACGACGGCAAGGTGCAAAACGGTGTATCCGAAGCGGAACGGAGCATCGAACTGCCGATGCTCAACGGCTGTGCCATTACTTGGCTGTCCACCTCGAAAGCCGGACGGGGCCGTTTCGAACAACCTGCCGGACACAACGGCAAAGGATTTATCAACCCTCTGGAGGTCACCGTCGTCCAGCAGCTTCTGCAGCGGCTCGATCAAGAAATCGCCGTCTGCGGAAAACTCTATTCCATCGGCATCATCACCCCGTATCGTGCCCAGCTGGAACTCATTCGAAACCGCTTCAAGCAAACGCCGTTCCCCCATATCCAAGTGGACATCAACACGGTGGACGCGTTTCAAGGCAGCCAGCGTGATATCATCATCTACTCTACCGTCCGCAGCAGCGGTCGGCGGCGCATCGGATTCCTGAAGGAGGAGCCTCGTCTCAACGTTGCGTTCTCCCGCGCAAAGCGGGCCCTGATCATCGTGGGAGACGGAGACTTTCTCGCCGATACCCGCATCCCTGACAACCGCTTTCCTTTCGTGCAGCATTATATGCGGACGCATGCTGAGTCCTGCCGGCAAATCGATATAAAGGAGCTTACTAATGTTATTTGAGTGGCAGAAGCACATCGACAAGTACATTCCTCCGCAGCTTCCCGGTTATGACTTTGTCTGCCGGGTGCCGGTCTATATCCCGGTTCAGGAAATCAGCCTCACGGTCTGGGAACGTAGGGTTCAAGGACTGTCCTTTATCCATGAATGCGTCCTTACGGCCATTCTCACCGGTGCAAAAACTCTCTCTGACCTCGCTGAGCAATTTGGGGCACCAGAAAGTATAATGCTGCAAATCGTGGCCCAATTGGACAGTGAGCAGCTGGCTGCCGTCTCCAGCGGGGACATTATTCTGACTGACACTGGGAAGCAGGTGCTGGAATCTCAAAAAAAGGTGAAGATCCAGCGCAGTCAGCTCAGCCGCGTATCGGTCAACCAAATTACCGGCGAAATCTCGGACATGCCCTTTTTGGGTACCTGCCGGGAGCCGCCTCGGGGACAGCCCTATCTTCGGGACATCTACCCCATCACACTGGACTTCCTCCGCAGCCGCTTTGAAACGCTGGCCGCGATCTACCGGGAAAATCGGCTGGCCAACCTGGTCTTTCATCCCGGTGCGGTGGAGAGTGCCGAACTATACCGGATTTTGGATATCTCCCACAAAAACCTGTCATATGTGCGGGAATTCTGTTTTGTCTACCTGAATCAGGAGGATCGGTCGCTGGCGTTCCGCTTTCAGTCCGGCATACAGGCTTATGCTGATGCACTGTCGGAGCAGATCAGCAGCCACGAACTGGGGGCCTGGAACCTGTTTTCCCGGCCCAAGCGGCGGTGTCTGGCTGCCCCTGATGAGGAGCGGTTGCCCATTGACCTGATCGAGGTGCTCAATTCCCAGCGGAAACAAAGCGAGAGGTGGTCTGCCATTGAGACGGCATATTTCACTGACCGCCCCTTGCTGGACGGCGAGGTGGAGGACATCCTGTGCAATTGCTTCAACTTCAAAGCCGAGTGCATTTTCATAGAAGCGCCATTTTTGGGTGAGCTGCTGAATGACAGTACAATCGGGGCACTCTTTTCCTCTGCAACAAAAGAACTTGTCATCCGCTATAGCCAGGACGATTTCCGGGCGAAGCGACTGCTGGATAAAATCAAGGAGATTGCGGAGGAAAAGAAATGTAAGCTCACCGCCTCTCCCCTGCCCTCCATATCTGAGGTTAAGCTCTGCTTCGGCAACGTATGCGCAATTCAAGGGCACTACGCAGAAAAGGAGACCGTTTACCGTCGGCATCTTTATAGACTGTGTGCTCGAATCACATTTGATTCCGTACAAATCAACACGTTGTGGACTAATATTTAGCGGTAGGCATGGACATTCTCTTATTGATTTGGCTCTGTAAAGCCTAGTATATCACAGCTTCTGCTCAATTTCCATCACCGCATTCCTCACCTTTACCCGGATGGTTTCGCTACCCTCCTTATGGCACTGGGGCTCCTAGGTCAGCGTTATGGCGACAGGGGTGATCCATACCTTGAAAAAGTACAACGGGACTTGCGCGATCCGCGCATTCCCGTTGTGCTTTTTCTGTTTATTTAGTGGCATAATTAGTTCTAATACAGTTAAGCCTAAAAATCATAATGGAGAACGCCATCATCGTTTTCTATTGAGTTCTTTGTATAGCAAATCCTTAATTATTCGTAATGAATAACTTTATCTTTTTAACGAAACTAAATTTGCTTTCTAACAATTGCTAACCTTGCCTTGGGATCTAACCAAAGATGGAAGTCTGCCGCGATCTCTGGGTAAGCCCTCACGCCTCCACCTTTGCCCTGTTTTACTCGCATTCCAACGGCGTGTGTCCTTCGAATCCACAGAGATGGCGTAATGGTAAGCGATGTAGTATGCCCCTGGTGAATTAGTTCCTCACAGGCCCTATCATCAAATTCCTCATTTATGTCATTTTCCCATTGGCGGAGGAACTCCAGTGTGTTACGGCTACGCATCCAGCTTTGAATGACATAACTGGGAGATTCTTCGGAATGCTGCCTTGCCAACTCGGTCAATGACACCATATCCTTGCAGGTCATCAGCCCCATGTATAGGCGCATAGTTTCATGATAGTCCCTGATTTTTTTAGATGTCCGCAGCTTTTCTTCATTCAGCGAATCATAAAACTTCTCTCTTGATGTAGTAGCAAGATCCGTGTCTATGATTCGTCTCGCTAAGAGCGAATCAATCGAGGACTCGTACTGAAACGCCAAGCGTGTGTAGAGTTCACCGACTTCCTTCTCTGTCATGATCCCACTCTCCCTTTTTCTGCAAGTATATCAGAAAGAACAGGATTTGTACAGCTTTATTCCATTTCTATGGAGGAGGACTGATATCTGGTCGATTTTCTCGGATGTCCTGCTTTGTCATAATCCACATTACACCGGCGATCCTTTTCGAATTGAGCATCCATATACTCGCTTATCCCAACAATTGGGATATATTTCTTATTGGTCAGAAGCTTATCGACAGCCGCCCTGGTCCATTTTGGATTCCCTGTCGGGGAGAGAATACCTTTTGCAAAGAGCATATCAACAATCTTCCCCAAACTGGCTCCGGCAAGATAATACTCGAATATGCTTCGGACAGTATTTGCCCTTTCCTTGTGGATGACAATCTTTTCGCCATCTAAAACGTAGCCATATGGAAGTTTCATAGTAACCTCACTTTCTGAAACATAAACAAAAGCAGGTTTAAGAGAGATTCAATCTTCTTAAATCTGCTTAGTGAGATGTATTGTATAAAGGGTGGTTTTACCAGACCACTACATTACATTGACTGCGGTTCATTTGTGGCAAAATGGCACAGGCTGAAGGGGCGGTGATCGACCAGCAGAAGGGAACCGAAGTGGGAGCGTCCGGGGATGACCTGGGCGCTCCGTTCTCTTTGTCGGCCCTCTGCTAAAAGCGCACTTGCTCACCACTAGCTGATGGCTTGTGGTGGTACTGCCTACGGCAGCCGTGCGCCCTCCGGGTGCGGTTCCACTGGTGCAGTTTTTCCCTGCCCAGTATATACCAGCAGACGCCAACGGCGGCTTGTGCATCGGACGCAACTGCGTCGATGGGATAGGGGCTTGGGTGCCATCGGCCACCAACAAGCTGTGCCAGGTATATACCGGGGCATTGCTTGCCACTACTATCAGCACCTATAAATGAGGATTGAATGTCATTCGCATCGGTGGTATACTTGGCTTGTGATAAAATGGCAAATCGGTGTTTGGAGGAAAAGTATGAAAAATATTTGGCAATATATCTTAGCGGGGATTGCAGTCGCTATTGGCGGAATGTTTGTATCTGATTTGGCAGGGAACTTTTTTAATGGTTTGGGGGGCTATGGTTTTGGATGTATTTTGGGCATTTGTATGTATCTATGCGTTGTCATTGTGACATGTACTGGAATCATCGTGGCTAAACTTCATAAAAATACGCATATTGATGAGGGCAGTGATAACAAAAGCGAGCTATAAATTCCAGTTTATTGGGGGAATTTCATCTTTTGGGTGAAATCCCCCTTGACACATGTTCTCTTGATACCCACGATTTGTAATTGTAGCTAATTTTAAGTCTTGATTTTAGTGCAATCCTGCCAAAAAAGGACAAAACCTACGTATAACTATCGTTAAACGCAGGCTTTGTCTACAATGTCATGTGTTGATAAAAAAGATGCAGTCATAAAGCCTTTGCTATGCGAGAGCCTATTTTATGTTTCACTATATAGGGCGTTCCCTTCTGCAACTTCAGGTTCATCTTGATTATACATCATTATAACTTTGTCAAGATTTGAAAGAAGATATCTTATCTGTGTCAATTGTACTTTATCAAGTTCTTTCGTATCTAATTTTTCAATACCTTCTTTCAATGCAATTAGTCTTGGCCCGTCTTGCTGCAGTGCTGGTTCAATAGGTGGCGCACCATATAGTTGTAATATGCAGGATCTAAAAGCATGCAAATCAAATGATTTAGATTTGCTCAACTTATCAATTAAATGGTCTGTGCTAAGATTGGATAGAAAGCCTGTTTGATCAGCTACCTCTCTTAAATTATCTCGGACATACTGGTATAAATCTTCGGCCCAGCTATCTGTTTCAGATAGAAATTTCTCAATAGTATCTATTGATTTCTCCTGTAATTTTTTATCTGCCTCAGCTTGAAGCTCATCCATAATACTAATATGCCGTTCTTTATATGCCGATTCGGGATCTAAACTAAATCCTCTATCTAAATGAACGCAATTTGTTTGTTTGCCTAAATTAATCTTCATTTTAGACACGGCACACGGAATGTGTTCTTTCGGAAATCCTATAGTTTCTAAATGGAGGAGTACATTTATTATTCTCGTGTAAACGTTGGGATCATATTTATCCTCGTCTAATGCGTTCATTATTTTCCTTATTGCTATTTCGATATCAGCATCTGTGCTAATGTACCAGTTAAGTTCCAATTTTCTAAGACTGTCAAGTTCTTGGTTATCCTTTTTTATATACTCATTCTCATAAATTATAAGCATCCGCTCGACTCTGCTGATATTTAAAGTGCTTCCTACTATATAGTCATCCACAAATCTGAAATTTAGATTGCTTCCAAATACATCTATACGACCGATTGATTTAAATCCGTATTCCTCACTGCTGGACCACTCATATTTGTATATACCACTCTTGTAAGCAACACAAATTTTGAAACAATATTGGATTATATATTTTAAAAATGCTTGTTGCCCCTCACTCTCTAACTTACTAATCACGTCATATAAACCCTGAATTTTTGACAAATAGAATTGAAATGTCCGCAAATTAGGATGCTCTTCGTTGATCATGTACTCTTCAAAAAATGTAAGCCTTTCCTGCAATAATTCCTTCAATTTCGGGTCAATACCCTTTCCGTTTATAAGGCATACCAAAATTTTGGGGAGTTCCGGATAGTAATGTATTGTATGGCCTATCAATTTTTCTTTTACTCGTTCATAAACTGCATTTTGCCCAAATAGCCTTTCAATTCTTTTTTGTAATGTGTTGATATCAATTTGAACTGGCGGTTCTGACGGTTGTTGCCCATACTTTCGCACATGATATTCTCGGACTATTTTAGCTGCTTTGCTTTTTTCGTGATTCTCCTCAAGTTTAATATCACATTGTGTAGCCACTAAATACCTGAGTTCTTGATTCGCTTGAGATGTAATATGTCCGATTTCCATTTCATTAGCAATTAAAATTACTTTTATCCCTTCTTGTTCTACAAATGTATTAATATATCCCAACACTTCGTTGATGGGACAATCACACCGCTCCAAATCATCAAAGACAAGGATACTATTTTTCACTTGCAAAAGCTCTGAAAGCTTTCCAGATAAATCTTTAACATCGATATCTATGCCAAAGGCGGGTAAAAGTGATAATGCTGCTCCAAAAATTTTGGAACTTGTCTGAATCAGCCCCTTTGCTTTTCCTGCCTTTTCTAAATATGCGTTTACTATTATTTGCTTTGAAATCTCGTCTACAGAATTGACTCCATATAACGACGTATATATTACGCGCCGCTTTCTATCTTCTGGTCTATCTTCCTCATGCTCAGCAATTGCTGGGATTAAGGCTTCACGAACAAAATATGTTTTACCACATCCCCACTCACCATCTATCATAACTGCATAATTATAAATATTCTCATCTATATATTTCAAGATAATATTAATGATATCATCGTCCGTTAAAATAGGGGGTCTTTTCCGTAAGCCCATGTGATTGCTCCTCCCATTTATTTTCCCAACTATCAAAATATCAGTCTTATGGCAATCTGATTCTCCCAACTTATGCCATGGGCGATTAAGGTTTGGATTTGAAAAATTAGGTTATGAGATATTGGGCCTCATTTTTCTTTTGGTAGCAAAGATCCGAGAAATAAAGTTACTCTACCTCATCTTCCCTAATTCAAATTGAGTAAGGTTGTCCAAACGTTGGAGCATTAAATTATGATAAAATATATTTGGACATCTCTTTTTCAATCTTTGCAATCGTGCATGTTTCGTAGGGCGGAATACATAATTCTTTTGTAAACTGATAATTTGTGAATGCACATCTCCTGCAATGGTATTGTGTACAATTGAGACAAATAGGGCGTAAGGAATAGATGTGTTCATTCTCATTGCAAATGCCAGTCTCATATGCAAAAGGCAACTCGAATTCCGGATTATCTATAAATGCTGGACATGGATACAGTTTTCCACCGACCGAAAACGCAAAACTACTTATACCAGCAAGACACGGATGTGGATCGTCTATGAAAACAGAGTCCGTTAGTACATTAACTTCCGTCAATTTTCCATGGGCAATTTCATATTTTAGGATGTCTGAAATTCTCTTTAACGCATGTTCATGCTGCCTACTTATTTCCGTTTCAAAATATGAGGTGTCATCACAAACAATGATAATTCTCCGGCAAATACGCAAAAGAGATTTCACAGCATCCGTCAAAAAGCCAATAGTTTCTCGATTAAAATGTACAATTGCGGAGCGATTTAAATTTTCGGACATTTTGCGCCTGTTTATATGGGAATATTCTGCCGCATCCAGAGAAACTGTAACATTTGGAGAGTTAGATAGCCTTTTAAAAAGTGTGAGGTTCATGATGTTTGCCTGCCTTTTACAAAGAGCGAGAGCATCGTAGTATATCTCTGGAAGAATATCTCCATGCACAAAGGAAACTATATATTCCTGAGAGTTAGCGTATTCGATCAGTTGCTTTAGAGTGTTCAAATTCAGAACGGTCTTTTCCCCTTCTACCTTTGCTGGCTTATAGTTACATATTGAGACTGCATTCGAATCAAGGAGAATATATATGTTCTTCGATGTATTCATATATCCATCCCCCATTTGCTTTCTATTTCACGCAGTGTTGACCAGTAATAATTATTTGCTTTGACACGAGCCTTATGCAAATTACAATTAAAGGTACAGCGGTTGAAAATAGTTCCTAACTGTGACAAGTCATAATTCAATCCTTGACACCAACCGCAGCCGCTGGCTACCAAGCAAGTAAGGCATTCTGAATTACTAATCATATTGCGCGTTAATACCTGAAAAGGTCGCATCCGGTTTCGGTCAAATCCGATATCTATATTTCCAATTGTTCTGGCGGGTTTTTGTGAAAGAGAGAAATCTTTAAAGCGGATACATGGATAAAAGTTCCCTTGCGCATCTATGGCCAACATCTCACCACAGCCACACCAGTTTTTATTATAAGAGAGCGGAAGCGGATTCCCGATTGCCTCATCAAACAGAGAACAGGTATGCATATTATATAGTCTTCTGCTTAAAATGTCCTCTGCTAATAAGTACAACTGTTGCTCATATTTGTCCGTATCCTCCTCAACCCACACATCTTCATATACTGTATTCATATGTACATTTGTTATACCAAGGTCATACAAGAACAGTACACTGTCTCTTATATAGGGAATATCCTCGTGAGCAATTGTCGATTTTACCGATGTAAACTGGAAATCAGAAATCCATTGCTGAACATTAGGTAACACATCATCAAAAGACCCCTTGCCATTTCGGTAAACGCGCTGCTGATTATGACGTTCTCGAACGCCGTCAATAGAAATCGTAATTGAAAGGTGATCCCTGTACTTCTGAATGTAGTCTTGCACATTTTGCTCCTGATATAAAAGTCCATTTGTAGCCATTGCGAACAGGTAATTGTTCATCCAAGGATGCCCACAAGTCTGCGTTTTTTCAACTATATAATCAGAAATTTGTGCAATTAAGTCAATCTTGAGCAATGGCTCTCCACCAATAAAATCCCAGATTACTGCTGGCATATTACATACGCTTTCGTCTTCTAAAATTAGGTCTATCGCTTTTTTTGCAGTTTCAAAGGTCATATCCGACTTATCTTTCTTACGAACTTCATAGCAATATTTGCAGGCAAGCTGGCACCGCTCTGTAACGATAAATGAAATGTTTTTTGCTTTTCCATCAAACCACTTTTGTACTCTTAACATTATATTACTTCCGTAGCTAAAGATAGGAAAGCGCCGAGTGGAGGAAAAAGCAGGACACGAGAGGCGGATGATGCTGCAATTTTCGCATGAATGACTGA